>WNGB01011729.1_pt1 | contig 11982 bp, 11 predicted proteins | sample 5400681 | NCBI WGS metagenome assembly WNGB01 (sample SAMN13153367, study PRJNA577476) | soil metagenome | isolation source: 115 cm soil or saprolite under grassland replicate 2 | place: USA:California | collected 2016-06-15 | reverse complement strand
GCGAAAAACTGCTCGACAAAGGCCTCGTGCTTGGACCGTCCGGCATCGTGGCCGTGCCCGTCGTAGGGGTACAACTGCTTGGCCGTGGCACGGATCCGGTTGAACAGCGCGTAGCCGGTCTCTGGCGGACAGACATTGTCCTGGAGCCCGATATTCACGATGATCGGACAGGTGATCTTGTCGGCAAAATTGATGCCATCAAAGTACGCGACAGTCTCCTCGACGGCGTGGCGACTCTCAGGATGCAAGCGTAAAAAATCGTTGATTTCCTCATAAGGATAGGTGTGCGTCAGCTCGATGGCATCCAGGAAGCCGCAGAGATAGGGCGCGCCAGCCGCTGCGGCGCGTATTTCTGGGCGCATGGCGGCCGTGGTAATGGTCAGGCCGCCGCCCTGACTGCTCCCGGTCACGCCAAGGCGGGTCGGGTCGACCTCGGGACGCGATAACAAAAAGTCGATACCACGCCAGGCATCCACGTAGAACCCATGGTAGGCGTACGTGTGTCGATCCACGATGTTATACGTCAGCAGATTCGGATAGCCGGGGTTGAACTGGCGATTGCTGCGGAGCTTGCCCCGCGGTGCGACAGACAGCGCGCAATATCCTTTACGCGCCCACTCCTTGGGAATCGGCGGGTCTGCCTGATAGCCCGGCAACAAGAGCATCGCCGGGGTCCGCTCTGCCCGACGGGTCGGGTGGCAATACCAGGCGGCGATGCGCACGTGTTCGAGGCTGGTGTAGAACACCTGGAACACTTCGACTTCTTCCGAGGTCCTGAGCGGGTCAGGAATGATCTCAGGGTTCAGGGGAATCGCTGCTCCCTGGTGCAGCACACCGTCCCAGAACGCATCAAAGTCAGCTGGTTTTTTCACTCTGGACTGGTAGTCGACTGGCACAGGCTGCGACATGACGTCTCCTCACAAAAGGGTATGGCTGGCACGCCCTCCAGCAGGAGGCTCCTGCGTATTTCACAGCAGCGTACCGTACAGGATAACACTCGCCACGGTAAAATAGATGATTAGCCCGGTCACATCTACCAGGGTAGCGACAAACGGGGCTGAAGCGCTGGCGGGGTCAAAACCCAGACGGCGCAAGATGAGGGGGAGCATCGAGCCGCTGATAGTGCCCCACAGGACGACACCAATCAGGCTACACGCCACCGTTATAGCGATCAGGACGTAATGCTCACCATAGAGCGTGACACGGGTAGGCCAGAGCAGGATACGTAGCAGACCAATCATCCCGAGAATCGAGCCCAGCGCCAGGCCCGCGGCGCATTCACGGCGGATGACCCGCCACCAGTCCCGCAGCCGTACCTCCCCTAGAGCCATGGCTCGTATCACCAGGGTGGAGGCTTGTGAGCCTGAGTTCCCACCACTACTGATAATGAGTGGAATAAACAGCGCTAGAACCACCGCCCGGGCGATTTCATGCTCGAAATAGCCCATGGCCGTGGCGGTGAGTGTCTCACTGAGGAACAAGGCTGACAGCCAGCCGGCCCGTTTGCGGATCATGCGGAACAGATCAATAGCCAGATACGGCTCATCGAGAGCTTCCATCCCACCGATTTTCTGGATATCTTCCGTGGCTTCTTCTTGGACGACATCAACGATGTCATCCACAGTGACGACCCCCTTCATGCGCCCGTCGGCATCCACCACGGGGATGGCCAGCAGCGAGTGCTTGGCAAACAGCAGACCCACATCCTCTTGATCCATCTGCTCGGCCACCGTCACGACCTCGGTCTGCATGAGGTCACGGACTTTCATACCACCCGGTGCTTCGAAGAGTTGTCGGAACGATACCACCCCGACCAGACGCTGCTGGGCATTGAGGACGTATACATAGTAGATCGTTTCGACACGTTCGCGCGCCTGCTTATGGAGATAACTGATGGCTTCGTCAGCGGTCATATCCGGGCGCACACGGGCAAAACGCGGGCTCATGAGGCCCCCCGCTTCGTCCTCCGCGTATGCCAGGAGGGCGGTCACCTCTTTCCGGGCTGAGTCATCGAGCAGGGCCAGCAAACCGTCGCGCTCGTCTTCCGGGGCTGCTTGCACGGCATCCGCAGCATCATCAGGTGCCAGGAGCCGCATCCATCCCCGGCGGTCAATGGCTGGCAGCGCCAGCAGGATCTCGACCTGGTCAGGCGCACTCAGATCACAGAAGAAATCTTCCGCTTCGGCCCGGGGCAGCTCCTGAAACGCCTCGAGGCGAGCCCCGGTGGCCAGCGATGACCAGCGTGCCTGGAGTTCAGTGACCCACGGTGTACTCCGGGCCTCACTGAGCATCTCGCTCATCACCTCGTCCTCATCATCTGACTTCCCTGCACCAGCGCGGGCACATCCATGACCGGACGCACGGCCACAAAGGTCTCAAAAATGGCCGTGCCAATGTTATTCAGTTTGGCCTGGAATGCATCCAGGAACTCGTGCAGTCCGCTCGCAATAATTTCGTCAACCTGTGCGTAGTCTAGCTCAGACCGTAGACGTCCCAGGCGTTGTTCCACCAGATTCCGAAAGGTGCCAATGGGTGAGCCAGAAATCGCATGCAACGATTCTTCCGCCTGCACCAGGCAATAGTGCATGGCCCGCGGGAACTCGCGGTCCAGCATCAAGAAATCCGCCACGCGGTCCGGTTGTATACGCCCAAAGCGCTTGCGATACATTTCCAAAGCACTGGCCGATTTGAGGACCGCCGACCACTGGATATCGTCCACGGGCGTCCCTACATCGGCCACATGAGGTAGCAAAAGAAAGTACTTGACGTCGAGAATCCGTGAGGTCTTGTCGGCGCGCTCGAGCAAGCGGCCGAGGCGGCCAAAGTGCCAACCTTCAGTGTGGGACATGGTCACCTCGGTGATCCCGACAAACAGATGGCTGGCCATCTTGACCTCAGTAAAGAAGGCATGGGACTCCGCCAACACCCGTCCCTGGGCCACCGCGTCGCGCACCATCAGGTAAAACGTGTTCACCTGTTCCCACATTTCCGATGAGATGATCTCACGGACTGAGCGAGCGTTTTCGCGTGCCGCGCGCAAGCAGGCATAAATCGAGTTGGGGTTGTCCAGATCGAAGGTGAGAAAGGCCACCACATTCTCCCGCGTCGTCGCACCATAGCGTTCCTGAAACAAGACCCGATCACCGGTGGTGTCGACTAAGGGAGCCCACTGCTCCGTGGTGCCAGCCGGCAGATCCAGCATGAGCTGCAGATTGACATCAATGAACCGCGCGACGTTTTCCGCGCGCTCGATATAGCGGTTCAGCCAGTAGATAGAGTCAGCCACTCGGCTCAGCATGCGTGCGACTCCCCTGCGAGCACCCAGGTATCCTTGCTGCCACCCCCCTGTGACGAGTTTACCACGAGCGAGCCTTTACGCAGTGCCACACGAGTCAGTCCGCCGGGCAACACGTAGATCTCCTGACCATACAGGATATAGGGGCGCAAATCCACATGGCGGCCTTCAAAATGCTCCTCGACAATGACTGGGGCACGCGAGAGCGCCAGCGTCGGCTGCGCAATATAGTTGCGGGGCGTGGCCTGAATGCGCTCCGCGAACACGGCGCGTTCGGCAGCCGAGGCGTGGGGCCCGATGAGCATGCCGTAGCCGCCCGACTCATTGGCCGCCTTGACCACTAACTTGTCTAGATTGGCCAGGATATGTCGACGCTCGGTGTCGTCCCAGCAGACGTACGTTGGCACATTGGGCAGGATACTGTCTTCACCCAGGTAATAGCGGATGATCTTTGGCACATAGGCATAGATGACCTTGTCATCCGCCACGCCCGTGCCAGGCGCATTGGCCAGAGCCACATGCCCGGCTTGGTACGCCTCAAAGAGCCCTGGCACGCCCAGGAGCGAGTCGGACCGAAACGTCAGTGGGTCAAGAAAGTCATCATCGAGACGACGATAGATGACGTCGACCCGCTGCAAACCTTTAGTGGTGCGCATGAAGACAAAACCATCGGCCACCACCAGGTCCCGGCCCTCGACGAGTTCAACACCCATCTGCTGTGCTAAAAAGGCGTGCTCAAAGTAGGCCGAGTTGTAGAGTCCCGGGGTCAGCACCACCACCGTAGGGGACGTCACACTGTCGGGGGCGAGGTATTGCAACATTTCTAAGAGACGACTGGGATAATCATCGACAGGACGCACGCGGGAGGCCTCGAAGACCTGCGGAAACGTGCGTTTGAGCACCTGACGGTTTTCCAGCACGTACGACACGCCGGAAGGGCAACGCAGATTATCTTCGAGGACGTAGATTTGTCCATTGCGATCACGCACCAGATCCGTGCCAGTAATATGGCACCAAATGCCGCGCGGCGGCTGTAGACCCACACATGGGCGGAGAAAACATTTCGCAGAATTGATGAGAAAGGCAGGAACAATACCATCGTTGATGATATGCTGCGTCTGATAGACATCATCAATGAACAGGTTGAGCGCTTGGATGCGCTGCTTCAAGCCCCGCTCGATGAGAGCCCAGTCGGCAGCTTCCACAATACGCGGGATCACATCAAAAGGAAAGATCCGCTCTGTCCCAGCTTCATCGCCGTAGACGTTAAACGTGATTCCCATATGCAAGAGGGCCTGCTCGGCAGCTCGTTGGCGCTGCAGGAGTTCCCCCTGTGGTAGACTATGAATCCGCTGCACCAGCAAGGCCGAGCCAGCTCGCGGGTGGCCATCAGCCTCGAACATCTCATCAAAAAAGCCATCGGTGTCATAGGCGGTGAATTGCATCAGACCGCTCCGCACCCTCAGGAGCACAAGTCTCCCGTCTGCCGCTCCTCAGGGGTGATAGGGGGAGAGCGCTAGTCCTGGTCACTAAAGGCATCCTTCCCTTCCTCGAGACGGAAGCCAACCTTGAGAGTCACCTGGTACTCGGAAATCTGGCCATTCTGGATGAGCCCGCGCAGCTCAGTGACCTCAAACCACCCGAGACCACGCAGGGTTTCACTAGCACGCGCAATAGCGTTCTTCGTGGCCTCTGAGTAGCTCTCATCCGATACGCCGACTAATTCAATAAGTTTATAGGTGCGAGAGTCCATGGGAATCTCCTTACACTGAAAGCTGGCCTGCTATGTATGGGCGACAACCGCTGCGAGCTGCCCTACAAACAGCGGGCGTATGCCGTGCAGGTCTGCGACAGACTATAGGCGCCTGCTCAGCCCATGTCAAGGTACGAAAATGTCATAACCGTTTGATATGTCTATATTTTGGCGAATGTCCGAGTGCTGCAGGACAGCATGCGAGAACGCATAGAAAAGGGAAGGGTGTCATGACCCCCGCACTTTGTTCTCTTATGGGGTGGTTGACCCGCCGGGGTGGGCGGGTCATGTTCAGAGATTAATCTAGGGCACAGGCTCCCGGGCCACGGGGGTCGCCGCAGGTGCCGCAGGGCCCAAACGATTCGCTGGCCGCGAAGCTGTCGCTCTTGGCACCCACGGCAAACACGGACAACAACCGTTCAAGCTTCGTGCTCTGGCATGCGGGGCACACAGGTTGCTGTGCTCCCAGCATAATCGTTTCAAACTGTCGCTCACACTCTTTGCATCGGTATTCCAAAATGGGCATTGGTCATCCCTCCCCGCAGCATCCCAGCGTGTTATGTCTTGCTACGGAGGATTGTAGTGAGACATGCGTAGCAACGCAAGTCTCAGGTCAAGTCCGCGCTGCTTCCGGGAGAGCGGGAGAGGGGGAGAGCGGACAATATGACATGTCATAGCCGAAGGCTTGTGGTCCCACCACCTGCAGGGCCTGGGCGCTGATGAGTTGTGCTGGCGCCGGGAACCCTACGACCACAACGCGAAAACCATAGCGGAGCAGCTCGGTATTGATCGGCGTGGCCGTACCCCGCTCCAGGATACAGATGAGATCCGGCACTGTACAGAGCACGGTCTCCCCACGGCGGGCAATAAGATTTTCGTTCTGGAAGTCAATGGTAAGGGACTGCCCACTGTCGTCATCGAGCCCCTCGATGGTCACCTCACCACGCGCAAAACCACCCGTCACACGCCGCAACACGTCCACAATTTTGCCCTGAAATAAGATACAGCCCCCCTGCGAGGCAACCAGGGCAGGTATCGGGTTCTCCTGACACCGCCGTGCTTCCAGCACCACAGTCCCGATGGTGCGTGCTTGCGTCAGGGTGTGGAGTACGGCCGTACGCTTAATCTCAGCGCCACTCCAAGGGGCCATGGCATAGGCCGCATGGCAGCCCATCTGAATCGTCACCGCACGCGCCATACGTTCCAGCCAGAAGGCATCACGGACTTCGTCAAAGAGCACCACATTATGCCGAACATCGCACAACGCGGCGGGCGACACCGGCAGGCCATAGATAAAAAACGTGCACATTTGCAACTCGGGAAACGCCCGTCCCATGCCATCACCATCCACCACTGGCAGGTCGCCCAGGGCCGCTGCCAGCATCGGACGCATGGAGTTACTGCCACCGATTTCCTTTGAGATCAGGGCATCGATGGGACGCCCCACGTGACGCTCCAAGGCCCGCACGGCGTAGAGGAATTCATCCCCACGGATGATGCGCTCGATACTCACCGTGGGCGCCCCCATGCCTCCGACCGCCACTACCAGGGCATCATCAGGCAGGGTCAGGGGATCGACCACGGCGATGCGCTTGCCTTGCTTCAAGAGTTCACGAGCGTATAGCTTCACCGTATAGGGATTGCCCCCACCACCGGTGCCCAGCACATTGGCACCAAGCTCGATCGCTTCCAGGTCAGCAGGCGTCACGTCCCATGCGATGTCCACGGCTTTCCCCTCTCCCGCTCTCCCCCCTCTTCCTCACACGGCCAGGTGCAAATCGCCTATGGCTTTGACACGAATACGCAGGGCATTGCTGGGGAGATACGTCAAAGGAATCTCCTCCACATCTACCACATGTACTGTGTCTGGATGGGCCCCTGCCGTAATGGCGCGTTCGGCGGCTAACGCCTTCGCCTGGGCCAGGGCCTCATCTCGGGAACGCGTCCCAAGCGTGACTGTGTGATCCACCTCGCCGCTAATCTGCGCAATGGCTGCACCTACAGCGTTGGCCACTTGATAGTGCGGAGCGTGTATCACCTGAGAGACCCCAGCCAGGGCAGCCGGCACTAAAAAACTGCCGCCGCCCACAACAATCAGTGGCACCGGGGCCGCACTGATTTTCATACGATCCACGCTGTCGGCAATCATCTGCCCCATGGCATCCACACACCGCTGGACAAAGGTGGGCTCAAGACCGTGGAGGAAGCGCCCCTCACCAAAGGTTGCTAGACCAGCGGCGATACCAATGTCGGAGGCAGTGAGCACCGTCCCGCCAAAGGCGAGCGCCTTGCTGGTTAACTCATAACCGACGCTCTGTGGGCCAATGCGCAGTGGCGCGGGGGTGACCATACTGCCACCGCCGAGACCGAAGGAATAAACGTCTGGCATGCGGAAGTTGGTGCGCACCCCGCCGACCTCGACCGCCAGCGACGCCGGCCGTGGAAAACCTTTGACGAGGGCTCCGACATCTGCAGTCGTCCCGCCAATGTCAATGACCATGGCGTCCGCGACCCCTGTTAAAAACGCGGCCCCACGCATACTGTTCGTTGGTCCAGAGGCGAAGGTCAACACGGGGTATTGCTCAGCGTAGGTCGCACTCATCAACGTGCCGTCATTTTGGGTGAGAAACAGGGGCGCCTGGAGACCCACGATAGCCAACGCCTGACGAAACGCCTGGACTGTAGTACGACCCAGACGACCCAAGCAGGCATTCATCACTGTCGCGTTCTCGCGTTCCAACAGTCCCAGGCGGCCGATCTCACTTGACAGCGTCACAGTCGCGTCTGGTACCACCTGTTGCACAATCGCCGCGGCCTGCCGTTCCAGGGAGGTGTCGACCGGGGAAAAGACTGAAGTGATGGCGACATCCATGATGCCACGCCCCTTGATATCATGGGCGGCGCGTTCCATCTCCTGAGGCTCGAAGGGGACGATGGGCCGTCCATCGACCTCATGGCCACCAGGGAGCATGTATGTTGCCTGACCCACCAGCTTCCGCAGATCCTCTGGCCAATCGGTGAGCGGTGGCACGCATGCCGTGGCTGGTAACCCCAGACGAACGGTTGCTACTGGACTGAGATAGCGACGCTGCACGATTGCATTGGTGAAATGTGTCGTGCCAATCATTACCCCATGGATGTCGCTCGGCACCGCGGTGGTCTGCTGCAACAGCTCCTGCAGGGCGGTGACAATACCACTGGTCACGTCAGCTGTGGTGGGGGTTTTGACCCGATCGACGACCTCCTGACCTTGCATCAGCACCGCATCGGTGTTTGTGCCGCCTACGTCAATGCCTATGCGCTGTTGCACCGCTGCTCTCCTTGCTCATTGCGTTACTCTCTCCCCTCTGTTGCCCTACTATACACAGGCGCACCACCATGGTCTAGGAGGAAACGCGCCATCCATTGGCCAATGCTGAGACTGGGGCATTTTGACGACGTGGATATGGCCATGCTGATCCATACGACCAGCCGGCTTGAGGACAAATTAGCTGGGATCGCGGTCTCACACAATGGCTGTGTGGTCAAAACTATCCGCTCCAGGGGTCGGGCCGCGCACGCAGGCAGTGCCACGCATCTGGGTAGCAATGCGCTACTGAGACGTTCGATGGCGCATCCTAGTGCTGGCAGAGGTGAGGGGTAAGAGGAAAGTGATACATAGGAGAGAGCCCTGTGTGGCTGACCTCGTGCTAGCAACTGTCCAGGACTCTCTTCTGACGTAGCGGTATGCCAGATAGCTCTAGTTGTCTCGTGGTACAGCCATCATGCGTTCCAACGACCGCCGTGCTCCGTCCATGATGTCTTCCTCAACGGTAATGGGGAACACGTCCTCAGTGAGCGAGCGATAAACCGCATGGAGGTCGATCATCTTCATATAGGGGCAATGCAGACGGCAACCGATGCAGCCGTCGGCAGAGACAAACTCGCGATCGGGGTACTGCTTACGCATCTGGTGGATAATGCCGTGCTCGGTGGCGATGATGAACGTTTTCGTGTTGGGATATTTTGCGATACGGCCAACCATCGCCGTGGTTGAACAGACCTCATCAGCAATAGCGATAATGTCCTCGCGGCATTCGGGATGCGCGATGATTACCGCGTCTGGCGCCAACTCTTTTACTTTCTTGACATTGGCGCCACGCAGCACATCGTGCGTGGGACAGGCACCATCATAGATCGCTACATCTTTATCGGGGACCTGTTTTTTCACCCAATTGCCCAGGTTGCGGTCGGGCACGAAGAGGACTTTGTCAGTATCGAGGCTGCGAATAACTGACACCGCATTGGCCGAGGTGCAGCAGATATCGGACATGGCCTTGATCTCTGCCGACGAGTTCACATACGTGACGACGGCATAGCCTGGGTAGCGCTCCATCCACTCTTCGAGGCTTTCTGGGGTGATCGAATCGGCCAGCGCACAGCCAGCCGAGAGATTGGGTAACAGGACGGTTTTTTCAGGGTTGAGAATTTTGGCTGACTCAGCCATGAAATGCACGCCGCAAAAGACAATCCTCTCCGCGTCAGTACGCTGAGCTTCGAGAGCCAGACCTAGTGAATCACCGACGAAGTCAGCCACATCCTGCACTTCTGGCACTTGATAATTATGCGCCAAGATGACGGCATGCTTCTCAGTAGCGAGAGCTCTGATCCGTTCAGCTGTTGTTTCCATCGTACATCTCCTCCTCAATTCTCGCCCCCGTATCGGGTGGCACGACATTAGTCCCGGCGGGAAAGATGCGCCAGAACTCTTTCTTGATCAAATTGACAATCGTGGCACTCTTGCTGAAGCCGTGATACGTAGCCACAGCCTCCAGCATGTCCATGTCCCGATCGGTGGCAGAGAATGTCCGCACTTTCCGCTTACTCATCTGGCACCCTCCTGGGTCCCGATGTACAAAAATTATATAAAACTTGTATGATTTTTAATTATAAGGTATGTGAGCTGGATGTCAAGGTCTCTTTTAGCGAGTATGAAGGCGAAGGGGGTAGCAGTAAGCAGCTCTTCGGCTGCTTACTCTCTCGTGCCAATGAGCACAGGTTGGTAGAAGCGATCGTCCAGGCATTGCACCCGTTGGAAGCCGGCTGCAGACATGAGCGATATCAGCCTGTCTGTGCTTACTGCATAGTATTTCGTCCTCATCACGTGCGCGACACATGTCGAGCCTCCCTGGTCCACAACAAAGTACATCGCGACATTATAGATTGGCCCGTCGAACTCCCAGACCTGCCATACCAGATAGCGTGTCTGTGCCTCAATACGGAGTCCATAAGGCTTCACCCGGATGCCTGCGCGTTCCTCGCGGACTGTGATCAGGCATCCTCCACGCGAACGGACACACGTATAGAACGCACGAAAGGCCGTCAGGAGCGCCTCATCAGTGAGGAGGTGCGGCAGAGCATTATCACAGGCGATGACGAGATCAAACTGCCGATGGGGGTGCACTGGCGGATGCCGCATGTCTGCCACGCACCAGGCCACCTGGTGGCCGCGTGTCGTCGCCTCGCGCTTGGCCCGCGCGACCGCGGCGGGTGAGAGGTCAGCACCAGTCATGGTGTACCCCAACTGTGCCAGACTGAGCGTCTGCGTACCAATACCACACGCAGCATCGAGGATAGTCTGGACTCTTCCCCCCAGACCTCCGTGATGAGGCTGTGCAGGGCTGCGGCCTGGTTAGTGATGCTCGCCTCCCAATCCGGGTAGACGAAATGGTAGAATGGAGTCAATTGATTATAAAACTTTGCTGTCAGCATCCAGGATACTCTCTGAGCAACGATGCGCTGGTAACCCGTCACTCAGCAGTAATAGATGGTGGGTACGCCGGCCAGTAGGGACAGCATTAACCCTCGTACAGAATTTTAATATAGGCCTGCTGCCGTAAGGATTCGAGCCACTCCTGATACTTCCGTTCAGTTTTGTCACGCAAAATGTCGGATTTGATCTCTTCCTGCACCTCCTCAAACGGTCTCATACCAGCTGCTTGCCTGGCTTCAAGACGGATAATATGCAACCCGATGCGTGTCCGCACAACATCGCTGATCTCACCGGGCTTGAGTGTTGCTGCGGCCTCCTCAAAACCTGGCAGGAGTTCCCCAGGTCGAAACGTTCCTAACAGCCCACCGGTCTCAGCCGAGGGGCCGTCGGAATACTGCCGCGCCAGGGCTGTGAACTCTCCACCGTTACGCAATTGCTGCAGCACCGCTTCAGCCTTCGCACGCAGGCGTTGTTCATCTTGCTCGGTGGAATATGGGGGAAAGAGAAACAGAATATGGCTCACCGTCTGTCCCCCTGCCACTTGATACTGCTGTTGTTTGACCCGATAGGCTTCTTGTAACTCGGTATCGAGGACGGTGAGGCGTGAGCGCACTTCCGCATTCACCACCTTCGTGACCAGCAAGCCCTCGTAGACCTGCTTTTTATAGGTCTCCAGCGTCAAGCCTCGCGTTTTCAGCAGTTGTAAAAATTGCTCGTCAGCCAACTGGTTTTGTTTTTTGAGGGTCTCAATCTGCTGATTCACATCTTCCTCGCTGACCCGTAAATTCAGGTGGCGTGCCCGTGTGAGTTGCAGTTGCGCGTCCACGAGACCATTCAGCGTGCGCTTATACGACGCCTTCACCTGCTGCTCGAGCGCTAAGCCGTTGTACTGTTGTGATAAGTGCTCAGTTTCAGGCCCCATGGCCTCACGTACTTCCGTAATCGTGATGATGTCATCATTGACAATCGCAGCAATACCATCTACAACCTGCGTATTCTGTGCCCAGATGCGGGACACCCCAGCGCTCCCTACCAGGATGGCGCACACGCCAAGGCATGCCATCAGCCAGTGACGCTCTTGCCCATCTTTTGGTAAACCCATAGCACGCCTCATAGGCATCTCCCTCTCAGCCACCCGCGAGGGGCTCAATCCTTGACAATCCCCACAACCACCATCATGCC
>WNGB01021773.1_pt1 | contig 11984 bp, 12 predicted proteins | sample 5400681 | NCBI WGS metagenome assembly WNGB01 (sample SAMN13153367, study PRJNA577476) | soil metagenome | isolation source: 115 cm soil or saprolite under grassland replicate 2 | place: USA:California | collected 2016-06-15 | reverse complement strand
GAAGTGCTCGCTGTACGCCTCGCGTGTGCGCGAATTGATGCCGTCCGCGGCGACGATGAGATCGCTGTCCGGGAAGTCTTCGACACTCGCTTCGGCCTGGAAGCGCAAATCGACGCCCAGCTCGCGGCAGCGCGCCTGCAGGAGCTTGAGCAGCGTGACGCGCGAGCAGCCGCAGAAGCCGTTTCCTCCGCAGCGCAGGGCGCGGCCCTTGTAGACGATTTCGACGTCGTCCCAGTAGGCGAAGCGGCGGCGGATCGATTCGTACGAAGGAGCGTCGTAGTCGCGGAACGTCCCCAGCGTCGCGTCGGAGAACACCACGCCGAAGCCGAAGGTATCGTCGGCGCGGTTGCGCTCGTGGACCGCGATCTCCCACCGCGGCCAGTGCTTCTTCGCGAGCAGCGCGAAGTACAGTCCGCCCGGTCCGCCGCCGATAATGCTGATCTTCACGCCTTGCCCTCAGTCTCGAATGAGTCGGGAAGCACCGCGATCGCCTCGATTTCCAGGCGCGCCAAGGCCTCCACGAGACCGCTCACCTGGACCACCGCCATCGCCGGGTAGTGCTTTCCCATCAGCTCGCGGTATGCCGGACCGATCGCTTTCAGCGAAGCGAGATACTCGTCGCGGTCGATCACGTACCAGGTCAGACGCACGATGTGCTCGGCCCGGCCGCCCGCCTGCGCGAGCACGTCGAGGATATTGCACATCGCCTGACGAAATTGCCCGGCGAAGTCCTTTGCCTGCCACACGCCCGACCCCGTCCATCCGACCTGCCCCGCGACATACACGGTAGTTCCGCCCCTGACCGCGATGCCGTTGGCAAAGCCGCGCGGCTTGGCCCAATCCGGAGGCTGGAGGATTTGCATCATGCGCGCTCCCTCAATTTGAACCTCTGCAGCTTTCCGGTCTCGGTGCGCGGCAGGGCGTCGACGAACTCGACCCGCCGCGGGTACTTGTACGGCGCGATCGCGCCTTTCACGTGGTCCTGCAAGCTCTTCCCCAGCGCGTCCGATTTTGCGTAGCCCGCCTTGAGCACGACGTACGCCTTTACAACCTGCCCGCGGTCTTCGTCGGGCACGCCGACCACCCCGCACTCGGACACCGCCTCGTGAGCGAGCAGCGCGCCCTCGACTTCGGGACCGGCGATGTTGTAGCCGGCCGAGATGATCATGTCGTCGGTGCGCGCCTGGTAGAAGAAATACCCGTCACCGTCCTGCGTGTAGGCGTCGCCGGTGATGTTCCAACCGCCTTGCACGTAGTCGCGCTGGCGCTCGTCGGCGAGATAGCGGCAGCCGGTGGGCCCTTTCACCGCGAGGCGGCCGATCGCACCCGCAGCGCAGGGACGCCCCTCGTCATCGAGCACCGCGGCCCGGTACCCGGGCAGCGCATAGCCGGTCGCGCCGCGGCGCACTCTTTCCGGCGTGTGAGAAATGAAGATGTGGATCATCTCGGTCGAGCCGATGCCGTCGATGATCTCGATGCCGGTCGCCTGCTTGAACATCTGCCGGGTCGCGTCGGGCAGCGCCTCCCCCGCGGAGACGCATTTCTTCAGCGAGCGCAGATCGCGGCCCGGCGCGAGCTGCGCCATCTGCCGGTAGAAGGTCGGCGCGGTGAAGCAGATCGTCGCCTTGTGCTTCGCGATCGTCTCCAGGAGCAGGTTCGGCGTCGGCTTCTCCACGAGCACGACCGACGCGCCGAATCGCATCGGGAAGCACAGCATCCCGCCCAGGCCGAACGTGAAGGCGAGCGGCGGTGTGCCGCAGAAAATATCGTCCGCAGCCGGCATGAGGCAGGAGCGCGGAAAGCAGTCGCACATGGCGATCACGTCGCGATGGAAATGCACCGTGCCCTTGGGCTTGCCGGTGGTCCCGGAAGTGAAGGCGATCAAGGCCACGTCCTCCGCGGCCGTGTCCGCGTTCGTGAAGGTGCCCGGCTTCCGCGCAGCGAGCGCGGCTAGCGAATCGGGCGCGTCGTCGTGCCAGTACACCACGGTTTTCAGCATCGAACACGCGGGCAGCGCGGCCTTCAGCTCGGCGTCCAGGTGCCTGTCGCACAATGCATGCGTGACCTTCGCCTTGAGGATGATCTCGGTCAGCTCCTTCGCTCGCAGAAGCGGCATGGTCGCCACCGCGATTCCGCCCGCCTTGATCACTGCGAGCCAGCATGCGGCCATCCAGGGACTGTTCGCGCCGCGCAGGAGCACGCGGTTGCCAGGTGCAAGGCCCATGTCCCCGGCGAGCACCCCTGCGATGCGGTTGGACTGCTCCAAGAGCTGCGCATAGGTGAGCTCGCCCTCCGGCGAGCGCAGCGCGACGCGCCGCGCCCACCCGCGCTCGAGCGCCCGGTCGAGCAGCTCGGCCGCGCAATTCAGGCGGCCGGGATAGCGCAGCCCGGGCAGATCGAAGATCAGCTCCGGCCATTGCTCGCGCGGCGGCAGATTGTCCTGCGCGAAGGTGTCGATGTGCGCAGTTCTCGCCATGATCCGATGCGCGGCCCCCACGCTATTCCTTCAGCAGCTCGCGTGCGATGATCAACTTCTGCACTTCGGTCGCGCCTTCGTAGATGCGCAGCGCGCGCACTTCGCGGTACAGCTTCTCCACCGGGTGACCGCGCATCACGCCGAGCCCCCCGCAGATCTGCACCGCGGCGTCGACGACTTCCTGGGCGGTCTCGGTCGCCTGCATCTTCGCCATGGCGGCTTCGCGGGTCACGCGTTTCTGCTTCACGTCTCGCATCCACGCAGCGCGGTACGCGAGCAGCGCCGCGGCTTCGATGCCGGTCGCCATGTCGGCGAGCTTCGTCTGCGTCAGCTGGAAGTCGGCGAGCGCCTGACCGAACATTTTTCTCTCGCGCGCCCGCAGCAGCGCCTCGGCGAGAGCGCGCCGCGCGAAGCCAAGCGCGGCGGCCGCGACGCCCGTGCGGAAGATGTCCAGGGTCCGCATGGCGAGCTTGAAGCCCTCGCCCTCAGCTCCCAGCAGGTTCGCCGCCGGGACCTTGCACGCGGAAAAGCGCAGCGTCGCCATCGGATGCGGTGCGACGATCTCGATGCGCTCCTCGATGGAGAGCCCCGGCGCGTCGGCGTCGACGACGAAGGCCGAGATGCCCTTCGTCCCGGCCTCGTCCCCGGTGCGGGCAAAGACAATGTAGAAATCGGCGATGCCGCCGTTGGAGATCCAGGTCTTCACCCCGTTGAGCACATAGTGCGCGCCGTCGCGCCGGGCCCGGGTGGCGAGCGCCGCGACGTCCGAGCCCGCGTCGGGCTCGGACAGCGCGAAAGCTGCGATCGCCTCGCCTCTCGCGGCCCGCCCGACGTAGCGGCGCTTCTGCTGCTCGGTGCCGGCGAGCGCCACGGGACCGCTGCCCAGTCCCTGCATGGTGAGGGCGAAATCGGCGAGGCCGGCGTGGAAGGCGAACACCTCGCGCAGCACCGCCAGCGAGCGCACGTCGAAGCGCGAATCTTCGGGCGCGCAGTGCGCGAGGAACCCCGCCGCGCCCAGGTCCTTCACCAGGCGGCGGCAGACGGAGTCTTCGTCCGCGTCGTGCGCGTAGCCCAGGTTCGCCGCGGCCCAGGATTCCGCCCGGCGCGCGAGCTCCGCGTGCCGCGGCTCGAAGAAGGGCCAGTCCAGATGGGCGAATCGGTCCATGAAACGTCAATCGCCTTCAAAGACCGGTTTTTGCTTGGCGGCAAAGGCCTCGTACGCCCGGCGGAAGTCGCGCGTCTGCATGCAGATCGCCTGCGCCTGGGCCTCCATCTCGATCGCCTTGTCGAGACCCACCGCCCATTCCTCGCGCAGCATTTTCTTGGTCATGCCGTGGGCGAACGTCGGGCCCGAGGCGAGCTGCTGCGCGGCATCCAGCGCGGTCTTCAGCACCTGGTCGGGCTCGGCGAGCGCATTGAAAAAGAAGCATGGCGCAGGCGCCCATGTCGCAGCCCGCCAGCCCGACGCGCGTGAAGAGAAAGGCGACCTTGGCGTCGCGCGTGCCATAGCGCAGGTCCGAAAAAAGGGCAATGATCGCGCCCGCGCCGGCGCACGCGCCGTCGACGGCGGCGACGACCGGCTGCGGGCAATGGCGCATCGCCTTGACCAGGTCGCCCGTCATGCGCGTGAACTCCAGCAATTGGGGCTTGCGCATCTTCGTGAGCGGCCCGATGATCTCGTGCACATCGCCGCCAGAGCAGAAATTGCCGCCCGCGCCCGTGACGACCACCGTTTTGATGTCGCGCGCGTCGAGCAGGCGCCGGAAAAGATCGCGCAGCTCGCCGTAGGAATCGAAGGTGAGCGGATTCTTCTTTTCCGGCCGGTCGAGCGTGATCACGCCGACGCGGCCCTCGGCGCGCCATTGGAAATGCTTCGGCCGGTATCCCGCAAGTCCGGTTTCCTTCATGCGCCGTCCTTTCGTTCCGTGATCCCGAGCGCGTGGCTTTTCACCTTGGCGAGCAGCCGGAACAGCTCGGCGTGCTCCTTGCGGCTCAAACCGGAGAGCACCGAGACGATCCATTCCTCGTGAGCCCGCGCCATCTTGCCGAACGCCTCGTCTCCGGCACGGGTGAGCCGCACGCGGAAGGCGCGGCGGTCACCCGGCTCGGGAAGGCGCTCGACCAGCCTCTCCCTCGCCAGCTGGTCCACGATGCCGGTCACGCTTCCGCCGGTCACCATCAGGTGGTGCGAAAGCTCCTTCATCTTGAGGCCTTCCGGATAGCGCTCGAGCCGCGACATCAGGTCGAAGCGCGGCAGCGTGGTGCCAAAACGCAGCCGCAGCAGGTTGCGCATGTGGCGCTCGAGCAGCTGGGTACAGGTGAGGAGCCGCAGCCAGAGACGCAACGCCCGATGATCGTCGGCCCGGGCGCTCGTCTCGCGGTCGGCGCGGCGTACCCGGGCCCCGCCGGAAGCGTCGATCGCGGTGACGCGAAGCAAGATGCTTTGACCTTGAATAGATTAAGCCTAAAGCATTTTAGGCGGAGACTCCCCTTTTGTCACGCTGCACCGCCGCAGCGCCGTCCGGGGACGAGCCCCTGGCGGCTTGACTTCCCGTTCGCGCGCACATATGGTCTGCGTTCCCACCATGGAGACGGCAGTCATGACCAGGCAATTGCTTGCCCCAGTACTCGCTTGGGCCGTCGCGGGATGGCTCCCGCTGCCGGCTCAGGCAGCCGACAAGGTGAAGATCGGCTTCATCAGCACGCTCTCGGGCCCGAGCGCCGCGCTGGGCGTGGACATCCGCGATGCTTTCCTGCTCGCGGTGAAGCTGAACGGGGGAAGGCTCGGCGGCCTGCCCGCCGAGGTGATCGTGGGCGACGACCAGTTCAAGCCCGACGTCGGAAGGCAGCTGGCGGAGAAGAACATCAAGCTCGACAAGGTGGACTTCCTCACCGGATTCGTGTTCTCCAACATCATGCTCGCGTCCGTGCCGGTGGCGTTCGAGAACAAGGTCATATACGTGAGCCCGAATGCCGCGCCCTCGCCGCTCGCCGGCAAGCAGTGCAACCCGTATTTCTTCGCGGCGTCATGGCCGAACGACGCCTATCACGAGGCCGCGGGACAGTATGCAACGACCAAGGGCTACCAGGCCGTGTACATGCTCGCGCCCAACTACCAAGCGGGCAAAGACTCGCTCGAGGGCTTCAAGCGCTTCTACAAGGGCACGGTCGCCGGCGAGGTGTATACGCAGCTGGGGCAGCTCGACTACTCCGCCGAGCTTGCGCAGGTGCGTGCGGCGAAGCCCGAGGCGGTGTACATCTTCCTTCCCGGCGGCATGGGCGTGAACTTCATCAAGCAGTTCGTCGCCGCCGGACTTTCGAAGGACATCCAGCTCATTACGCCCGGATTTTCCTCCGACCAGGACATCATCCGCGCGGTGGGCGACCCCATGCTCGGCATCTTCGACGCGGCGCACTGGGCGCTCGACCTGGACAACGCCGCCAACAAGAATTTCGTCGCCGAGTTCGAGAAGGAGTACAAGCGCCTGCCGACGGTGTACGCCTCGCAGGGCTACGACACGGCGCTCCTCATCGATTCCGCGGTTCGCGAAGTGAAGGGCAGGATCGGGGACACGGAAGGCCTGCGCAAGGCGCTCAAGTCGGCGAAGTTCCAGTCGGTGCGCGGTTCGTTCAGGTTCAACCGCAACCAATACCCGATCCAGAACTACTACCTCCGCGTGGTGGGGAAGGATTCGCAGGGGCGCCTGGTCAACAAGACCATGGGAACGATATTCAAGGACCGCGGCGACGCTTATGTTCAAGAATGTCCTATGAAATAGGAAATCCTTGAAAGAGAATAAAGGGGGCGTGAATCGCCCCCTTCTCATTTCATGTCCTGGATCCTGATCGTCGAGCAGGCGCTGAACGGGCTGCAGTTCGGACTGATGCTGTTCCTGCTCGCCGCGGGACTCACCCTCGTCTTCGGCATCATGGACATGATCAACCTCGCGCACGGTTCGCTTTACATGCTGGGTGCCTTCCTCGCCGCGACCCTGGTCCAGGCGACCGGATCGTTCGCCGCCGGCGTGCTGCTCGCGATCCCGGCCACCGCGGTCCTCGGCATGCTGCTCGAGGTGTCGGTGCTGCGCACGCTCTACTCGCGCGACCACCTGTCGCAGGTGCTCGCGACCTTTGCGCTCATCCTCATCCTCAACGAGGCGGTACGCATCGTCTGGGGGCCGGACATGCCGCTGCCGATGCCCGCGGCGCTCGCCGGGCCGGTGCAGTTGCTCCCGGGCATGGTCTACTCGGCGTACCGGCTCCTCATCATCGGCGTGGGCGCCGTCGTGGCGGCGCTCCTGTATTTGCTCGTGGCGCGCACGCGGATCGGCATGCTGGTGCGCGCGGGTGCGTCCAACCGCGAGATGGCGCTCGCGATGGGGGTCAATATCCGCTGGCTTTTCACCCTGTTGTTCGGAGCGGGCGCGGGCTTGTGCGCCGTGGCGGGCGCGCTGCTCGGGCCGCTCCTCGCGGTGCAAGTCGGCATGGGAGAGAACATCCTCATCCTCGCCTTCGTCGTGATCGTCATCGGCGGCATCGGCTCCATACGCGGCGCTCTCGTAGGGTCCCTGCTGGTCGGGATCGTCGACACCATCGGGCGCGCCTTCCTGCCCATCCTGTTCGGCGTATTCTTCCAACCGAGGGTGGCGAGCGCCGCCGGGCCGGCGATCGCTTCGGTGCTCGTCTACGTGCTGATGGCCGTGGTGCTGTTCTTCAGGCCGCAGGGACTCTTCCCTGCGCGCGGGTAGCGATGCGCCGCGCCGCGCCGTGGATCGTCCTGGCACTGGCCCTCGCCTTTCCGCTGGCGATGCAGGCGGAGCACCAGAACTACTACCTGAGCTTTGCCAGCCGCATCTTGGTCTACGCTCTTGCCGCGACCAGCCTCAACCTGATCCTGGGCTACGGCGGCATGATCTCCTTCGGCCACGCCGCCTTCGTCGGCACCGGCGCCTACGTCTCCAGCATCCTGCTGTCGGAAGGCGTCGCGAGCGCGTGGATCGGCTGGCCGGCGGCGATCGCGGCTTCCGCGCTCGCCGCGCTCGCGATCGGCGCGGTATCGCTGCGCACCCGCGGCGCGTACTTCATCATGATCACGCTCGCTTTCGCGCAGATGATGTTCTTCCTCGTGAACTCGATGAAGGCCTACGGGGGCGACGAGGGCCTGAGCCTGCGCGAGCGCGCCTCGCTGGGACCGGGCGTCGATCTGGGCAGCGACGTCGCGTTCTACTACACCGCGCTCGCCGCGCTGGCAGCCGGCCTTTACGGTTTGCATCGGCTCGTGCATTCGCGCTTCGGGCGCGTGATCCAGGCGATCCGCGAAAACGAGGAACGCGCCGAGGCGATCGGCTTTCCGGTGTACCGCCACAAGCTCGTGTGCTTCGTCATCGCCGGTGCGGCGGGCGGCCTTGCCGGCGCGCTGCTTGCGAGCCACGGCAAGTACGTCAACCCGAACGTGCTGCACTGGACGCAGTCGGGCACGCTCATGGTGATGGTGATCCTGGGCGGCGTGGGACGACTCTGGGGCGGAGTGATAGGCGCGGCGGCGCTGCTCGGGCTCGAGGACCTGATCGCCAACCACCGGGTGGAGTGGCTCGCCGCGATATTCCCCAACTATCAGCAGCACGCGAGTCTGGGGGTCGGCACGGTGTTGCTAGCGATCGTGCTGTTCGCCCCCGAGGGCATCGCCGGCATGCTCGCGCGGAAAAAGCATGCTTGAGCTGAAGAACGTCTCCAAACGTTTCGGAGGCATCGTCGCTACCGATGAGGTCACGCTCGACGTGAAGCGCGGCGAAGTGCACGCCCTGATCGGCCCGAACGGGGCGGGCAAGACGACCTTGATCGCTCAGATTTCCGGCAGCCTAGGCAGCGACAGCGGCGCAATCGTTTTCGAAGGCACCGACATCGCGCACGCCGCGCAGCACGAGCGGGTGCGCGCAGGGCTCGCCCGCAGCTACCAGGTCACCAGCCTGTTCAACCGTTTTACCGTGCTCGACAACCTCGCGCTCGCGGTGCAGGCGAGAAGCGGCTCGAGCTCCTCTTTCTGGCGGCGCGTCTCGGAAGAGGCGCCGCTTTTCGACGAGGCGCGGACCATCGCAGGAGAAATCGGGCTCGCCGGGCGCGAGGCTGCGGTCGCTGCCACGCTCGCGCACGGCGAGCAGCGCGCGCTCGAAGTGGGCCTGGCGCTCGCCACCCGCCCCCGGCTCGTGCTTCTCGACGAGCCGATGGCGGGCATGGGACCGGAAGAATCGGAAAACATGATCGCGCTCCTGGAGCGCATCCGCGCACGCATCACCGTGCTGCTGGTCGAGCACGACATGGACGCTGTGTTCCGGCTCGCCGACCGCATCTCGGTGCTCGTCGCCGGCCGCGTCATCGCCACCGGCGCGCCTGCGGCGATCCGCGCTAACGCCGAAGTAAGGAGGGCTTACCTGGGAGAGGAGGAGGTCGCTTGACCGAGCTGCTGCAAATCGAAAAACTCGAAACAGCCTACGGCACCAGCCAGGTGCTGTTCGGCGTCGATCTCGCGATCCGTCCCGGCGAAGTGGCGACGCTGCTCGGGCGTAACGGCATGGGAAAGACGACGACGGTGCGCTCGATCATGGGCCTCACCCCGGCGAGGAGCGGAGCCATCCGTTTCCGCGGCGAGCGGATCGAGCGGCAGCGCCCCGACCGCATCGCGCGCTGCGGCATCGCGCTGGTCCCCGAGGGACGCCAGATCTTCCCCAACCTGAGCGTGCGCGAGAACCTGGTCGCGTTCGCAGGAAACCGCAGCGCGACGCGCGACCCGTGGACTCTTGCCAAGGTGCTGGCGTTCTTCCCCGGCCTCGCCGGGCGCATGGACAACCTGGGCGACCAGCTCTCGGGCGGCGAGCAGCAGATGCTCGCCATCGGACGGGCGCTCATGACCAATCCGCACCTGCTCATCCTCGACGAGGCGACCGAGGGGCTCGCGCCGCTGGTGCGCGAGGAGATCTGGAGATGCCTCGCCGCGCTGAAGTCTGCCGGCCAGACGATCCTGGTGATCGACAAGTACGTGGAGCGCCTGATCGCGATCGCCGACCATCACACCTTACTCTCGCGCGGTCGCGTCGCCTGGCGCGGGTCATCGGCCGAGCTGGGTGCCGATCGCTCGCTGTGGCACCGCTATCTCGGCGTATGACCGTCGCGCCTTGAAAAAACGGCGCCCCGGCGGTATCGTTCCCTTCCCCGGAAGGCCGCACTCCAAGGAGCCCGCAATGCTGCACGAACGCATCCCCAATCTCGCCAAGTTCGTCGAGCCCGACCGCGTGCGGCGCGAGGTGTATACGGACGCGTCGATCTTCGAGATGGAGATGGAGCGCATCCACGAGCGCGTGTGGATCTACTGCGGCCACGAGACGCAGGTGCCGAAAGGGGGCGATTACTACACGACGAGAATCGGCCGCCAGCCGATGTTGATGGTGCGCGGCAAGGACGGCAAGGTGAATGTCCTGTACAACCGCTGCCCGCACCGCGGCTCGATGATGTGCGGCGACCGCAGCGGCAACGCCGGCGAGTTTTTCCGCTGCTCGTACCATTCCTGGACCTTCCATCACGACGGCAAGCTGCGCGCCATCCCGATGATGGAGTCCGGCTACGCCGGCACGCGCTGGACCCGCGACAATCCCGACTGCAACATGAAGCGCGCGGCGCGGGTGGAGAACTACCGCGGCTTCGTGTTCGCGAGCCTCGCCGCCGACGGTCCGGGGCTGCTCGAGTTCCTCGGGCGCTCGAAGATCGCTTTCGACGACATCTGCGACCGCTCGCCCGAGCGCGAGGTCGAGGTCGTGCCGACCTGCTTCCGCATGATCCAGCACTCGAACTGGAAGATCTTCCTCGAGAACCAGCTCGATGCGCTGCACCCCTCGGTCACGCACCAGTCCACCGGACGAGCGGCGCGGGAAGTGGAGCTGGAGATCGAGAAGCGCACCGGCAAGATCCCGCTCTCGTATCACATGCTGTCGGCGTTCTCGACCGTGACGATCGAGAAGTGGGACAACTTCCAGACGATCAACTACCCGTACGGCCACTGCATCCTGACCGGCTACATGGGCCTGCGGCCGCAGGACCCCGACACGCTCGAGTACGAACGCGTGCTCGCCAAGGCCTGCGGCGAAAGCCGCAAGGAGGAAATCCTCTCCACCAACATCCATCACGTGCTCATCTATCCGGGCCTCTCGGTGCAGTCTCCGCTGCAGCAATTGCGCGCGGTGCGGCCGCTGGGTGTGGACAAGACGCTGACCGAGATCTGGCATTTCCGCCTCAAGGGGGCGCCCGAGCCGATCTACCGGCGCGCGCTCGCCTACTACAACCTGGTCAATTCGCCCTCGACGCTGATCAACGCCGACGACCTGGAGAACTTCTGGAAGGCGCATCAGGGCCTTTCCTCCGACGGCGGCGACTGGGTGAGTTTCCACCGCCACTACGGCCGCGACGCGGAGAAGGACGGCATCGTGGAGACCGCACCCAACTGCGGCACGTCGGAGGCGCCCATGCGCAACCAGATGAAGGCCTGGACGCAGTACATGGCCTCGGGGAAGTGACGTGAAGAAGCGGAGGGCGAAGAACCCCGCGAGGAAGACCGCGGCGGCGAAACGGCCGGTCCGGGCCGAGAAGACAGCGCCCAACGGCCACGACACGCAGCACGCGGTCGAGCAGTTTCTCTACCGGCAAGCCGAGTTGCTCGACGAGAAACGCTGGCAGGACTACATCGACCTCTTCGCCGAGGACGGCATGTACTGGATGCCCCCCGAGCCGTCGCACGCCACCTGGGACGGCATGCCCGCGATCTTCGCCGAGGACAAGAACCTGATGACGGTGCGCATGAAGCGCGTGCTGCACCCGGACGCGTGGTCGCAGCGGCCGCTCTGGGGTACGAACCACGTGGTCGGCAACGTCGTCGTCGAGCGCGAATCCGCGAACGGCGACGTGGTGGCGCGCTCGCGCTTCCACATGATGGAGCTGCGCCGCGACGACGTGCGCCATTTCGCCGGCTTGTACATCCATCATCTGAAGAAGACGAAGGACGGCTACCGCATCAAGCTGCAGCGGGTCGACATGACCAACGCGCAGGCGGCGTACGACTACGTCCTGCAGGTGTGGGTGTAGCGGCGGCCATTCGGCGTATCATCTCAAGCATCCCAGCCGACCCCCTCAGAGGAGGAGACAGCATGACCCGCTTTGCACCCAGACTCGCGCTCGCCGCGGCGCTTGCCGCAATTTCGGGGATCGCCTGCGCGCAGGAGACAACGCTGCGCCTGGTCAGCGCTTTCCCCGAGAACCAGTTCTACGTGAAGCGCACGCTCGACTGGATCGCCGACTTCAACAAGGACGGCAAGGGCGTCCTGCAGATCAACTTCATCGGCGGGCCGAAGGCGATCCCGACATTCGAGGTCGGCAAGGCGGTGCAGAGCGGCGTGGTCGACATCGGCTTCAGCACCGGCGCCTTCTACACCAACGTGATGCCCGAGTCGGACATCCTGAAGCTCGC
>WNGB01014197.1_pt1 | contig 11984 bp, 11 predicted proteins | sample 5400681 | NCBI WGS metagenome assembly WNGB01 (sample SAMN13153367, study PRJNA577476) | soil metagenome | isolation source: 115 cm soil or saprolite under grassland replicate 2 | place: USA:California | collected 2016-06-15 | reverse complement strand
TGGCGCTCTCGGACGGCACCGTCGTGAAGCAGCGGGTGAGCGACGGCACCGTCATGGGCGCCTACGCGGTGGGGGTCGCGCCCGTGGGGGTGGCGTACGACGGCGCGAACATCTGGGTCGCGAACTCCGGCAGCGGCACCGTGACCAAGCTGAACGCGAGCGACGGCAGCTTCGTTGGCACCTACAGCGCTCAAGGCGCGCAACCGCGCGGCATCGCCTTCGACGGCGCCAACATCTGGGTGACGAACATGAGTGGAACCGTCGCCAAGCTGAAGGCGAGCGACGGGAGCCTCGTCGGCACCTACACGTCCATGCCAGTGCCGACGCACCTGGTCTTCGACGGCGCCAACATCTGGATCGGGGATGACAACTCCTTGGTGGGGAAGGTGAGGGCGAGCGACGGCAAGGACCTCGGCCAGTACCCGCTGTCCTGGGGACAGTACGGCTGGGCCACAACCCAGGGGATGGCCTTCGACGGCGCGAACGTCTGGGTGGTAGCCCACGGGCCTTACGTCAATTTCGTGACGAAGATGTGAGGCGAAGCGATGCCGCCCGGCGGCCGCGCCGCCGGGCGGCGTGAGAACCGCGCTCGCAGCCGCGGGCGAACGCCTCCGGTTCGGCTCGTCCTGCCGCGACCCGTCAGTTGAGCGGCGCGCGTCGGCGCGGAGGGGCTCGAGGCAGCGCGAGCACGAGTAGTGCGTCGACGCGTTCACCTCGCCCGGTCGGTGCAGGCTCGCGCCGCCCGGGCGATGGGCTGCCTCGAGGAAGCGGCGCCTGACGTGCTCGGAAGTCGCGTGTCGGTCATCTGAAGATCTCGGGGAGCGGACCACGACACGAGACCGGGGCCGTCGCGATCGTTCGAGCCGTCCGGCCTGACCGGGTTCGTCGCGCCGCCGCTGAATCTCCCCCGGCCGCCGCGGCTCCAACACGAGACTCGGCTTACCGAGGACGCCCATGACCGAAAGCAGCCCCGCCATCGACGTCAGCGCCGAAGCGCGCGCGCTCCTCGCCGCCGCCCTCGCGGACGGCGGCGGCGCCCGGTACATCCGGGTCCGCGTCGGCCATGGTTGAGGGGGCTGGTCCTACGGGCTGGCTCTGGATGAGACGGCGAGCGACGACGACGCGGTGTTCGAGGTGGCAGGGATCCCGTTCCTCGCGGAGAAGCACCAGCTCAACCTGGTGGCCGGGCTCCGCATCGCGGTGGAGGAGCGGTACGGGCGCAAGGTGCTGATCACCTCGCACTCGATCTGGGACGGGGACGGCGCCTGCTGACGCCGGCAAGCCGGGCGACTACCGCCACCCCGCGCGATCGAAGATCTTCGGGCGACTACCGCCACCCCGCGCGATCGAAGATCTTCTGGGCGAGGCCGGCGTTCCGGACGAGCATCGTGACGTCGAGCTTGTCCGCCTTGAACGCTCCGAGCGACGTGAGCGCGGGGTTGTCCACCTTCGCCGTCTTCACGACCGGCCACTCGTTGTTGCCGGCCGCGAAGTAGGCCTGGGGCTCGTCGCTCGCGAGGTACTCGAGGAACTGCACCGCCGTGTCCCGGTGCGGCGCCGTCTTCAGGACGCCGGCACCCGAGACGTTGACGTGTGTTCCGTTGCCGCGCTGGTCGGGCCACACCACGCCGACGTGCTTCATGAGCTCCCGGTCCTCGTTCTTCGCGGAGCGGAGCAGCCGCGCCACGTAATACGAGTTCGCGAGCGCGACCTGGCACTCGCCCGCCGCCACGGCGCGGATCTGGTCCGTGTCGCTTCCCTTCGGAGCGCGGGCGAGGTTCGCCACGAGCCCGTTCGCCCACTGCTGCGTCTTCGCCTCGCCGTAGTGGGCGACGAGCGCCGAGCCGAGGGACAGGTTGTACGGATGGCCACCGGAGCGGACGCAGACCTTCCCCTTGAACTTCGGGTCCGCGAGGTCGAAGTAGCTCCTCACGTCGGCCGCCTTCACCCTGAGGCGGTCGAAGACGATCACGCGCGCGCGCGTGGAGAACGCGAACCACGTGCCCGTGCGCAGGCGCGCGGGGATCCGCTCCTCGAGCAGCTTCGAGCTCACCGGCGCGAAGAGCCCGAGCGCGTCCGCCTGTCCGAGCCGCGCCGCGTCCACCGTCATGAACAGGTCGGCGGGACAGCTCGCCCCCTCCCGCTTGATGCGCTCGAGGAGCTCGTCCTCCTTATCCTCGATCCGCTTCACCCTGATGCCGGTCTTCGCGGTGAAGTGGGTGTACAGCTTCTCGTCCGTCTCGTAGTGACGCGAGGTGTAGAGCGTGAGCTCCTTCTCCTCGGCGCGGGCGAGGGTGGGCGCGCTGGCCGAGGCGATCCCTGCGAGGAGGCTGAGGAGGCGGAACGACGGCATTCGGGGATCTCCTTGGGCCTGGATGATCCCCGTTACGGAGACGACTGTCACGAAACGTTGAGCGCCCTGCGGACCTCCCGCCCCCGTGCCGTGCGTCGCGAGCTCGGATAGAACCGCCCCATGTCCACGTCCGACACGGCCGCCCTCCTCCGCGATGCGGCCCTCCGCGCATCGCGCTACCTCGAGACGATAGGAGACCGGCCCGTCGCGCCGTCCGCCGCCGCGATCGAGGGCCTCGCCGCGCTCGAGGTGCCCCTGCCCGCGGAACCGGCCGACGCGACGGCGATCCTGGCGGACCTCGACGAGATCGTCGGACCCGCCACCATGGCGACGGCGGGCCCGCGCTTCTTCGGGTTCGTCATCGGCGGCGCGCTCCCCGCCGCGGTCGCCGCGAACGTGCTCGCCACCGCGTGGGACCAGAACTCCGCCCGCTCCGACGTGACGCCCGGCACGGCGCGGGTCGAGGCGGTCGCGCTCCGCTGGATCGTCGAGGCGCTCGCGCTGCCCGCGGGCACCGCCGGCGGCTTCGTCACGGGCGCGACGCTCGCGAACTTCACTGCGCTCGCGGCCGCGCGCCACGCGCTCCTCGCACGCGAAGGCTGGGACGTCGAGGCGCGAGGGCTCTTCTCCGCCCCCGAGCTCGAGGTCGTGATCGGCGAGGAGGCGCACGTGAGCGTGCTCAAGGCCCTCGCGCTGCTCGGCCTCGGCAGGTCCCGCGTCACGGTGGTCCCCGCCGATGGGCAAGGGGCGCATGCGCGCCGACGCGTTTCCCGCCGTGGGCCCGCGGACGATCGTGTGCCTGCAGGCCGGGAACGTGAACACCGGGTCCTTCGACCCCGCCGAGGTGCTCGTCCCGCGCGCCCGCGCCCGCGGCGCGTGGGTGCACGTCGACGGCGCCTTCGGGCTGTGGGCGCGGGCCGCTCCGCGCCGCGTCGCGCTCGCCCGCGGCCTCGAGGACGCGGACTCCTGGGCGACCGACCTGCACAAGTGGCTGAACGTCCCGTACGACAGCGGCGTCGCCCTCGTGCGTGACGAGGGCGCGCTGCGGGCGGCGATGAGCATGAGCGCGGCGTACCTGCCCGAGGGGCTCCTGCGCGATCCCGCCGAGTACACGCCGGAGCTCTCCCGCCGTGCCCGCGGCGTCGAGGCGTGGGCCGCCTTGCGCGCGCTCGGCCGCAGCGGGCTCGCCGAGCTCGTCGAGCGGAACTGCCGCGAGGCGCGGCGGTTCGCGGACGGGCTCGCGGCGGCAGGCCACCGCGTCCTGAACGACGTGGTGCTGAACCAGGTGATCGTCTCGTTCGGCGACGCCGACCGCACGCGTCGCGTCATCGCCGCCATCCAGCGGGACGGCACGTGCTGGTGCGGCGGCACGACGTGGCACGGCCACGTCGCGATGCGGATCAGCGTCTCGTCGTGGGCGACGACCGACGCGGACGTGGAGCGCTCGCTCGCTGTCATGCTCCGCGCCGTGCGGGAGGCGTAGCCGAATGCGCCGCGAGGGCAGGCGGAGCCCCGCTTCCTCACCACACCGCGTGCCGGAGAGGCGTTCGCATGCCGGGTGTGCGCGCTCGCCACTCGGGGCGTGGCACCCGCGCACAGTGCGGAACGGAAGTGAGCGTCAGGCGGCCGATCGCCCGTGGCACGGTCGATGCTCAACCCGGCCCAGGGTGAACGCCATGACGAAGCTCATCGGAACTCTTGCGGTCTCGGCGGCCATGGTCCTCGTTCCGGCGCTCGCGCGTGCGCAGTACGACGCGGACGACCCCGAGGGCGGGTGGGAAGCTCAGTGGGAAGGCGGAACCGCGACTCAGGCGGAGCCGCCGGAGTACCAGGTCCCGCCCGCACCCCCGGCGGAGACGCCTCCCGCACCTGAAGCGCAGGCACAGCCGGCCGCGCCAGCTCCTCCGGGGCAATGGGTCTACACGCAGCAGTACGGCTGGATCTGGATGCCGTACTCGGACGCGTACACCCGCGTGCCTGCGAACGGCTACGGCGAGCCCTACGCCTACGTCTATTACCCGGCGTACGGCTGGGAGTGGCTCGCCGCGCCGTGGGTGTGGGGCATCGGCCCCTGGCCGGTCTTCGGCGTGTTCGGTCCGGCGCGCTTCGCATGGTACGGGCACGGCTGGTGGCGTTCCCCGCAGCGCTGGCACTACGCGCCGGCTCGGGGCGGGTACGCGGGATCCGGCTTCCGTCCCGCGCCGTACCGTCCTGCGCCGACGTACCGCGCCGGCGCGGGGTGGGGGAGGCCGGCACCGTTCGGCGGCGGCGGGTCCGCGTTCGTCGGCCACGGACGCGGCGGTGGGTTCTTTCCTTCGCACGGCGCGATCGGCCGAGGGTCTGGTGGCGTTCGCTCCGGAGCTCCCGGCGGCGGGCGCGGGTTCGCCGCGCACGGCGGCTTCGGCGGTGGCGGTCGCTCCGCCGGCGGCCATGGCGGCCACGGCGGTCACGGCGGACGCGGAGGACGCGGTCACCGGTAGCTCGCTCCGGCTGGCGCTCGTCAGGCTCCCAGCAGGTGACGGTGATCCGGCTCCAGATGGCGCCGCACCAGAAGACCGCGATGCACGAGGTGACGCCAAGGGTGGTGGTGTGGCTGACGGATGCGCACCTCCGGCTCACGTTCCCCGACGGCTCGACCAGAGATCTCCGGCAGAGGGCGGGCGACACCGGGTGGCTCTCGCGGCAGAGACACGCGGGCGAGAACCTGGGCGACGCACCGATCGAGTTCGTCGCCGTGGTCCCGAAGACGCGGTGAGCTCGGGATTGAGATCGATCAAGCCGCTCGCTCACGCGTAGCCGTCCAACGCACAGCGCGCTACAGTGACGGGCTCAACGGGCCGAGGAGGAGCCATCCATGGTGACCGCCAGTGCCAGCAAGCGCAGCTCGGGGATATCCGTGGTCGGCGAGCTGCCCTGGGGCAGCCACTTCTGCCAGTTCTACAAGACGAAGAAGGACATGACCGACATCGTCGTGCCCTACTTCCGGGCCGGACTGGAGAACGGCGAGCTCTGCATCTGGGTCACGTCGGACTTCCTCACCACCGACGACGCCCTCGAGGCGCTGAAGCGCGGTGTTCCCGGCTTCTCGGACTACCTCGCGAGGAAGCAGATCGAGGTGTTCCCGCACACCGACTGGTACCTCAAGGGCGGGACCTTCGACCTGAAGCGCACGCTCGACATGTGGATGGCGAAGCACGATGAGGCGCTCTCGCGCGGTTTCGCCGGGCTGCGAGTGAGCGGCACGCCGTACTGGATCGACAACAAGAAGGACTGGGACGACTTCGCCGCCTACGAGGCGGAGATCAACAAGGTGATCGGCGGCACCAACCTCCTGGTGCTTTGCACCTATTCGCTCCAGAAGTGCGGCGTCGCGGAGATTCTCGACGTCGTCAAGAACCACGAGTTCGCAGTGGCGATGAACCAGGGCACATGGCAGGTCGTCACCATGCCTGCGCCCTGCTTCGCCGCGTAGTCGTTCCCCTGCCGCGATCGAAGCCCGTCGCAACGCGGGCCTTCAGGAGAGATGAGCACGCAAATCGACCCGCGCCCCTCGGGCATTCGGTCCATCGGCGAGCTGCCCTGGGGCAGCCACTTCTGCGTGTTCTACACGTCACAGCGGGAGCTGCTCGACGTGCTGGTTCCGTTCATCCGGGCGGGACTGGAGAGCAACGAGCTCTGCTCGTGGGAGGTCCGTGCACCGCTCACGGTCGCCGAGGCGACGAGCGCGCTCGTCGGGGCCGTGCCTGACTTCGCGAGGTACGCGGCTCGAGGACAGGTCGAGCTCGTGTCGTCGTCCGAGGACCCCGCGGCGCGGCTGCGGCCGTACGAGGCGCTCGAGAGCCGACTCGACCGGGCGATCCTGGCCGGTTTCGATGGCCTCAGGTTCGTACGGCACGGCGGGGGAAGCACGAACGCGCGAGAGCTCGCAGCGGTCGTCGAGAGCATCGGCAGGCTCACCGTCATCGCGGCCTTCCCTTACCCACGTGCGGAGCTCGGTGTCGTCGACCTCATGGAACGCGTGCAGGATCACCGCTTCGCGCTGGTCTGCAATTCCGGCCGGTGGGAGGTACTCAAGGGCTCCGAAGCGCGCACGACTCGCGACGCGCTCCTGCGCAGCGAAGAGAAGCTGCAATCGCTGTTCAGGAACATGTCGGAGGGGTTCGCCTACCACCGGATCGTCCTCGATGCTCGCGGGAGCCCCTGCGACTACGTGTTCCTGGAGATGAGCCCAGCCTTCGAGCGCCTCACGGGACTCGTCGCGCAGGAGATCCTCGGGAAGAGGGTCACGCAAGTCCTCCCGGGCATCGAGACGGATCCGACGGATTGGATCGGAAGGTACGGGCAGGTAGCGCTCACGGGCGAGCCGGCGCAGTTCGAGAGCCACGCGGTGGCGCTCGACAGGTGGTACGCGGTTTCGGCTTTCAGCTCGCAGAAGGGCTATTTCGCCGTCACCTTCTCCGACATCACCGGCCGGAAGCGGGCAGAGACGCAGCGGCGAGCCGCCGAGGAGCGCCTTCTCGTCACGGTCCGGAGCATCGGCGATGCCGTCATCTCCACGGACACCGCGGGGAGAGCGATCATGCTCAACCGCATCGCCGAGGAGCTGACCGGCTTCACCCAGGCGGAGGCGGCGGGCAAGCCGCTGCGCGACGTCTTCAACCTCATCCACGAGGACACGGGCGAGCCGGCGGAAGATCCCGTTCGCAAGGTCATCGAGAGCGGCATGGTGGTCGGCCTCGCGAATCACACCGCCCTCGTCAGGCGAGACGGCCGGCGGATCTCCATTGCGGACAGCGCCGCTCCGGTCCGCAACGAGAGCGGCGAGCTGCTCGGCGTCGTGCTCGCATTCCGGGACGTGACGGACGAGAGACGGGCCGAGCGCGCGCTGCGCGCGAGCGAGGCGCGCTTCAAGCTCCTGTCCGACAGCGCCAGCCTCCTGCTCTCCACCGACGATCCGCAGGGCGTCGTGAGCAAGCTCTGTCACGCGGTGATGGAGCACCTCGACTGCCAGGCGTTCTTCAACTACCTGGCGGATCCGGTATCGGAGGAGCTGCACCTCAACGCCTGCGCAGGCATCCCTGATGCGGAGGCGCGCAGGATCGAGCGGCTCGGCTACGGAGTCACGGTGTGCGGCTGCGTGGCGAGGGACGAGGAGCGCATCCTCGCCGAGGACATCCTGCGATCATCGGATCGTCGCGCGGATCTGGTCCGGTCCTACGGGATCCAGGCGTACTGCTGCCATCCGCTCGTCGCCGGGGGCCGACTGCTCGGGACGCTGTCCTTCGGCACCAGGACGCGAGCTCGCTTCTCCGACGAGGACGTGGTCCTCATGAAGACCGTCGCCGACCAGGTCGCGGTGGCGATGGAGCACATCCAGGCGCAGCGGGCGCTGCACGAGGCGAACCAGCGTCTCCAGGACGCGGACCGTCGCAAGGACGAGTTCCTCGCCGTGCTTTCCCACGAGCTGCGCAACCCGCTCGCACCCATCCAGAACAGCCTCTACATCCTGGATCGCGCGTCGCCCGGCGGCGACCAGGCCCGGCGTGCGCTCGAGGTGATCCGCCGGCAGGCAACCCACCTCTCGCGGCTCGTCGACGACCTTCTCGACGTGACGCGCATCGCGCGGGGGAAGATCCTGCTGCAGCGCCAGCGGGTGGACTTCGTCGACGTCGTGGGCAGGACGGTCGAGGACTACCGGGAGTCGTTCTCCGCGAGCGGCGTCCACCTCGATGCGCGCCTGCCCGAGGGTTCGCTCTGGGCCGACGCCGACTCGACGCGGCTCGCCCAGGTCGTCGGGAACCTGCTGGGCAACGCCTTGAAGTTCACACCGCCGCACGGAGAGGTCGAGCTCGAGCTGCGCGAGGAGCAGGGCTCGGCCATCCTGCGCGTGCGCGACAGCGGGGTCGGCATCGCGCCCGAGGTGGTCGAGCGGCTCTTCCAGCCCTTCTCCCAGGCCGAGCAGACCCTCGATCGGAGCCGTGGCGGGCTCGGGCTGGGGCTCGCCCTGGTGAGGGGACTCGCGGAGCTCCACGGAGGCTCCGCCGCGGCCGCGAGCGACGGCTTGGGACGCGGCTCCGAGTTCACGGTCAGGTTGCCGCTCGAGCCTGCGCCGCAACTGGCAGCGCCCGCGCCGAGGGTGCGCCCGGTCCTGCGGTATCGGGTGCTCGTCATCGAGGACAACCTGGACGCGGCCGACAGCCTGAAGGAGCTGCTCGAGCTCTGGGGACACGAGGTCAAGGTCGCGTACGACGGTCCCGCGGGGATCGCCTTGGCGCGCGAGTTCCGTCCCGAGCTCGTCCTCTGCGACATCGGGCTTCCGGGAATGAGCGGGAACGCGGTGGCACGAGCTTTTCGCGCCGACGCGGCGCTCGAGACGGCGTACCTCGTCGCGCTATCCGGCTACGCCTTGCCCGACGACATCCAGCGCGCGACCGAGTCCGGGTTTCGCCGGCACCTCGCGAAGCCACCCAGCATCCAGGCCCTGGAGGAGCTGTTCGCCGCCCACGCATCGCCTGCCGCTCGGGCGACCATGGGATGACGCGGAGCGCGGCCGCTCCCCTCGGGCGAGTCGTTCACGATCTTCGGCTGTCAGCGCCGAGGTGAACCTGCGCTGCGGTCAGGGTGCTGCTGCGCCGGCGTGCTCCTCGGCACAGACCTGACCCACCGCTCGAACCCGCGCGAGGCGTTCCTCGATGTCCGGGTGCGAAGACAGGAGCCTCGGAACCCCCTTCATCCCCAGCTCGCGCTCGACGTCCGCGAGCAGGCACAGGGCGTCGAACATCGGCTTCGCCGAGCGACCGGCCGCGTGGAGGAACCGGACGGCGTCCTCGTCCGCCTCGCGCTCGGCGGCGCGCGAGTAGTCGAGCATCGCGAATACGACCGGGATGCTCGCGGCCTGCCCCGAGAAGTCACCCCAGAGCAGGCTCGCGAACGCACCGATGCCGGCGGCCTTCAGGAGTGACTGGGTCGAGTGGTGGCGGGCCACGTGGCCGAGTTCGTGACCGACCACCGCCACGAGCCGGTCGTCCGCCGCGGTGCGCCGGACCATCTCATCGAGGATCACGATCGTGCCGCCGGGTAACGCGAAGGCATTGACGCCCGGCTTCTGGTCGATCGAGCGGAACAGCACCTGGTATCGCACGCCGGGCGCTCCGAGCCGGGCGGCCTCCGCGATCCGGCGCTCCGCGTCGCCTTGCTCCGACTCCGAGAGCGCGCTCGGGTGAAGGAACCGGCCGTCGAGGACCTCGAGCACGCCGCTCCCGAGCCGCCGCTCCGCGCTCGCGGGCAGGACCGCGGTGACGGCCCGCACGGCGGCCGGCAACCCGTAGACGTAGGCTCCTGCCAGGAGCGCCACGGACGCCACCAGCGACGCCACCGCAGCGAGCCAGCGCTGCTGCAGCCGATCGACGAGGCCAGGACGCTGGCCGGCCGCGGCGAGCGCGGCTGTGAGAGCTGCTCCGTCGGTGACCTCCACGACGGCGCCACCGGCGAGGCTCACGTGACGCGGCGCGCTCGCGAGGGGTTCCGTGACGACCAGGTCATCAAGCGACGCCTCGTGGAGGGGGTCACCCGCCGGCGTGGTGACGCGCAGCCGACCGTCGCCGACGGCCACCTGGACGAGCGTGGCCGCGGCAGTTCGTCCGTCGAAGAGGAGGCCTTCGAGGACGGTGGCGCTCAAAGGCCGACGTCCCACCCGAAGAAGTCCACCGCGCCGTCACCGGCGGCGGACGGCTCGATGGCCAGGGAACCGGCTGTGATCGAGCCGGGCGACGCCGCCGCCTCCAGGGTCATGCACTCGATCTGGTAGCGGGCGATGTTGACCGCGGCAAACGGCCAGTAGAGCCCGACCGTGAGCAAGGTCAGGAGGCCGTTCTTGAGCCAGGTTCGCATGAGCCCTCGCGTCCGCACGGTCGTGGAGAAGCGAAACGCGCCGCCATGGGTCCGCGCCCAGACCAGCCGCTGGAGGCGAGCGGAGAAGTACGAGACCGGTACGAAGTAGAGCAGCAGGAACACGGGATAGGCCACCAAGGGGAGGAACGGCGCCCACCCGGAACTCGATCCCTTCATCGTCACCACCCCGACGCCGATCAGGAGTCCCACCAGGAGGAACGGAACGAAGCCCACGAGGAAGGTCTTGCCGTACAGCCCGTAGAAGGCGCCGGTCGACGGCTCGAACTCGAACTTCTGGCTGCCCCACGTCGTGGCCCGGTGCTGGTAGCGCTTGATGCGCGCGTGGAGGAAGGGCACGAGCGCGAAGAAGACGCCTTCCAGCACGAGGATCGGAGCGGGATTCGGCTTCTCGCCAGGCCGCATCGTCGCCAGCTCGGCGGCGAGCAAGACCCAGAGGATCACCGCCGGCGCGAGGGCGCCGTAGGCCGCACCGACGGTGGAGTCGAAGCCGAAGCGAACGCCGCGCCACGTGGTGTTGGAGAGCTTGAAGCGCATCGCCTTGTAGAAGAACCAGGGAGCGAGCACCCCCAGGACGGCGGCGCCGACGACGCCGGCCTGGATGGAGATCCGCCCGGCCAGCGAGTAGGCGAGGAAGATCACGCCGACCAGGATCCGGCCGCGCAGGATGGCGCCTGGCCTGCCGTGGTACTGGAACGCCGCCCCGTCGAGCTGCGTATTGCTCCAGAAGTAGCGCGTCTTCCGGACCTTGGCCCACGCCGAGTAGATGCCGAGCGTCACGATGGTGAGGAGCAGGTTCACCACCCAGATGCGGAAGTACTCCCCGCCGGTGCCGGTGAACTTGAACGGCAGGTTCCGAGCCGGCGGCGCAGGTTCGACAGGCGCCTCGGATGGCGGATCGGTGGGACCCGCGGGCTGCGTCTCCAGCACCGGCTCGGCGAACTCGGTCATGGCGATGGGCCCCCCGCCCATGTGCAACGGTCGACGATCTGAGAAGTCGATTCCGAATTCGATAACACGCTCGGGCAGGCAAGCCCAGCGAGGACCGGGGCTTCCCCCGGTCGATGGGCTTCGGGTCTTCCTGTACCGCGATCACGGGATGAATCGTCTCGGGGGCGAGGGGACTCTCCATCGATGGGAGGGTACACACGCATGCTGCAACATCTCGACGACGTCCTCGCGCTGCTCGCGGCCGAGAGGAAGAAGCAGTCGGATGTCCTGCCGCAGTTCGGGCGCGACAAGGTGGCGAGCTTCATGGCCACGTGCGCGACCTCGGGCGAGGTGCCCGCGGTCGCGGTGCGGCGGATCGGCTCCATCGCTCGCGCGCCGGATCTGGAAGAGCTCGTCGTCTCGTTGAAGGGGGCGCTGCCGCGCGCTCCGGAGCGGGGCCAGTGCATCGCCGTCGCGGCGACGGTCGTTCAGGACTTCCACGGGTACCAGGTGAAGAGCCACACGCTCGTCGACCCGGCGTTCGCGTCGCGCCTCCATGCCGAGGCTCCGGCCGGAGCGGTGGTCCGCGCGCCGCAGGTCTTCACGATCCACCACGGCCCGCAGACGGCGAACTTCTTCGAGAACATCCCGCTCGAGGACGTCGCGGCGACCGGCGCGCGCGCGGGGCACGCGATGGTGGCGGTCGGCGAGCAGGCGAACCTGTCGCCGCGGTGGATCCTGCATCACGAGGTCCGGGGCGGTGGCCTCGACCTGTTCCAGGGTGACGCCTTCT
>WNGB01011724.1_pt1 | contig 11985 bp, 11 predicted proteins | sample 5400681 | NCBI WGS metagenome assembly WNGB01 (sample SAMN13153367, study PRJNA577476) | soil metagenome | isolation source: 115 cm soil or saprolite under grassland replicate 2 | place: USA:California | collected 2016-06-15 | reverse complement strand
CGGTGGTTAGGCTTCACGACAGCAGGGTTCTACCGAGAGGCAACAGGAGTACCGATGGTGCGCGGCACCGTGAAGTGGTTCAACGCAGACAAGGGGTACGGCTTCATCGCCGTCGAAGGCCAGGACGACGTGTTCGTCCACTGGAGCAAGATCGAGGTCAACGGCTACAAGACGCTCGAGGACGGCCAAGCCGTCGAGTTCGAGGTGGTCGACGGTCCCAAGGGTCGCGAGGCGCACGAGGTCAAGCCCGTCTGATCCAGACATCGAGAGGCCCCGCCCGGCTCGTGCCGGCGGGGCCTTCGCCATGTCCGGGGCCGGATCAGAGCAGGGCGCGGATCTCCCGTTCGAAGCCGGCGACGTGGTCGGCCGCGAGCGCCGCGGCCTTGTCCTCGTCGCCGTCGATCACCGCGGACAGCAGCGGCCCGTGCTCGACGACGTGGCCGGCCATCCCCGGCAGCCGGCCGGCGAACAGGCACCAGATCCGGGTCGCGAGGTTGTCGTAACGGACCAGCGTGTCTTCCAGGTAGGGGTTGTGGCTGGCCGCGTACAGCGCGCGGTGCACGCGGACGTCGAGCCGCAGCAGCGCGTCGGCGCCGGCGTCCGACCGGGCCCGCTCGTTCAGCTCGTCCATCAGCCGGGCGAGCGCGGTCCGCTCGAGCGCGGTCGCCCGCCGGGCGGCCCGGCCGGCGGCGACCGGCTCCAACTGCTGGCGGACCTCCGAGATGTGCGCCAGGTCGGTGATGTTCACCTCGGTCGCGAAGGTGCCGCGCCGCGGGTAGGCGACGACGAGCCGCTCGTGCTCCAGCCGCTTCAGCGCCTCCCGGACCGGCGTACGGCCCATGCCCAGTGAGCTGCCCAGCTGCTCCTCGTTGATCGGCGCGCCCGGCCGGATGTCGAGCATCACCAGACGGTCGCGGATCACCCGGTAGGCCCGCTCGGACAGGGACAGTGGGGGCTCGTCCGGCAGCTCGGCCGACAACCCGAGGGGTGCGACCGGCTCGCGAGACGAGGCCTTGACGGCGTCAGACATGTAACCTACGGTACAACAACAACTGATATATCAGACGTCTACCAGTCGACCACTAGGTGCCGCCACATGACGCTCGAATCCAACGCCTCCCCGCACGTGCTGCTCAACGGGTCTCTGACGGATCTCGACGCCGAGGTCGCCGACGCCATCGCGGCAGAGCTCCGCCGGCAGCAGTCCACGCTCGAGATGATCGCGTCCGAGAACTTCGCACCGGCCGCCGTGATGCAGGCGCAGGGCTCGGTGCTCACGAACAAGTACGCCGAGGGCTACCCCGGCCGTCGCTACTACGGCGGCTGCGAGCACGTCGACGTGGTCGAGCGGCTCGCCATCGAACGGGTGACCCAGCTGTTCGGCGCCGAGGCGGCCAACGTGCAGCCGCACTCCGGCGCACAGGCGAACGCGGCAACGATGTTCGCGCTGCTCGACCCGGGCGACACCATCCTCGGCCTCGACCTCGCACACGGCGGGCACCTCACGCACGGGATGCGGATCAACTTCTCCGGCAAGCTCTACAACGTCGTTCCGTACCACGTCCGCGAGTCCGACCTGCGGGTCGACATGGCCGAGGTGGAGGCGCTCGCCCTCGAGCACCGCCCGAGGATGATCGTGGCCGGCTGGTCGGCGTACCCGCGACAGCTCGACTTCGCCGAGTTCCGCCGGATCGCCGACCTGGTCGGCGCGTACCTGATGGTGGACATGGCGCACTTCGCCGGCCTGGTGGCCGCCGGGCTGCACCCCAGTCCGGTGCCGTACGCCGACGTGGTGACCACCACGACGCACAAGACGCTGGGCGGCCCGCGCGGTGGCGTGATCCTGAGCCGGGCCGAGCTGGCGAAGAAGATCAACAGCGCGGTCTTCCCCGGCCAGCAGGGCGGGCCGCTCGAGCACGTCATCGCCGCCAAGGCGGTGGCGTTCAAGCTGGCCGGCACGCCGGAGTTCGCCGAGCGGCAGCAGCGCACCCTGGACGGCGCCCGCGCGCTCGCCGGCCGGCTGATGGCCGACGACGTCCGGCAGGCCGGCATCTCCGTCCTCACCCACGGCACCGACGTGCACCTGGTGCTGGTCGACCTCCGGGAGTCCGAGCTCGACGGCCAGCAGGCCGAGGACCGGCTGCACCGGATCGGGATCACCGTGAACCGCAACGCGGTGCCGTTCGACCCCCGCCCGCCGATGGTCTCGTCCGGTCTGCGGATCGGCACCCCGGCGCTCGCCACCCGCGGGTTCGGCGACAGCGAGTTCCGCGAGGTGGCGAACATCATCGCGGTCGCGCTGAGCAGCCGGCTCACCGACGAGCTGGCCGCCGAGCTGCGCGGCCGGGTCGAGAACCTCGCCGCCAAGCACCCTCTCTACCCGCACCTGGACGGAGTGCCGGCATGACGACGGGCCACCTGCCGGAGCATCCGGCCCGGCTCTGGCGCAACCCCGAGCCCCGCTCGTCGTACGACGTGGTGATCGTCGGCGCGGGCGGCCACGGGCTCGCGACGGCGTACTACCTGGCCAGGAACCACGGCATCACCAACGTCGCGGTGCTCGAGCGGGGCTGGCTCGCCGGCGGCAACATGGCCCGCAACACGACGATCATCCGGTCGAACTACCTCTGGGACGAGAGTGCGGCGATCTACGAGCACGCGCTCAAGCTGTGGGAGCAGCTGCCCGCGGAGCTGGACTACGACTTCCTGTTCAGCCAGCGCGGTGTGCTGAACCTCGCGCACACCCTTCAGGACGTCCGGGACAGCCGCCGCCGGGTCGAGGCGAACCGGCTCAACGGGGTCGACGCCGACTGGCTGGAGCCGGAGGAGGTCGCCAAGGTCTGCCCGATCGTCAACGTGTCGGCCGAGACCCGCTACCCGGTGCTCGGGGCGACGTTCCAGCCGCGGGCCGGGATCGCCAAGCACGACCATGTCGCCTGGGCGTTCGCCCGCAAGGTGGACGAGTACGGCATCGACCTGATCCAGCACTGCGAGGTGACCGGGTTCGTCAAAGACGGTGACCGGGTGGTCGGCGTCGAGACCACCCGGGGCCGCATCAACGCCGGCACGGTCGGGCTGGCCGCCGCCGGGCACAGCAGCGTGCTCGCCGAGCGGGCGGGCTTCCGGCTGCCGGTGCAGTCGCACCCGCTGCAGGCGCTGGTGTCCGAGCTGCACGAGCCCGTGCACCCGACCGTCGTGATGTCGAACCACGTGCACGTGTACGTATCCCAGGCGCACAAGGGCGAGCTGGTGATGGGCGCCGGCGTCGACTCCTACAACGGCTACGGCCAGCGCGGATCGTTCCACGTGATCGAGCACCAGATGGCAGCCGCGGTCGAGCTGTTCCCGATCTTCGCCCGCGCGCACGTGCTGCGGACCTGGGGCGGCATCGTCGACGTCTCCCCCGACGCGTCGCCGATCATCGGCGCGACACCGATCGGGAATCTCTACGTGAACTGCGGCTGGGGCACCGGCGGGTTCAAGGCCACCCCGTCGGCGGGCTGGGCTTTCGCGCACACCCTGGCGACCGGGCAGCCGCACGACCTGAACAAGCCCTTCGCGCTCGACCGCTTCACCACCGGCGCGCTGATCGACGAGCACGGCGCCGCCGCCGTGGCCCACTGAGAGGAGATCCCGGTGCTGCTGATCAGCTGTCCCTGGTGCGGACCGCGGGACGAGACCGAGTACCACTACGGCGGCCAGGCGCACGTCGCCTACCCCGAGGACCCGGCCGCGCTGTCGGACGCGGAGTGGGCCGAGTACGTGTTCTACCGCGACAACCCGAAGGGGCTGTTCGCCGAGCGCTGGGTGCACAGCACCGGCTGCCGGCGCTGGTTCAACGCGCTGCGCGACACCGCGACGTACGAGTTCCTCGCCACCTACCCCGCCGGGGCCGCGCGCCCCGACCTGCAGGCGTCCGGAGGGATCCGATGAGCCGTCAGCCGAACCGCCTGCCGGCCCGTGGCCGGATCGACCGCGACCTGCCGCTGGAGATCACCGTCGACGGGCGCGACCTGCCGGCGTACGCCGGTGACACGGTGGCCTCCGCGCTGCTCGCGAACGGGATCGTGGCGGTGGCGCCGTCGATCTACCGGGGCCGCCCGCGCGGAATCGTCGCCGCCGGGGTCGAGGAGCCGAACGCGCTGGTCCGGGTCGAGGGACCGTGCTCGGAGTCGATGCTGCAGGCAACGACCGTGGAGGCGTACGACGGCCTGGCCGCCGAGACGCTGTCCGGGCTCGGCCGGCTCGATCCGACCCCGGACCCGGCGGTCTACGACAAGAAGTACGTGCACGCCGAGGTGCTGGTCGTCGGCGCCGGCCCGGCCGGGCTGGCCGCCGCGCGGGCCGCCGCGCGCTCCGGGTGCCGGGTGATCCTCGTCGACGAGCAGCCGGAGGCCGGCGGGTCGCTGCTGTCCGGCCGCGGCGAGACCGTCGACGGCCGGCCCGCGCCGGAGTGGGTGGCGGCGGTGCTCGCCGAGCTGGCTGACGCCCCCGAGGTCACGGTGCTGCGACGGACGACCGCCTTCGGCAGCTACGACGACAACTACCTGCTCGCTCTCGAACGGCGTACCGACCATCTCGGCCCGGCCGCGCCGGCGGGGGTGTCCCGGCAGCGCGTGTGGCACATCCGGGCGGGGCAGGTGGTGATCGCCACCGGCGCGCACGAGCGGCCGCTGGTGTTCGCGAACAACGACCTGCCCGGCGTGATGCTCGCGTCCGCGGTCCGCGGCTACCTCAACCGGTACGCCGTCACGGCCGGCTCGCGGGTCGTCGTCGACACCACCAACGACAGCGCCTACGGCACCGTCGAGGACCTGCACGCCGCCGGTGTCGAGGTCGTCGCGGTCATCGACGCGCGGCCCGAACCGTCGGTCCGGGCCACCGAGGTAGTGGCGGCGACCGGCGTCCGGCTGCTGCTCGGCAGCACGGTCGTCGAGGCCACCGGCACGGACCGGGTCGACGGCGTGCTGGTCAGCGCGATCGACGCCGACGGCCTGCCGATCGGCGAGACCGAGCGGCTCGGGTGCGACCTGCTGGCGGTCTCCGGCGGCTGGAGCCCGGTGGTGCACCTGCACAGCCAGCGCCAGGGCAGGCTGCGCTGGGACGACGCGATCGCCGGCTTCGTGCCCGACGGCGTCGTCCGCGACCAGCAGGTGGCCGGCGCGGCGGCGGGAACGTACGACCTGGCCGGCTGTGTCGCCGCGGGTGCCGCCGCCGGCGCCCGCGCCGCTGGACTGCCCGCGACCGACGCCGAGAACACCCCGGCGAGCCCGACCCGGCAGCTGTGGCTGGTGCCGGGCCTGACCGGTACGCCGGGCGACTGGGACACGCATTTCGTCGACCTGCAGCGCGACTCGACCGTGGCCGACGTGTGGCGCTCGACCGGTGCCGGCATGCACAGCGTCGAGCACGTCAAGCGCTACACCTCGATCGGTACGGCGCACGACCAGGGCAAGACGTCCGGGGTGAACGCCATCGGGGTGATCGCGCAGGCGCTCGGCGCCGGTGGCCTCGCCGAGCTCGGCACCACGTCGTACCGGGCGCCGTACACGCCGGTCGCCTTCGCGGCGCTGGCGGGGCGGGAGCGCGGGGACCTGTTCGACCCGGTGCGGACCACGTCGATCCACCCGTGGCACGTCGAGCACGGCGCGGAGTTCGAGAACGTCGGCCAGTGGAAGCGGCCGTGGTACTACCCGCGGCCGGGTGAGGACATCGACGCGGCGGTGGCCCGGGAGTGCCGGGCGGCGCGCACCGGCGTCGCGTTCATGGACGCCACCACCCTCGGCAAGATCGAGGTGTGCGGACCGGACGCCGGGGAGTTCCTGAACCGGATCTACACCAACGCGTTCAAGAAGCTGCCGGTCGGCTCGGCGCGCTACGGCGTGATGTGCACGGCCGACGGGATGATCTTCGACGACGGCGTGACGCTGCGGCTCGCCGAGGACCGGTACTTCCTGACCACCACCACCGGGAACGCGGCCGGCGTCCTCGACTGGCTCGAGGAGTGGCTGCAGACCGAGTGGCCGGAGCTCGACGTGTACTGCACCTCCGTCACCGAGCAGTGGTCCACGATCGCCGTCGTCGGCCCGCGCTCGCGTGAGGTGGTGGCCGGGCTGGCGCCCGAGCTCGACGTCTCGAACGACGCGTTCGGCTTCATGACGTTCCGCGAGACCGTGCTGGCCTCCGGCGTACCCGCCCGGATCTGCCGGATCTCCTTCTCCGGCGAGCTGGCCTTCGAGATCAACGTGTCGTCCTGGTACGGCCTGGCCGTCTGGGAGCAGGTGTACGACGCCGGCCGGGCGCTCGGCATCACGCCGTACGGCACCGAGACCATGCACGTGCTGCGGGCCGAGAAGGGCTACCCGATCGTCGGCCAGGACACCGACGGCACGGTCACCCCGCAGGACGCGGGAATGGCGTGGGTGGTGTCGAAACAGAAGGACTTCGTCGGCAAGCGGTCGTTCAGCCGGGCCGACACGGCCCGGACCGATCGCAAGCACCTGGTCGGCCTGCTGCCGGTGGACCGGGTCACCCGGCTGCCGGAGGGCACCCAGCTGGTCGCCGCGGACACCCCGGTGACACCGGAGGCGGGGCCGGTCCCGATGCTCGGCCACGTCACCTCCAGCTACCACAGCGTGGCGCTGGAGCGGCCCTTCGCGCTGGCCCTGGTGGCCGACGGCCGCAACCGGGTCGGGCAGACCGTGGTCGCCCCGGTGGGTGACCAGCTGGTCGAGGTACTCGTCACCGACCCGGTTCTCTACGACCCCGAAGGGAGCAGGCGCGATGGCTGACCTGCGTGACCTCACCGGCCTGCGGCGCAGCCCACTCGCCCATCTCGACACGGTGCTGACAGGCCGCGCGGTTCGCCTGCGCGAGGTGCCGTTCAACGTCATGGTGGCGGTGCGGGTCGACCCGGACGCGGTGGCTGCCGACCGGCTCGCCGGCGTGCTCGGCGTGCGGCTGCCCTCGCGCTGCGGGGGTACGGCGACCGGCGAGCGCGGCACCGCGATCTGGCTCGGGCCGGACGAGTGGCTGGTGGTGGCCGGCGACGACGACGCGGCGGCACGGCTCGGCAGCGATCTGACTGCGGCGCTGGGTGGCGACCACGGCAGCGTGGTCGACGTCTCGGCCAACCGCACCACACTGGAGCTCACCGGACCGGCGGCGCGCGACGTCCTCGAGAAGGGCTGCGCGCTGGACCTGCACCCGCGGTCGTTCGAGCCCGGGCAGGCGGTGTCCAGCACCGTCGGGCCGGTGCCGGTCGTGCTCTGGCAGGTGGACGACGTGACCTACAGGTTGTTGCCGCGGGCATCGTTCGCGGACTACCTGGCCCGCTGGCTGCTGGACGCGATGAGCGAGTACGAGGCGGCCTGATGGCGCTCAGCGCGTTCGACCTGTACTCGGTGGGCATCGGGCCGTCGTCCTCGCACACGGTGGGCCCGATGCGCGCGGCTCGCCGGTTCGCCGACGGCCTCGCGACCACCGGCGTACTGGAGGACGTGGTCCGGGTGAAGGCCGAGCTGTTCGGCTCGCTCGGCGCGACCGGTCACGGTCACGGCTCGGCCAAGGCGGTGATGCTGGGTCTGGAGGGCGAGGATCCCGCGAGCGTCGACACGGACACCGCCGACGAGCGGGTGGAACGAGTCCGGCGGTCGGGCGCCCTCCTGCTGCTGGGCAAGCACCCGGTGCCCTTCGACAGCGACGAGGACCTCGTGCTGCACCGGCGTCGCAGCCTGCCCGCGCACCCCAACGGGATGGAGTTCCGCGCCTGGGCGGCGGACGGCACCCCGCTCGCGGAACGCCGCTACTACTCGGTCGGCGGCGGCTTCGTGGTCGACGACGACGCGGCCGGCGTCGACCGGATCGTGGCCGACACCACGGCGGTGCGGTACCCGTTCGGCTCCGGCGCCGAACTGCTGGGCGTGTGCGAGCGCGAGCGGCTGTCGATCAGCGACGTGATGCTCGCCAACGAACGGGCCTGGCGCACCGAGGCCGAGATCCGCGACGGGATGCTGGAGCTGTGGGGCGTGATGCAGGCCTGCGTCGACCGCGGCTGTGACCGTGAGGGCGTGCTGCCCGGCGGGCTCAAGGTGCCGCGCCGGGCCCCGGCGCTGTGGCGCGATCTCACCGCCGACAGTGCCAGCATCGATCCGCTGCACACCATCGACTGGGTCAACCTGTTCGCGCTCGCCGTGAACGAGGAGAACGCCTCGGGCGGCCGGATCGTCACCGCGCCGACGAACGGTGCGGCCGGCATCATCCCCGCGGTGCTGCACTACTACGTCCGGTTCGTGCCGGGCGCGGACGACGACGGGGTGGTCCGCTTCCTGCTCACGGCGGCCGCGATCGGGATCCTGTTCAAGGAGAACGCGTCCATCTCCGGCGCGGAGGTCGGCTGCCAGGGTGAGGTCGGATCGGCCTGCTCGATGGCCGCCGGCGCGCTGTGCGAGGTGCTGGGCGGTACGCCGGAGCAGGTCGAGAACGCCGCCGAGATCGGCATCGAGCACAACCTGGGCCTGACCTGCGACCCGGTCGGCGGGCTGGTCCAGATCCCCTGTATCGAACGCAACGCGGTCGCCAGCGTGAAGGCGATCAACGCCGCCCGGCTCGCGCTCGGCGGCGACGGCAGTCACAAGGTCAGCCTGGACCAGGCGATCAAGACCATGCGGGACACCGGCCGGGACATGAAGGACAAGTACAAGGAGACCGCCCGCGGCGGCCTCGCGGTCAACGTGATCGAGTGCTGACCGACAGCGTCAGCCGAGGTAGCCGAGGCGCTGGCTGATCTCCGCCGCGGAGCGCAGCATCACCGGTACGGCTGCCTCCATCACGTCCGGGGTGAAGCGGAAGGCCGGACCGGAGACGCTGACGGCCGCGAGCACCGTGCCGCCGGGACCGAAGATCGGTGCGGCCATCGCGTTCAGCCCGGCCTCGTACTCCTCGACGACGAGCGAGTAGCCCTGCTCGCGCACCACGTCGAGGATCTTCAGCAGCTCGCTCTTCGACGTCACCGTGTTCGGGGTGAAGCGCTCCAGCCCGGCCACGTCGATCACCGCCGAACGAGCCGGCTCGTCGACGTAGGCCAGCAGCACCCGGCCGCTGGACGTGACGTGCAGCGGCGTGAGGTTGCCCACCCAGTTCTGCACGGTGACCGTGGAGGCGCCGTGCACCTGGTCGACGTTCACCGCGTAGTGCTGGCGCAGCACGGCGACGTTGACGGTCTCGCCGAGCTCCTCGGCCAGCCGCTCGTAGACGGGACGGCCCTGGTGGGTGATGTCCAGCTGACCGGACACCGCGCCGGCGAGCCGGACCAGCCCGAACCCGAGCCGGTACTTGCCGCGGTCCACGGACTGCTGGACCAGCCCGCGGCTCTCGAGGGCGCCGAGCAGCCGGAAGGCCGTCGACTTGTGGACGTCGATCTCGGCCGCGACCTCGCTCACCCCCGCTTCGCCGCGGCGGGCGAGGATCTCCAGCAGGGTGATGGCGCGGTCGACCGACTGTACGCCCCCTGCGCCGTTGCCGGCTCCGTCCGTACCCGGCGACTCTGCGGACCGATTGTTGCTCATAGCGAAACTATAGGCGCTCCTACCAACACTTTTCGGCATGTCGACCGGTTTGAGGGACCGCTCCGGCGCGAACTTCCGTCTCACCGGTGCGCCGGACGCCTTGACAGCCCCCTCCCCGCTCAGTGATTCTGTTGCGCATAGCGCTCCGTGTTTTGTTTTACGCAATGGAGGTCATGCTCCGATGTACGCCGTTTGCCCCCTGGTCGAGCTGGCCCGTGGCGAGGCTCGCCGTGTCGAGCTCGATCCCCCGATCGCCGTGTTCCACACCGACGACGGCGAGCTCTACGCCATCGACGACACGTGCACGCACCAGGACGCCTCGCTCGCCGACGGGTGGCTCGAGGGCTGCGAGGTCGAGTGCCCGCTGCACGCCTCGCGCTTCGACCTGCGGACCGGCGCGGTCGACGCCCCGCCGGCGAAGCGACCGGTGCGGACCCACGAGGTGACCGTGACCGACGGGGTCATCCACGTGAGCCTGTCGACGGCCGAGCCGAACCTGCCCCAGGGCCCGGCGCTGCAGGCCGGCACCGCATGAGGACCATCGCCGTCGTCGGCGGCTCCCTGGCCGGACTCTCGGCGATCAGGGCGCTGCGCCGGCAGGGCTTCGACGGACAGGTGCTGGTGATCGGCGCGGAGCCGCACCGGCCCTACGACCGGCCGCCGCTGTCGAAGGAGTTCCTGGCCGGCTCGGCCGGTGAGCGGGACATCGCGCTCGAGGCGGACGACGAGGACCTGGGCGCCGAGTGGCGCTTCGGCGTCCGGGCGACCGCATTGCGCCCAGGCAGCCGCCGGATCGAGCTCTCCGACGGCGGGTCCGTCGAGGTCGACGGCATCGTCCTCGCCACCGGCGCCGTACCGCGGCTGCTGCCCGGCATGGAGGACCGCGCCGGTACCCACGTGCTGCGGACCCTCGACGACGCCCGGGCGCTCCGCCGTGACCTGCGGCCCGGCGCACGGCTCGTCGTCGTGGGGGCCGGCTTCATCGGCGCCGAGGTCGCCGCCACCGCGCGCGGCCTGGGCCTGGACGTGACGGTGGTCGAGGCCGCCCCGGCTCCACTCGCCGGACCGCTCGGGCCGCGGATGGGCGCGATCGTGTCGTCGCTGCACGCCGACCACGGGGTCCGGCTGCTGTGCGGCGTCGGCGTCGCGGGCCTCACCGGCAACGGCCGGGTCGACGGCGTGGCACTGGCCGACGGCCGCACGCTGCCTGCCGACGTCGTGCTGGTCGGCGTCGGGGCCCGCCCGAACGTCGGCTGGCTGGCCGGGTCCGGGCTGGACGTCTCGGACGGCGTCCGGTGCGACGCGTTCGGCGCGACCGACCTCCCGAACGTGGTGGCCGTCGGCGACTGCGCCACCTGGTACGACCCCGCGCTCGGACGGCACCACCGGGTCGAGCACTGGTCCGGCGCCCAGGAGCGTGCCGCCGTCGCGGTCGCGACGCTGCTGTCCGGAGGCACCGAGACCCGGATCGCCCGGCCGCCGTACTTCTGGTCGGACCAGTACGACGTGCGGATCCAGCTCACCGGGCACCCGCACGGCTACGACTCGGTGGTCGTCGAGGAGGGCAGCGCCGACGCGCGCGACTTCCTCGCCGTCTACCGCCGCCAGGGCGACCCCGTCGCCGTACTGGCACTGAACCACGCCAAGTCCTTCATGCGCTGGCGCAAGCAGCTCGCCACCCAAGCACCCACCGCCGCAGCCCTTCAGGAGTAGACCGTGACGACGACCAGCCTCCCTGAGAGCCTCATCGCCACCCTCGCCGGCAGCTTCTACACCGACGAGAACATCTTCGCCCTCGAGCAGCAGCAGATCTTCGAGCAACTGTGGTTCTGCGCCGCCCGCGGCACCGACCTGCCGGACCCGGGCTCGTTCCGGACGGTGCAGGTCGGCCGCGAGAGCGTGCTGCTGACCCGCAACCGCCGCGGCGAGGTCCGGGCGTTCTTCAACGTCTGCCGGCACCGCGGCGCCCAGATCTGCACCGAGCAGGCCGGCCAGACCAAGCGCGCCTTCCAGTGCCCGTACCACGCCTGGACCTACGACCTGGACGGGAAGCTCGTCGCCGCGCCGAACCTGACGAAGATGCCGGACGTCGACCGCACCGAGTTCGGTCTGCGGACGATCGCGGTGCGCGAGTGGCTCGGCTACGTCTGGGTGTGCCTGGCCGACGAGCCACCGTCGTTCGAGGACACCGTGGCCGGCGCGGTCGCCGAACGGCTCGGCGACCTGGAGTCGATCGAGCACTACGACGTCGCGAACCTCAGCGTCGGCCGCCGGATCGTGTACGACGTGAAGGCCAACTGGAAGCTGATCATCGAGAACTTCATGGAGTGCTACCACTGCGCGACGATCCACCCGGAGCTCACCGAGGTGCTGCCGGAGTTCGCCGACGGGTACGCCGCCCAGTTCTACGTCGGTCACG
>WNGB01011719.1_pt1 | contig 11986 bp, 8 predicted proteins | sample 5400681 | NCBI WGS metagenome assembly WNGB01 (sample SAMN13153367, study PRJNA577476) | soil metagenome | isolation source: 115 cm soil or saprolite under grassland replicate 2 | place: USA:California | collected 2016-06-15 | reverse complement strand
CACCATGACGCAGACGAACCAGGAGAAGTCTCTCTACGAGCGACTGGGCGGCTACGATGCCATCGCCGCGGCCACCGACGACCTGTTACTGGGGCGCTTGGTCAACGATCCGGAGCTGGGGGTGTATTGGAAAGGTAAGTGTCAGGACAGCCTACGCAACGACCGACAGTTGATCGTTGACTTCCTGGTCGAGGCATCCGGTGGCCCCGCCTACTATCGCGGACGCGACATGAAGACCAGCCACACTGGAATGGGGATCACCGACCGTGAGTGGGAGATCTTCATGCGGCACACCCGGGCCATGCTGGCCCACCTGGCAGTCCCCGAACGCGAGAGTCAGGAGGTCGTCGGATTCCTGGAGAGTCTCAAGAGCGACGTCGTCCAGCCGCAGCCCGTTCCAGCTTAGGCGTGGTCAGGCGGCACGCGGTGGATCAAGTTTGATGCTTCGCGGTCGCCAGCTCGCCGCGGCCGGCGTGCTCGTGAGTCAATCCTGAAGAAGCCTGAACTCTGACGCCGGCAGCGAGACCGCGCGTTGCGCTCGCCGGCGGTGCCTTGGACATGCGGGCGGTTCGGCGCTAACGCGAACGACCACGGCTGCGCGATGGCATGTTGGACGCCCGGTCCATCAAGTACGGGCCTGCTACCGGCCCGGTTGCGCTTATCTGCGGGTCGGCCGCCGACACTTCTGCCAGCCGCCAGCGGTGACAGTCACGCTGCGTGCGCGCGCAGAATCGCGGCAAGCACACCGATACCTTGATCTTGGAACACACATGCCAATGCATGTGGCTCGGTGATCAAAGTTCAGGTAGCAACCACCGCACGCAGCGCCTGAAAACCTTTTATGGCACAGACCATGTACATGGTCACGTGAACGACCTGAGCATGTACTGCTGTTGCCACGCCTTTTGTCCCACGCGCTCCGGGGCAGCGTGGTCCGGGCACGGTTCACGGCTGGACCGCGAGATCGGCAAGCAGCTCCGCAAGCACCTGCTCCTCTTCGATTTTCCGACCCACAGCCATCATGGTGTCGCTCAAGTCCGGGTCCCAGCTGGCCTCGACGCGATTTCCGCGCAAGGCTGACCCACCAGAAGGTGCGGCGGCGCGATAGGAGGCCGCATCAAACCGCCACGGCCGAGCCCCGAACCGGGCGACGATGCCATTGGCGATACTGAGGCCCGGCCAATCAAAGTCGCCGTGGTACCGGAGCTGAGCCCCAGACTCCGCCAGTGAACGCAGCAGCAGCGTTGCCGCACCTGCTGGATGGCCGCTAGCGCACACAAGTGGAGCGCTGGCAGCGCCGAGGACGTTGGCTGTTTCGGCGACGACGGTTGGATTTTCACAGACGTACACATGCCGTCCGTTGAGCGAGCGGAACCCCGGCGGATCGCGCAAGACCTGGCGCACGGTCAAATAGGTGGGTTGCCCTACTTCCGCCCAGACGGCGAGACCCCGGCCGGAGACCGTCGCAGGGTCCGCCCGAAGGTTCAGGCACAAGACCGGACTAGTGAGTTCGCTATAGAGGACGCCCACAGATGCCCACACGGTCCGCCGCCACTCCGCGCCCTCGCCGTCAGGCACCCCACCCAGTTGTCCCGCGGCCCGAATGACGAGGGCATATAGCGGTCGGCCAGCGTCGAGGCTGTGACCGTCACCTGTTACCACACTAGCCAGTACGGACAACGGGACCCCTGGAGAGGGCAGTTGAGAAAGCACGCGCGCCGTAGATTGCGCCAGACCGAGGCCGGCCGTTGGCTCCGCGCGCGCCAACCGACGCAGCAGCCCAGTCGACCGCACACTTGCGAGCCAGACTTCGAGCACCGGCCGCTCAGCGCAGAGTGCCTCTAGCGGCTCGAACGCCGTCGCCCAGGCTCGATCCCTCACCAGCCTGGCCGCGGATTGGTCCTCCACCGGCCCGGTCAGTGCTTCGATGGCACTGCGCAGATCGGGCGCGACGCCAGCCCGACGCAGGCTGACCTGCAAGGATTCAAGCCGCACTGTGACAGACTGGCCGGGTGCGACTGGCCGGCCCAGCAGTTGTTCCACCGCCCGTTGCTGAGCCGGAGTCGCATTCTGCAGAACGATCGGGCCCTGCAGTGCCAGGCCGCGCTCCAGGCGACGGCGTGACCGTTGCACGAGCCAGCGCAGGTCGTCGTGCCCGAGCAGGCGCTGCAGACGCGCCGCGTCAGTGCTCATTGGCCGCGGCCATTGTGGACGTGCCCGTTGGTGCCGACCCCGTTCATCTGCGGTGAGGCCGACGCCGGCGTGCGGTCGACTCTGGACCGCACCCGACCATCCCAGGTCCATTCCGTGACGTGCACGGCGTCAATACCTTCGCGACGTGCGAGCTGATAGATCGCCAGACCCGGCAACGTGGCGTAGCAGCCCCACTCCCGCTCGCTCGTCATGACGAAGTCGAGGTCAAACGTGTCCAGAAGTCCGATGCTCTTTGAACGACTGTCGTCGTCCACGCCGGCGAAAACTTCGTCCATCAGAACCAGTCGGGGGGCCAGCGGATGAGCGGAGCGGTAGTGGGCCGACGCGGCAGCAAACAATGGCAGCGTCACCGTGAGCACCTTTTCTCCGCTCGAGGCGGGGCCCGATGCTGCCCGCCAGTGACCGTCCTGCCGCCGCTCAATGCTGAAGCAATGCCAGCGGCGATAGTCAAGCGCCTCCGTCAGATGGTCCAGCCACGTCCCGTTCTCGTTCGCAGCCCGCACCGCATCGATCTGCGCCTTCAAGAACGCGCTCACCGCCGCGCGGTCGTCGACGGACCAGGCGTCCTGGACCTGGCGCATCAGCCGCGCACGCGCCTCAGGTAACCCGGCGGGGCCATCTGCTCGCGGCATCCAGCGGAAACGCAAATGCATGCCGGTGCTGGTCGGACGCTGCGACAGCTCCTGGTTCATGTGATGCACCTGGACCTCGGCATCGTGGATGAGCTCCTGAAGATGACTGGCGATCTCGTTCACCAGGTGCTCCTCCAACAGCTCGCGTTCGCGGGCGCTGAGCAATCGCTCGCGGTGCTCAATTTCGTCGGACAAGAGTGCAACCAGCTCGGCAGGTGACCGCTGCTGACCGTTGAAGGCGATAGTCACGACGTGCCAACCATCAACCGGATCAAGGATGGCTGAGTATCCGTATCGGGTCATGCCGTCCTGGAGGTTCTTGAATAACGTGGAGATCTCGCGCCGGAGTCGCTCCCATGCCTGGTCGTCGTCGTCCACGCTTTCCAGGGTCTGCTCAACGCGACGGGCGAGCCGAGCCGCTGGATCCGGCGACCATCCGCCCGTCGGCAGCTCCAGCTCAGGTACCGCTGCCAGGAGCAAGCCGTTCGCCGCGAAGCGTTCGAGCGTACTGATTGCCGTCGAGCGGCGCCCGGCCTGCTCACTCAGGCTCCGCTCGATTCTGACCTGGCTGTCCTGGGCACGGCCGAGGCGATTGGCGCAGGCCCGACGAACCTCCTCGAGGCGCTGGGTTTCGTGCTCCAGGGCTCGCATGCGTGCCGAAATGGTCTCGACTTCGTGCTGAATCTGCTCGACGGTGGCACCGATGCTGGCGCGCAGTCCCTCCCATCGACCACGCTCTTCCCTGGCTCCGCGGCTCGCCTCGTCCGCTCGACGCGTGCGCTCGTCCCTCGCGGATTCGGCCTGCTCGAGATCGCGAATGGACTCATGCATCTGGCTAAGGCGTTCGACTAGATGCCGAACGCGCGGCCAGAGCCCGGCTGTCGCGACACCGTAGTCACCGATCGCCTGGCTGACAGTCTCCAGGCTCGCCGCGGTTGTGGGGAGTTTCAGATCAGCTGCTGCGTCGTCGCGCGTAATAAACGCGGCTTGGGCTAGATCCTCGAAGTTGGCCACTACGCGCTCATGGTCCGTCGTGCGGGCTTCGCTGGCCGCAAGCCGCCGCTGCGCTTCACTAGCACCGCGATGGCGCTCGCGCAGCGTGTCGGCGCTGGGCATGCGCGCGAGCTCTTCGGCAAGTGTGTGCTGGCGTTGTTCAATCCGCATCACCTCCAGTCGCGCACCCTCAACACCGCGCTCGGCCAGGTCGATCTCATTTGCGAGCTCGGCGATGCGGTGGCGTCGCGCCGCGTCGCGCGCACCTCGACCGATGAACGTCGCGTTTGGCTTGTTCCATCTGCCGTCGAGGATCCCGAGTCGCCAGTGGCCGGATTTGTCGACCCAGATCTCAGACGTACCTTCACCACGGCCGATACTGCTTAGCAGGCGTTGAACCGTTTCGTCGCTCACGGCGGCTGCCCCAGGTTGCGCCCGGTCGATGGCCGGCTCGAGCACGGCAATCAGGCTGGACGCGGATTCCAGCGGAGCTCCGGCAACGAGCATCACGTCGTGGGTGTCGTGTGCCAGCAGTTGTCCATCCGGCGTCAACCAGGCGTCGACAATGCCCGCGGATTCCAGCGCCGCCTCGAATCCGGCGCGGTGCTCGTCCACCACCTCGGGTCGAAAGTCGATGAGCTGCCACAGCGGTGCACCCGCGCGTGCGGTCCGCGTTGACGGATCGCGCGTATAAGGGGTTGGTGGCACCAGGATTTCGCCCTGGAGAAGCCGCTCGCGTTCGCTGCGCAGAAGTTCCAGTACCTCGGTTATTTCGTTCTGGTGGGCCAGCGCCGCGGCGCGCAATTCGGAGAGCGCGTTGCGCGCGCCATCCGCGGCATTGGCGGTGAAGGCTGCGCCCGGATCCGGCCCATCAAGCGTCTCTGACCAGACGGCGATCCGCTCGAGGACGTCGTCGCTCGCGAGTCGAGGCACTTCTGAAAGGGAGCGGAGATAACTCCGCCAGCCATCCACGTACAGCGACGTCGTGACCTCGAGATCCTGGCGGGCCGAGCTCAGCAGATCGGTGGCGCTGTCGCGCTCTGCCATCAGCTCGTGGAGCCGCTTGCGCGCGATCTCCACCTGGTCCATGGCGGATACGTAGCGCTCGATCAGCATGCGCATGTGCCGCGTCGCTTCGGATCGTCGGCGAGCGGATGCTGCCGCGAGATTCTCCGCGGCGGCTATGCCGGCGTCCGCGGCGGAAACGCCGGCGGTGGGGCTCAGTCCCGTGACCAGTTCCGGTGGTGCGGGCGGCAACGTGGCAACCGCTGCTGCCCGGTCGACTTCAGCGAGCACCGGCTGGAGCTGCCGTTCAGCATCCTTGGCGGCAGCGCGCTGCCGCTCCAGGGCTGCGCGTTGGCGATCGAGCTCGCGCATTGCTTCCGCCTGGAGCACGCCGGCGTGGTGGGCTTGCTGCGCTGCCATTTGCGCCAGACGTTCGGCGGCATCGAGCTCGCGCACTTCGCGACTGTCGCGCAGCTCCGCGGCGCGGCCGCGAGCGCCCGCCAATTCCTCCTGGACCTGCCGGCGCGCCTGCGTCGCGGACTGATCCTCGGCCTCCGCACGCTCGAGCTCCTGACGGATCTCGGCCAGCTCTCGCTGACTCGCCTGAAAGGTTGAATGACTGGAGCGGACGTCGCGCGCCAGTCTTCGCGCCGCGACCGATGCGTAGCGGCGATAGCCGCCGAGGAATCGATCGACCTCGGTATGGGTCTCGCGTAGCGCGTGCAGGTCCTCGCGCTGTTGTTCCAGATCGTGGAAAGCCGCTGCAACCACGTTCAGAATCGCCTGATCGACTGGCTTCAACGATTCGGACAGCGCCCGCGAAAGCTTGTCCTCATCCGGCCGACGCGACAGTTGCGGCTGCCGAAGCTGGATCAGCAGGTTGATGAGTGCGTCATAACGGTCCGGGCCCAAATGGAACAGGCGTTCATCAATGGCGCGCCGGTACTCTTCGGCGCGTCGGTAGACATGGCCAATGCCCTCGAGTGCTTCGGCGAGCCGCTCGCGTGTGTGGGCGCTACCGCCCGGTCCCACAAGGGTGAATTCACGACCGATCCGACCTTCGCTTACGAAGAACCAGCGGTCGACAATTCCGCGCCCACCGACCGCCTTGATGCCACAACCAACGGTCAGGAAGAGTGGTGCACCGCTGTCGTCGCACCGCCCGAACTCCAGCCACGAATAGCCGAGCCGTTCGGGGTACCGGCCGTCGACCAAGAGGTTCCACTCCATACGTTTGCTGGAATCGCCGTCTGGTTCGACGCGCGAAGCGGATAGTTCGCCATCAAGCAAGAACGGCAGCGTCAGGGCCAGGACTTTGGATTTACCAGTGCCATTGTTGCCGCGCAGCAGGAGGTGTCCATCGCGGAACCAGAACTCTGCCTGGTCATACAGGAACAAGTCGACCAGACCGAGCCGCTGCGGCTGCCAGCGTTCACGCGCGGGCAGGGGCAACTCAGTCCGAGTCACGCCTCAGCCTCCAACAATTCCTGGACGACGGCCGGTTGGTAGCTGAAGCGCGCCAACGCCGGCCGCGGCACAACTCCGTCTGGAAACACACGGACCAGGCCCAGCCCCTCGAGCCGGTGGAGTGCGAGCGAGCACAGCTCGATGTGCGCGCCCGGCTCACGCGCGCCCTTGCGCCAGTGAGAGTGGTGCTGTTGTACCCACGCCGCCATCTGACGATGCAGCGCGAACACCGGTATGGGCACAAGGCCGTCTGCCTTCAGCATCCTGGCGAGATACTCGGCCAGTAGCAGCGTCGCATGTCCATCGGTGCCCTCCTCAGGCATGCTCAGGTCGGTGGCATCCCCGGTCGGGTCCAGCAGGACCAGACCCTCGGCACGGACCTCGGCGAGCCAGCCGGTCGCCTCGCAGATGCGCCGCACCAGGAACGGACGCTGGCTGGCGAGATACGCCTGCTGATCCTGGGTGAGGTCCTCCACATACACGACGGGGTCGTCCAGTAGCCGTCGCACCAACGCGTGCCGGACTGCCTGCCTGCGCGATTCCGCCGTATCCGGCACCGTGTCCGCCTCTAATCGATCGAGCCGTGCTGCAAAATCTGGTGCTTCTATCTGTGATGGCCCACACGGCGTGACGAGTAGGCCGGCCATGGCGCGTCGATTGACGTCGTACAGCACGTCACTGTTCGGTGCGCTGTTGACAAAGTCCTGCTCATCACCGGCAACTCTGGACAGCACACCCATGTTCTGTAGAAGTCGGACGACAGTGACCAGGTCTGAGCGTTCATCGCGTGTCGCGATGCCGAACTGCAGGCCGGTTCGGGCAAGCGAGGGCTCCGCTGCGATAGCGATCACCCGTTGAGCCACCTGACCCAGCGTGACCTGTGCGTCAGCCCGCTCCAGGACAGCCAGACCAATGCACAGGAGCGCGTATCGGCGGCGACTGAACGGCGAGCCCGAGCGGTCCGCCACCGCTGGCCGAGTATGGTCAGTGGAGCCAGGCACACGCTTCTGGAGTCGAGCCAGCCCGTTATCCACGCGGAGCGACCAGCCCGCGACCTCGGCAAACCACTCGCGCAGCCAGGGCGCGTGTCGGCGCACGAGCTTGAACGCATTCGGATCGGGCCTCCCCGCCGTCAGCATCGGGTGCCGCAGCAACGCGCGAACGGCGGTCTGGCGCTCCTCTAGCTCGCGCCGTTCCAGCGCGTCCATCATGCCGCCCGACTGAACGCTCACTAGTCGGCTGCCACCGTGCCGGCGAATGTTGCAGGCGCTGGTCTGAGGAGGTCGACGATGGTAATCACGTGGTCCTGGCCACCAAAGATGCCGTCGGGAGTTTGAATCTCGGCAACGGCGCCATCGCACGTCGGGACCAGCTGGATCTCCAGTGTGCCATCCGATGTCACGGTCCGTGCGCCGTCCGACGTGAGCGCGCCAGCCGAAAGTGCGTCTGCCAGCAGATTGAGAAACAACGCGAATTCCTCACGATCCAATGTCTTGAGGTCTGACAGTCGCGTAGGCGTGCCGCTCGCCAATCGTTGACGGGCTGCCTCGGTTTGCCGATGCTCGGCCTCGAGTAGCTCGCCGAGCAGGCGTCGGGCAGCGCTGCGGTCGCCGACCGGCGGCATCGGTCCGGGCCGCTGGTAGCGACCTGTGGTGCGCAGGCGTGCGCTGATAGGGACTGCCGGTCCAGCGCGCCAGCTTGTGGAGGCCGGTACGTGACCCGCTTCGATCGCATCCAGATAGGCGCTGTCGGCGGTCAAATGTCTGGCCGAAGTCAACCCGAATGCCGCGCGCCACAGTCGGTGTGCGGCAGCGTCGTCGGGTGCTTCGGCGAACCACACCGCGAGGCTGCGAAAGTCGGCACTCCGATCACTGCGGCCTGAGCGGCGCTCCTGCAAAAGCATCACCGTTTCGAGCAGCGCGGGGATCGACCCCCGCGCATGCTGACGCAGCAGCGACGCCTGAGAAGGACGGCTACGTTCCCCGACAAACCACGACCGCACACCTGACCAGCGCCCGCGCCACTCGGCGAGCTTCGTGTCGAACGCCGCATCAGGATCCGGCGCTTTGTCGTGTGCTGCATCTGGCGCGACGTCCGCGGCTTCACGTGTGGCGGCGATCTGTAGCAAGCGGTCAGCGTCGAGTGTGTCGAGCTGGTGGAGTGCCTCGGCGATGTCGGCCGACTTTATCTGCAGGTCGCCGACGAATCGCTCCAGGTACCGAATCAGGCGATCCTTGTAGGCGATGAACGCCTCTTCGTCGATGTCCTGGAGCTCGATCGTGCGTTGCAAGCTGCCCATGAACGCGCTGGCGTTGGCCGCCAGATTCTCGAGCAGCGAGGCGAGCTCGCGCAGCAAATTGTGCACGACGGCCGCATCAGGGTCTGCCAGGCGGGCTTGCTCGAGCAGGCTGTGGGCACGCACGCGGATGTCCTCGAGCGCGACGGACTGCAGCTCGCCACGCCGACCTAGCGCCTGGTCATACGCGTCGAGCGCGAATTCAGCGGCCTCGCCTTCGGCCGTCAGCTGATACAGGTAGCGGGCGCGGTAAAACTCTTCGACACTGGTGACCCGGCTTGTGTCTGGATCGGCGCGCAGGTTACCCCACTCGACAAGGGCATTCAGGGCGCCCTCGGCACTCCCATCCTGCATCGCGTCGGCAATGTCCTCTGGTCGGAGGTGGACCAGAAAGCGGCGCTTGGCGTCGACGAAAGAGCGCATGATACGTCTGTACAGCGCTGCTTTCGGCGCATGTACATGCGCAAACGGCAGTGGTTGCTGAGTGCGCTCGCTCGTAAGCCGTTCCCTCGAGTGGACGGCAACCTAACAGAACAGATGTTCTCAGGTCAAGTGTCAGTGGCCGGCAGTTCGACGGCGCGATCGCTTCATGGGCGCCAAGTACAAGAGTTGGCCGGTGTTATGGCGCCGGTGCCATAATAATGTCATGCGCCGCACCACCATCGTGACCCCTGAGCACCTGCTGAAGCGGCTGCGGCAGATGGCCGCCGAGCGCGGCACGTCAATGGCCGAGCTGATTCGCGAGGCGCTCGAGGAAAAAGTCCGCTCGGATCGCCCGCGCCCGCGCAGCCTCGGTTTGGGTGCATCCGGCCATGCCGACACTGCCCAGCGTGCCGGCGACGAGCGAGCTGCGCCGCGGTCGTGGCGCTAATCCTCGATACGGGCCCGCTCTACGCTACGCTCGACCGTGACGATGCAGCGTACCGTTCCTGTCAGAAGCTCGTCGTCGAAGCAGACGAGCCGCTAATCATCCCAGCACCGGTCCTGGTGGAGGTGGACTACTGGATCCACCAGCGCTTGCATCCGGGCATTCTGCTCGCTTTGCTGGACGATGTGGATACGGGGGCGTACCAGGTTGAGGATCTCCGCGTGGAGGACTACCGGCGCGTGCGCGAGCTGTGCGACCAATATGCAGATGCAGATATCGGGTTTGTCGATGCCGCAGTGCTTGCGATCACGGAACGTCTGCGCGAGCCAAAGATTGCGACGCTCGATCGACGGCACTTTGCGATGCTTCGACCGCGACACGTTTCCGCATTGCGGCTATTGCCTGATTGATCACTGGAACGAACCTGGTGCTATGCGGCAAGGCGCCTACAGCGAAGCAATGGTGCCGTTGCTGGGTCCGATGCCGCCAACCACCTGTCCGTCGACGATGATCGGAAGGCCGCCGCCCAACAACTTTGTGCGCGCGCCGTCCACGCGTTGTCCAAGACAACTCGACACCTGCGTGGCGCGCGCCATCCATGGTGGCCTCTGCTTTCAGCACCGCAGCCTCGTCATACAACCGCGGCGTCACGCTTGATGGCACAGGCCGCCACAAATCACTTAACCAGGTACATCGTCGACTCTCTCGTGACGCCGAGAGGATGCGCCCGCGCATGCTCGCCAGGATCGCGCGGGTGACATGGCGCAAGCCCGACGATCGCTGAAGGCGGTGATCCTCGGCTGCGCGCCCGCCAGGCGGACATCCCAAGCGTCGCATACGCTGGACCTATGGCTCGGGCACACATCGCGCTGATCAACGACGACACTGCCTTTCTCGATTTAATGCGTGATCTTCTAGTGGCCGATGAGGGGTATGAGGTCAGCATCTGCAAGGAATGGGACGGCGCGTACGAATTCGTCAAGCGTGCCCAACCCGACCTGGTCATCCAGGACATCACCATTGGCGGCGAAGAAAAGGGCTGGACGATCCTGAACCTGCTGACCCTCGATCCCGCGACGCGGCCGATCCCAGTCATCGTCTGCTCAGCGGCAATCCAGTCGCTGAATGAGCATCAGCCGATGCTCGACCGTTTTGGTATCACAGCGCTGCCGAAGCCCTTCGACGTGAACGAGCTGCTCAGTACCATCGAGCGCGTTATCGGGGAAGGCCCCGCTCGGCAGAGCTAGACCGCAGGACCGCGTCCCGGAACTCCGTGGATCACAGGTGCCAACGCGTCAGGGGTCACATGCTCTGGCAATGCGCTGCCGTGGCCTTCGCTCTTGTATGCAGAGGTTGCGGCTAACCGAGGCGCGCGCACGCATACCACTCCGCGACGCGTTCTAACGCATGTTGTAAGATGATGCACTAAGTAGCCTGAACGACGAGTCAATCGGGGCCGCGACCTTCGGGGCCCGCCTTGCGCATTACCAGGACTCCGGACACCGAGCGCGCGCCGAGCTGTGCGGGGTGGTCACACGACCGTAGACCCCGCTTTGGAGCGCCTTAAAAACGTTGCTGACATCACCACAGGCGTGACTGTCGGCGCAACTCCGAATCAGGCTCCCGGTGACGAGTGCTACTCCGCAGCCTCACACTCACGCAACACGTCGACTTGGGCGCGCAGCAAACCCTCCGCACCCGATGATGGGAGGTCCTGCGCGAGCGTTCCCAGGATGTCTCGCGCGCGCGCCTGCTGAGTTCGTGCGGCGCTAGTCGAACCGACACGCTGATGCGCGCGTGCGAGATCGCGACAGATGATCCACTCCTCACCCGGCAGGCCGAGACGCGCGGCGATCTGGGCAGCTGCATCCAGGTGCTGGATGGCGCCACCCGAATCGCCTGCGGCCATCGCCATCTTGCTGCGTGTGCGCAGAATCGGAATCCGATAACGATCGCCCGGCAACGACTGTGGCGCCTCATCGGTATGGCCGCCGCGCAGTAGGGCTTCGGTCTGCGCCGGACGGCTGAGGTCGGTAAACATCCGAGCCCGCGTACGCGCCGTACGCGCCTCGAGAGCCGCGTCGACAGCCGCCGCCGAATCGCCCAGCTCCACCAGATCGGCGCACTGCTCGCCGGCGGCCAGCTCGCGCGACACTCCGCCCAGTTGTCGGCCGAGTTCCAATGCTTCTTTGTGGAGCTCGAGCGCGCGATGCAGATCGAACATTGCACGCCTGGCCGCGCCAGCTACTACCAGGTTCAAGCACAGCAAGGGCGCGAAGCGAATCGAGCGGGCCGCCTCGATCCCCAGCGCAACAACGTCCCTGAGCTCCGCGTACCTGCCGGCGTCAATCAGACCCCAGGCCAGGTGGAAGGCACTGTGGGCGATGCCCCACGCGTTTTCGATGGCGCGGCTCGCCATGAGCGCCTCACGCGCGAGTCCGATCCTGACGGAATGATCGCCCAGCGCAATGCGGGAAGCGGCGATATAGCAGCGTGAGTCCTCTTGCATGG
>WNGB01011718.1_pt1 | contig 11986 bp, 12 predicted proteins | sample 5400681 | NCBI WGS metagenome assembly WNGB01 (sample SAMN13153367, study PRJNA577476) | soil metagenome | isolation source: 115 cm soil or saprolite under grassland replicate 2 | place: USA:California | collected 2016-06-15 | reverse complement strand
AGGGCTCCTCTACGCAGTCAATCGTCAGTACGCGGCGCGCGAGGGAGAGCTCGCCGGGGGCGACGAGGTCGCGCTGATTCCGCCGGTGTCCGGCGGTTCCTTCCTCCTCTCCGAGGCGCCGCTCGACCTCGGCGCGGCCGTGGCCGAAGTGGCAGATGAGCGGGCGGGCGCGATCGCCACGTTCGTCGGCACGACCCGGCGCGAGTCCCGCGGCCACTCGGTCCAGTACCTCGAATACGAGGCCTATGGCGGCATGGCCGAGCAGGTGATGGAGGAGATCGCCGCCGACCTGAAGGAGAAGCACGACCTGTGTGAGGTCGCGATCCACCACCGCATCGGCCGCGTCAACATCGGTGAGAAGAGCGTCGTCATCGCCGTCTCGGCCCCGCATCGCCGCGCCGCGATCGCCGCGTGCGGGGAGGCGATCGACCGCCTCAAGGAGACCGTTCCGCTCTGGAAGAAGGAGGTCTACGAGGGCGGCGAGGAGTGGATCGGCCGCGGGTCCTAGGCAAGATGTGATCGTGATCACGGTTAGGCAAGCCGCAGAGCGTGTTGGGCGCGACCCCGAAACAATCCGACTGTCCGCGCTTCCAGAGGAGTGGAAAACGGAGCCATATATCAACGTCGTGCGCGCGATCCAGCTCTCTCGCAAGGGCCACTAGGGGTACTAGGGAGCTTCTGATGGCCACGGCGCGCACCGACGACCGCCACATCCTCGAACGGATCGATCCCAACCTCGTCGAGAACGCGGCCAAGATCGGCTACGAGTTCCTTGAGGGTTTCAAGGCGGTCGAGCAGATCGGGAGGCCCGGAGCGACGATCTTCGGCTCCGCACGGATCTCCGAGTCCCATCCCATGTACGGGGAGGCGCGCGAGACCGGCCGCCTCTTCGCCGAGGCCGGCTTCGCCGTCATCACCGGCGGAGGGCCGGGCGTGATGGAGGCTGCAAACCGCGGCGCGCGCGAGGGTGGCGGCGTCTCCGTCGGCTTTCGGATCCAGCTCCCGCGCGAGGAGCTGGCAAACCCCTACCTCGACATCTCCGTCCTCTTCGAGCACTTCTACTCCCGGAAGACGATGCTCGTGAAGGCGGCCGAAGGCTTCGTCCTCTTCCCGGGCGGCTTCGGAACGCTCGACGAGCTGTTCGAGTCGCTGGTGCTGATCCAAACCGGCGTCGTCGAGCACTTCCCCGCGGTGCTGTTCGGCCAGAGCTACTGGGAGGGGCTGCTCGCGTGGATCCGTCGGCATCCGCTCGATGAGGCGCTGATCTCGCCGGAGGATCTCGACCTGCTATTCGTCACCGACGATCCCGCCGAGGCGGTGGAGGTCGTCGTCGATTGCTACCGCCGTCACTGCGCGGAGAGTCCCGCGCAGGCCGGAAAAGCAGACGCGCAGTAGCCTTTCGGGTGTGAAGCTGCGCGACCTTCCCTCCGTGGACGAGCTCGCGCGTGGGCTCGAGGACCCGCTTGCGGTCGAAGCCGCGCGGACGGTGCTCGAACGCGCGCGCGAGGAGATTCGCGCGGGGGCCGAGCCCGGCGATCTCTCGCACCGACTTCAGGAGGAAGTCGTCGCGGCGCGCGGGGCGCGCCTCCGCCGCGCGATCAACGCGACCGGGGTGATCGTGCACACGAACCTGGGGCGGGCGCCGCTTGCCGAGCAGGCGCTCGAGCAGGTGCAGCAGGTCGGGCGCGGCTACTCCAACCTCGAGTACGACCTCACCGGCGGGAGTCGCGGCTCGCGGCAGGACCATGTCGCGGGGATCCTGCGCCGACTGACGGGCGCCGAGGCGGCGCTCGTCGTCAACAACAACGCCGCGGCGGTGATGCTCGCTCTCGCCGCGCTGGCCGAGGGCCGGGAGGTGCTCGTCTCCCGCGGAGAGTTGATCGAGATCGGCGACGGCTTTCGTATCCCCGACGTGCTCGCGCGCTCGGGCGCGCGGCTGCGCGAGGTGGGGACGACGAACCGCACGCGCGCGGCCGACTACGAGGTCGCCGTCGGTCCCGAGACGGCGCTGCTCTTGCGAGTCCACAAGTCGAACTTCCGCGTCGTCGGCTTCACCGAGCAGCCGAGCGTCGCCGAGCTGGCTGCGGTCGCGCGCCGTCATGAGCTGCCGCTGGTGGACGATCTCGGCTCGGGTGCCTTCCACCACTTCGAGGACGAGCCGACGGCGCGGGAGAGCCTCGCCGAGGGCGCCGACCTCGCCTGCTTCTCCGGCGACAAGCTGCTCGGCGGGCCGCAGGCGGGAGTCATCGTCGGGTGTGCCGATCTGGTGGAGCGACTGCGGCGCCATCCGCTCCAGCGGGCGCTCCGGGCCGACAAGCTCACCCTGGCGGCGCTCGAGGGGACGCTCCGGCTCTACCTCGATCCCGAGCGGGCCGCGCGAGAGGTCCCCGTGCTGCGCATGCTGACCGAACCCGTTGAGGCGGTGAAGACGCGGGCTGAACAGCTGGCCGGTCTGATCGGCGGAGAGGTCGAGCAGACGGTCGCGCGCGTCGGCGGAGGCGCGCTTCCACTTGCCGAGCTGCCGAGCTTCGCCTGCGCGGTCGAGGAGGAGCTCGCCGGCCCGCTCCGTCTCACTGAGCCACCCGTCGTCGGCGTCGTTCGCGACGGGCGCCTGCTGCTCGACTGCCGCACCGTTCGCGACGACGAGGTGGACGAGATCGCCGCAGCCGTCGCCGCCACGCAGCGGTGACCTGGTCGCTCGGTGACACGGTCGTCCTCCAGGAGGTGTGGCGCGACCACGTGTGGGCGGCGCGGCCGATGCGGGTTGTCCGCGACGAGGGCGACACGGTCGCGCTGTGGATGCCGCGGGGCACGCGCTGGAAGGCGCCGACGACACCACCGACACGCGGGAGCAACGGCGATCGTGGGGTCCGCCTCGCCGAATGTGCGGCGCTCGGAGACTGGGTCTTCCGCGACCTCGAGTGGGACGTCTCGATTCTGTCGCTGATGCGGGAGGGCGACTGGCACGCCCTCTGGGTGTCCTGGCTGCCCGACGGCGGGCACTGGGGCTGGTACGTCAACCTGCAGGAGCCGTTCCGCCGCACGGAGCTCGGGTTCGAGACGATGGATCTCGCGCTCGACGTGATCATCGAGCCGGATCGCAGCTGGCGCTGGAAGGACGAGGATGAGCTCGACGTGTTCGTGCAGCGCGGCGTCTTCGACAAGGCGGTCGCAGAGCGAATCCGTGCGGAAGGCCTGGAGGTCGTCGGTCGCGCCGAACGCGACGAGCCGCCCTTCTGCGAGCCCTGGCCGGAGTGGCGGCCCGATCCGTCGTGGTCGGTGCCCCAACTTCCCGAGGGATGGGAGCGGTTGTGCCGCTGACAGTCGGAACTGCGGGCCACATCGACCACGGCAAGACGTGGCTTGTTCGGGCGCTCACCGGCAAGGACACCGACCGGCTGCCCGAGGAGAAGGAACGCGGGATCTCGATCGACCTCGGCTACGCGCCGCTCGACCTACCCGACGGCCGGCGGCTGTCGGTTGTGGACGTGCCCGGCCACGAGCGCTTCGTCCGCAACATGGTCGCGGGCGCGACCGGAATCGACCTCTTTCTCCTAGTGATCGACGCTGTCGAAGGTGCGCGTCCACAGACGCACGAGCATCTTGCGATCCTGCGCCTTCTAGGAATCGACAGGGGCGTCGTGGCGGTTACGAAGGCGGACGCCGTCGACGAGGAGACGCTCGAGCTCGCGCTCGAGGAGGCGTGTGAGCTCGTGCCCGGAGCGCTCGCCTTGGCGGTGAGCGCGAAGACCGGCGCGGGGCTCGACGAGCTGCGCGCGGCGCTCGCTGAAACAGCACGTGCACTGGAGCACAAGGAAAGGGAGGATCGCCCGACCAGGCTGTACGTCGACCGCGTCTTCACGCTGCGGGGGATCGGCACCGTCGCAACGGGGACGCTCTGGTCCGGGACGGTCGGCGAGGGGGACGAGCTCCGCGCCGAGCCGGGCGGGCGGGACGTCCGCGTCCGCAGCGTTCAGGTGCACGATCGGCCAGTCGAGCGGGCAGACGCCGGCCAGCGCGTTGCAGTGTCGCTGCCCGGCGTCGAGCGGACGGAACTGCATCGGGGCGACGCGCTCGTCGCTGCCGGCGCCTTCCGGCCGAGCTACCGGCTCGACGTCACGCTCGAGGCGCTGGGCGAGATCCCCTCGCGTGTCCAAGTGCACCACGGCACGAGCCAGGTCACCGCCCGCGTCGCGCGAATCGGAGAGCGCTACGCGCAGCTGCGGCTCGCCGCTCCCGTCGTCGCCGCGCGGGGCGACCGCTTCGTTCTGCGAACGTGGACGACGGTCGGCGGCGGCCGCGTTCTCGATCCGCTCCCGCCCCGCCATTCCGACCTGGCCCGGCTGGAGCTGCTCGACCGCGGCGAGGTCGCTGCGACGATCCACGCGCCCGTCCGCCGGGAGAGCCTGAGTCATCTCCTTGATTCCGAGCCCGCAGGCGTCGAGCGCGCCGGCGATTGGCTCTTCTCGCGGGCATGGTTGGACGAGTTCCGCGAGGAGCTCGACGAGAGGCTCGACGCCGCCGACCAGCTCGACCCGGGCATACCGCTGCCCTCGGAACCATGGGCGGCGGAGATCGTTCCCCTCCTTGGCTTCGAGCTGCGCGGAGCGAAGCTCTACCGCCCTGGAGCCACCGCCTCGCTCGGCGCACGGGAAGAGGAGGCCGCCCGGCTCGAGGCCGCTCTCGCAGAGCAGGGCTTCGGCAAGGTCGAGGACCGGGAGCTGGGGGCCTTTCTCGAGAGAGCCGCCCGGATCTACCGCGTCGGCGACGGGTTCGCAGTCTCGCCCGCTCTCTACGAGCGCGGTGTCGAGGCGATCCACGAGCTGAGTCCGATCACACTAGCCGGCTTCCGCGACGCACTCGGGATCTCGCGCCGCGCCGCGCAACTCCTGCTCGAGCGCTACGACGCCGACGGTCTCACCCGCCGCGTCGGCGACGAGCGTCTGCTACGACAGGCGGCACGGCGATGAACGAACGGGAGCTGATCGAGCGCTACAACCAGGCGTGGAACGACCACGACGTCGAGGCCGCGACGGCCATGCACGCGCCCGACATCGTCTTCCACAACTACTCCTCGAACGAGCGCGTCGAGGGCGCCGAAGCCGTTCGCGACCACGTGGCCGGAATCCTCCGCAGCTACCCGGACATCCGGTTCCGCAGCCGCAGGCTGTACGCCCACGATGGTCTTGTCGTGAGCGAGTGGACCGCGACGGCGACGAAGGACGACCGGAAGTTCGAGTGGGACGGGATCGACGTCTTCCCGATCGAGGACGGGCTTATCAAGCGCAAGGACGTCTATTCGGGATTCGGCGTCGCCCGCGAAGTGAGTTAGCGAACCTCGAGGCGGAACACGTCCGGCCGGTTGTAGTGCCCGGCCGGGTCGAAGCGCTGGCGCTCCTCGTACAGGCGCTGCGGGTCGAGCTCGGCGTAGAGGATTCCCTCCTCGTCCCAGAGCGGGCCGGCGAGGTAGGAGCCGTCGGGCGCGAGGATCGCCGAGCCGCCGCGTCCCAGCAGATCCGGTCCGTCACCGAGCGGGACGTCGTCCGGATAGCTCGAGGCGCGCTGGAACACACACGGACTGATGACGAACGCCCGCGACTCGCGGGCAATGTGCCGGATCGAGTCGTGCCAGTCCTCGGTGTCGTCGGCGGTCGGGGCGAGGTAGATCTCGACGCCGGACTCGTAGAGGGCAAATCGCGCTAGCGGCATCAGGTTCTCCCAGCAGATCAGGCCGCCGACCTTGCCGAGGGGCGTCGCCGCCGCCGTCAGGCCGTCGCTCGAGCCGAGCCCCCACACCAGTCGCTCGTGATTCGTCGGCATGAGCTTTCGGTGGTGGAGGACGAGCTCGCCGTCGGGTGAGTAAAGGAGCAGGGCGTTGTAGAGGGTGCCGCGCTCGAGCTCGTTTACGCCGGTGGCGAGCCAGACGCCGGCCTCGCGGGCGATCGACCCCAGACGCTCGGAGGCGGGAGAGGGGATCTCGACCGACTCGCGCGCGAGCTTCGCGAACAGCGGCTTGCCCTCGGAGCCCGCGGCGAGCAGACGGGCCCAGCGGCTCGATGGGTACACGGGCACGAACGTTTCGGGGAAGACGACGAGCGACGCGCCTTCTCCGGCGGCCTCGGCGGCGATTCCCGCCATCTTCTCGATCGTCGCCTCACGATCGAAGATCGCCGGCTCTACCTGGACGCAGGCGACCTTGACGGCCGCGTCCATTACAGGGGGACTACGGGATCCCCGACGGCGATCTCGCCGTCGTTCAGGATGTCGGCGTTGAGGCCGGCGCGGTGCACCATTCCCTTGAGGATGCCCGGCCTTGTCACCGATTCGAGGTGCGTGCAGGGCTCGCACAGCTCGACGCCTAGGCATTCGACCTCCCCGACGCGGAAGCTCCTGCCGACGAGCGCGTTCAGGTCGATGCCGCGGGTCTCGACGTTGCGCCTGCTTTCCTGGGCCGAGAACGGGATGCCGGTCTCGGTGACGAATGCCTCGACCGCCTCCGCCGCGATCAGCGTCAGCGCGTTCCCGGGCGGGGCGCCGTCCTCGAAGTAGTAGCGGTTGCCCTCGAGGCCCTTGCCGGCGCGTGCGCGGACGCGCTCAACGGGCCCGGGCAGCTCGCGCTCGGGCCCGATGTGGATCGCGGTGACGCGGCCCTCTTCCATCGACGCAAGCGTACTCTGGCGGAGGCCTCCGTGGCCACATCTCCGGCTCACCCTCCCGAATTGAGTCCGAAGATGTAGCCACGCCTGCCGAGCTCCTGAATCACGTCTTCAGCGCGCTTTGTGGAGGGGAGGCCGTAGGCACGCTGATTGAACGGTTGACCACACGTGAGGTCACCCTTCTCGAGCTCGGCGGTCAGTCCGCCGATGATGTCGACGGTCTCGCGTCCTGCCGCAACGAACCGGTCCTGCAGCCGTTGCACCTCTGCGGGAGGGCGAAGGCCGTCCACCCGGTCGACGATTTCGTCGAGATCTCGGTGGAGCGTGCGGGCGTTCGCGGCGCACTCCGCCCGCTTCAGCAGCGGAACACGGGTGGCAGGATCCTCGACGGCCATCTTCGTGAAGACGGTCGCCGCCTCGCGCGCTGTGTCGCTGGCCTCGATGGCCCGTAGCTCCAGGATGTATTCCACCTTGGAGAGCCGGCCGTTTCCGCAGCCCGCCACGACCAATACCCCAAGGGTGAGAGTCAGGAGCGATCTAGCGAGGTTTGCCAAAACCCCCTCCTCCCGGGGTCTCCATTGTCAGCACATCTTCTGCGCGCACGTCCAGGGCCACTTTCGCAGGGATTTGCTCGCCGTTCAAAAGGTTCCGTCCCGGCGCGCCCGGCTCCCCGCCACGCTCCCCCTGCGGCGCCCGCCCGCGGCGCTCGGAGATGATCGACGCGCGGCAGTCCTCCAGCACGCGCAGCTCGCGGACGACGCCGTCCCCACCCCGCTGCCGGCCATCTCCGCCCGAGCCGGGACGGAGTGCGTAGCGCTCCACGCGGATGGGATAGGCGAGCTCGAGCGCCTCGATTGGCGTGTTGAGGGTGTTCGACATCGTCACGTGCACGGCAGAGGGGCCGTTCGCGTCGGGACAGCCTCCCTGGCCGCCCCCGACCGTCTCGTAGTACGTGAAGCGCTCGTTTCCGAGCACGAGGTTGTTCATCGTCCCCTGTCCCTGAGCGGGCACTTCCATTGCCTGACCGAGGGCGCGGAAGACGACGTCGACGATGCGGCACGAGGTCTCCACGTTGCCGGCGGCCACCGCGGCCGGTGGACGGGCGTTGACGAGGCAGCCCTCCGGGGCTCGGACGGCGACCGGTGCGAAGGCTCCACCGGAGGCAGGGACGTCCGGGGCGGCGAGGCAGCGGACGGCGAAGTAGCACGCAGAGCGCGTGACGGCGAGCGGGCAGTTGAGGTTGCCCGGATGCTGGGGCGCCGTGCCTGCGAAGTCGATCTCGATCTCGTCACCGGCGACCGTGACGGCCACCCGGATCTCGAGCTCGCCCTCCGGCGCCTCGAGCACGTCTGACGCCTCGTAGCGCCCGTCGGGGAGCCTGGCGATCCCGGCGCGGACGAGCCGCTCGGAGTAGTCGTACAAAGCATCCATAGCGGCGGCGACGGCGTCCCGGCCCCGCTTGGCGCAGAGCTCGGCGACGCGGGCCGCTGCAAGGCGCTGCGCTGCGAGTTGCGCCCGCAGGTCGCCGCGGCGCTCGTCCTCGTTCCGCATCTGCCCGACCAGCTCGGCCAGCACGTTGTCGTCGAGCCGCGTTGGCGGGATCACGACGCCCTCCTCCTCGAGCCGACACGAGCCGGCGGGCAGGCTGCCGGGTTCGACCCCGCCGACGTCGGCATGGTGAGCGCGGCTGGCGGAGAAGCCGAGCTCCGTGCGCGAGACGAGGGTGATGTCGGGCAGGTGGGTGCCGCCGGTGTAGGGGTCGTTGAGGATGTAGACGTCGTCGGGGCCGGGATCGTGCGCGATCACCGCGGCAACGGCGTCCGGCATCGCGCCGAGATGGACCGGAATGTGCTCGGCTTGCGCGATTAGCCGCCCGCGCGCGTCGAAGAGCGCGGTGGAGCAGTCGCGGCGCTCCTTGATGTTGGCCGAGAAGGCGGAGCGGATGAGCACCGCGCCCATCTCCTCGGCGATCGAGCGCAGCCCGCTTCCGATGATTTGGAGCTGAATGTTCACTCTCTCGTGAGCCTCAGTGTGGGACCATCCCTAACCCCCACCCACCCTGGGGGAAGCCAGCAGGTGGCGCCGGACAGCTCCACCACCACCGGGCCCGCGACCGCGAGCGGCTCGCCGGCTGGAAGCTCGAGCTTCGGACCGGGGCGCACCTTGGCAGTGCGGACGGCGACGAGCTCGAGCTCCCGCTCGCGGTCGGCGTAGCCGTAGCGCTCCTCGTGGGCGCGGTGGAAGCCCTCGGCGAGGTCGCCGCCGAGCGGAACGGTCAGCTCGAACGACTGTCCCCGGTAGCGCAGATCGGCCTCGCCCTCGGCGGGAAGCTCGCCCGCCTCCGCCAGCGGACAGAGATACGAGCGCACCCGGTCGCGGCGCTCGTCGCTCGCCACCAGCCCGAGCGCCGACAGCACGCCCGCCGTCTCCGGAACGAGCACCGTCCCGATCTCGAGTTCCTCCGCCAGCTCGCATGCGTGCAACGGCCCGGCGCCTCCGAAGGCGACGAGCGCGAAGTCGCGAGGGTCGTGGCCGCGCTCGACCGAGACGACGCGCAGGGCGCGCAGCATCCCCGCGTTCACGCCGGCCACCACCGCCTCTGCGTCGATCTCGCCCAAAGCGCGTTCCGCCGCTTCGCGGTCGAGCGCGATCCCGCCGGCAAGCTCCGCGGGCAGCCGCCCCAGCAGGAGGTTGGCGTCCGTGACCGTCGGCCGCGTCCCGCCGCGCCCGTAGCAGGCGGGCCCCGGATCGGCGCCCGCGCTCTCCGGGCCAACGTGCAGCGCTCCGCCTTCGTCACGCCGGACGATCGAGCCGCCGCCCGCGCCGACCGTCTGGAGGTCGACCGTCGGAAGCCGGATCGGGATTCCGCCCACCTCTCTCTCGGTTGAGCGCTCGGCCTCTCCGGCCGCGATCAGGCAGACGTCCGTCGACGTGCCGCCCATGTCGAGTGAGATCGCGTTGTCGAACCCGGCCAGCCGAGCGACGCGCTGGGCGCCGACGACTCCGGCCGCCGGCCCCGAGACGAGCGCCCAGGAGGGATGGGCCGCCGCTTCTTCGAGCGTGGCCACGCCGCCCGAGGAGCGCATCACGAGCGGCTCGGGCAGCCCCGCCTCTCGACACACACGCCCGAGCGCCTCCAGATAGCGGACGAGTGCCGGCCCGAGATAGGCGTCGGCGACCGTGGTGGAGGCACGCTCGTACTCGCGGAACTCCGGCGCGACCTCGTGCGAGCCCACGATCCGCGCGTTCGGTAGCCGCCGCCGCAGCTCCTCGACGACCGCCTGCTCGTGGGAGGGATCGCGGAAGGCAAAGAGCAGGCAGACGGCCACCGCCTCAGCGTCGATGTCGGGAAGCGAGTCGAGCTCGAGGGGCTGGAGCACTCCCTCCGGACCGATCCGCTCGCGCACGCCGTAGCAGCGCTCGAGCGGGACGAGCGGCTCGGGATGGGCCGCGCAGAGCCGGTAGAGATGAACGCGGTTCTGCCGGCGCAGGTGAAGCAGGTGCTCGAAGCCGGCCGTCGTCACGAATGCCGTCCGCGCACCCTTGCGCTCGAGCAGCGCGTTCGTCGCCGCCGTCGTCCCGTGCGTGAAGCGCTCCACGTCCGAGGCGCCGACCGCCCTCGCCGCCTCGACCACGGACTCTTCCTGCCGGGCACCCGTCGGAACCTTCGCCGTCCGCAGCTCGCCGCCGGAGAGCAGCACGGCGTCGGTGAACGTTCCGCCGACGTCCACTCCGAGGACCGCCACGCGCCCATTGTGACCCCTTGGCAAACGGCGCGAATCAGGTTAGGCTGAGCCGGTGAAGAGAGCGCTCCTTGCAGCCGCGCTCGTCTCGGGCTTCGCGGCTCTCGCCGCCCCCGCGGGGGCGCAGTCGACGAAGTTCGTATACTTCCGCATGCCGTCGAAGAACATCGCGTGCGCCTATACGACCGGTTTCGGCTCCCCGTTTCTGCGCTGCGACATCTACAGCGGGCTCAAGCCCAAGCCCAGTGGGCGCTGCAGGGAGGGCGACTGGGAGGCCGTGACGATGACCCGAACGAGCAAAGCTCGCCCGATCTGCATCAGCGACAGCGTGTACAACAACAAGGCTCCGGTTCTCAACTATGGAAAAACGTGGCGCTACGGCGGCTTCAAGTGCACATCGAGGACCACCGGGTTGACCTGCAGCAGCATCACCTCCGGGCACGGCTTCTTCCTCTCGCGCCAGCGCTACAGCGTCCATTAGGCGCTATCGTTAGAGCACGGCTTTGCTGAGGAATGGCTCAGCGAGGCTCACCTCGACAGGGGAAGGACCTGGATGCGCGGCACGATGCTCTGGTTCAACGAGGCCAAGGACACCGGGTTCATCCAAACGGATGAAGGCGAGCGCATTTCGGTGTCCGGGGACGGCTTCGCCGGCGGTAAGAGGCCACAGGGACGTTGCGCGCGTACGGTGGTCTCGTTCGAGCTGGCGGAGCTGGAGGGCGTCCCCCAGGCAGAGAACGTCCTTCTGGTCGAAGAAGAGAGCCCTCGGCGCGCACGTCGCCGGCACAGGTCCAACTGAGAGCGAACTAGAAGGCGGACCGCGAGCCGCAAAGCTGTAGGGTCGCCGCATCCTGCGGCGAATCTATGCCTCACGTGGTCTTGCGTGGTTGCTCGCCATGGCAGCGTGCCTGGCGATCGCCGCCGCGAGCGCGGGGGTGGCCCGAGCAAAGGTCTCGAGCCGGATCGTCCTTTGGGTATCGCCGCGCGGCGACGACCACGCCGACGGCAGCCATCGCAACCCGTTCCGGACGCTCTCCAGGGCACGCGATGCCGCGCGCTCCGCGCGGCACGGCGGTGAGATCCACCTGCTCGGAGGCACCTATCGCCTGACCAAGACGCTCGTCCTCGACCGGCGGGACTCCGATGTCACCTGGAGTGCCGAGCCGGGGGCCCGTCCGGTCGTCAGCGGCGCGATCCCGGTGCGCGGCTGGAAGCTCCACGATGCGGCGCTCGGCATCTATGTGGCCCGCGTGCCGCGCGGGACACAGAGCAGGCAGCTGTACGTGAACGGAGCGCGCGCCACGCGTGCCCGTAGCGCGCTCTACCCGACGGGCTTCTCTCGCACGCCCACTGGGTTCCAGGCACCGGATGGTTCGATGGCCGGCTGGCGTAATCAGAGCGGCATCGAGGCGGTAACGCTGACGCAGTGGAAGATGATGCGATGTCCGGTCGGGGCAATCCGCGGTCAACAAATCACCATGCAGGAGCCCTGCTGGAGCAACGCCAATGTGTTCCCGTACCTGTGGTCGTTTCAGACGCTGACGTGGCTCGAGAACGCATACGAGCTGCTCGACGACCCCGGGGAGT
>WNGB01011716.1_pt1 | contig 11986 bp, 2 predicted proteins | sample 5400681 | NCBI WGS metagenome assembly WNGB01 (sample SAMN13153367, study PRJNA577476) | soil metagenome | isolation source: 115 cm soil or saprolite under grassland replicate 2 | place: USA:California | collected 2016-06-15 | reverse complement strand
CCGCGCGCACCTCCCGCGCCAGCGCCGCCACCGTCGGGGCTTCGAACAGCCGGCGCAGCGGCAGCTCCACCCCGAGCACCGCGCGCAGGCGCGACATCACCTGGGTGGCCAGCAGCGAGTGCCCGCCCAGGGCGAAGAAGTCGTCGTCAGGCCCGACCCGCCCCTTCGAGTCACCTCCGAGCACCTCGCTCCAGATCCCGGCCACCAGCTCCTCGACTGGGTCCGCGGGTGCGGCAGGGCTCTCTCCCGAGCGCACCGGTGCCGGCAGCGCCTTGCGGTCCACCTTGCCGTTGCGCGTCAGCGGCAACGCCGCCAGGAACACCCAGGCCGACGGCACCATGTACTCCGGCAGCCGCTCTTGCAGGAAGCCGCGCAGGCTGTCCCTGCCTTCCCCAACCACATAGGCCACCAGCAACCGCGACCCCGGCACGTCCTCGCGCACCACGACCGCGCACTCGCGCACCTGCGGATGGCTGCCGAGCACCGCTTCGACCTCGCCCGGCTCGATGCGGAAGCCGCGGATCTTGACCTGGCTGTCGATCCGTCCCTGGAATTCCAGCGCTCCGTCCGGCTGCCGGCGCACCAGGTCGCCCGTGCGGTAGAGGCGGCCACCCGGCTCTGCGCTCCAAGGATCGGGCACGAAGCGCTCCGCGGTCAGCTCCGGACGGTTCCAGTAGCCCCAGGCCAGCCCCTCGCCGCCGAGGACCAGCTCGCCCTTCTGCTCCAGGGATGCGAGATCCTGCCAGCGATCGAGCACGTACGTGGTGGTGTTGGCCAGCGGCCGGCCGATCGGCACCGTCGCAGCCCCCGGCGGCACCTCCGTGATGTGCTGGAAGGTGGCGAAGGTGGTGCTCTCGGTGGGGCCGTACATCTGGAGCAGCCGCTGCGGCCGGCCGTCCTCCAACGCGCGGGCGACCGCGGCCGGCGCCGAGGCCTCGCCGCCGAACAGCACGACGCGCGGCCGGGAGAGGGTCTCCGGCGCTTCGCGCGCCACCTGGGCGAAGAGGGCCGCGGTCAGGTGGAGCACGGTCACGCGCTCGCGCTCCAGGCGTTCGGCCAGGGCGGCGGGAGCAAGCAACAGGTCGCGCGGGATCACCACCAGGGCGGCGCCCGAGAGCAGCGTCGCCCAGATCTCGAAGGTGGCCGCATCGAAGCTGGGGTTGGCGTTGAATGCCAGCCGGTCGCCCGGCTGGAGTGTCAGGTAGTTGCTCCCCAGGACCAGGCGCAGGATCGCCCGGTGCGAGATGGCCACGCCCTTGGGCCGGCCGGTCGAGCCCGAGGTGTGGATGATGTAGGCCAGACCCTCAGGGGCCAAGGACGGCAAGGTCTCCAGGGACTCCAAGAACAGTGCGTCGTTCTTCGCCAGCACCACCTGCGCTCCGGTGTCCTCCAGGATGAACGCGAGGCGCTCCTCCGGCAGGCCCGGATCGAGCGGCACGTAGGCGGCCCCGGCTTTGAGGATGCCGAGGAGCGCGACGATCAGCTCGGCTGAGCGCTCCATCGCCACCCCCACCCGCGCTCCCGGCTCGACACCTCGCTCCACGAGGTGCCGGGCCAGGCGCGTCGACTCCTCGTCCAGCCGGCGGTAGGTCCAGACCTCCCCGTCCTCCGCCACCACCGCGGGCGCTTCCGGTGACGCAGCCACCTGGGCGGAGAAGAGCGCCGGCAGGCTCGCCTCGCGTGGGAAGACGCTCCGCGTGTCGTTGTGCTCCCAGAGGAGCTGGTGGCGCTCGCCGTCGAGCAGCGACGGCAGCTCACTGAGCGCGCGATCCGGAGCCTCGGAAAACGCCCGCAATAGTGTCTCCAGGCGCTCCACCAGACGGGCGGCCATGGCCGCGTCGATGCGGCCGGTGTCATGGATCACGTCCAGCAGCAGCTCGGTTCCCGGGAAGACGGCCAGGCTCAGCGGATAGTTCGTCTGCTCGCGGGTCGAAAGCTGCGCGATCTCGACGCCCGGCAGTCCCTGGGCTACGGCGGCTCCCAGCGGCTGGTTCTCGAAGATCAGGACGTGATCGAACAGCGCCGCCCCGGCAGGCAGCTCGCTCCACGCCTGCACCTGGTGGAGCGGCGCGTGCTCGTAGTGCCGCGCCTCCACCTGGTGCGCCTGGAGATCAGCCAGCCAGGGCAGCAGCCGCAGATCCGGCTCGACCGTTGCCCGCACCGGCAGGGTGTTGATGAACAGGCCGAAGATCGACTCCACCCCCGGAAGCTCCGGCGGCCGGCCGGCCACCGTGCTGCCGAAGACCACCTCGGCGCCGCCGGTGGCCTGGGCGAGGACCAGTGCCCAGGCCCCCTGCACCAGGGTGTTGAGCGTCAGATGGTGCCGCCGGCCCACCTCGCGCAGGCCGGCCGAGATCGCCGCCGGGAGACCGGAGTGCCGCCTCCGCAATGCGGGGACACCGGACGCGCCCCGCGCCTCCTCTCCCGCGAGCAGGGTGGGAGCCGCGAACCCGGCGAGCCGCCGGCGCCAGAAGGCTTCCGCCTCCGCCAGGTCCTGCCGCTGCAGCCAGGCGACGTACTCCCGGAAGGACCGCGGTCGGGAGAGCGACGGCTCCCGTCCCGCGGCAAAGGCGCCGTAGCAGGTGAACAGCTCGCCCAGCAGCTGACCCTGCGCCCAGCCGTCGCTCAGGATGTGATGCTGGGTCCAGACGAGCTGCCACGCGTCCGGCCCCAGATCGAACAGCGCCAGCCGCATCAGAGGCGCCGCGGTGAGATCGAATCCGCGCTCCCGGTCCGCCTCCAGGTATGCCGCGAGCCGGCCGCTCTGTTCCTCCGCGGTCAGCTCGGCCCACGACTCGCGCCGCACCTCCAGCTCGGCCTGCCGGAAAACCACTTGGAGCGGCTTCTCCAGCCCGTCCCAGGCAAAGCCCGTGCGCAGCACGCCGTGGCGCTCGATGACGCGCCGCCAGGCGCTGAGAAAGGCGTCCGTATCGAGCTGACCCGAAAGCCGCAGACTGATCTGGACGACGTAGACCCCCGAGCCCGGCGCGTACAAGCTGTGGAAGAGCATCGCCTGCTGCATCGGCGACAGCTCGTAGACGGTCTCGATCTCCTGCCGCCGCTCGCCGAGCCCGGCGAGGAGCAGGTCCAGGTCCTTGCGGGTGACCCGCGCCTCCGGGAAGTCCGACGGGGTGAAGCCCGGCTCGGCCGTACGGCAGTGCGCGATGAGAGCGCGCAGCGCACCGAGGAAGCGGTCGGCGAGCCCCTGGATCGTGCGCGCCGCATGGCGGTTTTCGCTGTAGGTCCAGGTCAGCCGCAAGCGGCCGCCCGCGACGCCGCCGTTGACCTCCAGCAGCCAGGGGCGCGCCTGGCGCGGGCTCTGCGCCGGACCCGCGGATTCGGCCGCCGGCACGAACAGCCCATCGTCCGCGAGACCGCGGTCGAGCTGCCCGAGATAATTGAAGACCACCTGCGCCGCCGGCCGGAGGCCCTTGGGCGCGGCGCGGAGCTGCTCCTTGACCGACTTCAGCCGCTCGCCCGGATCGCTCTCCCGGGGATCGAGCTCCAGGAGCACCGGGGAGATCTCGGTCAGCCAACCCACGGTGCGCGACAGATCGATGTCTTCAGATACCTCGTCGCGGCCGTGCCCTTCGAGGTCGACCAGCAGGCGCGGCTCGCCGGTCCAGGCGGCGAAGGCCTGGAGGAGCGCGGTCAGCAAGACGTCGTTGATCCGCGTGCGGTAGATCCCCGGCACGTCCTGAAGCAGCGCCCGGGTCTCCTCCGCATCGAGCTCCGCCACCAGATGGCGCGCCGAGGCCACGGTGCCGGTCCCTTCGCGGCGATCGACCACCTCTCCGGCTTCGAGCTCGCCGAGCTGCGCCGCCCACTGCCGCAGCGAGGTGACGACCGGCGGCAGCTCGCCGCCGCGGTAGGCGGTCCCCAGGTCATCGAGCAGGATGCGCCAGGAGACGCCGTCCACGATCAGGTGATGGAAGATGAGGAGCAGCCGCTGGCCCGCCTTCCCGAGATCGAAGAGCGCAACGCGCAGTAGCGGCCCGCGCTCGATGTCCAGGCTCGCCTGGAGGCGCGCGGCTTCTGCTTCGAGCGCCGCGCTCCTCTGCGCCGCGGGAAGCGCGGAGAGATCCACCTGCTCCAGCGGGACCACCGTCTCCGCCGGTCTCTGCCGCCCCCCACCGTCCTCGCGGACATAGCGGAAGCGCAGAGCGGCGTGGTGCGCCACCACGGCGGACAGGGCCTGCTCCAGCCTCTCCGGATCGACCCGCTCGCGCAGGCCGAGCACCAGGGCCTGGTTGTAGTGGTGGAGGTCTTCCAGGTTCAGATCGAAGAACCACTGCTGGATCGGGGTCAGCGGGACATCGCCCCCCTCCTCCTCTGCAGCCGGCGCTCCGGACTCCGTGCGCGTCACCGCCGCCAGCTCGGCCACGGTCTGGTTCTGGAACAGGTCGCGCGGGGAGAGCCAGAGCCCTGCCCGGCGGGCGCGCGAGACCACCTGGATCGAGAGGATCGAGTCGCCGCCCAGCTCGAAGAAGTTGTCGTGGACGCCCACCCGCTCGCGCCCCAGGACCTCCGCCCAGACCCCCGCCAGGATCGACTCGGCCGGCGTCGACGGCTCTCCCGAGCCCGCGGCGGCGCCGAGCCGCTCCGGCGCCGGCAGCGCCTTGCGGTCCACCTTGCCGTTGGGGGTCAGCGGCAGGGTCTCCAGGAACACGAACGCCGACGGCACCATGTAGTCCGGCAGCGTTCTCCGCAGGTCCTCGCGCAGGGACGCCTCGGTGAGACCGTCGTCTTCCATTTCCAGGTCCGGCGCGACGTAGGCCACGAGGCGGCCTTCCCGGACGACGATGGCGCACTCCCGCACGCCCGGATGCTCGGCCAGCACCGCCTCCACCTCGCCGGGCTCGATGCGGAAGCCGCGGATCTTGACCTGGGTGTCGATGCGCCCCTGGAACTCCAGCACGCCATCCTCCCGCCGGCGCACCAGGTCGCCCGTGCGGTAGAGCCGGCCGCCCGGCTCGGCGCTCCACGGATCGGGCACGAACCGCTCCGCGGTCAAATCCGGACGGTTCCAATACCCCCAGGCGAGACCACCTCCACCGAGGAACAGCTCCCCCGTCTGCTCCAGGAGCGCGAGCCGCTGCCAGCGGTCGAGCACGTGCGCGGTGGTATTGGCCAGCGGCCGGCCGATCGGCACCGTCACAGCCCCCGGCGGTACCGAGGTGACCGGCTGCCAGGTGGCGAAGGTGGTGCTCTCGGTCGGACCGTACATCTGCAGCAGCCGCCGCGGCCGGCCGGCCTCCAGAGCTCGGGCGACCGCGGCCGGCGCCGAGGCCTCGCCGCCGAAAAGCACGAGGCGCGGCCGGGACAGAGCCTGCGGCGCCTCCCGCGCCACCTGCGCAAACAGGGCTGCGGTGAGGTGCAGCACCGTCACCCGCTGCTGCTCCAGATGCTCGGCCAGGGCCACGGGATCGAGCAGGAGGTCGCGCGAGATCACCACCAGGCAGGCGCCGGAGAGCAGCGCCGCCCAGATCTCGAAGGTGGTCGCGTCGAAGCTGGGGTTGGCGTTGAAGGCCAGCCGGTCCTCCGGTCCCAGCCGCAGCTCCTCGCTCTCCCGCACCAGGATCACGACGGCCCGGTGCGACACGGCCACGCCCTTGGGCTTACCCGTAGAGCCTGAGGTGTAGATGATGTAGGCGAGGAGCCCCCCGGACCCCAAGGACGGCAAGGACGGCAAAGACTCCAAGGAAACAGGCGCGGCCAGGGTTTCCTGGTCCGCCACCGCGGCGCCGGTGTCCTGGAGCACGAAGGCGCGGCGCTCCTCCGGCAGGTCCGGATCGAGCGGTACGTACGCGGCTCCGGTCTTGAGGACCGCCAGGAGCGCCACGATCAGCTCGGCTGAGCGCTCCATGGCCACCGCCACGCGGGCTCCCGGCTCGACGCCCCGCGCCAGGAGGTGGCGGGCCAAGCGGCTCGACGCCTCATCCAGCCGGCGGTAGGTCCACACCTCCCCGTCCGCCTCCACCACCGCCGGAGCCTCCGGCGAGGCGGCCGCTTGTGCCGCGAACAGCGCAGGGAGACTCGCCTCGCAGCCGTCCTCGCGCCGCGTGTCGTTGTGCTCCCACAGCAGCAGCTGCCGCTCTCCATCCAGCAGCAACGGCAGGTCCTCCAGAGCTCCGTCCCGGTCCTCCGCCAGTCCCGTCAGCAGGCGCGCCAGACGCTCGAGCATCCGGGCCACCTCGGTGGCCTCGAGACGGCCCGCGTCATAGCGCAGCGACAGCCTCAGCTCGCGGCCGGGGAGAGCCACGACCATCAGGGGATAGTTGGCCAGAGAGCTCGCCTCCTCCTCCACGATCTCCAGCTCCGGCAGCGATCGCGACAATTCCTCCGGCAGCGCCAGGTTCTCGAACACCAGGACGTGGTCGAACAGCGGCACACCGCCCGGCAGCTCGCTCCACCTCTGCATCTCCACCAGGGGCGCGTGCTCGTAGCGGCGCATCTCGACCAGACTCTTCTGGAGCCCGGCCAACCACTCCCAGAGCCGGCGCTCCGGCCTCACCTCAACCCGCAGCGGCAGGGTATTGATGAACGGGCCCACGATCGTCTCGACGCCCGGCAGGTCCGCCGGCCGCCCTGCCACGGTCGCGCCGAAGACCACGTCCTCCCGGCCGGTCGCCTGGGCGAGCAGCAGGGCCCACGCTCCCTGCATCAGGGTACTCAGGGTCAGGCGATGCCGCCGCGCCGCCGCGCGCAGCGCCGCGCTCGCCGCCGCCGACAGCGCGAGGTCTTGCCGCCGCGCCTCGCGGAGCGTCGGCCCCTCCCCCGAGCCACCCCTGCCGTTCCCGTTCGCGACGAAAGTGGGTGTGGTGAACCCGGCCAGGTGTGCGCGCCAGAAGGACTCCGCCCGTCCGAGGTCCTGCCGCTGCAGCCAGGCGATGTACTCGCGGTAGCCGCGCGGCCTCTCCATCCGCAGCTCCCCGCCGGCAGAGCCCTTACAGAAGGCTGCATAAGCGGCCAACAGCTCCCTGATCACCTGGCCTTGCGACCAGCCGTCGACCACCAGGTGGTGCTGGGTCCAGACCAGCTGGTGCTCCTGCGGACCCAGCTCGATCAGGGTCAGGCGCATCAACGGCGCCGCGGACAGGTCGAAGCCGCGCTCCCGGTCGGACTCCAGAAAACGCGCGAGACGGGCGCGCTGCTCGCCGGGCTCGAGACCGTGCCACGACGCGCGCTCGACCGTCAGCTCCGCCTGGCGGTAGACCACCTGCGCCGGCTTCTCCAGACCGTCCCAGAAGAAGGCGGTGCGCAGGATGCCATGGCGAGCGACGATCTGCCGCCACGCCCAATCGAGGGCTGCGGCGTCCAGCCAGCCAGTCAGCCGCAGGCTCGTCTGCAGCACGTAGACTCCCGAGCCCGGGACCATCAGGGTGTGGAAGAGCATCGCCTGCTGCAGCGGCGACAGGGGATAGATCTGCTCGATCTCTTCTTGAGGTCCCATCCAGAAACAAAGGTGAGCGCCGCAGCTCTTACGCGCCGCGAGGTAGCCACGACATCGGAATCGCTTGTCCCCCCTCAGCTCATTGGTCTATGCTCACCAGGCTCTTTTTGCCCGACGAGGAACTGATGCCATGGCCATGTTCTCCAATCTGTCCCGCCGCACGCTGTTGAAGCATGCCGCCCTGTCTCTTCCCACCCTTTCGGCCTTCTCGCGCCTGGCCGCCCAGATGACTCCGGCGGCGCCCGCTCCGGCCATTCCGGATCCGACGCCGCCGCGCGCGACGAAGCCGCGGAAGGTGATCGTCGTCGGAGCGGGTCTGGCCGGCCTCTCCGCCGCCTATGAGCTCGGCTCCTGGGGCCACGACGTGACGGTGCTGGAGGCGCAGACCCGTCCCGGCGGGCGCGTCCACACGCTGCGCAGCCCGTTCTCCGACGGGCTCTGGGCCGAGGCGGGGGCGATGGATTTCCCGGACAGCGCCCGGCACATGAAGCACTATGCGGAGGTCTTCAAGCTCCCCCTGGTGTCGCCGCGGATGGAGCGTCTGGACACGCCCCTCTACGTGCGCGGCAAGCGCCTCCTGATCCAGCCCGGCACCGAGTGGCCGTACGACCTCACGCCGGAGGAGAGGAAGCTCGACTTCGTCGGGATCTACATGAAGTATCTGGCACCCGCGGCCGACGAGCTCGGCGACGTCACCGCCCTCGACTGGGACATCCAGCGCTTCAAGCGCTACGACCAGATGACCGTGGCCGACTTCATGAAGAGCCAGGGGGCGTCCGACGAGGCCGTCGAGTTCCTGTCCCATCTGGTGAGCGTCGGCTATGGCTGGAGGACGGGCTCGGCCCTCCACCGCCTGGCCTCGGACTTCCGCCTCTTCAACATGGGCGGCGGCAACCAGCACTTCTTCGAGGGCGGCTGCGACGCGCTGCCGCGGGCGTTCGCCAAGTCCCTGCAGGACCGCATCTGGTACGGCGCGCCGGTGACCCGGATCATCCAGGAGAACGGCAAGGTGCGCGCCGTCTTCGTCCAGAACGGAGCCGAGCGGACGCTGGAGGGCGACTACCTGGTCAGCACGGCGCCGGTGCCGGTGCTGCGCAAGATCGAGTTCACGCCGACGCTGCCGGAGCGCAAGCGCCGGATCTTCGAGGACCTCGAGTACGCACCGGTGACCCGGATCTTCATGCAGGCCCGGCGGCGCTTCTGGCGGGACGACATGAAGCTGGTCGGCAACGCCGTCACGGACCTGCCGATCAAGCTGGTGGCCGAGCACCCGATGGCCCGTCCCGACGGCCTGGGGCCGCGCGGCATCATCGAGTCCCACATCCGGGGCCCGGAATCGGTGGCGGTCGGCGCGATGGATCTCGATCAGCAGATCGCCTTCGCCGCCGAGAACATGGACAAGGTCTACCCCGGCTTCAGCGGCTACGTCGAGGGGGGCGCCTCGGTGAGCTGGCACAACGATCCCTGGGCCGGCGGCGGTTATCCCTGGTGGAAGCCCGGCCAGCTCAGCGAATGGATGCCGGAGCTCGCCAAGCCCGAAGGCCGCGTCTACTTCGGGGGAGAGCACACCTCGCACCTCTGCCGCCAGATGGAAGGCGCCGTGATGTCCGGCAACCGCGCCGCGCGAGAGCTCCACGACGCGACGTTCAAGGAGTGAACACATCAATCCTTCTTTTGGAGTCGATATCATGACTGCCGAGAAGCTCTACCTGCGGCCCAACGTGGTCGTGGAACCCCTGGTCGACCACTGGTACGCATGGTCGCACCTGATCCCTCCCGCGACGGCGGCGCTCAACATGACGGGAAGGCACCTCAAGATCATGGAGTCTTACGTCAAGGCGCCCCAGGTCCACACCGCCGCGGTCAAGAACCCGGCGATGCTCGGCGGTCCCTTCATCGACTATCCCGAGCCCCGGGTCGAGCAGATCAAGGGTCTGATCGACGACCTCAAGCGTGACCGGGCGCAGATGGTCGAGCTCTCGGATTCCATCCACCGTCTCGACGGCCTGTTGCGCAGCCAGGCGAAAGGCTACACCCTCGAGCCGCTCTACGCCCAGATCCCGGAGCGCCTGCGGGGATACGTCGAGCTGGTCTACGACCTGAACAACCAGCCGTCGTTCCGGCTCATCGAGCCGCTCCTCTACCGCAGCCCGTATTACGTGCCGTCGGCGCAGAGCCTCATGCTGTCGCGCATCAACAAAGACGACCGGCCGTTCGTGCTCAGCACGCCCCGCCTGGAGGAGGATGGCGACGTGAACCTGCGCCTGCCCTTCCATCACCCGGGGATCGATGAGCTGTTCCGGATGAAGCGGACTCCCCAGACCTTCGCCCGCATCAAGGAGGCGCTGGAGCTCCCGGACGAGCAGGACGAGCGCTTCGCCGCCTTCCTCACGCCCGAGCCCCCGCGGCCCTACGAGCCTTACAGCGGCTCGGGCGTCCGCTGGCGCTATTTCGGCCACGCCTGCATCCTGGTCGAAACCGGCGGCGTCAGCATCCTGCTCGACCCCGTCCTCAGCTACACCTACGAAAACGACATCTCGCGCTATACCTATGAGGACCTGCCGGAGGTCGTCGACTACGCGCTGATCACGCACAACCACCAGGACCACATCCTGTTCGAGACCATGCTGCAGCTCCGCCACAAGGTGCGCACTCTCGTGGTCCCGCGCTCGGGCGGCGGCGCCCTGCAAGACCCCTCCCTCAGGCTGATGATGCGGCAGATCGGGTTCCCGAACGTGGTGGAGCTCGACGAGATGGAGTCCCTGGACCTTCCCGGCGGCTCCATCACCGGCCTGCCCTTCCTGGGCGAGCACGCGGACCTGAACATCCGGACCAAGCTGGCCTATCTCTGCCGGCTCGGCCGGCATTCCCTGCTCTTCGCCGCCGATTCCTGCAACATCGAGAGCCGGCTCTACGACCATGTCCACGAGTTGGTGGGAGACGTCGACGCGCTGTTCCTCGGCATGGAGTGCGACGGAGCGCCTCTGACCTGGCTCTACGGCCCGCTGATCACCCAGCCCGTCGAGCGCAAGATGGACCAGTCACGGCGGCTGGCCGGCTCGAACTTCGAGCGCGGCATCGAGATCGTCAACCGCTTCCATTGCAAAGATGCTTATGTCTACGCCATGGGCCAGGAGCCTTGGCTAAACTACATCATGAGCGTCAAGTACACGGAGCAGTCGAACCCGATCATCGCATCCAACAAGCTGATCGAGGACTGCCGCAGCCGCGGCATCCAGTCCGAGCGGCTCTTCGGTGAGAAGGAGATCCTGCTCTCCTAGGCGCTCGCCATCCTTGCCCGCTCGCGCAGGAGAGAAGCGAGGCGCTCCACCGCGGGTTCCCGCAGGAGCGCGTAGTGATCGCCGGGAATCTCGTCCACCTCGACGGGATTCCCGCTCAGCCGGCTCCAGCCGCGGTCGGGCTCTCCGGAGGCCGGCTCGCCGGCGCGGATGAGGAGCAGGGGAGCGTTGGCGGGGCCTCCCCTGTAGCGGGCCATCGCGCGGTGATTGGCGGCGAAAGTCGAAAAGCGCTGCTCGAGATCCGCGAGCTCCATCCCCGGAGGCAGGATCCCCATCCCTTGCGCCTGCTCGCACAGCCTGCGCAGCGCCGCGTCCGTCTCCAACCCGGCGAGCCCGGCCGGCGCTCCCGCGAGACCGAGGCCGAGGAGGCGCGCCAGGTCGTGGGTGAAGGAGGCGACCAGCGCGCCTCCGGAGAGCGGCTCCTCCGCCGTCGCGCCGGGAGCGAACGAGTCGATCAGGACGACTCTCTCTACGGTCTCTCCTCGAGCTTCGAGCTGGCGGGCCATCTCGAACGCCACCACCCCACCCAGCGACCAGCCGCCGAGGGCATAGGGACCTTCCGGCTGGGCTGCGCGGACGTGGCGCAGGTAGAGGTCCGCCATCTCTTCGAGAGTCGTCAGGCTCTCCTCGGGTGCCTGGAGGCCCTGGACGGGGCGGCCCAGGCGGCGGGCCAGCGGGACGTAGCAGAGAACCTCGCCGCCCACCGGGTGGATGAGGAAGAGAGGCTTTCCGTCGCCGGGGGCGAGCTCGACGAGAGGGGAACGGGGGAGAGGACCGATCTCCTGGCGGAGGAGGGCGGCCAGGCCCTCGACCGTCGGATGGCGGAGGACCGCGGCCAGGGGGAGGCTCCGGCCGAGGCGCTGGCGCAGGCTGAGGGTCAGCCGCGCCGCGAGCAGCGAGTGGCCTCCCAGGCTGAAGAAGTCGTCGCGGACACCCACCGGGTGGACGCCCAGCACCTCCTCCCAGATCCGCACGACCTGCCATTCCAGGTCGTCCCGCGGACCGAGGTGCTCCGGGCCGGATGCCCTCTCCGGAGCCGGCAGGGCTCTGCGGTCAATCTTGCCGTTGGGAGTCAGGGGCAGGGACTCCAGGGCGACCCAGGCGGTCGGCACCATGTAATCGGGGAGGCGCTCTCCCAGAAAGCTCCGCAGGGCCGCGGCATCCGAGCCGCCGGCCGTATAGGCGACCAGGGCGCCTTCGCGGGCGAGGACCGCGCAGTCGCGCACCGACGGAT
>WNGB01013692.1_pt1 | contig 11987 bp, 12 predicted proteins | sample 5400681 | NCBI WGS metagenome assembly WNGB01 (sample SAMN13153367, study PRJNA577476) | soil metagenome | isolation source: 115 cm soil or saprolite under grassland replicate 2 | place: USA:California | collected 2016-06-15 | reverse complement strand
AGCACCAGCCCGAACGCGGGCTCGAAGACACCGGCCGCGATCGGCAGTGCGACCGAGTTGTAGCCGATGGCCCAGCCCAGGTTCTGCCGCTCCTTGCGCAGGGTGCCGCGGCCGATCTGCAGCGCCGTGGGCACGTCCAGCGGGTCGGAGCGCATGAGCACCACGTCGGCGGTCTCGATGGCGACGTCGGTCCCGGCGCCGATGGCGATCCCCAGGTCGGCCTGGGCCAGGGCGGGGGCGTCGTTGACGCCGTCGCCGACCATGGCGACCTTCGTCCCGGCCCGCTGCAGGTCGGCGATCTTGCTGGCCTTGTCGCCGGGCAGCACCTCGGCGATGACCGTTCCTATCCCGAGCTGGCCGGCGATCCGCTGCGCGGTGGCCTGGTTGTCTCCGGTGAGCATGACCACCTCGACCCCGGCTTGCCTCAGCGCCGTGACGGCGGCGGCCGAGGTTGGGCGCGGCGCGTCGGCGATGCCGATCAGCGCGGCCGCCCGCCCATCGACGGCCACCCACACGACGGTCCGCCCGGCGGAGGTCATCTCCTTTCCCTGGCTGGCGAGCGCCCCGAGGTCGACGCCCTCGGCGTCCATCAGGCGGGTGTTCCCGACGGCCACCGCCTGGCCGTCCACCTTGGCCACGGCGCCGTGGCCCGGGACGTTCGTGAACCCCTCGGCGCGGGCTTCGGGAACACCCAGGCCATCCGCGTGCTTCACGACGGCACCGGCCAGCGGGTGCTCCGACTCCCGTTCCACCGCGGCCGCCAGCCGCAGCACCTCGCGTTCTGGCAGGCCATCGGCTGCCACGCCGGTGACCTCCGGCTCTCCCTTGGTGAGGGTCCCGGTCTTGTCCATCACCATGGCCTGGATCTTCGCGGAGGTCTCCAGCGCCATGGCGTTCTTGAACAGGATCCCCCGTTTGGCTCCCAGGCCGGTGCCCACCATGATCGCGGTGGGCGTGGCCAGCCCCAGCGCGTCGGGGCAGGTGATCACCACCACGGTGATGGCGAACAGCATCGCTGTCGCCAGCGACCGCCCGGCCAGCAGCCAGGCCAGCAGGGTCGCAGCCCCGCCGATCAGCGCGACGAGCACCAGCCAGAACGCCGCCCGGTCGGCCAGCCGCTGCCCTGGGGCCTTGGAGTTCTGCGCCTCCTGCACCAGCTTGACGATCTGAGCCAAAGCCGTGTCGGCGCCCACCTTGGTGGCCCGTACCCGCAGCGTCCCGTTCTTGTTGATGGTGGCGCCGATGACCGGCGAGCCAGGCGCCTTGGACACCGGCAAGCTCTCCCCCGTCACCACCGATTCGTCGACCTCGCTTTGGCCCTCTTCCACCACCCCGTCGGTGGCGATCTTGTCGCCGGGCCGCACCAGCAGCAGATCCCCCGCCACCACCTCGGCCGTGGTCACCTCCACGGTTTGGCCGTCACGGATCACCGTGGCCCTGGGCGGGGCCAGATCCACCAGGGCCCGGATGGCATCGTTGGCCCCGCCCCGGGCCCGCATCTCGAACCAGTGACCGAGCAGCACGAACGCGGCCAGCACCGTGGCCGCCTCATAGAAGGTGTCGCCGCCGCCGGTGAGGGTCACTACCAGCGAGTACAGCCACCCCGCGCCGATGGCGACCGCGACGAGCACCATCATGTCCAGCGTCCGGGCCCGCAAAGCCCGCACCGCACCGTCGAAGAAGATCCACGACGAGTAGAAGATCACCGGCAGGCTCAGCAGCAGCAGCCAGACGTCGTCGCGCAGGCCGAACGGCGCGGCGACCGTGAAGCCCAGCACGTTACGGCCAATCGGCGACCACAACAAGATCGGGACCGAGAAGATCGCGGCCACCAGGAACCGGTTGCGCATGTCGCGGACCATCGCATCCATCGACATGCCGGCCGCGCCGCCATGGCCCATCATCTCGTGCGCAGACGGCATGCCCTCCCCGGCGGCCATCTCGTGCGCCGGGTGCTCCTCGCGGCCGGGGGCCGCCGTGCGCGCCGCGCCAGCCGCCTCCCGGTGGGCGGCCGGCATCACGGCATGGCCATCCACCGGGTCAGGCTCGGCCAGCGGGTCACAGATGTAGCAGGGCACCGACTGGCCGGCGCAGTGAAAGCCGCACCCCTGCACGCAGCGCCTCAACTCCACGACCGACGTCTGGGCGGTGTCGAAGGTGACCGTGGCGGTCTGCGCCACCGGGTTGGCCTCCACCAGCCGCACCCCCGGCCTGCGGCCGAGCACCCCCTCCACGACCGCCTTCTCACTTGCCCGGTACTGCCCGCCCACATGCAAGACCGTCGTGGCCACCTTGCCCGCGGGCACCTCGCCGGTGCTCCCCGCCCGGGCATCGGGCGCGTCCTCGTGGTGAGCCATGGCTTCTCCCCTTAACCCCCGGGTAAGCGGGAGCCTCGTTGCGTTCCCGCACCGGCTCGGGCACTGGTCGCCTGGCTGGTGGTCTTCATCGAAACGTCATTGTCCTGCCCCGGATCGCGCAGGAATCCCCGGCCGCGTGCAGCCTTGATCTTGTACAGCCGATGACCGCACACACAAGGGAGAAGATGATGAACAACTCGGCTGGGCCAGGCCCGGCGGTCCTCGGCCGACCTCGCGGCAACCACCGCCCGGCGTGGCGCACCGTGAACATCACCCCCACTGAGCGCCTTGGCCGGATCTTCGTGGGCCTGGCGGCCATCATCGCCGGGATCGTCCTGCTCACCAGCGCCGGGCCGGCTGTGGCCGTTGTGCTGGAACTCCTACTGGTAGCGGCCGGGCTGGATCTCGCGGTCACCGGCGCCCTCGGGCACTGCCCGCTGTACGCCAAGCTCGGCTACCTGCCGAAATCCCTGCGGAGGACCCGATGAAAACAGAGCACGACCAGCGCATCCTCGAGGGCCGCGTGCTGGAAGGCCAGCACCAGCCGGCGGCCCGGCACAAGACAAGGCCCGTCACCGCGGCCACGGCTGGATGATGATCGCCTGCTGCATCCCGATGCTGGTGATCGCCGGCATCCTGGTCGCGACCGGCGCTGCCAGCCCCGGCTTCCTGATCGTCGCCGTGGGATGCACGCTGATGATGGCCCTGATGATGCGCGGCATGGGTCACGGCGGCGGCGATGACCGCCCCTAACGTCTCTCCCCCGAGGGCACGGCAGGCACGATGGCGGAGTCGGGGACAGGCAGCGTCGGGGACAGGCAGCCTGGCCGACCGACGTGGTGCCTGAAGAGCGCAATGACCACGACCAGCGGCACCCAGCTTGGGTGGGGCTGCCAGCACTGCGGCGGTCCAGGCAGCCGGTCCGGAGAAAGCGATGACTGACAGGAGCGCAGAGCCAGCCACTACCAGCGTGCGAGAGCTTCAGGGCGCCGGCGCAGCACCAGTCCTACCTCGAGGGCGAACCGGACAGACGCGCACGTGGTGGAATGCGCTGACGGGGGCGCTCGGCGCCGTCGCCGGGCTGGCGCCGCACGTCCTGCACCACATCGGCCTGCTAGCCGGCACAGCACTCATCGCCGGCGCCGGTGGCACCGCCCTGTTTGGGATCCTCAGCCTGGCCCTATCAGTGCCCATGCTGCTGCGGCTGCGGCGCCGTTTCGCCTCCTGGTGGGCCCCGGCCATCGGCCTGGCGGTATTCGCAGTGATGTTCTCGATATCCGCGTTCGTCATCGGCCCCGCCATCAACGGCGGCACAAGCGCCCCACCGGGCGGGGGACAGCCCACACCCTCCATCAATCACAGCGGCCACCACAGCTGAGCGGGGAATGCGCCGTTGCTGGCCCGTTGCGATGCCCTGGACGCCGTACCGGCGTGCCGGCAGCGGTAGCCGCGGCCAGCGGGCCCCAGCGTGTGACCAACGGCCCTGACATGCACGCATCCGCTGCCGTAAACCGATGACGGGACTACAGGGATGGGCGTTGCGATGACACCGGGCAGGCAGGCCGCCGGGCGGCTGGGCCGGGATGGCCGGCCGCATGCCGCGCTGCGAATTCTCAATGAACGCCTAGCGCGCGGCGAGATCGACGTCGAGGAATACACCCGCCGCCGCACAGTGCTGACCGCGGATGATCCCCCAGCTTCCGCCGCATATCGCAAGCGCAGATGGCCTGTCATCGCGCTGCTGGCGGTGGCCGCGGTAGCTGCAGGACTGGCTGCGACCGCCGTCGCTGGGCCAGGTCCGTGGTATGCGCCGTGGGTCGCCTCCCGCACCACCTGCACCGCACCCAGCCTGCCCGGCCGGGTGGTGAACGTGACCGTCACAGACATGATGGGCGCGATGATGGGCGGCGGCATGATGCGCGTTCTGGCCACTCCCGCCAGCGTCCCGGCGGGCACCGTCTCGCTTCGGGTCGCCAACACCGGCACGCTGACCCACGAGCTCGTCGTGCTGCCCCTGGCAGTCGGCCAGCCGCCAGGCGGCCGCCCGGTGGGACCGGATCGCACCGTCAGCGAGGCAGGCAGCCTCGGCGAGGCATCCGCCACCTGCGCGGCCGGCCACGGCGACGGCATCGCCCCAGGCGCCGCGAGCTGGGTCACCTTGACCGTACACCCCGGCCGGTACGAGCTGATCTGCAATCTGCCTGGCCACTACGCGAGGGGCATGTACACCGAACTCGACATCTTCTGAAGATGGACGACGCTGGAGCGTGGAGGCGGCGAGTCTGGGACACTGAACCGCGGGCACGCATGGATTGAGAATCCTGCGCTAGTGATGTACGACCTATACACCGCGCCGATGGAAGCCTCTCGGCGGGAGGCGTGCCCGTCAGCGGCTATTCGGCCAAGCCCAGGGCCGCATCCGCGGACCCGGCACCTTCGCAGATAGCACGCCACTTCCCTGGGCGCCCAGGCGAGCCCGGGGTCAGGCGCCTTTGAGGTCGCGGCGGGTGAATGCCAGCGCTCCGGTGATGGCGGCGGCGATTCCGATGGCGGTCAAGATGGCGGCCATGTCCCATTGCACGGGGGCTGCTGGTGCGCGGGCGACATGGTGCAGGATCGAGGTGTCGAGCAGCCAGTGGCTGAGGCCGAGGCTGGCGCCGACGATTTCGAGGAGGAATGACCATGCGACCAGGCCGTAGGCGGCGGCCACGGCGAAGCGGGGTGCCAGCCCGTGGACGAGCGTGCCGATCCCGAGCACGAAGATGCCGGCTGGCACCAGGTTGAGGCCGGCGGCGAGCAGGGTCGCAAGGCTCAGGTTCGCGCCGGTGGCGGTGGCGCCCGCCCAGGTGAACAGGCCGGCGATGATCCCGGCGGTGGCCAGGGCGGCGGCGGATACCGCGGGCCGGGCCGCGAGCCACGACAGCCGGGTCACTGGCCGGGCGAGGAGATGGTCCAGGCGGCCCTCGGCTTCTTCTTCCCGGGTGGCGGCCACCTGCCCGCCGGCGGCCATCGCGATCAGGGCCGCGAAGAGCAGGAAGATCATGCCGAGGTAGATGGCGCCTCCAGTGGTTCCGGTCAGCCGGGCGAAGACCCCGCCGGTCTGGTTGGCCCAGATCTGGCCGGTTCCTTTGGTGGCCAGCCCCACGATGAAACCCCCGGCTGCGAGCGCGGCGCTCCAGCCGAGCACGGCGGGCCGGCCGAGGCGGCAGGCAAGGCCGAGCGGGCTGTTCAGCAGCCGGGTCCGGGCGGCCGCGGTGTCGTGTGCGGCCAGCACGCTGGCCCGCAGATCGCGCCGCCCGGCGAGGATGATCGTCAGCGCGGCCGCCACCGCGATGGTCACGGCGATGGGGATGAGCAGCAGGGGACGGCTGCCGGTCAGGGCGCGCAGTTCGTCGACCCACCCGAGGGGGCTGGCCCAGCGCAGCCAGTGCAGCGTGCTGCTGCTGTAAGCAACCACCCGGATCAGGTAGGCGATCCCGAACACGGCGGCCGCCATGGCGGCCGCCTGACGGCGGGTAGCGGCGAGCTGGCTGCACAGCGCGCCCACGGCGAGGAATACCGCGGCCGGCGCCACCGTGGCGGTGGCGGCGAACAGGCCGGCGCTCACCGCAAACCGGGCGTCAGGGCTGGTGCCGATGGCTACATAGGCGGCCGCCGTCACCGCCCACAGCATGAGCAGGGCGATCCCCAGCCCCGCAACGGCGCCGGCGGTCGCCCGCAGCCGGGTGACCGGGCCGGTCAGCAGCACCTCCCACCGGCCGGCGTCTTCTTCCCCGCGCAGCAGGCGGGTAGCGGCCAGCAGCCCCCACACCGCGCCGATGATGACGCCGAACACCCCGACGGCGTGTGCCGCCATGTACCCGCCGGGCGTATCAATCATGGGTGAGGGACCAAAGATCGCCTGCAGGCCCACGCTGGAGCCCATCGTCTCGACCAGGCGGGTGCGGTCGGCCGCGGTGGGGTACTGGTTGGCGAACTGGCTGACTTCCACCCAGGCGGACAGGCCGAACACCGCGCCCCAGACCAGGGCACCCCGCATCGCCCGGCGGGCGGTCAGCCCGGCCGAGACCAGGCCCGGATGGCGGCTGGCTGCAGCTGCCCGGCGGCTGCTGATCGTCTCAACGGCCATGGCCGTTCACCTCCCGGTCCCTCGCCGCCTGCGGTTCGGCGCCGTACTGGGCGAGGAACAGCTCCTCCAGCGAGGGCTCTCGGCTGAGCAGCTGGGTGACACACACCGCCGTCAGCCGCTGCAGCAGCGGCTCGACCGAGCCGTGCACCCGCAGCCTGACCCGGTTGCCGTCGACATGGACATCGCTCACGCCCGGCACCAGCGACAGATCCGGCGGCGCGCAGGTGAAGGTCGCCTCCACTGACAGCGCCGACAGGTGGCGCATCTCGGCCAGCGTGCCGGCCTCCACCAGATGACCGCTGCGCAAGATCGCGACCCGGTCGCACAGCGCCTCGACCTCGCTCAGGATGTGCGAGGACAAGAACACCGTCTGGCCCGCCGCCTTCGCCTGGGTGACACACCGGCGGAACTCGCGCTCCATCAGCGGGTCCAGGCCGCTGGTCGGCTCATCCAGCAGCAGCACATCGGCGCGGCTCATCAGCCCCGCGATCAGGGCGAGCTTTTGCCGGTTGCCCTTGGAATAGCTGCGCACCTTCTTGGACGGGTCGAAGGCGAACCGCTCGACCAGCTCGTCCCGGTAGGCGGGATCAACCCGGCCCTGCACCCGGCCCAGCAGGTGCAGCGTCTCCTCGCCAGTCAGCGACGGCCACAAGCTCGTCTCGCCCCCGACGTAAGCCAGCCGCCGGTGGGCGGCCACCGTGTCGCGCTGGACGTCCAGGCCGAAGATCTCGGCCCGGCCGGAGGTGGGCCGCAGCATCCCCAGCAGCAGCCGGATGGTCGTGGTCTTGCCCGCCCCGTTCGGCCCCAGGTACCCGAACACCTCGCCCGTCCCGATCTCGAGATCGAGCGGAGCCAGCGCCTCAAGACCGCCGAAGCGCTTCGACAGGCCGGTGGCCCGGATCGCCGTCTCCATGGCGCTCATCTCCTTCCCCATCCTTTCCAGATACCCAAGGGGGGTATTCCCTTCTCCTTCCTAGATACCCCTGATGGGTATGTGCGCCAAGGGCCCGGCGGCCCGTTCCGGCAGGACCTTTGGCCGGCTCTGGCCATGTGGCGGGCGGGCACGCTGGCACAGCACGGCCCGGCAGGGTCAGCGGGCGGCAATCCCAGACACTCATGCAGGATCGCGGCCAGGCCCTCGGCCTGGGTCATCCCGCCGACCTGGCGAGGAACGCCAGCTTCCGCTGCACCCCTTTTCAATCTCACCTGACGAGCTCGTGGCCACGGCTGTCCAAGCCGCCCGTCCCGGCTACCAGAACTGTGGCGTGAAGCTCACCACCCAGCTCGCGGCTGAATTGCCCAGCCTGGCCGCCGATCGGGACCGGCTCACGCAGGTGCTCGCCGGTCTGCTGTCCAATGCGCTGCGGCACACCCCGCCGGGCGGGCAAGTTACCGTGAGCACCGAGGCGGCCGGACCCGATGTCAAAATCACCGTCGCCGATACCGGTAGGGGCATCGCCGCCGAGCACTGGCCGCACATCTTCGAACGGTTCTACCGCGCCGATGTCGCCCCGCGACCGGGCTCATCGCGGGGTCAGGGACCGGAATGACGATCGCGCGAGCACTTGTCACCGCCCATGGCGGTACGCTGACCGCCGCCAGTGGCGGCCTCGGCACCGGCACCCGATTCACCATTACCTGCCATCTGTGCAGACACCTGGTCGCGCGTTACGTCGAGCTTCCAGCGCCGGTCCCGCAAGTTGCTACCTCAGCCGACGACCCGATCCCGGAGCACAGGGTGCAAAGTCGCTGGCCACACAAACCCGTGGCCTGGCCGACCCGGCATGCGGCCAGTCAGATCTCGGGACCTTTGCCCCCGAGGTAGGGCACTCAGGTCCTTCACAGCGCAGGAGGCGCAGGGGATGGTAACAAAGCACCCGCGGAAGCTCCCGCGCCTGGGGAAGGGTGAGGATATGCGTCATATGTTCGGGAAGCTGGTGGCGGCGGGGACCATAACAGCAGCTCTCGTCCTGACCCCAGCCATCGCCTCGGCTGGGACCAGCACCGGCCAGGAGTTCGGCCAGCACGTGAGGACGTGCGCCCAGACGATGGGATTCAACGGCACACACAACCCCGGCACGCACCAGGGCTTCGCCGGCTGGAACCCAGCGGAAACCTGCTGAGCCGTACCCGGATGGGCTGCCCGTGGCGGGACCTGCCCAGCGAGTACGGGCACTGGCTGACGGTGTATAAGCGGCACCGCCGCTGGTCGGGCGATGGGACCTGGGCGTGAATCTTGGACCCGCTGCGCGCTGGGTGTGATCAGGCCGAGGGCGGCGACTGGACGGTCAGCGCGGATCCGGCGGTGGTGCGGGCCCACCAGCACGCGGCCGGGGCGCGCCGGGCCGGCGCCGTGGACCCTGCCCACAGGGGGCGGGACCGAATGACAACAATCGTGTGGCGGGTGCGGGCCGGGAGGGGCTGGGCCGCTCCCGCGGCGGGCTGACCACCAAGATTCACCTGGCCGCGGACCGGCGCTGCCGCCCGCTCACCCGGATCCTCACCCCCGGCCAGCACGGCGACTGCCCGCAGTTCATCCCGCTCCTGCAGCCCATCCGCATCGGCCGCCGCGGCGGGGGGCGGCCCCGCACCCGGCCCGGCCGGGCACTGGGCGACAAGGCCTCCGCCGCCAACCGCACCTACCTGCGCCGCCGCGGCATCAAGGCCGTCATACCGGTCAAAGAAGACCAGAAGGACCATCGCCGGCGCCGCGGCCGGTCCGGAGGCCGGCCGCCCGCCTTCGACACCGGCACTACCAGGAGCGCAACACGGTCGAGCGCTGCTTCGGCAAGCTCAAGCAGTTCCGTGCGGTCGCCACCCGCTATGACAAGCGCGGACGGATCTACCAGGGCAGCGTAGATGTCGCGTCAATCAGAATCTGGCTCAGAAATCCCGTCCATGATCCAAGAAACACCTAGTAGTACTTTGTTAGGTCCCGGCGAGGGCGGCTGAGAGCCGGGCGAGGGTGACGGGCTGGCAGCACAGGGGGCAGGCGCCGAGGATGAGGGCGAGCACGATCTGCAGTTCGTGCAGGACCTGGTGGAGGGTCATCCCGGCGCATGCGCTTTTGGGTCGGTCCGGAGCATGGTGCAGAAGGCCTGGGCGAGGACGGCCAGGGTGACGTGGCGGTGCCAGCCGGTGTAGGAGCGGCCCTCGAAGTGGGCCAGGCCGAGGCCGGTTTTCAGCTCGCGGTAGTCGTGCTCGATCCGCCATCTGATCTTGGCCAGGCGCACCAGCTCGGCGATGGGGGTGTCCTCGGGGAGGGTGGACAGCCAGTAATCGGTGGGCTGGCCGGCTTCGGGGGGCCATTCGGCCAGCAGCCAGCAGGCTGGCAGGCTGCCATCGTCGGCGCGGGGGATGTCGCGGTTGGCGGGCCGCACCCGGATCGCCACGAAGTGGCTGGTCATGGAGGCGGTGGGGTTGCCCCTGGTGGCCCGGGTGCCCTGCCGCCAGGTCACCGGCTGGATGGTGTCCGCGGCGGCGGTCGCGAGCTGGCGCAAGTTCACCGGCGGGCCGGGGTAGCCAGGCCCGGGCGGGCGGCCGGGCCCGCCGCGCACCGGACGCGTCACCGGCTCCGCATCGCCCGCATACGCGCTGGTGGTGCCCTTGACCGCGACCACGTACCGCCAGCCGCGGGCGGTCAGCTCCAGCCGGAAGGCGGTGATGTCGCCGTAGCCGGCATCGGCCACTGCTGCCGGCCGGCCGCCCCCGGCGGCGGTGACCTCCTCCTCCAGCACGCCCCACCCGCCAGCCCCGGTCATCTCGTCGATCATCTCCAGGGCCAGCCGCCACTTCCCGGCATGCCGCACCGCATCGGGGATGCGGGCCCGCTCGCGGCGGCGGGCGGCCCGGGCGGCCGCGACCGGGTCATCCAGCGCCTCGTCGTCCCAGTTCTCCGGGCAGAACAACCGCCAGTCCGCGGCGCAGGACGCATGCTCGTTCACCAGGTGCACGCTCACCCCGACCTGGCAGTTCCCGACCTTGCCCAGCGTGCCGGAATACTGCCGGGCCACGCACGGCGACGCCGCCCCGTCCTTGACGAACCCGGTGTCATCCACCACCAGCGCCTCCACCGGCTGGCCGGACGCGAACCACCGCCCGACATTCCGCCGCACCGCCACGTAATCCCAGGTCGAGGACGTGATGAACTGCTGCAGCCGCTGATGATCTGCACCCCCGCCCAGCATCCCGGCGGCGAACTCCGCCAGCCGCGGCCGGACCTCCGCGATCTGCTCAGGGGTCATCCCGGCACGAGAGTATGAGGAACCACGTAACTGCGGAAGATAAGTCTCCATACTTAACAAAGTACTACTAGGGCGTCAGCGGACTCGGATCACGGCCAGCATCCCGCGGCAGCCCGCCAGGCTTCGGCTCGGCGACGACCAGCGGCCGCTTGCCTGCCGCGCCAGCGGGTATCGCGTCGACGGCAAGTACCCGCACAGGAGGCGGGAATGCGCCTGCCTCGGCCAGGGCTGCGCGGACCTGACGTTCGGTGGCGTCTGGGTCGAACCCTGGCCCGGGCCCGGCGATGAGGACGCGTAGCAGCGTTCCTTCCTGGCGGACCTGCCATCCTGCCACGTCGAGCAGGTCCAGGATCTTGTGGAAGACCACCGGGTGGATGCCGATGCTGCCGCCTCGCGCCGCGGGCAGGACGAGCGCGTCATCGGTTCGTCCCTCGACCGCGTCCACCAGCCGGAAGGGAAGCACGCACGGGTTCGGCCCGGTGGCCAGGACGAGCCGGTCGGTCATCTCGTAGCGGATCAGCGGGATGGTGCGGCTGGCCAGCACGGTGACCAGCAGTCTGGTGCCCGGCGTGCCGACCGGGACTGGCCGGTACGCGTCGTCGGCGACTTCGGGAATGACCAGGTCCTCGAACAGGTGCATGCCATGGTGGTAGCGGCATTCGGCGGCGATGCCGCCGGTCTCGGTGGCCGCGTACACGTTGAAGGGCGGCACCTGCCAGGCGCGTTCTGCCATCATGCGGGCCTCGGGAGTGAGGACCTCGGAGGAGGAGTTCACCGCGCGCGGGCTGATCCGCAGCCGCCCGGCGACCTGCTCGGCGGCAAGGGTCCGGACCATGGACGCGTACGCCACGACCACGTCGGGGCGCAGCGCGTTGAGCCGGGTGACGATCTCGTCGAGCGGCCAGCCGGCGTCCAAACGCTCGGTGGCGATGAAGGGGCTGTGCACGGACGCCGCAACCCGCGCGGACTGGTGCCATGGCGTCGCCGAGCTGACCACGGCCATGCGGACCGGGTGCCCGGGACCGGCCCGGACACCGGTCCACTCGCTGGCTCGGCCGTAGGAGGCGATCACCGCCGACCACTCGGCGGCAGTGCTGGGAATGACGGCCTTGCGGCCCGAGCTGCCCGAGGTCGCCGCCACCCAGTACCTGCTGCCGAACTTCGGGCCGGCGTCCGGCCGTTCCAGGTAGGCCTGCAGGTCGGCAAGCCGGAGCGCCGGGTCGGTGCTGATCTGGTCGAAGTTGTCCATCAAGGTGG
>WNGB01027686.1_pt1 | contig 11990 bp, 8 predicted proteins | sample 5400681 | NCBI WGS metagenome assembly WNGB01 (sample SAMN13153367, study PRJNA577476) | soil metagenome | isolation source: 115 cm soil or saprolite under grassland replicate 2 | place: USA:California | collected 2016-06-15 | reverse complement strand
GACCCCGGCCGTTCTCAGAGCCGTCGCTCTTCTGGCAAGAGCTCGCGCGCAAGCACGGCGACGATCTCGAGCGCCACGGCTTGCACCTTGTCAAGCGACGGCAGGCGCTGCGCTATTTCAACTGGCGGTGGCGCTGGGGCGGCATGCGTCGGAGCCGCCAATTTCGCTTCCTGTTCTCACACTCGACGCCGTTGGCGATCCTGCGGTGCCTGTTCACTCCGGCACGACTGTCCGGCCCCAGCTGGCACGCGGTGCCCTGGACGCGTAGGGAACGCTGGCTCTACGTCTTCGCAGTGCGGCTGCTCTGGGAATACACGCGGCGACACGACGAGCTCGGCGTCCTGTCCCTGCCGGAGCCGCAGCTCGGCAATCCCCTGCCGGTGCAGTGGGATGGGCGGCTGATTTCGCAGGACCTCGCAAACAGCGCCCTCGAGGCGAACGCGATCGCGCGTGCTCTCGACGGGGCGAGCCCGGGTTCGATCGTCGAGGTCGGCGCCGGCTACGGCCGTACTGCCTACGCGCTGCTGAAGGTGTTCCCCAAGGCGACCCACACGGTCGTCGACATCGAGCCGGCATTGACCATCTCACGCTGGTACCTCACGTCCCTCTTTCCGGGTGCGAGGCTGCGGTTTCTCCAGCCGGAGGAGGCCCAACGGCTTCGCGAGGGCTCAGCGGATCTCGTCGTCTCCATCTCGTCGCTCCACGAAATGAGGCGCGATCAGGTCCAGGCTTACCTCGACCTATTCGACAGGATCGCCGGCGGCGGAGTCGTCTACCTCAAGCAGTGGGAGCGATGGACGAATCCCGTCGACGGCGTCACGCTCGCCTTCGATGAGTACCCGGTTCCAACAGGATGGCGTTCCGTCTTCGACGAGGTCGCCCCCGTACAGACGAACTTCCGGCACGCAGCTTGGCGCGTGCCGTCAGCCTGACGCCAGCCGAAGCATGTCTTCCACAAGACGCTCCCGAACATCGAGACCGCGACTCAGATAGAACTCCCGAATCCCGTCGCGGAGCGCCGTACGCGTTGCTTGCAGCCAGGCATTGCGCGATAACCCATCCCCGGGATCGACGAAGATCAATGGCTCCTGCGCACTCGCGCGGCCCAGGGTCTGCAGGACGAGCTTGCGCAGCACCAGTTCGTAGACCGATGCATCGGTGCGGCTCTCAGGAAACGCCACGCTCCGAAACCAGACGTGGTCGGGAAGCGGCGCAGCAAGCTGTTGCAGCGAAGCTACCTCGGGCGGTTCCACGAGGGGATCACGAAGGACCAACGGCTCGCCGGACACGGTGATGTACGCGGAGCTGGACAGCTGCGAAAGGGTCGACTCGGGCATCTCATCGTCGGATCCGGTGATGCGGAAGCAGAACGGGAAGTCGCGGATCGGCTCGCCCGACCAACCTCCCGGCGGGAAGCAGAACCCGTAAATCCCCGCTCTGCGAGCGGCCCGCGCTTCAGCTATGTCGGGTTGCTCCGGGACCAGCGCGATCGCCCTCACCGGCGGATCCAGCTCGAGCGCCCAGGCCCGCGGCGCACCGCGGGACGACGCCGCAACTTCGCCGTACAGCGTCTCGACGCCGTCGACGCTCGTCGACCAACGAAGCTCTCGCAAGGCGAATTCACGACCTCGCTCGCCGATCTCACGCGCAAGCTCGGGTTTCTCGCGGAGGAGCGCGACTGCACCATAGATCTCTTCGGCCGTGCCGTTCTCGAGTACCAACGCGTTGCGCCCGTCCTCGAGCGAGACGCCGAGGTTCGTGCGACCCAAGATCACGGGCTTTCCGGACGCAAGGAAATCGGGGAGCTTCGCCGGAAAGCGGTAGTCGTTGAACGGGCCTGGCATATCAGGCTGCACGAGGACGTCGGCAGCGGCAAGAAGTGACGGAAGCGATGCGCGCGGGAGCCAGCCAAGGGTCCGAAGTGCCTCACCGAGTTGCCGCAGCTCGGGTGCATCGGGCGCATTCCACCCGGTCTTGACGAACACGATCGGATGGCCGTCTCGTCGGAGAGCAGCCAACGCGACGTAGAGGCGCCGCATGTCTGGAAGGTTGGCCGGGTGGATGGTGCCCGTGTAGACCACCGCGCAGTCATTGGAACGGATCCCGAGCTCGGCGCGGACCTCGTCACGCGGCCTGTCGGGCGAGAGCACCGACTCGTCAAAGCCCGGTCTGACAATTGCGGTCGGGACGCCGGTCGGTGCGAGCTCGAGCAGCCGGTCGATTACGACTGAAACGCCCGCTGCCTGCTCGAGAAAGTGCGGGCCGCGGAGCGGATGCATCTGAGCGCCACCGATGAAGCGATCCAAGACGGGTGTCGGGAGTTGCTCGAGCTCTTCGATATTCGACTCGAGCTCGGCAGACAGGACCGCTCGGTCGTTGTCCTCCAGGTGAACGACGTGCGGGCATCGCGAGCGGGCCACTATCCGAGTAGCCAGCTTCCGGACCCGTTCGCGTGGGGTGAACGCGTGGACGAGGTCCGGGCCGCGGCCGTCCGGAAAATGGACTCGCCCTACGCGCGCGTTTCTGTACGAGATGACGGGAAAAGGCGGCCGTCCCACGTATTCGACCGTCTCGGGGTCGCCCGGTACGGCGATGACGGGCGAAAGACCCCGGGAGTGGAGCTCCGTTGCGATCTTGTACACGTGCAGTGCGCTGCTGCCGGTGAAGTCGCAATGGCTGATCAGCAGGATGTTCCTGATCGCCCCGCTGCTCGACACAGGAGGCGGCCGTCCAGGGATCCAACGCGGCGAAGCGTCTGACGCAGGCTGCTCGCCTCTGCGCTGCGACCACGCCAGAGCGTCGGCCAGCAGCCTCGCGTCTGACGAGTCGGAAAGCAGGGCCGGGTCGGAAGGCAGCGCGCGCGGGATCCTGAGCCGAGCACGACGCCAACGACTGATTGCTCGTGCCCACCGCGTCTGCCCGAACGCGCGTCGGAGCGAGCTCAGCCGCTTACGCGTAAACCTCTGAACCATCCGTGCAACCACCCGGTCATCCGACGAGGGCCCCTTCTCGAGACACCCCGATGACGTCGTCCGGAGATCCGATTCCGCCGACGACGCCGTGTTCGAGCAGCAGCACGCGGTTGCAGAAGCTTCTCAAGAGCTCGAGCTGATGCGTCACGAGCACGACCGTCCTTCCTTCTCGCTTGAAGCGTTCGAACGTTGCGAAGCACTTCTCCTGAAAGCTCTCGTCCCCGACCGCTAGCACCTCGTCGAGCAGGATGACGTCGAACGGGATCTGGATCGCGATCGAGTACGCGAGCCGCATCAGCATCCCGGACGAGTAGTTCTTCAGCTTTTGATCGACGAATCGCTCGAGCTCGGCGAACTCGAGGATCTCGTCGAACCTCGCGTCGAGCTGGCGGCGCGTCAAGCCCGCCAGCGTCGCGTTGATGCGGATGTTGTCACGGGCATTGAGGTCGAAGTCGAACCCGACACCCAGCTCGATGAACGGCGAGAGCAAACCGTTCACCCGTACGCGCCCGGAGTCCGCGACGTAAATGCCGGCGAGGATGCGAAGCAAGGTGCTCTTGCCGCTGCCGTTTGGCCCGAAGATGCCGAAGAACTCGCCGGCGTCGACGGAAAACGTGACGTCCTTCAACGCATCGTTCCGCTCGTACTGCGTGCGGCGGAACGGATGTAAGAAGTACTCCTTGAAATAGGTTCGCTGTTCGTGCGGGATCAGAAACGACTTCGAGACCCCGGCGACGTCGATCGCGGTGGCCACTCAGACCCGCTCCGCAAAGTACCGGCCCTCGCGTCGGAAGAACGCAAGCGCAGCGATGAAGATGAGCAGGGCGATCACGATCGGGATCGTTCTCCCGCCCACGCCCGCGTACACCGTCGCAGCGGTGACGTCGTTTGGACCGCTCGCTCCGAGAACTGCATGGCGCACGTCCTGCATGACCTGCACGAAGGGATTGACGAACGCGACCTTCTGCGCCCAGCCGGGAAGAATCCCGATCGGATAGAAGATCGCCGAGGCGAAGAACAGCAGCTGCACCCCGAGCTCCCAGATCTGCCCGACGTCCCGGAAGCGCACGTACAGCGCCGCGAACAACAATCCCACGCCGAGGCAGAAGAGGTAGAGCTCGGCGAGGAGGGGTAGGACGAGGAACCACTCGGCCCGAGGGCTGACGCGTCCGATCCCGATGAAGATCACAATCGCGGAGATGTTCACCAGGAACGTGATGCAGATCCCGACGGATGCCGACAGCGGAACGAGGATCGGCGGAAAGGCCAAGCGCCGCAAGATGGACCCGCCCTCGACGATCGACGGCAGCATGACCCCCACGGTGTCCGAGAAGAACGTGAACAGCAGGATTCCGATCAGCAGGAAAAGCGTGAAGTCATGCGTCTGGTTCGCCGTCCGTAGGAGGTGCGCGAACACGAGCCAGAGCACGCCGAAGTAGGCCAGCGGCTTCGCAAGTGACCAGACGTACCCCAGCGCCGCACCGGCGTATTTCGCCTTGAACTCGATCACTCCGACGACGCGCAGCACACGGACGTAATACGCGACTCCGCTCGTCGGCCGGGCCGGCCTCAACGGATAGGAGATGTCGGTCACGCGACCGACAGGCTAGCCGCGGCGGAAGGCGGCGCTCGCTCAAAATGCCGTCGGAGGTTCCCGGGCACCCGCGAGCCGTGGGCGGCCCAGCGAGGAACGCGCCGGCCCGTTACCAGGCGAGATCTTCCTCGTATCCAGTAGCGACCAGGACCTCCCCAAACCTGGCCTTGAACGTCTTCTTGACGCGTTCGGTGAAATGCTCGGGCCAGTCACCGGCGACACCCTTGCGTTCGTGGGCGCGCTGGTTCTCCTGTCCCGCGGGCCGACCGCCGGTCAGCCGGTCGAACCGGTTGGCCAACACTATTTCCCGGAACCGCTCATGGTCCACCGCCAACGCGCACTCGTCGAGCAGCACGCGCCTGAGGATTGCCACGTCCCGTTCCAGCAGGTCCTCGTAGCGGATGAGCGGCTCATCCGCAGCCAGCCACGACTCCTGGATATCGCTACAGAGTGGGAGCCAAGCATCCATCACGTACATGAGGCCGTCCTCGATATTCATCGACTGCAACCGCGCCCGCTCCTCCGTGACACACAGTCGGGTAGACGCCGCCGGGCTGGATCGCCTGCGCAAGGACCTGTGCCATCTCGGCTTGCGGCGGGACGATTCGGTCAGACACGCACGCGAGCAAAATCTTGTGAATCCACTGTGAGCCGGCCTTCCAATGAGTGACGTGGAAGACGGTAGGCGACGCAGCGGTTATCGCTTGAGATCCGTCCTGCATGGAGAGCTGCGGTCCGACCGCATTATCCGACAATTGCTGTTGCTGGGCCACAGCCGACAGGTACTCGGATCCTCATCGCGCCGCGCCCGGGAGCACGATGTTCCACCGGAGCTTCTCTGATCGCCCAGAATGCGCCGGTGCTGACGACGGCCCCTCGCCCCAGCGGCGCGCGTAGCGGCGCCTTGCTCGCCGCCGCGACGGGGGCGTCGATCGTCGCCGCCTACGTCTTCCTGCTCGCGGCCGGACGCATCCTCGGCAGTGAGGACTACGGCTCGCTCGCGGCCCTGCTCGGCTTGCTCACCATCGTGCTCATACCGGCGGGAGCGCTGCAGATGGCGGTCTCGCGCGAGGTCTCGCGTCGCGTCGCCACAGGCGATCAACCCGCCGGGGCGCGGCTCGCCCGAGGCGCGTTGCGGGCGTCCGCGATCGCGACGACGCCGCTGCTCGTCGTCGCGCTCGCGCTCGCGGGTCCGCTCTCCCACGTGCTGCACATCCATTCGGTGCCGATCGTCGCGCTGGCCCTGCTGTCACTGTCCGCCGCCCTCGTCTTCCCGGTTGCGATGGGTGTCTTGCAAGGAATGCAGCGCTTCCCCGCGCTCGCCACTCTCTACCTGTTCCCGTGGCTCGTCCGGCTGATCGTCCTCGCGGTTGCTGCCGCCGCGGGTTATCGCCTGGGAGGAGCGATCTTCGCAACGTTGGTCGGCGCCGTCGCGACCACGGCGTTGGCGTTCGCGCTCATCCGAGAGCCGTTACGCGGCGCAGGCGCGCTTTCCCGCGCCGAACTGCTGACGTTCCTCCGCTATCTCTGGCCCGTTGCGGTCGGGCTCATCGGCATCGCGCTCCTCACGAACGTCGACGTGCTCATCGTCAAGGCACGCTTCTCGGGAGATGCGGCCGGCGCGTATGCGGCCGCGTCGGCATTCGCGCGGGTCGGCTTCTTCCTGCCGGCGGCGATCCTCACCGTCCTGTTCCCGCGGACCGCTGCGCGACAGGCGCGAGGCGAGGAGACCGAGGACATCCTCGGCCGCTCGCTCTTCGCGACGGCGGGGTTCTGCGGCCTGCTCGCGCTCGTATACGCCGCCGCCGGGACGGGACTGGTCGCGCTGACGTTCGGCACGGACTTCTCGGAGGGCGGCGACGTGCTCGCACCCTTCGCGCTGGCCATGGGGCTGTTTTCGCTCGCGAACGTGCTCGTGGGGTACCACCTCTCGCGCGGCGAGACACGCTACGCCTGGATCGTCAGCGCGACCGTTGTCGTCCAAGTCGCGGCCCTTGCAGTCATTCCGTCGAGCCTCGCAGGTGTCGTGTGGACGAACGTCGTGGTCGGCGTGCTGTTGCTCGCCGCGCACGAGCTCTTCGTCGGATCGAGCGCTCCTGCTCTGCGGGCGGGGCTACGGCATGTCTCGGCGGAGACGCGGATCCGCATCCGCCGCGTCGCGGTGGAGGGGGCGCTCGTCCTCTTCGGCACGACGCTCTTCGTGTGCGTACTGATGTGGCCGGTCGTCAGGCACCTCGGTTCGGCGATCATCGGCTCCCCGGGGTCCGACTCGACCGGATCGGTTGCGTTCTTCTGGACGCTGCAGCACGAGAGCGGCTACCACCTGCTGGGCACGACCCATCACACGTTGAGCGGTGCACCTTTCGGCTGGGACGAAGGCAATGGGCTGAACATCCAGTGGTCGCTCCCGTACTACCCGGCGTACCTCGCGACAAAGCTGTTCGGCGCGGTCGTGGCGTACAACCTGGTCACGCTCGCCGGTTATGTCCTCTCGGGAGCCTCGATGTACCTCCTGGTTCGGTACCTCCGCTGCAGTCGGCTCGTCGCCGCCTGGGCGGCCGTCGTCTTCATCATCTTCCCCTGGCATTTCGCACGTGCCGAACACGCCTCGCTCACGCACCTCGAGGTGCTCGCGCTGCTCGTGCTCGCACTCATCGCCGCCGTGCAGAACCCGACGTGGATCCGCTTCGGCTTCGTCGGCGCGGCGACGCTCGCGTGCTGGCTGACCTCCGGCTACTTCGGCGGAATGGCTGTAATCACCGTAATTGCGTTCTCGTTCGGTGCGGCGTTGACAGTGCCGAGGCCCCGGGCTCTACTGCTTGCGGGCGGCGCGATCGGGGCGGCGCTCCTCGCGAGCGGGCTCGTCGCGATCGGCTCCTACGCGTCGGGCGCGAATGCCGGCGCCGGAATCCAGCGGGAAGCGGACGCGCTCAGACCCTACGGTCTCCGTCCGCTCGAGCTCGTCGTTCCCGCGGCGAACCACCTCGTGTTCGACCTCGACTCCTTCTGGAGGCGACACATGCACGGCTCGCCGAACTTCACGGAGATCAGCAACGACCTCGGCTTGCTGACGTTCGCACTTGCGATCGGCTGGCTCGTCATCGTGCTTCGGCGCCGCAACGGCATGGCGGCGGCGACGGCCGGGCTGGTCACGGCGTTCATCGTCGGCTTCCTCTTTGCGCTGCCGAGCCCGGTCGCCGGGATCTCGATGCCGTCGAAGCTCCTCTGGCACGTGCTACCGGCCTTCCGCGTGCCGTCGCGCTGGGATCCCTTGCTGATGACGGCGCTGCTTCCGCTGGCGGCGCTCGGGCTGCAGATGCTTGCACACACGGTCGAGCGACGACATCGCTTCGCGGCCGTTGCGGTCGTCGCCACCGCCCTGGTCTTGTCGTTCGTCGAGCTCGCGACGAATCGGCCGCACCACTTCCGCACCGTCCCTGTCCCACCGGAATACACCGCGCTCGAGCGGAGCACGCCGAACGGCATCCTCGCGGAATACCCGCTCGGCTACTCCGACATCTACCGCCTCTGGCAGCGCGTTCACGGGCGGCCCCTCGTGAACGGAGCGCCGGAAGGCTCCGTCGCCGACCAGGTGCGCTTCATGGTGCTCGACCCAGCCCAGGCCGGGACGGCGCAAACCCTGTCGCTGCTCGGCGTCACTGCGGTCGCCATCCACCCCGGCGGTCCCGCCGACACGCCTCTCCAGCCGCGCGAGCCGACCCCCGCGGAGGGGTATCGACTCGTCGGCCGGTTCCCGGACCGTTCCTCCGTCTGGGCCGTGGTCGCGCCCCCTGCGCCCGCGCTGCTGACGTTGCCGGGCGGCTTCGCGACTCCGCGTCTCGTGGCGGGCAACGTCGTCGGTTATCCGCTCGTCGACCCTTCGGGGGTGGCGCTGCTCGAGCTGCGGGCGAAGGCGCCCGGCGTCGTCCGTCTCGTCTTCGACGCGACCGCACCAAGCGGCAGCCGCCAGTTCCGGATCCAGGACGCGGTCGGGGAACACGCGTTCACGTTCAGCGGCTCGATGCACTTCGAGCTCAACGTCGAAGTCACGCGTGGCGTGTCGCAGCTGTTGCTGAAGACAGATCCGGCGCCGACCAGTGAGGCGGACGCAGTCGTGCTGTCGCAGCCGCGTGCCGAACCGCCGTCGGGCGCGGCGGCACTGCACGCGAGCCCGTCCTCAGCCGACCCGGGCTTCTGATGCGAAGCCGCGCCGCTCGAGATCGCCGACGATCAGGTCGGAGGGTGACGCGGGGGCCAGCGTCGTCCTGCGGCGGAACCGAGCCGGTTCCTCGAGGAAGTCCCGCAAGACGTCCGAGCTCATCTCCGACAGAACCGCGTTCTCGCCGAGGCCCTCCCGCCGCTCCGTCTTCACGCGGTGAACGAGGCAGGGGAGATCGAGGTAATAGCACTCCTCCTGGCTGCCGCCGCTGTCGGTCACCACGAACGAGCTGCGTCGTTCGACTCGCACGAAGTCGAAGAAGCGCAACCGCGGGATCCGCATGAAGGTCGATGCGTCGAAGTAACGAGTCAGGCCGAAACGCTCGACTGCGGCAATCGTCACGGGGTGGTCGATGAAGAGCAGCGGTGTCGTGCGCGCCGCAGCTGCGAGCACCTCGATCGTTTCCGTGAGCAGCCGGCGGCTGTTCAGCAGCTCGAAGCGATGGAGCGACACGATGCCGAACGGGCGCTCCGGCAGAGCGACCGCGGGCGGCTCGTCGGAGACGAGCTCGAGGCTGTCTCGAATCGTGTTCGAACCGGTGTCGACGACATCGCCGCGGCGCAGGTTCGACGCGGCCCAGGGACCCGGGGCATAGTGGATGCTGCTCAGCCCTGTCGCCAGCTTACGGTTCACCTCCTCCGGGAACGGATGGCGGAGGTCGTAGCTCCGCAGGCCGCCTTCGATGTGCGCGACCGTCGCGCGCACCGAGCGTCCGATCAGGCTGCCGAGCACCGTTGTCATCGTGTCCCCGTGGACGAGGACGAGCGGGCGGCCCGGACCCTGGCGCAGCGCGCGCCGCACGCGCCGGCGGTCGCGCAGCCACGAGCGCGTCACGTTCGCGAGCCAGCCGGGGATGTCGGAGTTCACGCGCAGGTCGCGCCCGCGAGCGCCGCGCGCGAGCCAGAAATCGGGCCGGCGGAGACCGAACTGCTCCAGGAATCCTGGGATCTGCTGAACCTGCTGTCCCGTTGTGGCCAGCACATACGGATGGCCGCGCTCGTCGAGCCGGAGAAGCACGGGCGCCAGCTTGATCAGCTCGCCCGTCGTGCCGAAGACGACGAGGATCACCGGAGGAGCTCGAAGACGCCGCGCCACATTCCGAGTCCGTGCCCGACGGCGTAGATCGGCGTTACTGCTGCCAGCACCGCAAGCTCACGACGCGACCTTCCAGCCTCCACCCCGTACGCCGCGGCGGCGAGGCTGCAGGCCGCGAGGGAGACCGGCAGGAGAACCGGCCGGCGAAGCGCAGCAAGCACCAGAGCGGCACTCAGTGGAAAGAACGCCGCGACGGCCGGGAAGAAGCGCGACTCGGGTGTGCCATGTCCGTCGAGGAAAACCGTCCCGCGATGCACGGCGTGGCGCAAGAACCGGCCGAGGCTCGTGCGCGGGGCATACACGCAGGCGAACTGCGGGGAGATGTGGATCGGCTGTTCGGCAGCGACTGCGCGCAGGATCGGGGTGTCGTCGTTTGCCAGACGGTTGTCCGCGTAGTGGGAACGGAACTGTGCGAACGCAGACTGGAGCACCGTGCGCGGCGCCAGAAAGCACGTCGTGCCTTTCGGAAACCGGTCGAACTCTGCGAGGCCGAAGCTCGTCGTGCGGGGATTGTCGAAGTAGTCGCGCCAGGCAAGCTCTGCCAGCAGGCGCCAGAAGTCGCCCAGCGCGTTGTCCGCGTCGACGTAGACGTGACCGTTCCACACGGGCTCTGATTGCAGCCTGCCGTGCACGAACCCGAGCGCATTGGGTACGAGCCGCACCCGTGAGTCGAGAAACAAGACGCTGTCGGCACTCGCCTCGGATAGGCCGGCGCGACGCGCCTCGAAACGTCCACTGTTCGTCTGCGAAAGGACGCGCACTGGAATGCGTCCGTCCGCGTTCGAGCGAGCGACATCGGCACTTCCATCCGTCGACCCGTCGTCGACGACGATGAGCTCGGCGTCGAAGCCGCTGCCGTCGAGCGCCGCTATCAGCGCGTCAATCGTCGCCGCGAGCTGCCCCGCCTCGTCGCGCACGGGAATGACGACGCTCAGCGAAGGTGCGGCCACCGCTCAACCGTAACCGCTGCCCGCCGGAGTTAGGGTCTGGGAATGGAGCAGCTGGAGGCGCTGCTGCGGTGCCCCGCGTGCGGTTCGGAGGTCGAGCTCGACGAGCTCGCGGTCTGCGCCGGCGCCGGACACCGGTACCCGATCGTGGAAGGGATTCCGGTCTTCCTCGACGACGAGACGGTCGCGAGCAGCCCGCAATACGCCGGCCAGCGCGCGTACTTCGACTCCGAGTTCAGAGACTACGAGCGCTATTCGCTCGAGAACTGGCGCGTCGGCTACCTGGACCGGGTACGCGCAGCGGACGTGCTCGAAGGCTCAGGCGGCCCGCTCGTGGACGTCGGCGTCGGCGGCTCCGGCTACACGGTGATCGAGGCAGCGCGCGCAGGACGTCAGGCGATCGGCTGTGATCTCTCTCTCGAGGGGCTCCTGGTCGCCCGCAGGTTCGCCGCGGCCGAAGGCGTCGCCGAGCGGACTCTCTGGGTTTGTTGCTCTGCCGAGAGGCTCCCCCTCGCCTCCAGCTCCGTCGGCTCGGCGCTCGCGATCGCGGTGCTCGAGCACGTCCCGGACGATCAGGCCGCCCTGCGGGAGCTCGCCCGCGTGCTGCAGCCCGGCGGACGGGCCTGGGTGACCGTCCCGCACGACCTCCGGAACATCTCGCCCGTCTTTCGGCTTGCCAACCGGCGGCACGACCGCCGGCTCGGCCACCTGCGGCGCTACGAAGCGGAGACGCTCATCCAGGCAGCGCGAGCAAGCGGGCTCGAGCCGGTGGAGGTCCAGTTCACCGGCCACGCAGTCAAGGTCCTCCAATTTGCTGCGCAGAGGCTCGGCGACCGGCTCTGGTGGTGGTGCGAAAGGCGCGACAGGCAGCGCCGGAACGTGCGCCGGGGCAGCATGCAGCTGAGCGTGGTCTTCGCACGTGCCTAGATGTTGACGCGCTACTGGTGGGCGGTGGTCCGGCGGCTCGACCGCCCGGGGCGGCGTGGCCTGCTGACGCTGCCTGGGTCGCTCTGGGTCAGTTTCACGTACCGATCGCCGTGTCTCGTCTACTGGCGCGACGGCGCTTGGATTCACCACTATCGCGGCGCCAAGATTCCGCACGCCGAGCTCGGACGCGCGGCACCGCCCAGTGTGTTCACGGCGTTTGCCCGGGAGATCTCTCT
>WNGB01011710.1_pt1 | contig 11990 bp, 9 predicted proteins | sample 5400681 | NCBI WGS metagenome assembly WNGB01 (sample SAMN13153367, study PRJNA577476) | soil metagenome | isolation source: 115 cm soil or saprolite under grassland replicate 2 | place: USA:California | collected 2016-06-15 | reverse complement strand
GGGGATACGCTATTTGGTGTTTCCTTTATCGATACGAATACGGGAACAGCGGTTGGTGGAGCGTGCGGAATCGGTGGAGAAAGCACCATTCTCAGAACAACCGATGGTGGCGGCACGTGGATAGAACAGGCAAACCCGGGAACGGTGTGTCTTTTTAAAGTTTCGTTTACCGATGCCAATACCGGAACCGCTGTCGGCGACGGAGGCTTGATTCTCAGAACGACCAATGGAGGCGATACCTGGTCGCTTCAAACGAGCGGAACGAACAAAACTCTTTATAGCATTTCGTTCACCGATACGAATAATGGAACGATTTGCGGATTCGAGTTGGGCGGCACCGGCATCATTCTCAGAACAACAGACGGTGGAAACAACTGGGTTGAGCAGACGAACTACTCGCTGCCACAGGGAGCCAACGCTTTCTATGCCGTATCCTTCACCGACGCGAACACGGGAACGATCGTCGGCGACGCTGGGATCCTCCTTCAGACAACTGATGGAGGCGCGCAGTGGAACAGTCAGCCAACTGTTACGTTCAATTATTTGTACGGAGTTTCGTTTACCGATGCGAACACGGGGACTGCCGTGGGCTATGAGAATCCGGACGGGATGATCTTAAGGACAACCGATGGCGGTAACAGCTGGGTACGCCAAAACAGCGGAATAGGCGATCCGTTTGCCGGCCTGAACTTTTTCGGTGTGCACTTCGTCAATTCCAACATTGGGACCCTCGTAGGCCAGGAGGGCATCATCCTGAGGACAACCGATGGGGGCAACAATTGGGAGCAACAGACGACCGATACAACCGACTGGCTTTATGCGGTTCACTTCAGCGATGAAAATCACGGGACGGCTGTCGGCTTCCTTGAAGGAAAAATTCTCAGCACAACCGATGGCGGCCAAAATTGGGGCATGCAATCTAGCGCGGCAACCGGGCTGCTTGGCGTCTATTTTACAGATGCCAATACTGGGACGGTCGTTGGCAACGATGGTGTGATACTAAGAACGACAGACGGCGGCCAAAACTGGACCCCGCAAACAAGCGGAACAATCAATCAGCTCCGAGCAGTTTGGTTCGCAGACGCCAACACGGGCACAGTTGTAGGCGACCTGGGCACGATTCTAAGAACGACAGATGGGGGACAGACTTGGGTTAGCCAGACTAGCGGTGTCTCCGAGATCCTTCTAGGAGTTTCTTTCACAGATCCGTCTAATGGAACAGCAGTTGGACAACTAGGCACAATCGTAAATACAACAGATGGTGGACAAACCTGGTCGCGCCAGGAAAGTGGCACGAACCAGGACCTCTATAACGTTTTATTTACTGAGACAAACACCGGAACCGCTGTAGGAGGTTTTGGCGCTATTCTGAGAACAACAACTCAGGGTCCTACGCCAACTCCGACACCGACCGGGACTCCCACGGCGACTCCAACACCTACTGGCACGCCCAGAGCCACACCAAGACCCCGCCCCACTCCGCATCCTCGCCCCACGCCGCGATAAAAATGAAAAATAAATCTATTGCTCGATCCGCCTACTTGCGCGTTTCAGTTGGCCTTGTTGTCTTTTTCGGCGGCGTCTTTCTCGCAGTGTTAGGCTTTGGTCCCTTTGGGAATGTGCTGGCACAAGAAAGGGTTTTGGTTCCCGGTTCCATCAAAGGAAACGAAACAGCCGTCACGGTGCGCTACACATACGGCCGTGTCCCGATGCAAGGAGAGGGCTCGACTCACATTTTGGCAGCCGACCGACCGGCTATAGCAACTGCACCAGCTCTCGTTGGCGGGCGGGACGAGTCAGCTCGTCCGCAGACGAACTCATGGAGACTCCAAGCCACCTTGAGTGGTGTAGTCACAGACCTGGCATTTCCGAGCGCCTCGGTCGGCTATGCTGCCGCGGAACTCGGCCGGGTGTGGAAAACCACTGACGGCGGCGAGACGTGGACTAGCATCATGGATCTTGGCTTTCCATATTACTGGTATGGGGTCGATGCACTCTCCGAGGACGACGTTGTCGTGTCTGGATTTGACAACTCCAACTTCCGCGGACTCCTTCGCTGGAGCCATGATGGAGGTCTGACATGGGACCCGGAGATAGTACTCACGACGGACGGATGGTCCACGCGCGTGCGATTCGCAGACGTTATGAACGGGTTAGTGATGGATCTACTGAGTCTTAGCCAACCTAACGCCGCGCACTACACTACGAACGGGGGACAGATCGCAGACGACTGGACGCAGGTCACGCCGGATCCGAACGGCGGTTGGTTTGGTAACCAGTTTAGCTTCCTACCAAACCTTAGGGCTCGCGCGTCCGGTATCACCTACTGCGACAGCACTGACGGTGGTGCGTCATGGAGTTGCCGCCCGTCTATCGATGAGATCTTCGATGGTCCCACGTTCTTCCTCGACAATTCCTCAGGCTGGGTGGGTGGTGGATCCATCTCGCCCGAAGTTCGTGGCTGGGTGCATCGCAGCACCGACGGCGGTGTGACTTGGAGCGAACGCGTACTGGATGCACCGTGGCCGATCCGGTCGTTACTTTTTTTGACGCCGCAAATTGGTTGGGCTGCAGGAGGAAATGGCTCGGGGAATGTCGGAGGCATTTACTTTAGCGAGGATGGCGGTCAGACCTGGGCGCTCGATCTGGACACGGGTCACGAAACAAGCGCGTGCGCCAATGTCGGTACCCGAGTTTGGTGCGTTGGCTTCGCCAATGTAGGCGGTAACTGGGAGAGCGTTGTCCATACGCTGGACTTTGCGAGCCCAACTCCAACGCCGACTCCGAACGTCACACCTACTCCAACACCTACGCCAACCACGACTCCGACCCCGAGTGCGACGCCTACCGCTACAGTTAGTCCAACGCCAAGTGCTACGCCGAGAGCAACACCAAGGCCTCGCCCAACTCCGCACCCTCGCCCCACGCCGCGGTGAAAACCTGTTATCAGCGATAAGGGAAGTTTTTGGCGTTTACCAACCTCAACCTGCGTGAAATAGCAGTTAAAAAGATGACAAAATTACTAACAACATTTTTCGCCATCGCTCTCAGTATGGCTATTTTCGGCGCGGGTAACGACGGTGAGATCAACGCGTTCATTGAAACTTACGATGATGGGACTGATGTCGGTCTATGGAACTGCAGTCTGAGTGTGCCTCGAATGATCGAGACCAGTGGCGGTAATCCCGGCGCCTATCTTCAGCAGGGCGGCTTTAGCAGCCACGTACCGACATGGGCTAGCGTCTCGCCGCGTTTTCAACCCGGAGTCAACGACCCGTACAAGATTGACAGTATCTACACGGGCGACTGGACGAGCCTGGGCGTTACTACGATAACTGTCGATCTAAACATCCTTCAAGTGGCCACCTGGGGTACCGACCGCGCGGTCACACTCGAACTGCTGCAGATGGATGAGACTGGCTTTAACGTCAATTACGATGCGACCTATACGCTACCTGATCTGCCCGACCCGCCCGTCGGCTGGCAGACATACTCGTTCCCAGTAAATGCCAATTCACCAACAATCCCACAGGGATGGGTCTTCACGCGCGGTGACGGAACGCCTGGTACCGACGCAGAATGGTCCCAGTTTCTTCATCGTATTGATTTGACCAGCATTGGCTATTACAAGCCCGGGTTTGCTTATCCCGGTGTCGGCACTTGGATACTCGGCATCGACAACATTGAAATCGACTTTCAGGCAGGACCAACGCCCACACCTAGTCCAACTCCATCACCTACTGCCACGCCTCGAACAACACCGAGGCCCAGGCCAACTCCGCATCCTCGTTTGACGCCCGCGCAGTAGAAGAAATAGATTCCTAATCCAAACTTCTCTAATGAAAAAGAAATCCACGTCTCAATCCGCCTTCCATAATGTCCGCGCTTTAATTGGTTCGTTTATCTTCCTCGCCTTTGTGCTTGGCCTTGGCGTGTTTTTCAACGCGTCCGCCCAAGTAAATAGCGATCCGAAATCTGTGCCATGGAACCCGTTGGTCTGGCTGGAGCAGAAGGTCACCGCCAGCGATGGCACGGCAAACAGCTACTTCGGCTCGGCCGCTGCGCTCAACGGCTCCACTGCACTGATCGGCGCCGATGGCGACAACAGTTTTCAGGGCGCGGCCTACCTGTTCGCCAAATCGATCGGCAGTTGGAGCGAGGGACAGAAGCTGACCGCGAGCGACGGCTTGCCCGGGGACGAATTCGGATATCGGGTCGCACTCGCCGACAATACCCTTCTCGTCGGTGCATTCACCGCCACCGTGGGCGGCGTCGTCAGTCAGGGCGCAGCCTACGTGTTCACTCAGTCGAACGGCACTTGGAGTGAAAGCCAGAAGCTGACCGCAAGCGATGGCGCTTTGTTCGACAACTTTGGTGCCTCGGTCGCACTCGACGGCGGCACGCTCGTGGTCGGTGCAAATGGTGCCACTGTCGGCGGCAACCCCGCCCAAGGCGCGGTCTATGTTTTCACCGAGTCGAACGGCACTTGGACGCAAACGCAGAAACTCACAGCCAATGATGGTGCCGCCTACGATAACTTCGCCCTCTCAGTCGCGCTCAAAGGCTCTACTATATTAGTCGGTTCGCCTCGCACTGCCATCGGCGGCAACGCAGGCCAGGGCGCGCTTTATGTGTTCACCGAGTCGAATGGCACCTGGAGCCAGACGCAGAAGCTCACCGCCAGCGACGGTGCGACTAATGACAGCTTCGGTGAGTCAGTCGCCCTCGAGGGCAGCACCGCCCTCATCGGCGCGTACAATGCGACTATCAACGGCCATACCTGGCAGGGCGCGGCCTACATCTTTACTGAATCGAACGGCAGTTGGAGCGAGGGACAGAAGCTGACCGCTAGCGATGGCACGGCGGGCGCCAACTTCGGCAATGCGCTTACGCTCGAGGGCAGCACTGCCCTCATCGGCGCGGACGCCTCCACGGTCGGTGGCAACACCTATCAGGGCAAGGCCTATCTGTTCACCGAATCGGGCGGCAACTGGAGCCAATCCGCCACGTTCATTGCCAGCGACGGAGCGGTGGATGACTATTTCGGAGCTGCATTGGCGTGGGACGGAGCGACTGCGCTGATTAGCACGCCGCACCCCACCATAGGCGGCAATACCTGGCAAGGTGCGGCTTACTTTTACGAGCAATCGGCGACGCCTACCCCGACTCCGACGCCTACGGCAACGGTTAGCCCGACACCGACCGTGACTCCGACGGCTACTCCAACACCAAGTGCTACGCCGAGAGCTACACCAAGGCCTCGCCCGACTCCGCGCGTTCGCCCTACGCCGCGCTAGGGCCCTGCCTCCAGTGATAAGTGATCAGTGATCGGAGCTGCCGGGGTCACCGACCCCAGCTACGGTACCTATTGATTCGCGCAGGTAACAGTTTCGTTACCTTTTCTCGCGCGGGTCGGGAACCGTCTCGGCTTTTCGCATAAAGATTTTGCTTGTGTTCCAGTGACGCCCCGGCGCAGTATCGCCGCCCGGACATCGAATCACATGGCGTCAGCTGCGGTTCGGTGTCGACCCCAAAAATGAAATTCGAAGATGCTGACGCGCAGAAAGAAGGAGTAAGATTATGAAACGATTAAACCCAGTATTACGGCTGATTTTTTGCCTGGCGACGATGTTTGCGATTGTATTCTTGTCGCAAGCTGAATCCGGCAACAAACGTCTCACCACGACGCAACAAAAAAGGTCCGCTAATCACGCGATCCACATTGTGGATCAAAACGGCCGGCCGGCCGTGAGCGGCGTCCCATCGGGCGGCCAGATTTTTGATGTGGCTGTCGGGAAGGGCGGCGATGTGTTTGTACCGGACACACTCAACATCTCGGCAGGCGACACGGTGCGATGGACCTGGGCCGAGGGCGGGCACAGTGTCAGCAGCGGCCCTCCTTGCTTTGTCGATTCGCAGTTTTGTTCTCCTGACGATACGAACTGCATAGCGGGAGTTCTTTCCGGCCAAGGCACGGTTTATGAGCACACCTTTGCGGAGCCAGGCGTCTATTCTTACTTCTGCCATGCGCATTGCGTTATCGGCATGACTGGTGTGGTCAATGTTTCGGGCGGTTGCACACCGTCGGGATGGTCAGCTGGTCCGGACATGCCTACGGTACTGGTCAGAGCAGTTGGCGTTTATTTCCAGGCCGACGGTAACTTTTATACCATGGGTGGCCGTACATCGGATACGGCAGGCTCTGACTTCCAGCACGCGCTCCAGTACAATCCCAACTCCAATAGCTGGACTCAGATGGCTTCGACTTTCCCTGACAATCAGATGAATAACATGGGGTGTGGTGTGCTCACCGTCTCCGGCACTCCTTTGATTTATTGCGTAGGCGGGTCGGCAGCGGGCCAGACTACTGCTACAGCTCGCGTATTCACCTACGATCCGGCCACTGATACCCCGGCCCTCCTCGGCAGCGACGACTGGCCCGGTGATGTCGCTGGCACGATCCTGCCCGGTGGGTTTACGGTGGCTAACAACAAGTTATATATCCTGGGCGGGTTCAATATTAACGTAGCTTCCACAAATGAAATCTGGGAGTTTGATCCCAATGCTGCAGCAGGCTCCAGATGGACACAGAAAGTGAACACGCCGGAAGGGATCATGTATGCGCCCACCTGCACCATAAACGGAATCATCTACGTGGGAGGCGCAACGGATTTCCAGGGTGGCACGGTGGTGGACACCACCAATTCGTTCAGCTTCGACCCGGTCGCTAACACCATTGGCACGATAGCAGCAATACCGAGGGCTACAGGGGAGACGAGAGGGCTTAACTTTAACGGCCAGATGTATGTGATGGGTGGTGGCAGAGTCGCTCCCAATCCTTCCAACGAGGTGGACATCTATGATCCAGGCACTAACACTTGGACAACCGGCGACCCATTTAGCAATGCCCGGCGGAACTTCCCCACTGACACAGATGGCACAACAAGGATTTGGTTGTCAGGTGGCTACGATGTTGACGGCCTTACACCGCTGGCTTCACTGGAGATCTTCTGCGCAGCAGGGGCAACTCCTTCGCCCACACCGACGCCTACGGTCACGCCAAGTGTTACACCAACAGCCACACCTACAGTTACACCATCGGCCACACCAACCATAACACCGTCGGTAACACCTACGCCATCGCCAACGCCGAGCGAGCCTCCACCTTCTCCTACGCCCAGAGTGACGCCGCGGCCACGCCCGACTCCGTTTCCGCGCCCGACGCCCTAACGCGAAGCCGAATTCTTTGTGCGGGAACTCACGAAAGAAACTCGCGAGTTCCCGCAGGGGCGCCAACGCGTTCCAGCTTCGCACGCTTAAGGGTGGATCGGCTTCTCCGAAGACGATAGCAGGGAAATCGCCGAAGGCGCGAGTACGCTAGCCGACAGCCGCAATCACTGGAGTGTTTCCCTCGCAAGAATCTGCTTGCCTTTGTTCGAAGCTTCTGGGCAATATCGTCGCCCCGACGCCGACTCGCATATCGTCAGCTGCGGTTCGGTATCGATGAAAAATTGAATCGAGAACCCCCTAACACGTTCAGGACAGAACAAGGAATAAAACAATGAAACGATTAAACGCACTAGTACGAATCGCCTCTTTGCTCGCAACGACGTTTGCGACGGTATTTTTGTCGCAAGCTGAATCGGGTGACAGACACATCAGCGCAGCGCACCAGAAACAGACCTCCGCCCACACTATCCATATTGTAGATCAAAACGATCGGCCGGCCGTGAGCGGTGTGCCTTCAGGAACGGGCCAGATTTTCGATGTGGCGGTGGGTCAGGGGGGCGATGTGTTTGTGCCAGACAAACTCAACATTTCGGTAGGCGACACAGTGCGGTGAACCTGGGCCGAGGACGGCCACAGCGTCACCAGCGGCGATCCTTGCACGCCCGATGAACAGTTCTGTTCCCCTGACGATACGAACTGCGATCAGGGAATCCTTTCCGACCTTGGGACGGTGTACGAGCATACCTTTGCGAACGCCGGCACCTATAACTACTTCTGCTTCGCGCACTGCGCTATTGGTATGACAGGGGTGGTGAATGTCCTGCCAACTCCCTCTGGATTTCTTTATGGCTCTACCGGCGGCGATAATGCCACCGGCGGGGGGCGACTCTGGTTGATTGACGTCACGAACCAGAGCGCAACCCTTATCGGAGACACCGGTTTCGATCGTCTCGGTGGCATCGCGTTTGCTAGCAACGGCACGCTTTATGGTGTCTCGGGGGCAAGCGCTCAGCAAGGCACTCTGATGACAATCGATCCCACGAACGGCACGGCGACGGTCATCGGCTTGCTCTCCGATCCCGATGCCGCCGTGGACGGCCTCCGATTCAACCAGGGGGGCGTCCTTTATGGAGGCTCGTTTAATAACACTAAAGGGGTTGGCGAGCTTCTGACAATCGACCCATCGAATGGAAACGTACTGAGCTCGCTGCCGCTGGTGGGCTCCGGGAACTCATTCTGTCCCGGAATCGCGTTCTTTTCCAATGACGTCCTGTATGGCTCGCGCGGAAATTCTTCAGGTCGCACCGAAGATCTTGATCTGATTGATCAAGTTACCGGAGTGCTAATACCCCTTGGGCCGATGGAAGCCGTGATCTCTGATATCGTGTTCGCACCCGATGGGATCCTCTATGGCTGCTCTCCTACCGGAGAACTTTACACGATCCATCCCATCACCGGAACCAAGACGCTCTTGTTCAACACAGGTATTACGCAATTGTCCGGCCTCGCTGCAGCACCGGGAAGTCCCACACCCACACCAACAGTTACACCAACGGTAACCCCGACCCCAACACCGTCAGTAACACCATCGGCTACGCCAACAGCGACGCCCACTGCTACGCCAACACCGGTTGGAAGACCGACTCCGACGCCACGACCGCGCCCGACCCCGTTTCCGCGCCCGTAACGCCTGGTTGAAATCTTTACGCGCGAACTCGCGACAGAAACTTGCGAGTTCCCGGAGGGTACCAACGCGTTGAGGACAACGCGTTCCACCTTGTTGCCAATCGAATTAGCAAAAAGGGGCCGCCTGCTGTCGAGCATGCGATTCACCTGAAGGGAAAACGTTTATGGAAAGAGGAATTTTCCGGTCCTTCGTGTCGTTGATCGGCGTCATGCTTTGCGTATCCACGAGCGCGTTTTCGGCTGCAACACAAGAAACTCCGTCCATGCAGCCGGGGGTTATCGCCAGCTTCTCCCCGGTCGTCGAGAAAGTGGCGCCGAGCGTGGTCACTGTATTCACCACGCAGACGGTGTCGCGGACGCAGGCGCCGTTTCCATTTTCCGATGACGCGCTGCGGCAATTTTTCGGGGGACAACTTCCGCAGAGGCAAGGTAAGCAAACGCTTCAAGGCCTGGGCTCGGGTGTGATCGTCAGCCCGGATGGATACATTCTCACGGCTAATCATGTCGTCTCGGGCGCAGAGGAAATCATGATCGGACTCGGCACGGAGCTGCGCAAATACAAGGCAAAAAAAGTCGGCACCGATCCAGGCACCGATGTTGCCTTGCTGAAAATCGACGAGAAGAATCTGCCGGGAATCACGTTCGCCGATAGCGATAAAGCGCGTGCGGGCGACATTGTGCTCGCCGTGGGCAATCCATTTGGTCTGCGGCAGACAGTCACGATGGGAATCATCAGTGCCGTCGGTCGCGGCGGCATGGGCATTGTTGATTATGAAAATTTCATCCAGACCGATGCAGCGATTAACATGGGCAACTCCGGCGGCGCGCTGGTCGATATCAAAGGCGAGCTGTTAGGCATTAACACTGCCATTTTCAGCAGAAGCGGAGGTAACCAGGGCGTCGGCTTCGCGATTCCCGCAAATCTTGCGCGCGATGTGATGCAAAGCCTGCGCGAAAAAGGTCGTGTTGTGCGCGGCTACATCGGCGCGTCCGTGCAAACGCTCACCCCTGAGTTGGCCGAAGCGATGAAGCTCAAAGGGCAGCCGACTGGCGCCTTGGTAGGCGAGGTCGCGGCGAAAACGCCCTCGGAAAAAGCGGGAATGAAGACCGGCGATGTGATCACTGCAGTGAACGGAAAGAAAATAAGTGACGCGCGCGAGTTGCGTTTGATGATTGGCTCGATGGCGCCCGGCAGTAAGGCGCAGATCCAGGTGAATCGCGAAGGTCAAACGAAAATGTTCGATGTTCAGCTTGCTGAGATGCCTGCGGGGGTGACCGAGGAAGGAGGTCCTGAAGCGTCTACTGAAGAAAGCGCGCAGCCCGAGAAAACCACTGTTTTCGGTGGGGTGGCCGTGGCGGATATCACCGATGACATTCGCACGGCTCTGAATCTTACAAAAGACGTTCAAGGGGCGGTGATCGCAGAAGTTGATGCAGACTCGCCTGCGGGAAAGGCTGGTCTGCGCGAGGGGGATGTGATCCAGGAAGTGAACAAGCAGCCGGTCAAGAATGCAAAGGAACTTGTCGCCGCTAGCAAAAAGTTGAAACCTAACGAGAAGATTTTGATACGCGTCTACAGTCAGGGCCGCAGCGGCTACGTCGCGCTGGAACCGAAGTAAAGAAAATGACGAAATCCGAATGTCGAATGTCGAAGGAATGCACCAACGACAAAGATCTAAATCACATCTCGATTCTTGCTACCTTGCGGTCATTTGAGCTTCGTCATTAATTCGTCATTCGTCATTCGTGCTTTGTCATTTCTGTCACACTTGGGAAGGTGCAGATAGTTGGAGATCAAATATCCAAAAGCACCCTCGCTCTCCAGCCGCTGTTATGTTTCTGGACGGAAAAACCATGAAGCGTGACCGCTTTTACGTCAGCGCGCTGCTGATGACGTGTGTCGTCTAATTGTTCGCCGGCGACCTTCGCTTTCAAAAGATATTCTTCGTCTTTATGGTCGATTTGCGTCTCGCGGGCCCGCAATAGAAGACGCCTGGCGTCTTTGAAATAAATAAGCTCCTGCAAGAAATCGAACAGCAACATATCGATCTTGTCGCTTGAGAGTTCGATTTGTCGCGTTTCACGCGACTCGATTGCGTCGAGATTATCAATCATCACGTTCATCGTCGCGTCGGCAGCGGCTATGAACAATTCCGGCAGGTCGCGCCCCGTCGCTTCAAATGCGATGTCCGCCGTTCCGATGTCCTCCAGGTAATAGTAAGGCATCTGAGGCTTAAAAAGGGTGCCATGTATCCGCGAAGAAACGCGAAAGTTTTGCAGGGCGTTTCTGTGAAACGCCAAACGATGGGTTGGCGCCTGACACCGGATTCATTGCTGACAGCTCTTTAAGGATTCGATGATCGCTTCTTTTTCCGACAAAACTTTCTTCCCGATGAAGACCAGCTCGGTACGATCTGCTTCAAACGGCTCCAATTCCCAGCGGCCGGCCACGAAATTGAAAAGCTGCGCGCCATCGGGCAAGCGGATGAAACCCTTCGCCCGGATCACGTTCGCGGGCAGTCCGTTCACGAAACGTTCGAAGCAATCGCGGGAAAAAGTCTGGTCCGAACTGAACGTGAACGATTCGAACTCTGGCTGATGTTCATGCGGAGGCGGCGCAATCTTTCGCTTCTCCAACTGCCGGACGCCGAACAGGAGTTCCGGATCGGTCCGACAGCGCTCGGTGGGAACGATTGCCGCAGTTGGATTGATGTTGCCCAATTTCCTTTCAAGCGGCTCGATTTGCGTCGCACCGATAAGATCCATCTTGTTCAAAAGCAAAATGTCTGCGCCCTCGATTTGCAGACGCGTGGTGTGACCGAGTTCGGGAAAGCGAACCAGCATGTCCGCGTCGATCACCGAAACGACACCGTCTAGCCGGCATTGAGGCAGCGCCTCCTGGATGTTGAACACGAGGGCTTCGGGTTCGGCGAGGCCGGTGGTTTCGACCACGATTATTTCAGGCGCAACTTTCTTGATGATCTCAGTCACTGCCGCTTCAAATTCGCCGAGCAACGAGCAGCAAACGCAGCCGCCGCCGAGCTCTGCGATCCGGACGTTTTTGCCTTCGATCA
>WNGB01011956.1_pt1 | contig 11991 bp, 17 predicted proteins | sample 5400681 | NCBI WGS metagenome assembly WNGB01 (sample SAMN13153367, study PRJNA577476) | soil metagenome | isolation source: 115 cm soil or saprolite under grassland replicate 2 | place: USA:California | collected 2016-06-15 | reverse complement strand
CTCGACGAGCTTCAGCGGGCGAGCGCGAAACCCGGCAGCTGAGGCGCCGAGCATGAACGGAACCGAGCTGTCACTGTTCACGCCCCTACTCGCGGTGGGTTTCGGGCTGCTGTCCTTCGTTTCTCCGTGCTGTCTGCCTCTGCTTCCCGCCTACTCCTGGGCGCGAGCGCGACCACATTGGGAACCTTGTTGCTGTTCAACCGGCAGATCCTGATGCAGATCGGCGGCGTCCTGGTCATTGTGTTCGGGCTCCAGATGATCGGCGTCTTGCGCCTGGGCTGGCTCGCCCGTGAGCTGCGCATCGTGGACCCTGGGCAATTCGCGACGCATAGAGGGCCGGTGGCGCCTTCCTAATCGGAGTGACGTTCAGCATCGGGTGGACGCCATGCATCGGCTTGTTCCTGGGCAGCCTGCTGACGATGGCCGCGCAGGAAGAAACAGTGGCCCAGGGTGCACTGTTGCTACTGTTCTATGGCTTCGGCCTGGGCATTCCCTTCCTGGTCGCAGGCCTCGCGGCCGATCGTTCGCTGCGCCTTGCGCGTGGCCTGCGGAATCATCTGCGCACCGTCGAGCGCGCGGGCGGTGTGGTGCTCGTCAGTATGGGGGTACTGCTGTTCACGGGTCAGCTGACCGCCATCAACCTGTGGGCCATCCGTACCTTCGGCCTCGGGCTGGCGTTGTAAGCACGAACGGCATGGAGACGATCGTCGCCATGCTGCGGGCGCTGAGCATGGCCTTCGCGATGACCTGGGAGATCCTCTGCGGGTGCAGCCGGTAAGGTGGGCCGCTGGCGATCGACGGACAGTAGGTGGTCGGGCTCAGTCCGGGCCGTTTCCGGCCCGGTGCGTGTGATCCGACTCGCCATGGTCGCCACTTTGCCAGCAGCCCCCTGTCAAACCGTGCATGCGGTTCTCCCGCACACGGCTTTCCGACATCGTTCACCGTCAGGCATGCACATTCACCGTCGTCGTCGCTCGGCTGAGACGATAGACTCCCAGGCGCCCAAGCCACGCCTTGTCGTGGCGTTGCCAGTTGCGCTTGGTTCGTCCGTGCTTGGCGCTGTCGAAGATGGCCAATCGCTCGTGGACGTAGTTGTCAACGATGGTGAACTTCCGCGACGAGGTGCCGTTGCGGAAGTAAGCCTTCCAACCCCGAAGGATCAGATTGAGCGTCACCACCACCGAGTCGACAGAGTGGTCCATCTTGTCGCGACCAGTCGCTTCCCTGACCTTGGCGCGGACCGTGTTCATCGCACGGTCCGATGGCCAGCGGTTCAGGTAGTAGTGACCACGTCAACGCCACGACTCCACTTTGTGATGGTGGAAGCCGAGGAAGTCAAAACCCTGCTGCCCATGGATAAGGCAGACGACCCTGGTCTTGTCGGGATGCAACTGCAATCCCAACGGTGCGAGGATCGCACCCATCCGTCGCTGCGCCTCTTCGGCGTGCGCTCGGCTGGTACGGAGCACGACGAGATCGTCAGCGTAGCGCACAAGCACTCCCAAACTCCGGCTTGTTCGCGCCCATGCTGCATCCAGCACATGGAGCGCCACATTCGCAAGCAGTGGGGAAATCGGCGAGCCCTGGGGTGTACCCGAGTCCGTCTCGGACGAGACCCCATCCTCCAACACTCCCACTCGTAACCATGCTCGGATCAACTTCAGCATCCGTCGATCATTGACTCGTCTGGCGACTTGCGCCAGAAGAGGTTGGTGGTGAATGGACCCGAAACAGTCTCGAACAGCCGCGTACAGCACCCAGTTGGCGCCCTGGTTCGCCTCGGTCCGAATCGCCTCGTTGGCTTGCTCGGCCGAGCGCTTTGGACGGACCCGTAGCTGGATGGCAGAAAGTCGGCCTCGAACACTGGCTCTAGGACAAGCTTGGCTGCAGCCATGGCTACCCGGTCGCGCACCGTGGGGATGCTGAGCGGTCGGACTTTGTCGGGTTGGCCCGGCTTGGGAATGTTGACTCGTCGCAGTCGAGCAGGTCGGTACGTGCCGGCCTGCAGGTCCGCGGCGAGTTCGCTGAGAAAAGCTGCCACCCCGGACGCTTCGACGTGTTCGATCGTCACACCATTCACGCCGGGCGCCCCTCGATTTGCACGAACTTCGTCCCAGGCCCGCGACAGCACGTTGCTCCGGGCGATTTTGTGGAAGAGAGCATGGAACCGACGCGACGGATTCTGCTTGGCACTGCGGTACAGCACACGCTGCAAGGCAACGAGATCCATCCAGGCCAGCGGCCTTCGCGGTGGACCTAGCCTTCATCAGGCACTCACCGATCTCTCCTGTCAGCGTTTGCGTCGATGAAGTAGGGGCCCTTCGCCCCGACCGGGTTGTGTTGTCCCAATCGGCATCGCTACTACGACCCCCGCCGACTGCCTGGTGACCACCCGCCCCTTTCCCACCATGGTTATAGACGGGCATGCTTCCCAGACCCGAAGGCTGGGGCCACCGAGGCTCTCTCCAGTTCCCACGACACCCTTCTGGCCGTTCCACGCTCCCTACGCCGGAAAATTCTTGAGCACTCGCTCCAGGTCTGGAGTGCTGTCCATGGCCTTCGCCTCGTATCTACAGGCTCTTCCTCTTGGCCTCGCCCCGCGAGGGCTTTACTGACGACGCTGCAAGCTTCGCGTGATGCTGCGGACCGGCCAGTTGCCCGCCTCCTCTCAGAGAGACGGGTCTTCCTGCGCTTCGACGCCGACATTTCGATCGACGCCGCCAGTGCTGCTACTGGGGACCCTGGCGTCTCCCCAGGCTGGACTCGCACCGGCTGGCTGTCGTGAGCTTGTCGCTCGGTTACGTCTGCGTTCCTCCTTTCAATGAACATGGAGCACGAGCTGCTGGACGCACAGATACGTGCAAGAGTAGGCCACAGCGACACGCCATCGCTGTCTGCGGAGGAGTGTGTGACGGCTCAGGACGCTGAGGACGGATCCTCGACTGGCAGATTCTTCAGAAAAGCGATCAACTGCTGGCTGACCGGCTCAGGTCGTTCCTGTTGGATCCAATGCCCGCAGGCGGAGAGGATCACAATCTCGCGCAGGTTGGGCACCCACTTTCGCATCGGGTCGAGGCTTCCGAGACGGGTGACACTATCGAGCTCGCCGGCCATGTACAGCGCTGGCTGATGCACTTTCACGTCAGCGAGCTCGGCGAGCTCGATCCAGTCGCGGTCAAAGTTCCTGTAGGGATTGAGCGCGCCCGCGAAACCGGTGCGCTCAAATTCCCGCGCGCAGTACACGAGGTCGTCCTCAGTGAACCAGTTCGGCATCCGGTGGGGTTCCGGCATTCCATCCAGGCAGCCTGAAGTGCTCGACCGTTCCATGAACAGGTGGTGCACGAGCTCAGGAGGCGCATCGCCTGACAGCGCATGCACGAATAACCTGAGCGAACGACGGACGTCGACCTCGAGCTCCGCCTCGGCCTTGCCTGGCTCCTGAACATACGAGACGAAATGGAACCGATCACGCGCGGCGTCGCGCAACCGTTGGATGGGCGGCGTCGGCGACCTGGGCATGAACGGCGAGCTTAGCGCTACGATCGCCCGCACCCGGTCGGGGAACCGCTGGGCAGCTGTCCAGCCAACGTGAGCACCCATGTCATGCGCCACCAGGACCGCGCTGTGTTCGCCCATTGCGTCCAGAAGCCCAACTACGTCGGCGGTCATCGTGCGCATGCTGTACTTCTCGATCGAACGGGGCGCTTCAGACTGACCGCAGCCGCGCAAGTCAGGGGCGATTGTGTGGTATCCCGCGGCGGCCAGAGCAGGCAGCTGGCTGCGCCAGGCGTACCAGACATCGGGAAAGCCGTGGAGGAAGAGGACTGCTGGACCCTGGCCAGCTTCGGCCACGTGCATGTCGATGTCGTTGACGTGGATGGTGCGGTGGGTGATGTCGGACATGGCGGTTCGAGACCTGGCTACTCCTATTGATGTGCCGGGCGGACGCGCAGGTAAATCCAATGGCCGCGGCGAAGCCAGAGGAGTAGGTCGAGCCCACGCCTCATCCAGCCGTACTTCTTGCGCAGCGCCTCGTTCGCCCGACGCGCTAGTTGCAGGTCATCGACGATGTCAATGACACCAGCCATCGCGGATCCTAGAGCTCTGCCGCGTGGTGTGGACGGCGCCACCTGTGCAGCGTGGTTGCGCCGAACCCGCTTCACCTTCCCCGTGTTGTGCGGGGTCATCACCCAGAGCGTTCCATCGTCAGCTTCGGCGAACCAGACGGCCGTGCTCACCGGGGTACCGTTGCGGCGATAGGTTGTCAGGCGCATGTACCTGTGACCGTGCAATATGCCGAACGGTGTATCGGCTGAAGACTGCGCCACGGACTCAACCACCAGCCTGCACGAGCTGCCGCTCGACCGAAGGCCCGCTCGTACGAACGGCCGGCTTGCCGGCTGTGATGAGAGCGCCGGCTAGCACAGCCGCCAATGCGAGTAATGCGGCCGCGAATCCTGCGCGGTTGGGTAGCCGCGCACGAGGGCCGCGCCCATCGTGCCCACCGTTTCCGCATGCGACGCCAGGTAGGCCGTGATGGCCCAAGCGGCCACTGTGTTGAGAAGCGCGGTGCCGAGCGACGCACCGATCTGCTGGGCGGTGTTCATCGTCGCCGACGCGACGCCGGCGTCGCCCAGCGGTACGTCAGCCGTGCCGCTGCTGATCGCGGGCACCATGACGCATCCAATGCCAAGTCCGAGCAAGATCTCCGCGGGAAGCACCCACATCGCATACGGGCTGTCGACCCGGAGGTTGGCGAGCATAGCCATACCGCCTCCAGCGACAAGCAGGCCAGGCACCATAAGCATGCGCGGTGGCAGATGCGGCATGAGGCGACCGGCAATCGCCGAAGAGCTGAACAGGAGCGCGCCAGACACCGGCAGGAATGCCGCGCCTGCCTGGAGCGGCGAGTAACCCAGTACAACCTGGAAGTCGTAGGTGAGGACCAGCGACAGACCGAACATCGCCACGATGGCAAGTAGTACGCACAGATAGGCGCCTGCGCGGCCGCGGGTCGCGAGAAAGTACAGCGGCAGGAGGGGTGCGTCGGCGCGCGACTCGCGCAGCACGAAGAGTGCGAGTAGCGCGACCGCTGTTCCAATGGGCGCGGCGACTGCCGCATCCAACAGTCGGTGGGAAGCCGCCTCGCCGCAGCCGTACACGAGGGCCATCAGGCCTCCTACACCGAGGAACAGTCCGGGGAGATCGAAGCGCGGGCGCCATGCCGGGCGACTGTCGGCAATAGTGAGCCAGCCCCCGACTGCAGCCACCGCTGCGATTGGCACATTGATGTATAGACACCAGCGCCAATCGAGGTACTGGGCCAGCGCCCCGCCCAGGACCAGCCCAACGGCACCCCCGCTGCCGGCGATCCCGCCGTACACGGCGAACGCTTTGGCACGGTCTTCCAGCCGCGTAAACGTCACGGCCAGGAGAGACAAGACGGTAGGTGCCAGGAGTGCGGCGAAGGCTCCCTGCAGCGCGCGGGCGGCGACGAGCGTGCCCAGACCAGTGGCCGCGCCACTCAGGGCAGATGCCACCGTAAAGCCGGCCAGGCCGACCAGCAGGGCGCGCTTTCGGCCAACCGCGTCCGCGACCCGCCCACCGAGCAGCAACAGTCCGCCAAACGACAGCGTGTAGGCGGTGATGACCCATTGCCGCTGGGCGTCGGCAAAGGCGAGCTCACGCTGCGCGGATGGGAGAGCGATGTTCACCACCGTCGCGTCGAGGCCAGCATCAGCTGTACGAGGGCGATGAACCCGAGGGCCGTCCAGCGCTGCGGGGTCCACGGCGGACTTCCGGGGCCGACTAACGGCAGAGCTGAGCACGGCTCATGCGCTCCGAGTTGACGTTGGCGTCGACCGTTCGGACGACACGTCTCGGAGATCCGTAAGCGAGAGGGCTGGGCCCGAGAGCGGCTGGGCCGATACGCGCACGCTGCGCAGTCCGTCGATCAGGAGGTCGAGGTGGCGCTGTGCAAGGCTGTCGTCCAGGGCAGGTGGAAACCAACCCGGAAGTGGGCGGCTGAGTCTGATAATTGAGAGGCCGATGTCGCCGAACGTCACGTCGGAGCGAAGCGTGCCCTCCGCGCGTGCCAGGTCGATCATCTTCTGAACGAGGTCGGTGAGCTCCTCACGGATACGCACGACGTCCGTGTCGCGCAGCAGGCTGTCGCCGACCAGGACTGGCATCACCGCGCCGATTCGGAGCGCGAGGGCACGCCGCATGTACCGCGCGAGCGCTTGAAAGGCATCCGGCTCCTCGATCAACGCCAGACTAGCCTCGTCGGCCACGCGTCGGAGTACATCAAACGCCACGGCTCTGGCCAACGCCTGACGGTCCGGGAAGCGCCGGTACAGAGTGGCGACGCCCACGCCGGCGCGGCGCGCGATCTCATCCAGGGGTGCATCCGCACCCTGGTCGACAAACACGTCGCGCGCCGCCAGGAGGAGCTGATCGCGGTTGCGCTGGGCGTCAGCGCGCAACCGCGGTTCGACGCTCGACGCGCTGCGTGCCTCGGTCGGCGGCCGAGGCGCACTGGACATTGGACTCATGTGGATGGATTTTCTCCGGTTACACGGCTATAGTACGCGCGTAACCGGAAGATTTCAATCCATTTAGCCTTGGTCCGGCGGGCGGCGCCATGTCTGCCGCCGGCGCGCCGAGCGAGGATTTATGAGGCCGCCAACAGAAACCGAGACTGCAACCACCGTCATACACGTCCTCGTCCGTATTGCCGGGCTCACGGTGACCGGCGTGGGCATGTTGGCGTTGGTCGACCGGACGACCGCGCTCAGCGCTATCTACCTGCTGGTGGCACTCGGCCTGATGGCAGGATTGTGCGTCTTGGCGGCGAGGGCTGCCCTGGCAGGAGTCGCTTGGCCGGCCGTCGCGGCCACCGTCGTGGCGGCCATCGCACCGCCGTTACTCGGACTGAGCGCGGAGTGGCAGCTCTATAGCGTCGTGGCGTTGGCGCGCTCGGTGTCTCGGAGGATCTCGTGGTACGCCTCAGGCGAGCACATCGTCACCCCGGCCGACCCATCCACTCAGAACGTGTCCTCGGCCGGGGAGCGTCAATAACAGGTAGATTCTGAGATCACTTTTGGGCGACTCCCGGTTCCCGAAGGAAAGCGGGCGCAAGCTCGACGCCGACGCATACGACCGTAGGTCGTCCGCTGCGGGTACATGCTCGGGCTCCGAGGTAGGTTGTTGCTCTCGTGACCAGGTGGTCGTTCGCTGGCGGCGCGGCTCGCGGGCCTCGGCCGATGGCGGCAATGCGCTTTTACGCGGAGCCGGTCAGCCAGCGCGGGTCGGGGTACAGCGGGGCTGGACGGTCGACCGCGTCAAGCGCCGCGAGCTCGTCCTCAGTGAGGGACAGCTCCGCCGCGGCAAGGTTGTCGGCGAGCTGCTCAGGGCGTGACGCTCCGACAATCACGCTGCTTACCTCCGGCTTTGCGAACAGCCACGCGTAAGCGACGTGCGCGACCGGCACGCCCCGCGAATCGGCGATCTCGCGCATCTTCTCGACGGCGTCGTAGCCGCGCTGGAGGTCGATTGGGGGGACCGAGAACGCGGCCCGCCGCCCGCCCCCGCCGGTCGGTCCTCGCGCGTGTACTTGCCGGTCAGGAAGCCACTGGCAAGCGGGCTCCAGATCAGCGTCCCAATGCCGGCGGCGCGACAGTACGGGAGGATCTCGCGCTCGGCCTCGCGGCCGACCAGCGAGTAGTAGATCTACCCCGAAACGAACGGCGCGTACCCGCGCCACGCCTGGATACCCTGGCCGCGGGCGGGTGCCAGGCCGGGAAGTTCGACCACCCCACGTAACGCACGAGGCCACGGGAGACGAGATCGTCAAGCGCGCGCAGCGTCTCCTCCCAGGGGGTGACGAAGTCCGGCTGGTGCAACAGGTAGAGGTCGATCCAGTCGGTCCCAAGCCGCCGCAGCGCCGCCTCGGCGTTGCCGATCACGTGCCGGTAGCTCAGCCGCAGAAGATCCCGGTCCTCGTCATACGAACCTGTCCCGAACGTGCTGACCTTCGTCGAGATCACCGCCCGCTCGCGAGCGCCGGCTCGCCGCGGCGCCGCGCCGAGCACCTCCTCGCTGCGGCCCTGCCCATAGCTCTCGGCGGTGTCGAACAGGTTGACGCCGGCGTCGAGCGCAAGGCCAACCATCCGGTCGGCGGCGGCCCGGTCGACGTTGGCGTGGAAGGTGCTAAACGAGTACTGCCCAAACGTCATCGTGCCGAGCGCCAGGCGCGAGAGTCAGACCCGACTCTCCAAGCTGCACGTACTGCATCGACACCTCCGCTCTTGGTTGCACATCCTGTGACCGCTCAGGTGCTGCGTGGCTCTAAACCCTCGAAACGCTCGATGGTCGGGGTGCTGCCGGGCGCCCAAAGCGCCACAACAGCGTCGACGGCCGAGCGGTTGCGCGTGCGCTCCGCCTGCATGTGCCGGTCGAGCAACGCCTGGCTGGCCCAGCGCTCCAGTAGCACCAGCCTGTCGGGGTCGTCCAGGCTTTGGAACAACTCGTATTGCTCGCAGCCTTCTTCCCGCTGCGCGATCGCCTGCAGACTCTTGAAGGCGCCGGCAAGGTCAGCTGCTCTGCCCGGCGCAACCTGAATCGTGACAACGTGCCGAGTGCCCATTGATCCTCCGAAGCTAATCGCTGCAGCATGCTACTGACACGGCCCGCCGCCGTAATCACGCCCGCACCGTACAGGACCGACCCGAGCGGCTTGCCGTTCCAGACGTTCAACCGAGCGCGAGCTCGGCGTCGCGATGGACGATCGCGTTTCGTCCCGAGCGAGCGCCTGGCCGGAACGGCTGGGGACGCCCGCATCCGTGGGAGAGCGGGCGCGAGTCGATACGTCGAATCCGTCTCGGCCGTCGGCGCGCCGCACCGCGTCGACGACGCCCTCGAAGTCGTCTTCGGCATCGCGGCCGAGCGCCACCCGCATGCCCGTGGCATCGCGAACCTCGGATACCAGCCGCCGCTTGCCCGAGTCATGGACGGTGCTTACCTGAGTTGCACCCGCTCGACGCAGCTCCTCCGCGAGCGCTCGCACCCGCCGCTACGATGGCCTGCTCGCGGTGACGAGCCATGCCCGGGCTCCCAGCCGCAGGCCATCCAGCGTGACGTGCGGTTCGAACGCAGCCTGCACCGCCTCGCTGACCCGGGCAACCGTCGGCGGGTCGGCGTCCCGGAGCAGGGACTTCCAGTTCCTGGTCGACTTGAGGAATGCGATGCTGTCGACGACGTCCTGACCCATCCACAGTCTCTCCTCGATCGGCTCGATGACCACGTCGCCGAGCCCCGCGGCGCGCAACACCGAGGCGATCCGGTCGCGTTCGCTTAGCGAGAACGGTCCAGGGGCTGTTGGATCATCGGGTGGTGGGAGCGCCACGTGCTGGGCAGCGGCGGCGGCGGGGACCACGATCCATTCGTTGTCGGCGCGCTTCTGCCAGCAGACGAATACCAGTCGGCCTCCGGGGCGAAGGCCGCGGGCGATGTTGGCGAACGCGGCCGCCGGGTCGGTGAAGAACATCACACCGAAACGGCTCAAGGCGACGTCGAGCGCACTGGGTGTGAAGCGGTGCACCTGGGCGTCGCCGTGCTCAAACCGGACATTGCTCAACCCCTCCTCCTGGGCTCGGCGGGCCGCCTGGCGCAGCATCGCCGTGGACAGGTCCAGCCCCAGTGCCTCTCCATCAACTGCGACCCTCCCAGCCGCTCGCGTGGTGGACCCGGTGCCGCAGCCGATGTCGACGACCCGCTCGGCGCGTCCGATGGCGGCCGCCGTCAGCAGGTGACCGGTGAACGGCGCCAGGGTACGTTCGTAGCGCTCCTCGTGGACCAGCCAATGAGCGGCCTCGTCGCCGTTCCAGTAGCGGGCTTGTTCCTCGTTCGTCACCGCCCAGGTTTCCATAGCCCGTAGTCAACGCCTTCAAGTACGCTTGAAGTCAAGAATGCCCGATCGGCTGCTGACTATCGGTGAGCTGGCCCGCCGCAGCGGGATTGCCCCATCGGCCTTGCGCTACTACGAGGCGCTCGGCCTGCTTCCGACGCCCGCCAGGATCTCAGGGCAACGCCGCTACCCCGAATCGGCAGTCAGGATCGTCGGTATGATCCTGCTACTGCGAGACGTCGGGTTCTCGCTCGCCGAGCAGAAGGCATTCATGGCCGCACGGGCGAGTACGTCGAACGAGTGGCAGTGGCTTGTGCGGCGTAAGCTCGCCCAACTCGACGAGCAGATCGCCAACGCCCAGACGGCGCGCGAGGCCATCGAACACGCCCTGCGCTGTCCTCACGAGGACATCCTGCAATGCCCCAACTTCGGCAGCCTCATCACCACCAGCCTGGCCGGCCAGCCGCTCCACGAAGCCCACTCGCACGAGCACGTATCCGCGACCTTCTGATCGCCAGTATTGCGACCTGCAAGCGCACTACCGACTCAGGAAACTAGATCGCCACCGCCACGAGGCCCCCGAGCACGTGGCTGAAACGGCGTCGTTACGCCGACCACGCCGCTCCGGCCAGCGCGTCAGTTCCAGAGGCTCTAGCGGTGATGGATCTCCGTCATAAGCCCGCCGCCCACGTGGACCAGGTTGTGGCAGTGGAAGAGCCAGTCGCCCGGATTGTCCGCGACGAACTCGATTTCATACTGCTCCATGTGCCGCACGGTGAGCGTGTCCTTGAGTGGACCGTCAATGGCATGTCCGTTGGCCGCGACGACCTGGAAGGTGTGCCCGTGCAGATGCATGGGGTGGTCTTCCATGCTCATGTTGAGCAACTTGATCCGCACCCGCTGCCCCTGACGTACCTCGAGCGGGTCCGTATTCGGGTAGTTCTTGCCATTGATGGTCCAGTTCGTCGGCGAGCCCATGCCCATCATCACTCCGCCTGACAGCGTGAGCTCATAGACGCGGTCCGGTGGATCGGGATGCGCTGGTCCGCCGAAATTGGCGTAACTGGCAATGCGCACCTGCGCATCGGGTGGGAAATCTTGAGCTGGCTCGGCTTCGTTGCCCTCGTACACGATGTCGCTCAGCGGAACGACTTTGCCCGCGTTGGACAGCGCGGGCACGAGTGCCTCCAGTAACCAGCGGCCGGGGTTGTCAGCGACGAACTCGACGTCGGCGCGCTCGCCTACCCCGAGCGGCACAGCTTCCACCGGAACCGGCTGTGCCAGCGCGTTGCCGTCCGTATGCGTGAGCGTGAGTCGGTGGCCAGGCAACGCGAAGATCTGAGTGTCTGTGGCGTTGGCGTTGATGAGCCGCAGACGCACGCGTTCGCCCTGGCGGACCGTGAGCGGGGGCGACGCGGAGTAGGTCTTGCCGTTCAGCGTGAACGTGTCGTAGTTCAGTCGGCCGGCGGACTGATCCATCATGCCGTCCATACCACCAGTGCCTGATGGAGTCGGCATGACCATCGGGCCCGGAGTGGCTGCACCAGTGGTGACCCACTCGCCGCTCACCAGGGTGAACTCGCGGTCAGGTCGGGCACTTTGTGGCGGCGGGCCGCGCGGCTCGATGATCAGCGCACCGACGAGTCCGCCGCCCTGCTGCGCCAGCTCGTTCGCGTGGGCGTGGTACCAGCGCGTGCCCGCTGGTGTAGCGACGAAGTCGTAGGTGAACGTGTCGCCTGGCTGGATGGCCGCCTGCGACAACCCGAGCACGCCGTCCATGCCCACCGGGACCTCGACACCATGCCAGTGCACGGTGGTTGGTTCTTGCAGCCCATTCTTGACGGTGACCCGTACGGTATCGCCCTCCGTAACGCGGAACTCTGGTCCAGGTACCTGGCCGTTGTACGCGTAGGCGTCGACCGTCTTGCCTGGCGCAAGCTCCCAGCCTGTCCGGCCGACATCTAGCTCGAATTCATTGATCTGGCCGGTCGTTTGTACTTGCTTCAGAGGCGGCAGCGTCAGGGCAGGATGGGTGCTCTCGGCCGGCCGAGACCACACAGCTTCCGCCGCAAGCACCACGCCCA
>WNGB01011709.1_pt1 | contig 11991 bp, 5 predicted proteins | sample 5400681 | NCBI WGS metagenome assembly WNGB01 (sample SAMN13153367, study PRJNA577476) | soil metagenome | isolation source: 115 cm soil or saprolite under grassland replicate 2 | place: USA:California | collected 2016-06-15 | reverse complement strand
CGCCGAACAGCAGCTGGGAGTTGCCCCGGATCAGCACCGGTCGACCGGCTAGGTCCGGGTTGAGGCGCTCACCGACCCGGTCGTCCAGCGGCAGCACGTTGTACTTGGTCGCCTCGCTCAGCCACAGCCGCTGCAGTTCGTGGAGCTTGTCGGGGTGCTCGGCTGCCAGGTCGTGGGCCTGGCTCCAGTCGCTGGTGGTGTCGTACAGCTCCCAGTGGTCGTCGTCGAAGGCGGGCACCTCCCCGCCGACCAGGATCCAGGGGGTCTTGTGCTTGGTGACCGCGGTCCAGCCCCGATGGTAGATGCCGCGGTTGCCGAACATCTCGAAGTACTGCGTCTCGTGGCGGTCGGCCGCGTCGGCGTCGTCGAACGAGTAGGCCATGCTCACGCCCTGCAGGGGCATCTGCTGGACGCCGTGGACGCTGACCGGCTCCGGCAGCCCTGCGGCCTCCAGCACGGTCGGGGCGAGGTCGATCACGTGGTGGAACTGGGAGCGCACCTCGCCCCTTGCCGAGACCCCGTTCGGCCAGTGGACGATGGTGCCGTTGCGGGTGCCGCCCCAGTGCGAGGCGACCTGCTTGGTCCACTGGAAGGGGGTGTCCATGGCATGCGCCCAGCCGACCGCGTAGTGGTTGTAGGAGTCGGGGCCGCCGAACTCCTCCAGCCGCGCCGTCATGAACTCCGGCGTCTCCAGGGCGGCGGCGCCATTGAAGTTGATCATCTCGTTGAAGGTGCCGTTGATCGTGCCCTCGGCCGACGCGCCGTTGTCGCCGATGATGTAGTAGACGAGCGTGTCCTCCAGGATGCCGAGGTCCTTGAGCGTGTCGATCAGCCGGCCCACGTGGTGGTCGGTGTACTCCAGGAAGCCGGCGTAGATCTCCATCTGCCGGATCAGCACCGGCTTGAGCGCCTCCGGCATCTCATCCCACGCCGGGATCTCCTGGTGGCGCCTGGTGAGCTGGGTGTCGGCGGGGATGACGCCGAGGCGCTTCTGGCGCTCGATCGTCTCCTCGCGCAACCTGTCCCAGCCCTGGTCGAACTTCCCCCGGTACCGGTCCGCCCACGCCTTCGGCACGTGGTGGGGAGCATGGGTGGCGCCCGGCGCGAAGTAGACGAAGAACGGCTTGTCGCCCATCAAGGCCTTCTGCTGGCGGACCCACTTGATCGCCTTGTCGGTCATGTCTTCCATGAAGTGGTAGCCCTCTTCGGGCGTCTTCTCCGGCTCGACCGGGACGGTTCCCTCGTAGATCGCCGGGTAGTACTGGTGCGCCTCGCCGCCGATGAAGCCGTAGAAGTACTCGAACCCCCCGCCGCCGGTCGGCCAGGCGTCGAACGGGCCCATCGGGCTGGTCTCCCACACCGGCACCTCGTGGCACTTGCCGAACTGCGCGGTCGAGTAGCCGTTCAGCTTGAGCGTCTCCGCCAGCGGCGCGGCGGTGTTGGGCCGGATCGAGTTGTACCCGGGCGCCGAGGTCGCGATCTCGGTGATCCCGCCCATCCCGACCGCGTGGTGGTTGCGGCCGGTCAGCAGCGCCTGCCGGGTCGGCGAGCACAGCGCGGTGGTGTGGAACCGGTTGTACTTCAGGCCGCCTGCGGCCAGCCGCTCGGCCGTGGGGGTGCTGATCGGCCCGCCGAAGGCGCTGGAGGCGCCGAAACCGACGTCGTCGATCAGCACCACCAGCACGTTGGGCGCCCCTGCCGGTGGCCGCAGCGGCTCGATCGGCGGGAAGGAGGTATCGGGGTCCTTGGCGTCGTAGGTGACCAGACCCGCGTAGGCCCGATCTGGGATCGGCAGCGTCTCGCGTCCAACGGAAGTGTCCTGGCCCATCCGGTCGCCCCCATCCGCTCGTCGGGCACTGGTGCACCGATGACGCTAGCGGCCGGGTAGGTGAGCAGGCATCACCCGATCAGGGTGATGCCTGCTCACCCTTCCTCCTGGCACGGTCGCGGCATGAGGCTTTCGCAGGGGGATGGTCGGGAGACCCGGGCGGTGGGTCCGCACCTGCCCGACGTCGCCGCGGATCCTCCAGGAGGGTAGCCAGTTGGCCCGCTGGCTCGCCCGCTACCAGCTGTCATGGCTGCGCTGGGACCTGCTCGCCGGGCTCACCGCCGCGGCGGTGGTGCTGCCCCAGGCGTTGGCGTACGCGTCGCTGGCCGGGCTGCCGGTCCAGGTGGGCCTGTACGTGGCCCTGGTGCCGATGCTCCTCTACGCGCTGCTCGGTACCTCAAGGCCGCTCAGCGTCAGCTCGACCTCGACGATCTCGATCCTGACCGCCGGCGCGCTCACCGAGGTCGGCGCCGCCACCGATCCCGGGCGCGCGGCGGCCACCGCGTCGCTGCTGGCCCTGCTGGTCGGCGGGATCCTGGCGGTCGCTGGCCTGCTGCGCCTGGGGAACCTGGCCGACTTCATCTCCACGCCGGTGCTGGCCGGGTTCAAGGCCGGCATGGGGCTGGTCATCGCCGCCAGCCAGCTCGGCAAGGTGCTCGGCGTCCCGGTCGAGGGCGACGACTTCTTCGCCAAGGTCTGGTCGGCGCTGCAGCAGCTCGGCGACGCCGACCCGGCCACGGTCACGCTCGCCCTCGGCGCCCTGGCGGTGCTGCTTGCCTTGCGGCGCTGGGCCCCCATGGTGCCCGGCCCGCTGGTGGTGGTGGTGCTGGGGATCGCGCTGGTGTCGCTGACGGACCTGGGCCAGCGGGGCGTCGCGCTGGTCGGCCCGGTGAGCGGCGGCCTCCCCGAGTTCGAGCTGCCCGACCTGGCGGGCACGGGCGCGCTGCTGCCGGCCGCCGCCGGGATCGCGCTGATGTCGTTCATCGAGTCGATCTCGGCCGCCCGCGCGTTCGCCGCCAAGACCGACCCGCCGGTCGACGCCGACCGGGAACTGCTCGCCCTCGGCGCCGCCAACCTGGGCGGCGGCCTGTTCCAGGCCTACCCGGCGGGCGGGGGCACCTCCCAGACCGCGGTCAACGACGGGGCCGGCGCCCGCAGCCAGCTCGCCGAGGTGGTGACCGCCGGGATGGCCGTGCTCACCCTGACCGTGCTGGCGACGCTGCTGGCCGACCTGGCCGAGGCGATCCTCGGCGCCATCGTGCTGGTCGCCGCGATCGGGCTGGTGAACCTGGCCCCGCTGCGGAGGATCAGCACCATCCGGCGGCGGGACTTCTCGCTCGGCCTGGTGGCCCTGGCCGGGGTGCTGACCTTCGGAGTGCTCCGCGGCGTCTTGATCGCCGTGCTGATCTCGCTGCTCACCCTGGCCCACGAGGCCAACCACCCTCGCATCGTCACCAGCCGGCCCGTGCCCGGCCTGCTGGTCGTGCGGCCGGAGGGGCGCCTGTACTTCGCCAACGGCCGCCGCGTGTGCGAGCAGATCCTCCAGCTCGCCATCGAGACCGAGCCCGCCTCCCGGGTCGTGGTCCTGGACGCCGACGCCGTCCCCGACCTGGAGATCACGGCGCTGGAGCGGCTCGCCGACCTCGCCGAGGACCTCCACGGGCGGGGGATGGTCCTCTGGGTGACCGGGCTGGGCCAGCGGCCGTACGAGATGACCCGCCGGGCCGCGGAGCTGCTCGGCCGCACCTCCCTCGACACCGGGTCCGGACCGTTGGGCGTGCGGTTCTTCGAGCGCCTCGACCAGGCGGTCGCGGCCTACGAGCGCCGCGCTGAACCGGACCGCCCTCCGGCGTGACCGTTCGCAGGTCGCGGAGGCTGCGGCAGGGGACCGAGGGCGGGCCGTCCCCAGCCGGGAAGCTCCATGCCGAGGCGTGCCGCGGCGGCGTTGGTGGCCGCGTCGAACACCTCGGCCCGGTGCTGGTCGCCGCGCCGAGCTCGGCCGCGGAGCATGCCGGCGTAGGCCTGTCTGCTGAGCGCGAGCCACGGCTTGGCCCCGAGGCGGCGGTGCGCCACCATGGCGGCAAGCAGGCGCCGCTCGGCATCGTCCCAGCGTCCCGCGGTGGCGGCGAGCACCCCGAGATGGTGGTCGCCCGCGCCCAGGTACACCATCGGGCCGGCGCCCAGATGCCAGCCCCTGTAGGGCAGCAGCAGGTCGTAGAGCCTGGCGGCGGCGGCGTCGTCGCCCAGCAGCGCGCAGCTGCCGACCAGCCCGACGACCTCCACGCCGCTGCGCCGGCCGGCGAACCGATCGGCCGCCGCGGCATCGAGGTCGCGGCGAGCCTCACCCTGCCGGCGCTGCCCCGGGAAGGCGAGCGGGAGCAGCGAGCGCCACCCTTGCCCGAGCGGTTCCCGGACGAGCTGCTCGACGATGCCCCGAACGTCGCCGGGGCGGCCCTGGAGCCAGCGCAGGAAGATGAGCTGGGTGCTGGTGGCGAGGGACGTCCCCGCGCCCAGCATGTCCCGGCCGTAGGCGAGCGCCTGCTCGGTCAGCCGCTCGCCCGCGGCGAACTCGCCCCGCATGATGGCGCGCATCGCCCGGACCATCAGCGACAGCCACCATCGGTACGGCATGCGCTGCTGGCCGGCATCCCGCTCCCGGACGTCGGCGAACCGGTCGATGCCGTCCAGGTCGCCGGCGGCGAGCAGCGCCTCGGCCCGCGGGAGGCTCGCGGCATCCAGCAGCCGGTCGTCCCCCAGCCGCGCCGCCAGGCGCACGAGCTCGGCGCTGGCCTCCAGCGCCTCGCCCGGCCCGCGGTGGCCGAGCGCCAGGCCGGCAAGGGCGTGCGCCTGGTCGGCGAGCACGGCGGCCAGGACCCCGGGATCATCCAGCTGGCGGGCCAGCCTGACCGCCTGGCCGAAGCCCGGTGGATCCGGCTGCTCCGCGGCGCTGAGGTCGGCCGTGACCGTCAGCCAGCCCGCGAGCCGGGCGAGCAGCAGGGCGCGCAGCGCCCCGTCCCGCTCACCGAGCGCGGCCAGTGCCTCCCGGAGCAGCGCCACCGCCGTGGCCGGGTCGAGCTGCAGCGACCAGAAGCTCAGCAGGCCGCCGGCGGCGAGCGCCGCTCGAGCCAGCAGCTCGGCCGATCCGGCCGCCCTGGCGGCGGCCGCCGCCTCCAGGTACGCCTCGCCCGCCCTGACGGGCTGGCCGGCGTTCGTCCAGGCCTCGCCGAGCGCCAGCAGCAGGACGCCCCGGCGCCCTTGGCCGTCGGCGCCGCCGCGGTCGAGCGCGGCGAGGGCCTGCCGGTAGCGGTAGGCGGCCTCCTCGTGGAGCAGCTGGGAGCTCGCCTGGTCGCCCGCCCGCTGCGCGTACCCGACCGCCTTGGCGGTGTCGCCGGCACCGCCGAGCGCGAAATGGTCTGCCAGGTCCCACAGGCGGGCCCGGCGGCCACCAAGACCCTCCAGTGCCTCGCCGGTCCGGTGGTGGAGGAGGGCACGGCGGCTTGCCGGAAGGCTCCGGTAGACGAGGTCGCGCACGATCCCGTGGTGGAAGGTGTAGCGGCCGGGGACGCCCGGCTGCTCGTCGAGCAGCTTGGCCCCAACCGCCGCCTCCAGCGCGCCGACGAGGTCGTCGTAGCCGAGGTCGACCACCCGGTCGAGCAGCATCAGGTCGGCGGTGTGGCCGATCACCGCGGCGGCCTCGAGAAGCTCCTGGACCGCGCCGCCGAGCCGGGCCAGTCGCTGACCGACGACCAGGCGGACGCTGTCGGGGACGTCGTCCACCGCCGGGCCGGCGGCCGCTCCGGCGACGTCACCGCCGGCGAGCGCGTTGGTTTCGGCCAGGTGTCGCAGCAGCTCGACCACGAAGTAGGGGTTGCCTCCGGTCCGCTCGCCGAGCACGCGTGCCAGCATCGCCGCGCCGGGGCCGAGCGGCCGGCCAAGGACCGTCTCGGCCATGGCCGCGATCTCGCGCGGGTGGAGACCGCCCAGCGCCACGCGTTCGGCCCCTGGGGCACGCAGCAGGTCGGCCAGCACGCCCGGCAGATCGCTGCGGATCGCCTCATCGTCCCGAACGATCAGCAGCAGCAGGAGGGAGGTGGGGCGGTGGGTGTTGGCGAGGTTGCGCAGCAGGGAAAGACTCGGCGCATCGGCCTGGTGCAGGTCGTCGACCACCAGCAGCACCGGCCCGCTGGCCGCGATGGCGTCCAGCAGGCCGGCCACCGCCCCGAACAACAGGTATCGCTCGGCCTCCGGGCCGCCTCGGGTGGGGGCAGGAAGATCGGGCAGCCGTCCGGCCAGCTCAGGCCAGAGCCGCGCCAGCTCCCCGCCTTGGGGGCCGATCAGCGCGCGGAGCCGCTCGGCGGGACAGGCGGCCAGGAAGGGCCCGAGCGCGGTCCGCACCGGAAGGTAGGTGATGCCGAGCTGCTCGTCGCACCGCCCGAACAGCACGGTCGCCCCGTCGCGCTCCGCCAGCGCCGCCAGCTCGGCGGCAAGCCGGCTCTTGCCGATGCCGGCCTCCCCGGTCACCAGGACGAGCCGCTGTCTGCCGGCGCGCGCGCCTGACCATGCCGCCCGCAGCCGCGCCAGCTCCAGGCCACGGCCCACAAAGGGCTCTTCGCCCGATGGCGAAGCGGCAGGCAATGCCCGCCCCAGAGGGATCTGGAGGCCCGGGTGGGCCTGGAGCCAAGGCGTGGCGGCCCTTCCGGCGCGCAGCAGGTCGAGGTAGGCGGTCTCCAGCTCCGGCGAGGGGTCCACGCCGAGCTCCTCGGCGAGCAGCCGGCGGCAGCGGTCGTAGGCCCGTAGCGCCTCGCCCCGGTCACCGGCCATGGCGTGGGCGCGCAGCAGCCGCAGGTGCGCCGACTCCCGGAAGGGCTCGAGCCCGACGAGCTGCGTGGCCGACTGGACGGCCAGCTCCCCTCGGCCCTCGGCGAGGCTGACGTCGACCAGCACCTGGAGGGCGCGGACGAGCACCTCGTGCCACGCTGCGCGGCGCCGCTCCACCCAGGGGCCCTCCTGGCCCGGCAGCAGCGGCCGGCCGGCGAGCGCGCGGGCCGTGGCGGCGGCCGACCGCGCCCGCCTCAGGTCGCCAGCGTCGAACGCCCGCTCGGCCGCCTCGGCCTCGCCTTCGGCCAGCTCGACGTCGACCGTGGTGTCGCTCGGCAACACCAGCTGGTAGCAGCCAGACGAGCTGGTCAGCATGTCGCCGGCTGGGAGCTCCAGCGCCTCCAGGAACCCGCGGACCTTGCTGACCGCCCCGCGCAGGGCGGGCCGCCAGGTCGGCGGCGGCGTCGGTCCCCACACCGCCTCGGCCAGCTCCTCGCTCGGCACCGGCCGGTCACGCTCGGCGACCAGGTAGGCAAGGACCACCCGCCCCTGCCGGCCCGGCAGGTGGGTCGCGTCCAGGGTCGTGTTGTCGGTCTCGACCTCCAACCGACCGGTGAGGCTGACTCGTACCGACATGACACGTCCGACCGTTGCGAAATACTTGCGCCCGAATCCTAGTCTGCTCTGCTGCGAAGCTTGTGCCAACCCTTGTCACCCGATGGACCCGAACTGGACAGGGGGGAGCCCCGACGGGCCGGGGGGCGTATGGCGGACGGCAAGGCCGGAGAAGCGCGCCCCGAGGTTCGGTCAGAGGGCCTGCTGGCCACCAAGCTGGTGGTCCCGCTGCCGCGTTGGCGGCCGGTGGGGCGACCACGGCTGCTCGATCTGCTGGAGGCCGGGACGCAGCGTCCGCTCACCCTGCTGGCCGCGCCGCCTGGGTCCGGCAAGACGGTGCTGCTGGCCTTGTGGGCGGCCAGCGGACGCGCGCCTGGTCCGGTGGCCTGGGTGACCGTCGATCCCGGCGATGACGACCCGACCCGCTTCTGGGCGCACGTCCTTGCGGCGCTGCGGGAGACCGGCGCCGTGCCGGCCGACGGATCCCTGGCCGGCCTTGACCCGCCGCCGAAGGAGGGCGTCGAGCGCTTCCTGGCCCTGCTGATCAACGGGTTGGCCGAGCTGGCCACGCCGGTGGTGCTGGTGCTCGACGACCTGCACGAGGCGGCCGGGCTCGGCGTGGCGGCCGGGCTGCGGTTCCTGCTGCGGCACGGCCCGCCGCAGCTCCGCCTGGTGGTGGCCACGCGCGCCGACCCGCCGCTGTCGCTGCACCGGCTGCGGGTGGCCGGGCGGCTCGGCGAGATCCGCGCCGTCGAGCTGGCCTTCACCCCGGCAGAGGCCGGGGAGCTGCTGGCCGGGCTGGGAGTGGACCTGCCCGATGGTGAGCTGGAGGCGCTGTGGAAGCGGACCGAAGGCTGGGTGGCCGGGCTGCGGCTGGCCGCGCTGTCGCTGCGCGGCCACCCGGACCCCGGACGGTTCGTGGCGGAGTTCGCCGGCGACGACCGCGCCGTCGCCGGCTACCTCGTCGAGGAGGTGCTGGCCCGGCAGCCAGCCGAGGTGCAGGCGTTCCTGTTGCGGACCTGCGTGGCCGAACGGCTCTCGGGCGGGCTGGCGGACGCGCTGACCGGCCGGGACGACGGCGACCGGCTGCTGGCCCGCCTGGAGCGCGACCACGCGTTCACGGTCGGCCTTGGGCCCGGCCGGTCCTGGTACCGCTACCACCCGCTGTTCGCCGAACTGCTCCGCGCGGAACTGCGCCACGCGCGGCCCGACGAGGTCACCGAGCTGCACCGGCGGGCGGCCTCGTGGCATGCGGCCAACGGGCTGGTGGCGGAGGCGGTCCGTCACGCGCTGGCCGGCGGCGACATCGACGGGGCGGCCGGACTGCTGGCGACGCACTGGTTCCCGATGCTGGTCGACGGCAAGCAGGCGGCCCTGCGGGAGCTGCTTGGGCGGCTGCCGGTCGAGCGGGTGCGGAAGGACCCGGAGCTCAGGGCGGTCGCGGCCGTCGTCCGGTTGGCGCTGGGCGAGTTGGAGCAGGCCGACGCCTGGCTGGAGCCGGCCGGGACGCCCGCGCCGTCGGGCACGCGGCAATCGCGATCCGAGGCGGTCAGCAGCCTGGCTCGGCTGTGGCGGGCCGGGCTGCTCGGCGACCTCGACGCCGCCCTGTCGGCCGGCCACGAGCTCCTGGAGCCGTCGGGAGACGGGTGGGCGCAGATCGCGGGCGAGGACGACCGCCGGGCGCTGACGCTCTGCCTCCTCGGCGCCGCCGAGCTATGGGGCGCCCGGCTCGACGATGCGGCCGTCCGTCTGGAGGAGGGCCGCGCGCTGGCCGAGCGCGGCGGCCATGCGCACCTCGCCCTCGGCGCCAGCAGCCATCTCGCGTTGCTCGAGGCCGTTCGTGGGCGCCTTGGTCGTGCCGCGGAGCTGGGCCGCGCGGGCGCCGAGGTGGCCAGGCGTCGCGGCGGGTCCAGCCCGCAGCTGGCGTGCGCCGAGCTGGCGCTCGCCCTGGTCGCCTGCCATCGCGACGACCTGGCCGGCGCGTTCGACGCGGTGGAGCGGGCGACGCGAGCGGCCAGCGGTGGAAGCGATCTGCCGGTCGTGCCGGCAGCGGCGCTGGTGCAGGCGTGGCTGGCGGCGACTGGCGGACGCCAGGGCGCCGACCGCGGGCTGGCGCAGCTGCGCGTCGCTCTGGGGGCGGCCGGCGGCCGGCGGCCTCCCCGGCTGCTCGCCGCCGCCAGAAGGCCCATCGAGGCGAGGTTGCTGCTCGCCGCCGGTGACGAGGCCGGCGCGGCGGCCCTCCTTCGCGGCGGCGACGTGGAGGCCGCGGAGGCCCTGTCCGCCGCCGGGCACACGGCCGCCGAGACCCTGCTCCTGGCAAGGGTGCAGCTGGTCCGGGGCGACCCGGCCGTCGCCGCCGCGACCGTGGCGCCGCTGCTCGGCGGCCAGGCGCCGGCGGCTACCTGGCCGGCGACGCCGGTCGAGGCGTGGCTGCTGGACGCGGTCGCCCGCCGGAAGCTGGCCGATCACGAGGCGGCCGCCCGCTCGCTGGAGCGGGCCCTCGACCTGGCCGTCGCCGAGGGCCACCGGCGGCCGTTCTTCGAGGGCGGACCGCCCGTGCGGGCGCTGCTCGCCGACCATCTGCACCGCGACGCCGCGCACGGGCCGCTGGTCAAGGAGCTGCTGGCAGGGCTGCTGACCCAGGTGCCAGCGCCGGCCGCCCTGGTGGGCGTGGCGCCCGCCCTGCCGGCGCCCGTCGAGACCCTCAGCGAGCGGGAGCAGGTGGTGCTGCGCTACCTGCCGAGCATGCTGTCGGCCGGGGAGATCGCCGCCGAGCTGTTCGTCTCCGTCAACACGGTGAAGACCCACATCAAGAGCATCTACCGCAAGCTCGACGCCAACCGGCGCTGGGACGCCGTCCGCCGCGCACGCCAGCTCGATCTGCTCTGACGTGCGCCGCGGACCGCGGCCCTCACATCGCGGGTCGCTCGGCGCGCCGGTCCAGGGCGTGGCCGAGGTGGCGGATCTCGAAGGCGGCGAAGATCTCGGTGAAGCCGTAGAAGACCGCGTAGATGCCGACGACGTTGATGAACACGAACAGCGACCTGCCCGGGTAGCCCACCGCCCAGATGCCCAACAGCAGCTCCAGGATCCCCAGGATCAGCGTCACCCACCACCAGGCGCGGCCGATCGAGCCCAGCGCCCCGACCACGTCGATGATGCCCTTGAACACCAGGAACCAGGCGAGGATCACCGAGATGACCAGCAGCGTCCGTCCCGGCCAGACGAAGGCGATGATCCCGGCCAGGATCGACAGGGCGCCGCCGACGTAGTACAGCCAGCGCCAGCTCATCGCTCTGCCGGCGGCCATCACCTGGGTGACGCCGGTGAAGATGAAGGTGATCCCGGCGAAGATGGCCAGGACCAGCAGGCTGCCGGCGTTGTAGGACAGCACGAACATGCCGAACAGGATCCACAGGATCCCGAGGACCAGGAACAGCCACCAGCTGCGGGTGAGACCGCGAACGGCGGCTCGGGAGGAGACGCCGGCTTTGGTCTCGGGCATCGGTATGTCGCTCACGAAGATCCCACCTTCCCTGCCGGACCGGGACGGCTCGCCCGCCCGGTCGTTTGGTAACTCGTGCCCGGATTATGCGCGGTTCGCAGTGTCTGGTCCTCACCCGAGCGGGGTGATTTGGTCAGGCGAACAGCCCGCCGATCCCCTTGCCGAGCAGCACCGTGCCGAGCACCGCCAGCAGCACCGTCATGACCGTGGGGTTGTTGGCGCCCAGCCATGCCTTCCAGCCGTCGAGGGTCGCCTTCGCACCGGGGCCTCCGAGCAGGTAGAAGACCACCGGGACGGCGATGCTGGCGCTGGCGAGGACGACGAAGACCGCCAGCGCGGCGGCCGAGGCGCCGCCCGACAGCCCGGCCTGCGCGATCGTCGCCGCCGCCGCGATGGCCAGCGCGAGGTTCTTGGGGTTGACGGCCGACAGCAGCCCTCCGAGCCCGAACGCCCTGCCGGCCGTGAACGAGTCGACGGCTCGCATCCACTTGGGCAGCTCCGCCTCCTGGCCGGGCTCGGGCCGGCTGCGCCACTGCCGCACCGCCAGCAGGAGCAGCAGCAGGCCGAGCAGCAGCTTGACCACGGACGCGACGGTGGAGGGTTCGGCGTCGTCCTCGGCGCCGGCGGCGCCGGCGAGCGCGAGCACCACGACCCCGACGACGGCCAGGCCGAGGACCCATCCGGCCAGGAACGCGAGGCCGTTGCCGCGCGCCCGCGCCGAGAACAGCATGAGGATGACCGCGATGATCGGCACCGGGCTGATCGCCACGCCGAGGGCCATCGGCAGGATGTCCCCGATCACGCCGCCCAAGGTCGTTCCCCCTTCATGCCCTGGAGGCAGCCCGGAGGATGCAGCGGAAGCCGAGGTGGCCGGTGGCGGTGTCGACCGCCTCGCCCTGGCGGGCCGCCGGCCGGTAGCGCAGGCAATAGCTGGGCGCGCACAGGTGCGAGCCGCCCTTGATCACCCGGCGCGGGATCCGCTCGGCCAGGACGGGAGAGGTCACCTGGGGGTTGCGCGGCACGCAGCAGGGCCTGGCCGCCTCCTCCGGGTGGCGCGGCGCGAAGTAGTCGGTGGTCCACTCCCAGACGTTGCCGGCCATGTCGTGCAGGCCGTAGCCGTTGGGCGGGAACCTCCCCACCGGCGAGGTGCCCTCGTACCTGTCGAGCAGCAGGTTCTGCCAGGGGAACTCGCCCTGCCAGGTGTTGGCCATCATCCGGCCCTTGG
>WNGB01049107.1_pt1 | contig 11992 bp, 16 predicted proteins | sample 5400681 | NCBI WGS metagenome assembly WNGB01 (sample SAMN13153367, study PRJNA577476) | soil metagenome | isolation source: 115 cm soil or saprolite under grassland replicate 2 | place: USA:California | collected 2016-06-15 | reverse complement strand
TCGGGCAGCGGCCCAACTGCTGCTCGCATGTTGTCGATCAGATGCTCGACCTTGCTGGTTGCCGGGATCGCGCAAGTGACAGCGGGGTGGGAGATAACGAACTTCAAGAAAAATTGCGCCCAGCTCGCGCAACCGATTTCGCTCGACCAAGGCGGCAGTGATTTTCCACGCACTCGGCTGAATAGTCCTCCGGCAGCGAGAGGCCGGTTGGCTAGCACGGCAACGCGTTTTTCGGCGGCGAGCGGCAACAGACGTCGTTCGGCTTCCCGTTCCACGATGGAATAATTGATTTGGACGAAATCGGGATTTTCGGAGGTGAGGACGCGCGCGAGCTCATCGTGGGCGCTCGCAGTGTAATGAGTGACGCCGATGTAGCGAACCTTGCCTTGCTCCTTCCAATGTCTGAGTGTCGCCAGTTGAGTTGGTCCAAACTTTGGTGGCGAGGAACAGATGTTTGCGCACGCCCAGTTCGGTGGCGAGATCGCCAACGACGCTTTCCGATTTGCCGTACATGGGCGACGAGTCGATGACGCTGCCGCCTAAGCGAACGAACTCGCGCAACACTTCTTTGAGCGGCTCGCGGGAGGATTGTCCCGCCCCGACGTCGAAGGTTTGCCAAGTACCGAGACCGACTGCGAGCAAAGATTCACCTGTTTTTGGAATTGGCTTGCGTATGCTCGAATCCGCCATGGCAAATTCTCCCGTGAGTACAAAGGTGCCGGCGCCAAGCGCGACTCTCACGAACTCACGCCGAGACATCGAGTTGGCGCGCGAGAAATTTAATTCAGTCATTGTAGATGCGGCGCAAGCCTTTTCATTGGCGCCCGACACTCGTTCCCCCGGGGCTCCTAAGTCAGCACTGTTCATATACCCATATTGTCCTTCGGCTTCCGTCTTCGCTCTTTGACGCGCGGTATACCGCTCCAGTCGCCGGCCATCCAAAATTCGGTCAGGCTGCCGAGCACGCCGAGAGGAATAGCCAGCGCCATGATGAAATACCAAAGATTCTCGCTATAGCTGCCGATTTTCGCCGTGCCGCCGCCAAAGATCGCGCCCATCGCGAGGCGCGTGATACGTTGAACTCCGTACTGGGTCGCGTAGATGCCCCAAAGCCCGCCGGCGAAGAATGCCAAAAACGGTCCCAAACAGAGCGCGAAAATCGCTCCGGCCTCACCGCCGCGCAAAGAAGTTTCTTCTAACTTTTCTTCTTCGGTTTGGCTGCCCACTCGTACGTCGCCCTTGAGCACGCGAAAGAGATAATTCACCGCGCCATGAATACCCAAATCCGGCCTGAGGCCGTCGAAATAGAGCTTTACTTGAGCGTACAGCTTTTGGCTCGCGATGGGTTCGGGAAGAAGATGGCGTAAATCAGCGCCAGCGTGGAATCCTACCTCGCGTTCTTTGCGCGCGACGACAAGGAGAACGGTTTTTTTTAGCTCCGCCTCGCCGAGCGGAAGAGTTTCGAAAGCCCTGCGCGCCAGGACATCGATGTTCTCGCCATCGAGGCTCTTTACCGTCAGAACTACGATATTGTCGGCAGTTTCGGTCTTGAAGCGGCGCAGGCGCTGTTCAAGATCGTCGACGCTCGCTTGCGGCAACATTCCGGCCAAGTCGTTGATAGTCGATCTGAGTGGCGGAAGGTCCAGTGCGAAGGAACTGGACCAAAATATGACATTGACGAGAAGCGCGATGACCAAGAAGTTCATCGCCGCTCTATGGATCGTTTAGCGCGCTGATCGAGCGCCACGAGCGCCGCGCTACTCAATGGAAAACCGAATTGCTCGTTGCGCATGCGCAAGCGCTGGCGGGAGATCTCGCAGATGATTTCCGTCGCACGCCTGAATGAGGCTTCATTTTTTATCAATGGAACAAGCGAGCGGGCGCCCGCGTCTTTGTGTTCGACTTCGTCCCGCAAGATCTCGTGAAAGGCGCACGCGATACGCCTCTCGATGCCGCGTTTCTTGAGGCGGCTGCAGACTTGATAAAGCGCGCCGCCACCGCCTTCGGTGAGGGTGATGGCGGCGCGCTCGAGCTGTTCGTCCTGGCGACGAATTTCCTTGGAGCTGACATTCACTGAGCCGTGTAAAAGCCCGGCGAAGCTCTTGCAAGCTTTCGGTCTTCGGGTAACCAAGTGAGATCGCGAGGAGCGATGTCCTCGCCGCTGATCTCTTGGAGCAGATCCATGACCAGACGGGCATGTTTGGTTTCGTCGGCGAGCTTTTCGGTGAGCTCCGCGTAGTCGCGACGATGGATGCCGAGATCGATACTGGGATAAAGCACGGTCAACGCGTCGATGATTGGTTTGATGGCGGAGTATTCTTTGAACCCCTGAGCTTTGAGCCAGCGCAAGTGCTCCTTTTTGGTTCTGGGCGTCTTGAAGAAAGCGCGGACCACTTTCGCTTCAGCATCGCGGTAAGCTGAGGCGAATCGCGTTAGTCTTTTGACGTAATTGTTCATGGGATTCGATGTAAGATCTTTCACTAACGTTCAGGATGACAAGTCTGGCCACGGCCAGGCTTGTCATCCTGGCGGCACGGGGACGACGGCGCTGCATTTCTTGCAGGTCCGCAGTTTTTCATCACTGGAGAACTTCTGGTAGACCTGTCCCACCGGATCGGCGCGGTAATCGCCGACCTCGATGGAGGTTTCGTAAACTTTCTCGCCGCACTCGTTGCAGAACCATCGGAAATGATCCATCTCTCCGGCTCTGCGCTTGCGTTCGAAGACGATGAACCAAGAGTTCTCCTCGAGCCGCGGCGAGTGCGGCACGCCGGCGGGACAAAGGAGGATTTGGCCGGCTTTTATGTCCGCCGTTTGTTCTTTGCCGTCGGGCGTTCGATAGACCAGATGCTGCACTCCGCTCAATTGCAACGTCACTTCGTCCGCCGGGTCGATGTGAAAATCCCAGCGCTCTTTGCGTCCGCTGCTCAAGAACGCGATGGATTCCGAATCCTGCCACAGCACGCGGCGACCTTTGCCCTCGGCTTTCACATCGTCGACGATGTCTTTGAGATCGATCGGTATTAGCTGTTTCATGTACGGACTATAACGCTTTCGAATCGTACCCGGCAATAGACTCCTGGCGGCGTGCTTGTGGCGCGGATTTCAAAGCGAGACTCTTCACTTCGTTCAGAGTGACAGCCTCAATGTTCACTTCGGCCTAGCTGACAAGAGATCTTCCTATTGATGTGTCGTGCTGAGCCCTTCGGCAAGCTCAGGACAGTTCCGCGAATCATGTCGACTTGTCCTTGACGGTCGAATGACCGCAGTGATAGTTTTTCAGTCAATTGACGTATTCGGAGGTGCACAATGGCTGAGAGAGTTTGGGAACGTTTTCTAACGGAACAGGACAAGGCGACGCTGGTTGGCAAAGCGGATCGGCGCGTCGGATTCGGCGAACGTCCGGCTTTATTGCTGATCGATCTTTATCGTTGGGTGTTCGGCGACAAGCCGGAGCCGGTGACTGAGGCGATCAAAACTTGGCCGGGGAGCTGTGGGCTCGCCGGCTGGAATGCGCTGCCGTACATTCAAAAGCTGATCGCCAAGGCGCGCGAAGTGGGTATTCCGGTGATTCACGTTACCGGACTAGACGGTGTGGCGGTGGAGCCGTGGTCGTTTCGGCGCGATGGAAAAAAACGCGCGACAATGAGCGCCGAAGATCTTGATCGTTTTCGACGCAGATTCCAAATTGTCGATGAAGTAAAACCGATTCCTGGCGAAACCGTGCTCAAGAAAACTTCGCCCAGTGCCTTCTGGGGTACGCCGCTGGTCGGCCATCTGAACTTCCTCGGCGTCGATACGATCATTACTTGCGGCGAGAGCACCAGCGGATGCGTGCGCGCGAGCGTTGTCGACGGCACGACCAATCGTCTTCGCATGATCGTCGCTGAAGAATGTGTTTTCGATCGGCACGAAGCGTGTCATGCGATCAATCTCTTCGACATGAACCAGAAGTACGCCGATGTTTTGCCGCTGGACGACATTTTCAAATATCTCGACGCTTGGCGTGCAGAGAAAGCCGGCCAGGTGGGTTACGCCAACAACAGTATCGAATATCTCAAGGACCTCGGCATCGGCGAAGAGTACAAAGGACTACGATAAGAAAAAAACTGGTTCAATGTTCCAGGTTCAAAGGCGCGCGCCTCGCGCGTCCTGAGGCTTCGAAGGATCTGTCATAAAGGTAAAAAAGATCTTTCACTTCGTTCAAGACAGGCTTGGAACATTGAACTTTGAACCCTTTTTAGGCCGGCTGTTTCTGAGCCCATACCAGGCAGCCGCCAAAACGACTATCGAGCTCAGCGCCATCGCTTGAAATCCTTCTTCGTAACCCATTTGCTGAATCAATGCACCGCATGCCAACGGTCCGATCGCTTGGCCAACCGAGCTGGACGCCCGGGATATACCGAGCGCTAGCTCTTTAGCGCCACGGTCAGCCGATTGCAGCGCAAAGGTGGTGGCGCCGACGTTAGTAAAGCCAAAGCCCATCGTCATAATCGCCAACGGAATTAGCAACGTGACAAAGCCCGCACCATGAACCTGCAGCAAAAACATGGGGATCCCAACGGCAACGCCAAGTAGAATGACACGGGCTGGTTTGATCCGATCGCACAGCCAACCGCCAACGTAGCGCCCGAATGTGTCCGTCAAACGCGATACCGATACCATCACTCCGACGGTTTCTAAACTTAGGCCCCGGAGATTCACGGCCAAAAATGGAAACGCAACTCGTGTGACGCCGACTAAAAACAAAAATGCTTGACAGATCGCCAGGCACGAGGCGAGAAAAGGCAGTTTGACCAGCAGAAGGCGACCCTCGCGCCAAAGGTTTGGTGATTGGTCACTACCGCTGCGCCGATACCGGTGTGCGCCGGCAGAAAGAACGAGAATCATGCCGATAAATTGAGGCGTGGCGTAGAGAAAAAACAATCCATCCGGTCCAAGCCACTTGCCGATAAAGCCGCCAAGTAGCGGTCCGAGAGTAAAACCGATCCCCAATGCTGAAGCCATCTGGCCCTGGACCCGACCCTGTCGCCCAGGCGCAGACTGATCGAAGCCAATTTTTCTCAGCGAGAGGGCGAACATGGCTTCGGTTAACCCAAACACGATCCAGGCTGCCATGAAAACCGGCATCGTACCGATAAAGATATAACCAACGATACTGGTCGCAAGCCCAATGATCACAGCAAAAATAAGCAGTCGACCGACACTGAAGTAGGTTGCCATGATGCCGGAAAGGACGTCGGAGCAAACTCGTCCCAGACCATTGGCAACCAGCGGGATTCCAGCCAATGCGACGGAATAGCCGTGTTCTTTCATAAAGAACGGCGCCAGCATCGCGGCACCGGATGATCCCGCCGCCTGGCAAATGGCGGCTAACACGTAAAGGGTGATCGGCGGAAATTTCATGACGGCGGATTATAGCAACTCACTTAACCATCGCCTATGATACGGCTTGAAATTTGTTGCTGTGGACAGTCAAGTTTTGGCTTGATAGAAAAGTGGCTGTAAGTAAGGAGCGGTCCCATGGAAATCCCGCAGATTCAAATTCAAGATGCCAAGACGAAGCTGGATCAACGAGCGTGTACGTTCGTCGATATTCGCGATCCCGCTTCGTACCGCGAGGCGCATATTCCAGAGGCGCTTCACCTGCACGACGACAACGTGCACGAGTTTCTGCAGAAAACGGAAAAGGATGAGGTCATTGTTGTTTACTGCTATCACGGCAACAGCAGTCTCGGCGCAACCGCGTTTCTGATTGACAATGGATTCAAAGACGTCGCGAGCATGAGTGGCGGCTTCGAAGCGTGGCGGCAAGTGTATGAGCATGAGGCGGGATAGGATTTCGAGGATCGAAGATCGGGGATGGCGAATTGAGATTAATAAGGAGGTTTCTATGGCCTTTCATGAAGTCGCCGCCGTGGCCGTGGATAACAAAGATCAAGTCTATTGTTTCACCCGCGGCAAACATCCAGTGATCGTCTTCGACAGCGATGGTAATTTTTTGCGGGCGTGGGGGGACGGCGTTTTCAAGCGGGCGCACGGCGCGACCATCGGACCGGAGGAGACGATTTTTTTGACCGATGACGGCGATCACACGGTCCGCAAATGCACCTTGGATGGAAAAATTCTTCTGACGATCGGAGTTCCTGGAAAGTCGTCGCCCTATCAGAGCGGCGAACCGTTTAATCGCTGCACGCATGTAGCCTTCTCGCCCCAGGGCGATATTTATGTTTCGGACGGCTACGGCAATTCTCGCGTGCATAAATATTCGCCGGACGGCAAATTGCTGCTGTCTTGGGGAGAATCGGGTTCCGATCCCGGACAATTCAACATCGTGCACAACATTTGCACCGACAAGGAAGGTTGGGTTTACGTCGCGGATCGCGAGAATAACCGCGTTCAAGTTTTCAACGGCAACGGCAAATACGAGACGCAATGGAACAACATGCATCGTCCCTGCGCGCTCTACATGGACAATACAAAAAAAGATCCGATCTGCTACATCGGGGAGCTCGGGCCAGGATTGGGTGTGAATAAAGAAGCGCCAAATCTCGGCAATCGAGTCGACATCTACGACAAGACAGGCAAGCGACTGGCGCGCCTCGGCGACATTCGCGCCGGCGAGAAGCCGGGACAGTTTATCGCGCCGCATGGGATCGCCATCGATTCACGTGGTGATATTAACCGCAGCGCGAGCTGCGCAGTCTGCAGAAGCTAAAGAAGCTGAATTAAGACGGGTGAAAGAGGGGCCGGAAGATTTCGCCGCAAAGGCATGTCCTGAGCGAAGTCGAAGGAACGCAAAGGACGCAAAGTTTTCGTAGGATGCGCTCCGCGCACGGCCAGTTTGTAGCGCAGATGTAGTGCAGCGAAAACCGGGTCTTTCGGTCAGAACATTTACGCAGGCTGCGAGAAATTTAAAGCATCCTAGCACCAAGATCACAAAGAGTCATTTGTAGGGGCGACCGGCCGGTCGCCCTGAAGCCAAGGAGTCGATTATGCAGAGCAACGTTACTCAACAACGCGTGCCGATCCACGGCGATCCGGGCCACTGGATTCATGTGAGCGACAGTCCGCGCCACGTGCGCGTCATGTTTGACCGCGAGACGATCGCAGACAGCAAGAGAGTTAAACTCGTGCGCGAGCCGGAAGTCTTGCCGGCTTACTATTTTCCCAAGGAAGACGTGCGGACAGATCTCTTCGTGCCGAGCCAACACAAGACTTTATGCCCGCAAAAAGGTGAAGCGTCGTACTGGTCGATTCGATCCGGAAACAAAACCGAAGAGAACGCAGCGTGGTGCTATCTGAACCCATTGCCTGAAAACCGTTGCCGACACGCGCCGGCCGCATCTTCTCTTCGAGACCAATCACCCCGTGCGCTATTATATTCCTCAGGAAGACGTGCGAATGGACATGCTGGTCTCGAGCTCAACGACGTCGCGCTGTCCCTATAAAGGTCCGGCGTCCTATTGGTCGGTGAAAATCGGCAGCGAGACATTCCCTGACTTGGTTTGGGGCTACATGAATCCGATTCCCGAATGTCCCAAGATCAAAGGGCTCGTTTGTTTCTTTCACGAGCGCGGCTGCGATATTTACGTCGATGGCGAACTGATACCGCAGCCTAAGACGAAATGGGCCCAACCGCTCAGAAGCTGACTCGACATTCCGCAAACATGCGCGCGCTGTATTGGGACGGTCACGAGCTGAGCTTCAATACATCCTATCCGTCACCGTTTACTGGGCCGAAGATCGAGGATCGAGAATCGAAGATCGTAGGGGCGACTGGCAGTCGCCTGGAATCTAGTGACAACAAAATCGCGCTGATCAAAGTTCATCTCGCCGGCATCTGCTCCACCGATCTGCAAATCTTTAAAGGCTACATGGGATTCAAAGGCGTTCCCGGCCATGAATTCGTCGGCAGCGTCAGCGAAGGTCCGGGCGATCTTGTCGGCAAGCGTGTCGTCGGCGAAATCAACTTTGCTTGCGGAAAATGTGATTCGTGCTGGCGCGATCTTGGGCGTCATTGTCCAAATCGTACCGTGATGGGCATTCTTGATGCCGACGGCGCATTTGCTGAGTACGTTTCGGTGCCGACGGCAAACCTTCACGTCGTGCCGGACAATCTCAGCGACGAGGAAGCGGTGTTTACCGAACCACTGGCTGCCGCTTTCGAGATTCTAACCCAGGCTCAGGTCAATCCTGGCGACGACGTTCTCGTTCTGGGCGACGGGAAGTTGGGTAATTTATGCGCGCAGGTGCTGCGGCTCACTGGCGCGAAAGTGACTGCTCTCGGAAAGTATGCTAACAAGCTCGCATTGATTAAGAACGTAGGCGTACGAACAATTCCGTTAAACGAATGGACGCCTCGCCTGTTTGATGTCGTCGTGGAAGCTAGTGGCTCCGCGTCAGGGCTCGAGCTTGCATTGAGCGCCGTGCGGCCGCGCGGCACACTAATTTTAAAAAGCACCATTGCCGGCAATCATCAGGTTTCGTTGGCGCCGATCGTGATCAACGAAATCAATGTAATCGGTTCGCGCTGCGGACCATTTCCCGACGCGCTCGATGCGCTTTCCACAAAACAGGTTTCTGTAACTCCGCTAATCGAAGAGATCTATTCTTTAAATGACGGTGTCGCGGCTGTGGGTCATGCGGCACGGCCGGGAGCTCGAAAAATTCTAATCAAACCTTTTTAACGCGACGTTTCTGGTTCAAAACGACGATCCAGGCTCTGAGAGGAAAGCCAGCTCTTCTGGAGTTGATTCTCGTCCGAGTACTTTATTGCGGTAGGGAAATCGTCCGAAGCGTTCGATGATTTCTCGATGGCGAATCGCGTAGTTCAAGTAGTCTTCGAAGAAGCTTTTCTGCTCCGCCGGAACGTCGGCAGCTAACTCGCCGAACCATTTCACCGACAGATCTTGGTGTCCCAAATGTTCCGCGTGCTCGAGCGGAAGGTAGAAGAATACTCTTTCGATCGGCCGGAGCTGACGATCGACTTTTTTTTCGAGCCCTTCGATACACCACGTCAATGCTTTTTCATCGCCGGAAAACGCCCGGGCGGTGTCTCGATAGATGTTGCGCGGAAATTGGTCCGTGAGAATGATCAGTGCAAGGCGCTCGCGCGGAGTTGACAGCCAATCGTTGAGTTGTTCCGAAACCGCCAGGATCAGATAGATCTCGAAACGGCCGCGAATCTCATCGTCCGTTGCCTTATTCTTCGACCACCAAAGGTCGGCTTGCTCCTTGGCGACCACGGCGTCGTCGGGCTTGGAGCCGAACCAGAAATCAAGAATGGTTTCGGGCGTCGTCAGATTTGAGACATTCATTTTTGTGAGCGCTTTCGAGCAATGTCTTCGACGAAATGCTTCGCCGTGGCCAGATCGTAGGAGTAAAGTTTTCTTGCCATTCCCACAGCACTGATCATATCGCCTGATTCGGCTAACTCCAGTAGGCGTGCTTCCTGTTCCTCTCGGCTCAACCCGTCGAAATTGACGAAATCCTTGCTAGTTGTTTCCGCGTGCCGAACGAGTGTGTGACGGGTAAGAGCATCGAGTAACGTTTGAGCGCCGGGAACGACGCCCCATTCAATTCTCAAAAGCATTGGAGAAGCGAGTCGGACCGGCAAATGTTGGTAACGCGAAGATGTCCTGCCGGTGCCATGGGTTGGCTTCGCGAATACTCGCTCGCGTTCCTTTGCTAGCGCTTCCGCTAGCTGGGTGGAGTCGCCGGGGAGTTCGAGATCGATTATTCGGCGCGTTCTAATTATCGTTGTCGATTGACTTGTATCATCTCGATCGGGGAGCTCCTGACGCTCGTTTACCAACTTCACCGAGTGAATCTCAGAATAGGGAAGAAATACAACCGTGGAGTCTTGATCGGAAAAGTGATGATTGAGATACGAGCGAAATTTTACGAAGAGCCCATGGTCGGTCATGCGTATGAGCCAGTTGGAAGAGCGAAAGCGGGCGGTGACGAGCCTTTGGAAGATCAGCAGACAGATGGCGACAACAGCGGCGACATAGTATGCCAGCCAGGCATTTTTCAGCCAGCCGAACACTAGCGCCCCAAGTGCGATGGTGACGAGGATCATCGTGCCCGTCACGGCACGAAACCTGGAGTAATGAAACACTCGATCGCGTTGATCCAAAGGGACGTCGGCCAAACGCATGAGCTGCATGGCTAACGTCTCTGAGAAGCGTGAAGCCTTTCGCGCACCTTCTAACCCTCACCCTTCCCTCTCCCACAAGGCGGCACAAGGCGGGCGAGGGTAAGAGAATTCAAACGGCGCTGCTATGTCGTGCAATAGTGACCAATGTTTTTTGCGCCTCAACACGAGACGTCCCTACGAAAGCAGCCACGCTAGCTATCGCCGAGGAACGCCGAAAGCTGGCCAAAAAACTCTCCGATGGCGCCATTATGAACGAAATCCGCCATATCATCTAACGGAGTTGGATCGCGGTTAATGATCGCCAGGAGCGCGCCGCTCCGTTTGGCAATGACGGGAAAAGAAGCAGCGGGTTGAACTTGCAGCGATGAGCCGACGACGATGAAGAGATCCGCTTGCTCGCTCCATGCTTGGGCGCGCTGCATGGCAACAACAGGCATCGACTGCCCGAAGGAGACGTTAGCGGACTTGAGAAATCCGCCGCAGTCGTCGCACGTCGGCGCGCTGAATTCTTCGCCCAGGTTTTCATAGATGTCGACCGGTTCATATCGCTTGGCGCATTTGAGACAGGTCACGAGACGATCGGTGCCGTGAAGCTCGATCAATCGTTCTTCGGAAGTTCCCGCGAGCTTGTGCAGGCCGTCGATGTTTTGGGTGATCAGTCCGAGCAATTGGCCGCGCGTCTCGAAGTTACAAATCGCGTGGTGGCCGATGTTCGGCTTGACTGTTTTAAAGAGCTCGTAGGTCGCCTTTTTGAGGCGCCAGTGTTGAATGCGCGCCGATTCGCTCGCGAGAAAATCTTGGAACAGCACCGGCTGATACTTGGTCCAGACGCCGCCCGGGCTGCGAAAGTCCGGCACGCCGGATTCCGTGCTGATACCGGCGCCGGTGAAAAAGACAATCGCCTGAGATTGACGCAAGCGCGCGGCAAATTCCTCGAGATCCATCTTCTTCTCGCGTTTGGCGGAGATTTATTTTTTCTGCGCCGGATCCGTCGGTTTCGCCGGCGCCGCCGGCGCTGCGGGTTTGGCGGGCGCGGCTGGTTTTGTCGGCTGCGTCGAGGGAGGCGGCGGCGCGGGCTGGATATCGACCACTTTCACGTCAAAGACCAGAGTCTTCCCGGCCATCGGATGGTTCATGTCCATGACGACGGTTTTTTCCTTGATTTGACGGACCGTCATCGGAACGACCATTCCTTCCGGACTTTTTGCGGCCAGCACGGCGCCGACCTTGAGCGCGTTCGGAGGAATTTTTTCTTTGGGAATTTCCTGAACGGCATTCGGATTAACCTTGCCGTAGCCGTCCTCGGGCTTGACCGTGACATGTTTCTCGCCACCGACTTTCATACCGGTCAGTTCTTTTTCCAATCCCGGGATCATCATCTTTTGACCGTGAATATATTTGAGCGGGTCTCTGCCTTTGCTCGTTTCGATCACTTTTCCGTCCGTCCCCTTAAGCGTGTAGTCCAAGCTCACCATCATCCCGTCCTTGACTACGCGGTCATCTTTGGTTTTCTCTGCAGCCGCAGCGAAGACGAGCTCGGAGTGACTGCATAAAGCGAGAAGCATGAGGAGTGAAAGTACTCTAATGCGCATTAATTTTTCTCCTGAACAAAATGGTCTGCGATTGGGTGATTTAGTCAACTTATACACTGAAACGCCGGAACACAACGAAGGTGAAGAATTAGAGGCTGCAGCAGCGATGCTAGGCAGGCCGATCACTCCCGGCGTGAGGTTAGCTTTTGGCAATAACGCGTTTACCCCAGACGTCCATTACTTGATCGTAAATGGTGTTCGGCGGCGTCAACAGGATGCGTTTGATACCGTCGGATTC
>WNGB01024665.1_pt1 | contig 11993 bp, 13 predicted proteins | sample 5400681 | NCBI WGS metagenome assembly WNGB01 (sample SAMN13153367, study PRJNA577476) | soil metagenome | isolation source: 115 cm soil or saprolite under grassland replicate 2 | place: USA:California | collected 2016-06-15 | reverse complement strand
ACCGGCGCGCGCGGCTCCGCCGTCAGCTCCAGGACCGCGACCGCGTGGACGCCGACGACGTGATCATGTCCGCGCAGGCGGCGTCGAGCAGAGGTCTGACGCCGACCGTGTGTTTTCCGCACGGCAACATTGCGCCTGACGGTTCGGTCATCAAGTGCACGGCGATCGATCCGTCGGTCGTGGGCGCCGACGGCGTGTATCGGCTGACCGGACCTGCGAAAGTGTTTCTTTCCGAGCGCGCCGCGATTGCCGCGATCAAGGCGGGACGCATCCAGGCGGGTGACGTGCTCGTGCTGATTTGTCGCGGGCCGATGGGCTCCGGGATGGAGGAAACCTACCAGCTCACCGGCGCGCTGCGCTACCTGCCGTTCGGGAAGCAGGTCGCCGTCGTGACCGACGCGCGGTTCAGCGGTGTGTCGACCGGCGCGTGCATCGGGCATGTGTCGCCGGAGGCGCTGGCAGGCGGTCCGGTCGGCAAGCTGCGTGACGGCGATCTGATCGAGATCGCGATCGACACGCGCACGCTCGAAGGAACGCTGAACTTCGTCGGCGAAGGAGGCATCGCCCTTGAAGCCGAGACGGGCTCCCGCATCCTGGAGCGGCGTTCCCCGCGGCCGGATCTGGCCGCGGACGCTGCGCTGCCGGACGATACGCGTCTCTGGGCCGCGCTTCAGGACGTCAGCGGCGGCACCTGGGGCGGGGCGGTCTACGATGTCGATGCCATCCTGAAGGTCCTGGCGGCAGGAAAACGCGCGCTGGCAAGTGGAACGGCCCATGCGAAGAGCTGACGCTTGCAGCGCCCGCGCCGCATCGGAATACTGGTACTGCGAAAGCGGGACTTTCGGGTGCTCTTTGTCACCTCCCGGCGTTAGAATTCGCACCGCACCCACGTCGTCTTCTTCGGCCTCGATCTCGCGAAAAGTGAACGGCCGGGATTTCGCGGGTTCGCGTTCAAGCGCGCCGACCCCGTCATGGCGATAACGGAGAATACTTTTTCGGAGGCGCCAGGCGTCCTGATGCTACCGGGAGGTCGTTTCCCTAGTCAGTGACCTCCGTTTGCTCCGTGTCTCGGTGGTTTGATTACCCCGTTGCCTCCGTCCCCCCGGTTGTCTCAAATCTCCACGATCTTCCCGGGGTTCATGCGGTTCTCGGGGTCGAGGGCGCGTTTGATCGCACGCATCACCTCGACGCCGTTCTCGCCGTGCTCGGCGACGAGGAACTTCATCTTTCCGTAGCCGACGCCGTGCTCGCCCGTGCATGTCCCGCCCATCGCGAGCGCGCGCGCGACCATCCGCTCGTTGAGCCGCTGCGCTTCGTCGAGCTCCGACGGATTGTCCGGATCGAGCAGGTAGATGACGTGGAAGTTGCCGTCGCCTGCGTGTCCCACCAGACAGACGGGGAAGGGCACGTTGGCGTGATCCGCCTTGGTCTGCAGCACGCACTCCGCGAGCTGCGAGATCGGCACACACACGTCGGTCGCCATCGAGCGGCAGCCGGGCCGCAGCGCCAGCGCCGCGAAGTGGACGTTGTGGCGTGCGTGCCAGAGCCGCTCGCGATCCTCGAGCCGCGTCGCCCACTGGAACCCGCGGCCGCCGCGTTCGGCGGCGAGGGCCTCGACGATCTTCGCCTGCTCCGACACGTCACGTTCCGTGTCGCCGTGGAACTCGAACAGCAGCGTATCGGCCACCGCGTACGACGTCTTCGAGTGACGGTTCACCGCATCGACCTGGACGTCATCGAGCAGCTCGATCCGCGCGACGGGCACGCCGAGCTGAATCGTCGCGATCACGGTATCCACCGCGCCCTTGATCGTGTCGAACGCGCAGACGGCGGCGGCAACCGCCTCCGGGACCGGGTGCAGCCGGACCGTGATATCGGTGATGACCCCGAGCGTCCCCTCCGATCCGACGAACATCCGCGTCAGGTCGTAGCCCGCCGACGACTTCCGCGCACGCGTGCCGGTCTTCACCACGCGACCGTCGGCGAGGACGACCGTCAGGCCGAGCACGTTCTCGCGCATCGTCCCGTAACGCACGGCAGTGGTCCCCGATGCGCGGGTCGCCGTCATCCCTCCGAGGGTCGCGTCGGCGCCGGGATCGATTGGAAACTGGAGCCCCGTGTTGCGGAGCGCCTTGTTCAACTGCGTCCGCGTCACGCCGGCTTCGACGGTCGCGTCCATGTCTTCGCCGCTGATCCGCACGACGCGATTCATGTCCCGAAGGTCGAGCGAGATGCCTCCGCGGAGCGCGTGCACGTGCCCCTCCAGCGATGTGCCGGCACCGAACGGGACGAGGGGCACGCCGTAGCGAGCGCTGATCTTGACGATCGCGACCACTTCCTCAATCGTCGCCGGAAAACAGACCACGTCCGGCGGAGCGGGCGGGTGGTACGACTCGCCGTGACTGTGATGGTCCCGGACGGCGACGGCGTCGGTCGCACGACCGCCGAGAAGGTCTTTGAGTTCCGCGATCGCGTTCACCATGGGCATCTCTTGGTACAAAGCTTGTAATTGTCAGCCTTTGCGAGTTTCGTCCGGTCGGCCGATTCAACGGGCAAAGTCTGCGAATTCAGCCGAAAAACTCAGTACTGGCAGGGCATTGGTAGCCCTTTGGTACCCGATCTGTCACGTCGGATTTGAATACACGCGAACGTCATGTTGCAGCCTTTCCATCATGCCGCGGCTCTCGATTACATCGGATTCGATCCCTGCCACGTCGTTCAGTTCTACGAGACGGAGCGCTTTCTCTCCGGCGCCGTGATCGATTTTCTCGCGGCGGGACTGGCGGCGGGACAGTCCGGCGTCGCGATCGCCACCGCGCCGCACCGCGAGGCGTTCATCGCGGGGTTGCGCCGGCGCGACATCGACGTGGATCGCGCGCTGGCCAACGGGCGGCTGACGCTGTTCGACGCTCGCGAGATGCTTGATTCCATCATGAACGGCCCCATGCCGGATCCGGGCACGTTCCGGCGCGTTCTGGGGCGTCTCCTCACGACCGCCGAACTGCGCAGCACTCACCCGTGCACGCGTACCTACGGGGAGATGGTGGACCTGTTGTGGAAGGACGGCAACGCGAGCGCCGCCATCAAGCTCGAGGAACTGTGGAACGCGATTGGTGTCGAGCACCCGCTCGCGCTGATGTGCACGTACGCGATGGGGAACCTCTCCACGGAAGCCGATGGCAAGCAGTTCGTCGACGTGTGCCGGTGTCACTCGCATGTCGTGCCGACCGAGAAATACATGCATGCGGTGGATCACGACGCGCGGCTGCGCGAGATCACGATCCTTCAGCAGCGCGCGCAGGCGCTGGAGCACGAGCTGGCGCACCGGCAGGCGCTCGAGGAGGCGCTGCGGGACGCGCTCGCGCGGGAGCGGGAAGCGCGCGGGGATGCGGAGCAGGCAAACCGCGTCAAGGACGACTTCCTCGCCGTGCTCTCACACGAGCTCAGGACGCCGCTGAACGCAATCCTCGGGTGGACCCAGATCATGAGAGCCGGCCGCGACTCCGCGACGGTCGGCCGCGGCCTCGACGTGATCGCGCGCAATGCGGATCTGCAGCGCCGGCTGATTGACGACCTGCTCGACATGTCGCGGATCATGCGCGGCCAGATGCAGATCGAACGAGAAGACGTCGATCTGGTCCCGACTGTGAAGGCGACCGCCGACAGCATCGGGCCGTCCGCGGCGGCAAAGGGGATCCAGTTCGATCTGCAGCTCGAGCCGGCGTCCGCGATCGTGTTGGGCGACCCCGCGCGCCTGCACCAGATCGTCTGGAACCTGCTGTCGAACGCGATCAAGTTCACGCCGGCGGCGGGCCGGGTGACCTTGACGCTTGCGTCGAATCGATCGAACGCGCGGATCGTCGTCTCGGACACCGGACACGGCATTCGTCCGGACTTCCTGTCGCACGTCTTCGAGCGCTTCCGCCAGGAGCATATGAGCCCGACTCGCACCCACGGCGGGCTGGGTCTCGGGCTCGCGGTCGTGCGGCACCTCGTTGAGGCGCACGGCGGGACCGTCACGGCGGAAAGCGGGGGCGAAGGACAGGGATCCACGTTCACAGTCGTGCTGCCACTCCGGGACGCGGTTGTAGCCACCGACAAGAATCGGTCACCCGTGTTGCGCTGGATCAGCTAGAATCTGTACCCGATGACCGCGTCGGGTTCACTCTGCACTACCCACGAATCCATCCGGGCCGGTCACTGACCGGCCTTTTTGCTGTACCCGCGACGTCGCGGCTGACACCGGGAGAGTCCCATGGCGAACCGAACCAAAGTGACGCAACAGAAGCGCGCGCGCGAACGCGCGAAGCAGGAGCGCCAGCAGGAGAAGACCCGGCGCCGTGAAGAGGCGAAGACGCGCAAGGCGAACGAGCCACAGCGCGCCGGCGATGAGGATCCGGACATCGCCGGGATCGTCCCTGGCCCGCAGCCCAGCCCGTGGAATGACGAAGATCTCGTCGAGAACGAAGAATAAGTGCCGATAAGTGCTTGGGATGCCGAGGTGCCTGGGGTGCCGATGAGTGGTCGCGTCAGCCAGTAGACAGCAGGGCGGAGGATTTCACCAGGCCAGCGCTGCAAGCTGAAACGGCACCCCGGCCCGGAGGAGACCGGAATCTCGTGCCTGGCGCCTGCTGTCTACTGTCTGACGCGATCGTAAAAAAGAGGAGCCTAGCTTTTCCGCATCAGCCGTCCCCACCGGTAAGCGTAGAAGTACTCGCTCCGGCAGTTCGGACAGATAAACGAGCCCAGCCACGTCCCCGAGCGTCGATTCTGCTCGACACATTCCAACAGGTATTCACAATGCGAGCAGTTCAGATGCGGGCTGCGCATCTGAAAGTTCGACTGCAGGCCTGCGGAAATACCAGCCTCCTCGTTCACGGGGTTGGTTTGGGCTCTGGGCATCTGGGACTCCGACGTAAGGCTCAGCAACAGCTGTGCCCACGTGAAGTAGCTACCAGATCCGCATAATCATTAGGAAAACGGCAGATTCTGTGGAAACAACGGCGCGAGTGGACGGCCAAGCGATTGGCTACCGGCCAATCCCTTAGCCGCCCAGCCCCTATCCTACCCGAGGGACTTCTGACTCAGGCTCTTCAGACTGTGCGGCGGCCGCTGACCAGGCCAACCACAAAGAGCACCAGCGCGATCACCAGCAGGACATATATGAAGTTGCCCAGGGTGTACCCGCTGACAATTCCGAGGAGCCACAGCACCAGCAGAATCACCGCGATCGTAAAAAGCATCTTGCCCTCCTGCTCCCGGTTTCAGCACAAGGCGTGCCTGGACGACAGCAGGCTCAGCCACGGCAAATACAACGACTTACACGTCATGTATGTCGCGGGCTTCCGTGATTGAGGCGGAGCTCGGCCGTTGTTGTGCCTGCCGGGTGCCATCGATTAGCATCGGCCGCATGAAGACGTTCTTCGCAGCTCAGTTGGTCGCGACTCTCGTGGCCGGTCTCGTCATTGCCAACGAGGGTCCTGTCGCGCAGGCGCAACAATCAGCGTCGACAGGCACGGCGCAGACGATCGATCCGGCGATGTTCCGCGGATTGCGCTGGCGATCGATTGGGCCCGCGCGCGGCGGACGATCACAAGCGGTCGCAGGCAGCGCGGCGCGCCCGCTGGAGTATTACTTCGGCGCGACGGGCGGCGGGTTATGGAAGACAACCGATGGCGGCGTGACGTGGCGTCCGGTTTCCGACAAGTTCTTCACGTCATCGTCTGTCGGAGCCGTTGCGGTGTCGGAATCGAATCCGGATGTCGTCTACGCCGGGATGGGGGAGACCGAGCTGCGCGGCAACATCCTCCAGGGGGACGGCGTCTACAAGTCGGTCGACGGCGGCAAGACGTTCGCGCACATCGGCCTCGAGAAGACGCTCGCGATCGCACGCATCCGCATTCATCCCACCAACCCTGATGTCGTCTACGTGGCCGCCCTCGGCGACCCGTATGCGCCGAGCGACGACCGCGGGATTTTCAAAACCACAGATGGCGGCAGGACCTGGACGAAATCGCTGTTCCGCGACACGAAGACGGGCGCCGTCGATCTGTCGATGGACCCGAAGAATCCAGAAGTGCTGTACGCAGGGTTCTGGGAGGTGTCTCGCACGCCGCATTCGCTGTCGAGCGGAGGACCGGGCAGCGGCCTGTTCAAGACGACCAACGGCGGCGCCATCTGGACGGAGGTGACGAAGAACGACGGGCTTCCCAAACCAGTCTGGGGAAAAATCGGCGTGTCGGTCTCGGGCGCGGATCCCAATCGTGTCTACGCGATCATCGAAGCCGCGGAAGGAGGCGTGTTTCTCTCCGACGATGCGGGAAAGAGCTGGAAGAAGATCAATGAGGACCGGCGGCTGCGGCAGCGCGCGTTCTATTACACGCGCATCTACGCCGATCCGCAGACGAAGGACACCGTTTACATCCTGAATACGGGGATGTACCGATCGACCGACGCGGGCAAGGCCATCCGCGCGATCCGCGTGCCGCACGGGGACAATCACGACCTGTGGATCGCCGCGAACGATCCGAAGCGGATGATCAACAGCAACGACGGCGGCGCAAACGTGTCGACGAACGCGGGCGAGAGCTGGACCGACCAGGATTTTCCAACCGCGCAGTTCTACAACGTCATCACGACGGCGCACGTGCCATATCACGTCTGCGGCGCGCAGCAGGACAACAGCACGGCGTGCGTGCCGGCCACCGGTCAGGGCGCCTTGTACGACGTCGGTGGCGGCGAGAGCGGCTACATTGCACCTGACCCGAGAGACGCGGACGTGTTCTATGCGGGCAGCTACGGCGGACGGCTCACGCGCATCAACCGGCGCACGGGCGAGGAGCGCGCGATCAACGTGTGGCCGGACAACCCGATGGGCTTTTCGTCGATCGACATCGCCGAGCGCTTCCAGTGGACGTATCCGATCGTGTTCTCACCCACGGATCCAAAGACGCTGTACGCAACCTCGCAGCACGTTTGGAGGACAACGAACGAGGGACAATCGTGGGAGCGCATCAGCCCCGACCTCTCCCGGCACGATCCCTCGACGATGGGTCCGTCGGGCGGCCCGATCACGCTCGATCAGACGGGAGTCGAAACCTACGCGGTCGTCTTCACCCTGGCGCCGAGCGCCGTCGACCGACGCGTGATCTGGGCGGGCTCGGATGATGGATACGTGCACGTCACGCGCGACGGGGGACAGAACTGGGAGCGGGTGACACCGCCAGACCTGCCGGATTTCACCCGTATCAGCCTGATCGAAGCGTCGCCGCATGACGCGGGCACCGCATATCTCGCCGGCAACCGTCGGAACGGAGAACGGGATTCACGTCTCGTTCGACGATGGAGCGAACTGGCAGTCGCTGCGGCTCGAGCTTCCGGTCACGCCGGTGCACGGGATCGAAATCAAGGGAGACGACCTCGTCATCGCAACGCACGGCCGGTCGTTCTACATCATGGACGACATCTCGGTGCTCCGTCAGATCACGCGCGAGATGACCATTGACCCGCTGGTGTTGTTCCGGCCGGCGGACGCTACGCGGTCGGTATCTCGCGTGCTCGCGATTGATTACTACCTGAAGGCGCCGGCCGACAAGATCACGATCGAGCTCCTCGATCCCGAGGGGCGATCGATACGCACGTTCACTGGATCCGCGGAAACCGCGAAGGAGCCGGCAGCAGAGCGTCCCGCGGCAGAGGAAGGGGGCGAAGAAGGGTTCCGCCCGCCCGCGCCGCGCGTCGAGGTGAAGGCGGGGATGAACCGCTTCACGTGGGACATGCGGTATCCGGGAGCGCGGGAATTCCCCGGCCTCATCATGTGGGCGGGCAGCACGCGAGGACCGATCGCGCCGCCGGGACGTTACACGGTCAAGCTGACGGCGCCGGACGGGATCACGAAGACGCAGGAGTTCGTGATCAAGCGCAACGAGGCGGTCACAGGCGGAACCGACGCCGATCTGCAGGCGCAGTTCACCCTCGCGAAGCAGATCAACGACAAGGTCTCCGCGGCCAACGAGGCCGTCATCCGTATCCGCGCGGTCAAGGATCAAATTGCGGCACGCCTGCCGAAAACAACCGACGCACGGATCAAGGCGGCCGGCGACGACCTGACGTCGAAGCTGACGTCCATCGAGGGGGAGATTTACCAGTATCGGAACCGCAGCAGCCAGGATCCGCTGAACTTCCCGATCCGCTTGAACAACAAGCTCGCGGCGCTGCAGGGGCTCGTCGAAACCGGCGACTACCGGCCGACCGATCAGTCGTTCGCCGTGTTCAAGGAGTTGTCCGGGCGGCTGGAGACGCAACTGGCTGCGCTCGACGCGCTGCTCGACAGCGATCTCGCGGCGTTCAACAAGCTGCTCGCGAAGAAGAAGCTGGAACCGGTCACGAATCCCGCTCGACGGTGACCTCCACGACACCGACGGGCTCTTCGACCGCGACGAAGAGATCGTCGGGGTTGTCGACGCCGGCGCTGAACACATCCGCCGGACGATAGGGACGCTCCTGCAGCGCGAGCGTCACGTCCGCGATCTCCTGGTAGCTCGCCAGCACCAGGTCGGCCATCGCGTAAAGGGTGTGCTGAACGGAGCGGCTGGCGTGCCGCGCGAACGTCTCGATGACCAGCGCACGGACCCCTTCGCGATACGTGCGAAACGTCACGTCCGCACTGCTGTAGCTCCATTTCGCCGAGAGGTCCGCGACGAGCAGCCGCTGCAGACCATCCGCGCTCCCGTCGTCCACCGCGTCGCCCTGCTTCGGCGCGAATCCCGCGGTGCGCATCACCGATAACCCGGAGAGGCCTGACACGACCGAGCTCTGACGTCCGTTGCTCGTGATGGCGGCGGTCTTCAGCTCCGGGGTCCCTGAGATGAACGCCTGGCCGTGCGCACGCCCGGCCACGTCCATGCGCGCCCACGGCCGTTCGGTGATGTCGACGCGGGCGCGCGTGATGGCCGGATGGGGCGACAGGACGCGCGCGGCGAGCGCGAGCCCGAACTCTTCGATCTCGCTGGCGCCATAGTCGCGCGCGGCGCGGTGCACGATGTTCTTCAACGCTTCGCCAGGCAGCAGTCCCTCGGTCCGCCCCTCGCGGAACGCCGCCGCGAAGTCCCCCTCGAATCGGAAGGACACGCTGAGCTCTTTCGGATCGTGGCGATCGCCGCGCCGCACGACGCGCAGCATGCGGAGCCTCGACTCGCCGTGACTGCTCGAACCGATGCGTGGCATGCGGCCGACTCTATCAAAACCTCGGTCTATAATTGGCGTTTTCCCGTGGCTGTTGTTGCGAGGCGCTTTCTGATCGGCGGCCGTGTGCAAGGAGTGGGCTTCCGGATGTTCGCGGCGGATCGTGCCGCGCGCGAAGGAGTGACCGGCTACGCGCGGAATCTGCCCGATGGCCGCGTCGAAGCGCTGGTGGAAGGCGATCAGGAGTCGGTCGACCGCATGGAGCTTGCGCTTCGCCGCGGACCGTCGCACGCGCAGGTCGAGTCGTTCGACGTGGAAATCGTCGAACCCACGCGCCGGCACTACGGATTCTCCACGCATTGAGAAGACCCGAACCGCGACGCGCGATTCGCGACTCGGATCGATTAAAGGAGATCGTTTGGACGCACTGAAATCGAAGATCCGCCACGTGCCCGACTTTCCGAAGCCGGGCATCCTCTTCTACGACGTGACCACGCTGCTGCGCGACCCGGCGGGGTTCCGCCTGGCGATCGAGAGTCTCGCCACGCCGTACGAGGACCGCGGGATCAGCGCGGTTGTCGGAATCGAGAGCCGCGGGTTCATCCTGGGATCGGCCGTCGCGGACCGGCTCGGCGCCGGCTTCATCCCGGTGCGGAAAATCGGAAAGCTTCCCGCCGAATGCATCCGCGCGACCTACGAACTGGAGTACGGCACCGACAGCCTCGAGATGCACCGCGACGCGATCGACAAGGGGCAGCGCGTGCTCGTCGTCGACGACCTGCTCGCCACCGGCGGCACCGCGCGCGCGACCGTCGACCTCGTGAAGCAGATCGGCGGGGTGGTCGAAGGCGTGGCGTTCCTCATCGAGCTCGTCGCCCTGAACGGCCGCGCGAAGTTGACGGGGGAAAAGATCCACACGGTCCTGCAGTACTGAGGCGGATCGCGGTCCGCCCCTCGCTACTCGCGGAACTGGTTGTCGGGGGTAATCACGAAACTCTGGCGCATCAGCCGGCGGTGCAGCGCCGGCGTTTCGAGTGCGACAATGACGCGGATGTCTTCGAAGCCCGTCTGTGCCCACTCCGGAGTCACACGGATCCGGTATGTGCGGTCGTCGCGCCCACGGGCGGTCTTGCAGACCTGGCGACCGATGACATCGTGCCACAGAGAGTAGGGAAGCTCGCGAAGTCGGGCGATTTCGTCTTCGAGCACTTCGCGCCGTACCTGCACTTCCCAGACGAAGAGGCTTCGGAGCATGCCGCGTTCGGCACTATACGATAAAATGCCAGATTCCAGCGCCCGTAGCTCAGCAGGATAGAGCATCGGTTTCCTAAACCGGGGGTCGCAGGTTCGAGACCTGCCGGGCGCAAAATCTTCGAAGCAAAGGTGCCAATCGGTGCATAGGGGACCTAAAAGTGCCCAACGATGCAGAAAGGCGCTCGCCTGACACGCTCGCTTGCGTCCCATGCCGCAGGCGATCGACGAGAACACGCGAGCGAGCGGAGTGGAGCGGGCGCAGGGGCCCCGCGTAACGCAGCGAGCCAGGCGGGGTGCAGGGGACCCCGCCGATAAGACAATGAAATCCACAGAAAGACATCGGCTGAAAGAGAACGAATTCGCGCGCAGCATGGCGCATGCGCAGCAGGTCATGGCGTCGCGCGGGCGGGACATCGGCCTCGTCGTGACCGTCGTCATCGTGGCGCTGGCGCTGGCGGGTGGCTACGCCTGGTGGCGCCAGACGCGCAACGAGAAGGCGAGCGGCCTGCTGGCTCAGGGGCTCGCGGTCGAGGAGGCGCCGGTCGTCGCGCCTGCTGCCCCCGCGCCCGGAAGCCCGCTGCCGGTTCAACAGGGGGGGACATACCCCACCGAGCAGGCGAGGCTCGACGCGGCGCTGCCGAAGCTACAGCAGGCGGCCGACGCGTATCCCGACACCGACGCGGGAATTACCGCCCGCTATCACCTCGCGGGCGTGCTCGCCGAGCTCGGCCGGTACGGCGAAGCGGAGCAGCGGTACAAGGAAGTCGCCGACAAGGCGGGCAACAAGCTCTATGGCCGCACCGCGAGGCTCGGCCAGGCAGACGCGCTCGTCGCGCAGGGCAAGTACGACGATGCGATCAGGATCTTCCAGGAGCTGTCGACCGACAAGAACTCGCAGCTGCCGGTCGATGGCGTGCTGATGCAGCTGGGACGCGCGTACATGAAGGCCGGAAAGAAGAACGAGGCGGCCCACGCGTTCACTCGCGTCGTCGAAGAGTTCCCGCAGTCGTTGTATGCGGCGGACGCGCGCCGCGAGATGGAGGAAGCGAAGAAGAGCTAGGTGCGGAAGATCGCCTCGAGGCAGTATGCGGACGATGTGCCGACGACCTCGAGCCTCCGCGCGGCGCCACGAGGAACGAAGACAATGTCGCCTGCGGTCAGGATGGCAGATTCCCCGTCGATGGTCACCTTGATCAACCCGGACACGACGCCTTCGATCCGTTCGCGCGTGTCGGTCTGCGCGGCCGCAATCGAACCGGCTGGATACGTGCGTGACCTCGGCTCGTAGCCGAGCGCCCGGAGCTTCTGCTCCAGCGCGGCCTGGCTGAAGGGTCCGTCCCGCCGCACATCCCACCGCTCGATCCGCATCAGGAGCATGATCCCGACCCTCAGCTTCCCGGCCGCGCCCAAGGTCCGCGTCCGGGTAGCGGGGACGGTTGCGATATTCATGCGGTCCTGGTGCCGCTCGCGGCGGCGTCCCATGCGACGCCGGGTGCGGAGGCCTGGCGCTCGGGTTCAACCAGCAGTCGCAGCGCGTAATCGGTCGGAGCGCCCGT
>WNGB01052095.1_pt1 | contig 11994 bp, 14 predicted proteins | sample 5400681 | NCBI WGS metagenome assembly WNGB01 (sample SAMN13153367, study PRJNA577476) | soil metagenome | isolation source: 115 cm soil or saprolite under grassland replicate 2 | place: USA:California | collected 2016-06-15 | reverse complement strand
GATCATCCTCTGACGGTGCTTCGCATCCCTGGAAGGCTCCAGAAGATGAACTTTCCCGTAATGCTTCGTCGTGTTGAGCCAGAAGTTCCTCATACCCGCTATAACGCGGGTGTACGGGATCTATCCGAACGAGATCAGGGCCCTTTAACATCCAGTCACCGATCAAATGGTACACGTTGTACAGTGACAATTTTGGGATGAGCTGGACGGAAGCTTGGACCGTGAGCAATTCTTGGGCCAACGTCAATGGGCTGTTCGTCGACGCGACAGGCTCGCGCCTAGGGTTTCTCTACACGCCCGACACTCAACAGCTGCAAGGCCAGCACTATGTAATGGTGTCTCAAGACGGGGGCGTCAGTTTCCAACAACTGACCCTGGCGACAGAGTTGCAGCAATTCCTTTCTCCGAACGTTTTGGTGTCTCCGACCGCATTTGCCATGTCCCAGAGTGCGGACGCCTTCTACCTTTCGGGAAATGTTAGCGGCGTGAAGAGGGTAATCAGGTTCTCGCCGGTAAGCAGCGCCGGCGTCTGGGCCGACCTCACTGGCAACTACGCGCACGCGAACCAGGGGTTCGACAACATCGGGGTTATTTCGACGATTACAGGGGAATCTCGGAATACTTGGGGAACTCCAGACGCTTTTCTGGCCGGCGCCTATTCCGAGGACCCGGTGAACCTGGCGACAGGGAACTTCTCGCACCAGCATACTGACGTCCTTGTTCCGGGTAGGGGTCATCCTCTCGTCTTCAGCCGGTCTTACAACAGCCAGGACTCTAGTGCTGGTCGCCTCGGATACGGCTGGGAAGACAATTACAATATGCGTCTCATATTCAGCGAGACGGACCACGCGAGTTCGGACGTGACGGTTGTTCACGAGCTGGGCCGCCAAGATGACTACTTGCGCAACGGCGATGGCACTTTTGCTCGGCCTCCGGGAGTCTTCGATACGCTAGCACGCAACCTCTCCGACGGCAGCTTCGACCTGACGAGACTAGACGCTTCGAAGTTCCACTTCGACAGCAACGGCCTGCTCCTGTGGATGGAGGGCCGCAACGGTAGCGCAAACAGGACTAATCTCATCTACAAAGGTGGGAAGCTCACGAGGGTCACCGATCCGGGCGGCCGCATGCTGACATTCAGCTACCAGAACCCAACTTTCCCGGATCGGATCACAAAGGTGACTGACCCACTACTGCGCACCGTCGAATTCATGTACGACGCGACCGGAGACCTTACGCAAGTCAAGGATGTCAAGGGCGGCATCACGGTCTACGCATACAGCAACCACCGGATGACCTCCCTGATGGACGCTAACAACCACGTGGCCGTGCAGAATACCTACGACAGTTTGAACCGAGTGGTGGAACAGAGAGACGCGGTCCTGGGCGTCACCTGCATCTACTACGGCCGGCTACCGACAAATACAAGCGCCGCCTGCCCGGCGCCAACCCCGGCGCCTGCAGAGAACCAGACCATTCTCGTTGACCCTCGGCTAAACAAGACAACTCACACCTTTGACGCTTCCTTCCGTAGTGTCGACGTAAAGGACGCGCTGACGGGCGTCGTTCACAACGACTATGACGCCAATGATAACCTGACTTGCATTACGGATCAGCGCGACAAGAAGACCGCGTACTCATATGACTCCATGGGGAACGTCACCCAGATGATCGACGCCGCGAACACGGACGCCAACTGCCAGCTCAAGGCGAGTGGCGTCAAGTGGACCTACGCGTACACGGCCAACAACGACATCGACCTAGAAACAGACCCGCTCGGCCGGCAGACCGACAATATTTACGACTCGGTTGGCAATCTAACACGCGTCGCGCGAAAGGACAGCGGCGGCGCCGTAAAGGCGCTGACCTGCTTCGAGCGCGATAGCTTCGGCCAGGTGAATGCGTCTGTGCAATCGACCGATCTCCAGATTCCCGGGTCGCCCACGGCCTCCTGCACAGGTAACCGGACGTTGTTCGGCTACGACAGCTACGGCAACCGGACCTGCGTTGTCAACGCTCGCTTCTCGGCGACGACCACCTGCGCCTCTTCAACCGGCCCGCAGAAAAGTTTCATTTACGACCTCGGCGGCCGCCTCCTGTTCGACACAGATGAGCTGACGAACCAGCAGCGGCCTCCAGTGGGTAACCCCGAGTCGGGCGTTAGCCAGTGCGGAACTGCCGGCACGGGGAATGGGGTGGATAACGACGGAGACTCTGTGGCCGATGACGGCTGTCCATCGACCGCTTACACACATGATGCCCAGAACAACGTGCTCACTGCCGTGGACGGCCTGGGAAATACGACAACGAGCACGTATGACGCCAAGGGCACGCTGAAGACCGTCAGAGACGCGAACAGCAAGCTTACCACCTACAACTACGACAACGCCGACCGGCCCGGGCGAAGTCATAGACGCGCTGAACCAGAAGACTTCCTACGGCTACGACGCGAACGGCAACCGCACTTCGGTGACGAACGCCAAGCGGCAGCCGGTTGGTGTGGCGGAATCGGGCACGCAGTGCGGCACTTCGGGCACGGGGAACGACACGGACGAAGACGCTGACGGTACGAAGGACGACGGCTGCCCGTCGATGAAGTACGCCTACGACGCCCTCGACCGGCTGCAGTCGAGCACCGACGCCCTCGGCCGTATTACGTCGTATCAGTATGATGCTGCCTCCAACCTCACGCAGCGGACGGACGCGCGTGGACTGATCACTAGATATTTCCCGGATGACCTGAACCGCGTCGATCTAGTCCAGCACTGCACTGCCGGGGCGCCGCCAGGGCAGTGCACCGGCTCGTATCTTGTGGACTCCGTCGACTACACATACAACGAGGTTGGCTTTCGCACCCAACTGTTGGACTCGACAGGCCTATCCGTCTATACACCGGACGCGCTCGAGCGCCTGACATCGGTGACCACAAACTCCGGGACACCAGGTGCCAAGACCGTCAGCTACACCTACGACAGCCCAGACGGCATCGCCGCGCCGTACCCGGGACAGCGTACGAGGATCACGTATCCTGACGGCAAGACTGTAAACTACACCTACGAGAAAGATGGGCGGATGAGGAGCGTCACCGACTGGCTGGCCAAGCAGACCGTCTACAACTACGACGATGCCGGTCGGCTGACGACGACGCTATACCCGAACACGATCTGCGCCGCCTACGGCTACGACGCCGCCGACAGGCTGACGAGCGTTATGAACCGGCGGATGGCTGCCCCTCCGGTGTGCTCGCCCGGGGACACGGTTGTCTCCAGCTTCACGTACAGTCTGGACGCGGTAGGTAACCGGCAGGAGATGGTGGATTCGTCAGGGACGCATGGGTACCAGTACGACGATCTCTATCGTCTGAGGCAGGCGTCATACCCCGGCGGGCCCATCGACAACTACACGTACGACCATAACGGCAACCGTCTGATGGAGAACAGCACGACGTACAATTACGACGCGGGTGACCAGATGACGTGGGACGGCGTCAGGGCGTACGGCTACGACGCCAATGGTAACCAAACGGGCCGCGGGTCTGACGTTTTTAGCTACGACCATGAGAACCGCCTGACGAAGATCGTGCTGCCAAAACACCGTGGTTCCTGAGGAGCCCTGCTATGACGTTAACGGCAGCGGGTTCGTGGATACGGGCGACATCGCAGAGATGAACAGCCATTTCGGTGGTACCGATGCGTTCTATGATTTCAATGGAAGCGGCTTCGTCGATACGGGAGACATGGCGTTCGTCACCAGCCAGTTCGGCCAGGCCTGCGTCAGCCGCTTCACCTACAACGGAGACGGCCTGCGGGTGGCCCGTGCGGGAAGCTACCTGAACTGGAAGTACGCCTGGGATGTCGGCTCCGGCCTGCCGGTGATCCTGAAGGAGACTGACAGCCACCAGGAGGTTAGCGGCCAAGGGACCGACAACACTTACGTCTACGGCCTGGACCTCATCTCTGTGACCGGCCGGACCGGATCGCAGACGTATTTCCTCTCCGACGGCCTCGGCTCGACGGCGAACCTCACGGACGCGAGCGGGAACACGACCGCGAGCTACAGTTACGACGTGTTCGGGGCTATCCGCTCGGAGAACGGCACCGGCGCCGGCGCGAACGAGTGGCGGTTCACGGGAGAGCAGCGGGATCGACAAGGGAACCGCAACTTCTATTACCTGCGCGCCCGGTACTACGATCCGGCAACGGGGCGGTTCCTGTCGCAGGACCCGCTGGGGGCCGGCAATCCGTACGTTTACGCTGACAACAACCCGGTTCGCTTCACCGATCCCAGCGGCCTGTGCATCCCGGACATCAACTGCCCGCGGGGCTTTACTGAGGCAAGGGACAAGGAAGGCAGGGGCATGCGGGGCATGCGGACCTCGCGTCAGCTGTGCGCGGGTTGCAGTTCATATGAACTGCAGAAGTTGATTGGCGAGCTTCTGCGCCCCATTTTCTTCAGTGAAGAGGAAGCAGAAGACTTCGGCCAAATCGTTGGAGAACTCGAATACAAGCGGAGCGGCAGGGCCGTTAGTGTGGAGACGGATGAGCCCGAGAAGGAAGCCGAAGAGATCTTCGAGCGACTGAAGGAGGGGGCGGAGGAGGTTGATGTACCGGGCTATCCCGGGGGCAAGATGTACGACCGTCCGGACGGCACACGGGTGGGGCTGCGAATTGACCGTGACGGTAATCCTACAATCGACGTCAACAACAATCCAGTCGGGTCGTGGCGGGAGATAAAATTCGTGAAATGAGGAAGAGTCCGAAAAGACTGAGCCCACAACAATTCGAAAAGGTCGCAGAGCTGGCTCTTAAACAAATCTTCAAAGCGCTCGATCCTGAGAATGAGCCTTTTCAGGATAAGGTCGAAGAAAAACTGATCTTGGATTTAGTTGGGTTCTGGCTAAACGAAGAACAGTTCCGGTCCCTCTGCGTGGCCGCGCAGGCCGTTGGAGACCAAGTGCTGATGTATTCGGTCGTACGCGGGTATTTGGGGGGCCCGGAGCTTATGCCCTATTACACTTGGGAGTTGCAGCTTTGGGATTACAGTGCATACTGCGACGCCGATGATGAGCCACCTCCCAAGGAGAAGGATATTGGGATACCGCTAGATAGAGTTCTCTACTCTCCGAGCGGAAAGTGGGGAATTCTGCTGCCCGATCTATTTGCATTAGTTGGCGGGTCGGCACCGTTCGTTCGCCGCTTCAAGGAAGAGTATACGCGCTGGCGTCAGGACCTCGATCGTTTCATAGAAGCGCGAACTGAGGCGGCCAAGAAAAGAAACGCTGACATGGCGTGGGTACCGAGCCTCCTCCACCACATGTACGGCGATGACGCCCCGCCGTTTGAAGCGTAATCGCATCTAAGGACGGCTGAGAGCGGGCGATCGTAGAGGGCACCCGCGATGGGGTGGACATTCGGGTCATCGTCGAGGGTGATAACATCATAACAGGATACCCGACCAATTTACCTCGCAACCCATAGTCCTAATGCATGCGTCGAAGAAGCACTACGACGAACTCGCTTCGATGTTCTATCGCCTGTTTGGGGAGGCATCCTTTGAGCTACCCGAGGCTGAGAAGACGTTAATCGACGATTTGCTCGAACACACTGAGTACGGCGTGGCGTACGATGTGCTCATCGATGCACTCAGAGAGCATAAAATCCCGCTCACGGAGGATGACTTCAGGAAAATTCGAGCAATCGGGGAGCTGATGAACCTAGATACCGAATCATTAAATGAATTCGTGTCTGGGTAGCTCACGCTCTTTGTGCATCCGACAGCGGTGGGATGTGGCCGCGGGCCTGCCGGTGATCCTGAAGGAGACTGACAGCCACCAGAGGGTTAGCGGCCAAGGGACCGACAACACTTACGTCTACGGCCTGGACCTCATCTCTGTGACCGGCCGGACCGGATCGCAGACGTATTTCCTCTCCGACGGCCTCGGCTCGACGGTGAACCTGACGGACGGGAGCGGAAATACGACTGCGACGTTCGCTTACGATGTCTTCGGCGAACTGCGGCCGCCCTCAAGCCCGGCGAACCAGTGGCTGTTCACCGGAGAGCAGCGGGACCCCGACAGCGGTCTCTATTACCTGCGCACGCGGTATTACGATCCGGCGATCGGGCGGTTCCTGTCGCAGGACCCGCTGCCGTCGGGGAACCTGTATGCGTACGCGGGGAACAATCCGACGAACTTCACGGACCCGACTGGGCTGCAAGGGACAGATGATGCCGCCGTGGCAGCCTGCGCCACAGCCGCCGCGTACGGAGGGGCAGCCGCTGCGGCCGGGTCGGAGACCATCGTCGTTCCCGTAGGAGCAGGAGGCGCCGTGACCGCCGTGTGTGTGGGCGCGCTCGCTGTTGCCATCTGCGATGCAGGTGGCTGTCAACTTGTGGGCGAAGCTGCAGGTGCACTGGTCGGTGGATTGGAGGACGTTGTCGACTGGCTGTTCAGCAAAGGGGGCGCGAGCGAGAAGAGCATTCTGCGTGGTCTAAAGGCAAAGATCGAAAGATACGAGGAGCATTGCGTCAAGCTAAAGACCGGAGATTATCAGAACTTCGAGAACTTCGCTGGCCACGTTAAGGACAAGCTAAGGGAAGTTTATGACCAGATTGGGAAGCTCGGCCCATCCGCGACGAAGAAGGCAAACGAGGCGCTCAACCAGGCCGGAGTGCCGCTACCCGGTACAACACGAAGTGCCCGAATCCTAAATGGCGAAAAGCCACCATGCTAGTTGGCCGCCTGTTATGAAGGAGCACCAGCGACCGAAGGATCTCCAGCGCCCAGCGAAGATTGACGGACAGTACCTATACGGCCGTCTCAGAGGGCAACTCTCGTCCATCGGCTTCAAGACCCGACGAGGCTACGATCTTTCTATAGACTTGGAATGGATTTACAACCAGTCGATTGCGGTGATCCTTGACCTTAATACGTTCCTGGAAACAGTTGATTCTAATCCAGATGCCGCGCTGGACGCGATCGCGGGACTGAACGAGGATCTCCACGACCTTTCATATCACATGCGGTCGTCGAGAAGGACGCGACAACGCCTGCAAGTCCACATAGCGGGACTGACGTTAGAAGGCGAAGACGGTAGTTAATTGGCCTCGAAGCCAGGATGGGCGCCCCCGCGATCCAGTTGTTCGATGACGGCCTCGGCGGCCGACCTCTCCATCCGCTCGGAGAGCGGGAGCGGCGCCAGCGCGAACGGCTCGGGCCCGAGCACCAGAGGATGCGGGATTTAACCAGAGCGAAGTGCGGCGGCGCTATTCGAGGTCTTCTTTGGCACGGCGTTCGCGCATCATTTCGTAGAGGAGGTTCTCTACGATCATGAGGAGAAGGAGGACCTGGCGCTGCTGACGGCGGGGCATGCGGGCGAGCATATGGAGGAGCTCCGGGTCGATCTTTTCCGCCTGGGTGAGGCGGTCCTCAGGGACATCCGCCATCAGCGCCGGGTCCGGGTGAGCTCCGGTCGCGAGGCGAGCGCCGGGTCCGGGTGAGCTCCGGTCGCGAGGCGGCGCCCTTCGAGACGGTCGCTGCGGGCGACCTCCTCAGGGCGAGCGGATCGGCGTCCGGGTTAGCCCAGTCAGACCCGTTGCTGCTGTCGCTGGAGCCGTTGAGGACCTGCTCCATGCCCCGGAGGATGAGGAGGAGGCGGCGCTGGCGGTCCCGCGGCAGGTTGGCCAGGTAGCGCAGGAGGTCGGCTTCTACCGTCGACTCATAGTCCTGGTAGATCTGGCGCAGCATGCGCACTGTGGGGTAGCCTGCCGCCTCGAAGAGCTCATCGGGGTCGATGTGCATGGCCTGGGCGACGCGGAGGAGCACGGCGGCTGAGGGGTTCTTGACCTCGCCGTTTTCGAGCTGGGAGAGGTAGCCCTGGCTCACGGACGAGCCGCTGGCGAGCTGGCCCTGGGTGAGGCCCAGCTCATCGCGTAGTTCCCTGATCCTGTCTCCTAGCTTCATTGCTCGCTCCGCCTAACTGGGGAGTCGCGAAGATTGTCGACGCTCCTCGCCAGCTTGTCAATACGTTTGGCCTTGACCGATTACTCGGGCCCTGAACGTGCCGCGCCCGGTATGATGATTCCTCGCTAGCGTGTGCCGCCCCTGGTGGCCGCGGTCGTTTCGGGAAATGTCGCGCGCTCCATACCCTGGAAGACCTTCAGAAGACGCGTCTGTTGCTCGCGTGGAATGCGCGCCAGAAACGAGAGCAGATCGGGGTCAACGGAGACCTCGTAGCCGCTCGCGGTTTCGCCGCCCAGCGCCATCTCCGTGTAGCCGGCCGCCTGCATGAGGATCCGCGGGTCGACGTGCAGGGCGCGCGCGAGCCGGAAGATGACGGCCGCGCTCGGGTTCTGGACTTCGTCGTTCTCGAGCTGCGAGAGGTAGCCCTGGCTGAGCTCAGCCTGCGCGGCGAGTTGCGCCTGGCTCATGCCAAGCTCATCTCTCAACGCCCGGATCTTTTTTCCCAGCGTCACCCGGATGCATTCCTTACTGAGAGAGGCCTTCGGCTATGCGAATGGCGGCCGGTCCCAGGATGACGGCCAGGAAGGCCGGGAAGATGAAGAGAACCAGCGGGAATAGCATTTTGATGGGTGCCTCATGGGCGGCGCGTTCCGCCCGCTGGCGGCGCCTGGTGCGCAGCTGGTCCGACTGGACGCGCAGCACCTGGGCGATACCGACACCGAGCTGCTCAGCCTGGATGACGGAGTTGATGAAGCTGGTGAGCTCCTCGACGCCGATTCGTGTTTCGAGCTCTGTCATGGCTTCCCGGCGCAGCTTGCCCATCGCCACATCCCGCAGCATGCGAGAGAGCTCTTCCGCCAGCGGGCCGCCGCTCTTCTCGGCGACACGGGCGAGGGCGGCGTCGAGGCCGAGTCCGGCTTCGACGCAGGTGGTGATGAGGTCCATTGCGTCCGGGAGTGCCTTGAGCACGCGCTTCTGGCGCGCCTTGACTTTCCCCTTAAGGTACATCCGCGGGAACATGAAGCCGATGGCTGTGAAGATCAAGAAGAAGATTGCCGCTTGCGGCAGAAGTTTGCTTGGGAGCGCGACGAAGAAGAGGAGGCCGATCCCGGTGAACATTGCGAAGAGGATGGCCCAGAATACGACGAACGCTTGCATGGTCATGGGGTTGCCCGCCATGACCAGTTGCTTCTGGATGTCCGCGAGAACGGAGGCAGGGAGGATGGAGCTGATGGAGCGGGAGAAGCCCTCAATCGAGGGCCTGAGCACACGCTCACCGAAGGGAAGCCCCAGGTCTACCTCATCTTCCGGACCCGCCGATACTGCGCGGCTGCGGAAGTCCTGAATGCGGGACTCCATGCTCGTAGTCGAGCGGCTGCTGCCGAACATGGCGTAGACGATAGACATGATCGCCCCGAAGACGGATACGGCTGCAAGTGCGATAAGCATTTCCGGCTCCTATACCTCGATGGCCATGATTCTACTCATGGAGAAGTAACCCAGGATCTCAAGGCCGATCGCAACGCCCAGGATGGCATTGCCGACAGGCTCCGTGAAAAGCAGACTCATGTAAGCGGGGTTCATCAGCATAAAGATGGCGAACATGAACACCGGCAGACCGCCGATGACGATACCCGTCATCTTCTGCTGCGCGGTGAGCGTGGCGATCTCGCCACGGATGCGTTCGCGCTCGCGCATGGTGGAGGCCACTTTGTCGAGAATCTCCGCGAGGTTTCCACCAACGGTGCGCTGGATATTGATGGCGGTTAGGACCATGTCCATGTCGCTGCTATCGATGCGGTCGCCGAGGGCGTTGAGCGCATCCTCAGCACTCATGCCGAGGTTGGACTCACGGAGCATCCTGCGGATCTCGAGGGCAATGGGCGGCTGCATTTGTTTGGAGGCGAACTCGAAGCTCTGCATAAGGCCGTATCCGGACTTGAGCGAGTTGGAGACGAGACCGAGCAGGTCCACGAGCTGCTGATTGATCTTGGTGGCTCGACCCTTCTTCTTACTGTTCACCCACATGGCGGGAAGCATATAGCCGACGACCGAAAGGACAAGCCCAAGTACGATGTAGATCGGCTGAAATCGCCCGATGATGAGAGGGACGACAAGGAATATTCCGGCCATCCCCCAGCGGATAAGGTAATATTCTCCGACACGGAGGGGGACCGCGGCTCGCTCCAGGTGAATGGCTATTGCCTCTGAGCCACTGAACTGCGAGAGGAAAGTGCTCAGTACGGGGAGGCCGCTGTAGGAGCGTTTCTCGCGAAGGCTGCCGCGCTTGGTCTGGCCGGTGGACTGAGGAAGCGGTCCTTCGGAACGGAACGCTTCCAGGCGCGAGGCCATGGGATCCTCCGAGCGGCCGCTGCCGCGAAGACCAACAGCGGCGAAGACGAAGGCCAGGAAGATCGTGACCGCAATGCCAATGATGAGCGGATCCATGGTTATTACCTCGCGCGGGCCAGGAACAGCCCGTCCGGCAGCTTGATGCCGGCCTGCTCGAATTGCTGGGCGAATGTGGGCCGGATTCCAGTCGGCGCCATTAATCCTTCGATCTTGCCCTCAGGGCTGACGCCGGTCTGCTGGAAGCGGAAGAGGTCCTGAAGGGTGATGATCGCCCCTTCCATTCCGCTGACCTCAGTTACGTGAGTGACGCGCCGGACGCCGTCCGTGAAGCGCGAGAGCTGGATGATCAGATGGAGTGCGGAGGAGACCTGCTCGCGGATAGCCCTGTCAGGCAGCTCGAGGCCGGCCATGAGGACCATGTTCTCGACACGGGCGAGCCCGTCTCGCGGTGAGTTGGCGTGGACGGTAGACATCGAGCCTTCGTGGCCGGTGTTCATGGCGTTGAGCATGTCGAACGCCTCCTGGCCACGGACCTCGCCGATGATGATCCTGTCGGGCCGCATACGTAGCGTGTTGCGAAGGAGGTCCCTCTGGGATACCTCGCCGCGGCCGTCTATGTTGGCCGGCCGGGCCTCCAGGCTGACGATGTGCGGCTGCTGCATCTTGATTTCGACCGGGTCTTCGATAGTGATGATGCGCTCCGTTTCCGGTATGTAGGCGGAGAGGGCGTTAAGGAACGTCGTCTTGCCTGTGCCGGTACCGCCGGAGATGAGGATGTTCAACTTGACCTGAACGCACGCTTTCAGGAATTCCACCATGTCTTCCGTGACGGTGCCGGCGTTGACCAGGTCGTGCATCTGAAGCTTGTCGGCGCGGAATTTTCGAATGGTGATGGTGGGGCTCTTGGGCGCGACGGGAGGAATGACGACGTTGACACGGGAGCCGTCAGGGAGACGGGCGTCGACCATGGGAGACGCCTCATCGACGCGGCGGCCGATGGGAGCGATGATGCGCTCGATTACGCGCTGGATGTGCTGGTCGTCGCGAAAACGGACATCGCTCAGGTAGAGGATACCCTCGCGCTCAAAGTAGACCTCGTCCGGGCGGTTGACCATTACCTCGGAGATGGACGGATCTCGCATGAGGGCATCGATGGGGCCAAGGCCGACGACACGACCTTGCGGCGCTCATCCGCGGGCATGGCGCTGATCTGGTCCGCGTCCAGCTCATCGATGAGCATCTGGTGCATGCGGAAGATCAGCTGCTCCATATCCTCGTTGTAGCGGCCCGGGGTTGTGCGAGCGGGGCCCGCGCCGGGCCGCATCACGGGAGCCTGGGGTCTGCCTGATTGGAAGCTAGTCATGTTCTTACTCCACGCCTACTTGAGTTTTGTCTTCGGGAACTGAGCCGAGGATGCGGCTGAACAAGCCGCCCTTTTGTGCTTCCTTTGGCTTGGCGGTTTGCTGTTGCTGCTTGACGCCGCTGAGGGCATACGCCATCTCAGTCAGGCTTTCCGCCGCCTTGGACTGGGGCTTGGCCACGACTACGGGCATGCCGAGCTGAGTGGCGGCGCTGATGTTGCGGTCATAAGGGACAGACCAGAAGACGTCGCGCCCCAGCATTCGCCTGATCTCCTGCGGCTGGACGTTGCTGGCCTCGTTCGTCGAATTGACGACGAGCTT
>WNGB01016114.1_pt1 | contig 11995 bp, 11 predicted proteins | sample 5400681 | NCBI WGS metagenome assembly WNGB01 (sample SAMN13153367, study PRJNA577476) | soil metagenome | isolation source: 115 cm soil or saprolite under grassland replicate 2 | place: USA:California | collected 2016-06-15 | reverse complement strand
ATGGCGCGCGGTCATCACGATTGGCCGCGACATACCGTCCGACCACTGCCTCCGCGTCAACGCGCACGCCCTCGCGCGCTACGCGGCGCTGAGCCAGGAAGCGGGGATCGTGCCGATCGTCGAGCCCGAGGTGCTGATGGACGGCGCGCATCCGATCGAGCGGTGCAACGAGGTCACGATCAAGACCCTGCGCATGGTGTTTGTCCAGCTCGCCGCGCAGCGCGTGCGGTTCGACGGGATGCTGCTGAAGCCGAACATGGTGATCTCCGGCAAGGAGGCGTCGGATCGCGCGGCAGCTGAGGCGGTCGCGCGCTACACGGTGGAGTGTTTCCGGCAGACGGTGCCCGCCGCCGTGCCCGGCATCGTGTTCCTGTCGGGCGGCCAGTCCGACGACGAGGCCACGATCAATCTCGACGCGATCAATCGCTACGCCGCGAAGGTCCGCGCGCCGTGGCAGCTGTCGTTCTCATATGGACGCGGTCTGCAGGCCGCACCGCAGAAGGCCTGGGCGGGCACGCCCGCGAACGTCCCCGCCGCGCAACGCGCGTTCCAGCATCGCGCGAGGCTCACCGCGGCGGCCCAGCTCGGCAAGTACACGCCCGCGATGGAGAAGGAGACCGTCTCCGTCTAGACGCGTCTCCTAGGCATGCGCCGCTTCGAATGCGGTCGGGGGTTGGGAGCGGCCGCTCTGGGGGATGCGCGACACGAGCGTTACCGCGATGAACCCCAGGATCGCCGCGCTTACGAACATGAGGTGGTAGTCGCCGAGCAGCACGCGGAAGAAACCACCTGCGTATGCCGCGAGTGCCGCGCCGACCATATGAGAGAACCAGATCCACCCGTACAGCGTGCCCACCGATCCGCGTCCGAAGATCGTCGCGGTCAGGTTTACCGTGGGCGGGACGGTCGCGATCCAATCGAGTCCGTAGACGACCGCGAACAACAGCAGACCGCGGAAGTCGTAGATGAGCGGCAAGGCGAGCAGCGACATCGCGCGGAAGCCGTAATACGCGGCGAGGAGCTTTCGATTGTCGTAGCGATCGGTGAGCCACCCGGATGCCAGCGTGCCAACGATGTTGAGCGCACCGAGAAGAGCGACGGCGCCAGCGGCCGCGACCTCGGTGAATCCGTGCTCGACCGCGTGCGGGATGAGATGCGTCCCGATGAGGCCATTGGACGTGTAGCCGCACACGAAGAAGCTGGATGCGAGCAGCCAGAACTCGCGGCGGCGAAGCGCCTCGCGTAGCGGCGTGCGGCGCGCATCGTCAGCCTTCTCCGCGGCGGTCAACGTCGCGCCCTCACCGACGGCGCGCTGCCCGACGTCGCTCGGACGATCGCGCATGAAGAGGGCCAGCGGCACGACGACGATCGCGGCCGCGCCGAGGAGCAACACGATCGCGGCGCGCCAGCCAAGGGCGACGGTGAGCGCGGCCATCGCGGGGACGAAGACGAGCTGGCCGGCGGAAGTCGCCCCGCCGAAGAGTCCGACGATCAGCCCGCGATGCGTGCGGAACCAACGTTGCGCGATCGCCGCGCTCGCGACCTGCCCAGCCGCGCCGGTGCCCAGGCCGATCACGATTCCCCACACGAGATACAGCTGCCAGAGCTCGTGCATGTTGACGAGCGCGAACAGGCCGGCGCCGATGAGCAGGATCCCGCCGGTCAGAAGCCGCCGCGGCCCGAAGCGCTCGAGCAGCCACCCTCCGAGCGGTCCGCCGAGACCGAACGTCAGGAGCGAGACGCCGACCGCGAGCGAGATCGCCGCGCGATCCCAGCCGAACTCCTGCTCGAGCGGGACGATGATGATGCCGGGCGCCGCGCGCACCGCCTGCGCGGCCATGAGTGTCACGAGCGTGACGGCGACGACGACCCATGCGTAGTGGAAGCGGCGGACGTGCATCGGCGCGATCGAGTCTACGGAAGGCCGCAGGTAAACTTCGACGTGGAGAGGTGTCCGAGTGGTTGATGGTGCCGCTCTCGAAAAGCGGTAGGCGAAAGCCTCGCGGGTTCGAATCCCGCCCTCTCCGCAGCTGATGGAGCCGCGCGTCACGCTCATCACCCTGGCGGTCGCCGACCTCGAGCGGGCGCTGGAGTTCTATCGCGACGGCCTCGGTTGGCCGACGGAGGGGATCGTCGGCCAGGACATCGAGAACGGCGCCGTCGTGAGTGCGGAAGGAACGGGCACCACCGGTTTCGAGCTCGCGCACAACGTGCGTTCAAAGGAAGAGGTGGACGAGGTCGTCGCGCTGGCGCGAGCGGCGGGCGCGACGGTGACCAGTCCCCCGGCAGATCAGGCCTGGGGTGGCTACGCAGCCCACTTCCAGGATCCCGACGGGCACCTGTGGGAGATCGCGTGGAACCCGGACCCGCGGTTCGCGATCGACTAGGTCGCGACACGCGGTCGCTCCCATAATTCACCATGGGAGAGGTCGCATAGTTGGTCTAGTGCGCCCGCTTGGAAAGCGGGTAGCCGAAAGGCTCGCGGGTTCGAATCCCGCCCTCTCCGCAGGATGACCCGTGACCGCGTTCTCGTCTGCGATGTCAACGAAACGTTGCTCGACCTGCGCGCGCTCGATCCGCATTTCGCGCGCGTCTTCGGGGACGGCGCCGTTCGCAAGGAATGGTTCGCGACGATGCTGCAGTCCGCACTTCTTCTCACGGTGACCGGGCCCTACTTCGATTTCGGCGCCCATTTCCGCGCAGCGCTCGCGCTCACCGCGGAGAAGCGCGGCGTGATCGTGTCCGAGGCGGACGAGAAGGCGATCCTGGGTGAGGTGCGGAAGCTTCCGGCCCACCCCGAGGTGCGCGAGAGCCTGATGCGGCTACGCGGTGCAGGGTTCCGTATCGCGGCCCTCACGAACTCCACGGGCCAGGTCGAGGAGGCGCAGCTCGCGAACGCCGGCATCCGTGAGCTGTTCGACGAGGCGCTCACGGCTGACGACGCGAAGCGGCTCAAGCCCGCGCCCGAGGCGTACGCTGCCGCGGCGCACAAGCTCGGCGTGCCGCTCGCGCGCATCCGACTGATCGCCGCGCATGCCTGGGACGTTGCGGGCGCGATGCGGGCGGGCGCAGCCGCTGCATTCGTCGCGCGCCCCGGCGCGCTCTGGAACCCGCTCCTCGAGAAGCCGGATGTCTGGGGCAATGACCTGCGCGAGGTCGCGGATCAGATCATCGAACGGGATCGATGACGCGAGAACTGCTCGACGCTCGTATCATCCCGGGGCGATGCGGTTCCTTCGGATCGCGCTCCTTGTCGCGCTCGTCCTCGCGCTCACACCGAGCCGTGCCGCGGCGGCGGATGTTCGGTCGGGCCAAGACATCACCATCGGCGCGAACGAGACGATCGACGATGACCTCTACCTATTCGGGAACAACATCAGCATCCTCGGGACGGTCCGCGGCGACGTCATCGCCTTCGGTCAGAGCGTCAGCGTCAACGGCAGCATCAGCGGCGACTTGATCGCCGCGGCCAACACGATCGCGATCCGCGGCCAGGTGGGCGGGAGCGTCCGAGGCGCCGCAGCGTCGATCACGTTGAGCGGACGCGTGTCGGACGACCTCTTGGCAGCGGGCAACGACATCACCGTCCTGATAAATGGTCGCGTCGGCCGCGATGCCGTCGTCGCCGGTAACACCGCGACCTTCTCAGGTCAGGTCGGCCGCGACGTCCGGGCTGGCGCAACGACGTTGACGATCGACGCGCCGGTCGGCCGCGACGTCGTCGCGCAGGTCAATCGGTTGCAACTCACGGACAAGGCCGCGGTGGAAGGCTCGCTCACTTACACGAGTGCGAACGAGGCTCAGATCGCGGTCCCCGGTTCCGTCAAAGGCCGGACCGAGCGTCGTGTGCCGGAGTCCACCAGACAGACCCCCGTCGTCCAAGGGCCAGCGGCGTTGGTCCTCGACTGGTTAAGGGGTCTGGTCGGGCTGCTGATCCTGGGTCTTCTCGTCGTGTTCTTCTTCCCCGGCTTCGCACGACGGTCCGGCGAGACGCTGATGCGATCTCCGTGGCTCAGCCTGGCGGTCGGTGCGTTAGTGCTCATCGGGCTGCCGATCCTCGCGATCGTTTTCTTCATCATCGGCGCGCTGATCGGCGGCTGGTGGATCGGGTTTGTTGTGCTCTCGCTTTTCATCGTCCTGATCGCACTCAGCATCCCGGTCACATCGGTCGGAATGGGCGGAGCACTGCTGCGCGTCACGCAACGTCCCGGGCCCCCATGGCTCGCGCTGCTGCTTGGTCTCGTCGTGTTGCTGATCGTCGCCCTCGTCCCGATTGTGGGCGGCATCGTGATCTTCCTTGCGCTGCTCTTTGGCATGGGCGCGGCGACACTTGCTGTCGCCGGCGGCAGGCAGCCTGAGGCCGCCACCGCCTGAGCCGGGCCGGATACCATGGACATGGCCGTGCTAGGCGGGGAGCTAGCGGTGCCCTGTACCCGCAATCCGCTCCAGCGGGGCTGAATTCCCTCCCAAGGTCCGGCGTCGCGGGTCCTGCATGCGTCGCGTGGCGTTGACGATCGGGTCCTGTGCAGCGTCGGTCCGTGAACCCCGTCAGATCCGGAAGGAAGCAGCGGTAAGCGGTCGCCGTCGCGTGCCGCAGGCACGCCTGATCCGAGCTGCGCGCGTGTGCGTGTTCGTGATGTCCGTGATCGACGGAGGGTGCACGGCCGCTCTTTATGCCTTTGGAATGTCGTTGTCCTCGCGCGGCGGGTCGTTCCTCTCTATCCTCGGTGGGTGCCCGAGAGCTCTGCCCTCTATCGCCGCTATCGGCCTCAGACGTTCGCCGCCATCGTCGGACAGGAGCACGTCACCCGCACGCTGAAGAACGCGATCGGCTCGGGCCAGGTCGCACACGCGTATCTCCTGGCCGGCTCGCGTGGGATCGGCAAGACCACGATCGCGCGACTCATCGCGAAGGCCGTGAACTGCACCACCGCCAAGGATGGCGAGCCCTGCGACCGGTGCGAGAACTGCACCGCGATCCGCGACGGGACCTTCCTCGATCTCATCGAGATCGACGCCGCATCCAACCGCGGCATCGACGAGATGCGTGACCTGCGCGACAAGGTGCGGTTCGCCCCGTCGCAGGGCCAGTACAAGGTGTATGTCATCGACGAGGCACACCAGCTCACGAGCGAGGCCTTCAACGCTCTGCTCAAGACCCTCGAGGAGCCGCCGCCGCACGTGATCTTCGTACTGGCCACGACCGAGTCGGGGAAGATCCCCGCGACGATCGTCTCGCGCACGCAGCGCTTCGACCTCCGGCGGATCCCATACAAGGGCGTTGTCGCGCAGCTCGCGAAGATCTGCGAGCAGGAGGGCCTGAGGGTCGAGCCTGCGGCGCTCGAGGCGATCGCTCGGCATGCCCAGGGTTCCCTGCGCGACGCGGAGAGCGTCCTCGACATGGTCGCCGCGTTCTCTCTGGGCGGAGTGAAGCTCGCCGACGTCGACGAGCTCCTCGGCGTGTCGGAATGGGAGGAGACCTCGGCGCTGTTCGATGCGCTCGCGGCGAATGACGGCGCCGCTGGCGTTCGACTCGTGGGCAGGCTTGTCGATGAGGGCCGTGACCTGCGCCTCTTCGTGAAGCGCGCGATCGATCACACGCGTGCGCTCGTGCTGACCACCGCCCAGGGCAAGCCACCCGAGACCGCAAGTGAGGGCGTGAGCGCGAAGATCGCGGAGCAGGCGCCGAAGTTCCCGCTCCAACGCCTCGCGGCGATCGCGAAGCGTCTCATTGAGACCGAGCAGCACCTGAAGACGAGTGAAGGCACGCCGCTCCCCCTGGAGCTCGCGATCCTCGATCTCGTGACACAGCCAGGCGTCACCGGACCCGCGACGCAAACGCCGCAGCGGCGTGACGCCGCGCCACCGACGCGGTCGACCGCCCGCACGCCGGCTGACCGGGGCTCGCCGACGCGCGCGCAGGCGCGCGTGTCTGAGCGGTCCGGGGTGATCGACCTCGCCGCGCGGCGCGCCCAGACCAGCGCGATCACGCTGGCGGACGTGCAGAAGGCATGGGCCGAGATGGTCGCGCACGTGAAGGAGCAGAGCGTCGGCAAGGCGTCGCAGCTGGTGAAGGCGGAGCCGGTCACGGTCGAGGGAAGCACCGTCGTGATCGGGTTCGACAACGACTTTGCGCGCGCGTACTGGCAGGACCGCTACCGCGGAGAGCTCGAGCAGGGATTGTCGGAGCGACTCAGCCTGACCGTGCGCGTGCGCTGCGTCGTGCAGACGTTACCCGCAGATGCGCCGTCGCCGGTCGAGGATCCGATGCTTCGCGCCGCGCTCGAAACGTTCCGGCGTCCAGAACGGATCATGGAGATCGAGTGATGAAGAACATGGGCGACCTTCAGAAGATGGCTCGCGAGATGCAGGCGAACATGGCGAAAGCGCAGGCGGAGCTCGCGGAGGCGACGGTCGAAGGTACCGCCGGTGGCGGCGCGGTCGTTGTAGTACTCACTGGGACACAGGACGTGAGGTCCATCCGCATCCAGAAGGACGCCGTCGACCCCGAGGATGTCGAGACGCTCCAGGACCTCGTCGTCGCCGCGTTCACGGATGCGCTGAAGAAGTCGCGCGAGCTCGCCGCGCAGCGGCTCGGCGGCGTGACCGGCGGTCTCAAGATCCCCGGTATGTGATGCCGAGCGCCCTCGCGCGCCCGCTCGCGCGTCTCATCGACGAGCTCTCGAAGCTGCCGGGCGTCGGCCCCAAGACCGCGCAGCGGCTCGCGTATCACATCCTTCGCGCGCCGATGCCGGACGCCGAGGCGCTCGCGGGCGCGATCCGCTCGGTGAAGACCGACCTTCGCTACTGCTCGGTGTGCTTCAACATCGCCGAAGCGGACCCCTGCGTCATCTGCTCATCCGACGAGCGCGACGGCGGGCTGGTGTGCGTGGTCGAGGAGCCGCTCGACGTGCTCGCGATCGAGCGCACCGGCCAGTACAAGGGCCGCTACCACGTGCTGCATGGCGCGATCTCACCGGTGAATGGTGTCCGGCCCGACGACCTGAAGATCGGCCAACTCGTCCAGCGGATCCGCGCGGGTGGCATCGAGGAGCTCATCCTCGCGACGAACCCCAATCTCGAGGGCGAAGCGACGTCGATGTACGTCGCGCAACTCCTCGCCGGCAGCGGTGTGCGCGTGACGCGTCTGGCGCGCGGCCTTCCGATGGGTGGGGATCTCGAGTACGCCGACGAGGTGACGGTCAGCCGAGCCCTGGAGGGCCGGCGGGCCCTCTAGTCGTATCCTCCATTCCCTGCGTCCGTCGGTGACGCGAGTTGCTGGAGGTGCTCGGATGATGCGTCGTGTTGCGGTCGGCCTAGCAGGTGTGCTTCTTGTTGCGTCCTGCGGAGGCGGTACGGCCACTCCGAGCGGGAACCCCGGGGCGGCCACGGCCGCGGCGCCGAAGCCGGACATCAAGATCGGTCTCGCGACCGCCAAGTCAGGTGCCGCCAACTTCTACAACCCGCAACAGTCGAACGGCGCGCTCCTTGCGGTCGACCAGATCAACGCCGCTGGCGGCATCGCCGGCGCGAAGCTGCAGCTGATCGTCGAGGACGACGGCTCGGTCCGTGACCAGGGCATCACCGCGTTCAAGAAGTTCATCGAGCAGGACAAGGTCGTCGCGATCCTCGGACCGACGCTGTCCGCCGTCGCGGCAGGCGCGCATCCCGTGGCCCAGGCCGCGGGCATCCCGGTCATCGCGATCTCCAACACCGGCCTGGGGATCGTGGGAAAGTGCGACTACGGTCCATGCGACTGGATCTTCCGCGCGTCGCTCGGCGAGCAGTCCGCGGTGCCGGAGACGGTGAAGGCGGCAACGCAGAAGCTCGGACTCAAGAAGGTCGTGATCATCTATGGCGACGGCAAGTTCGAGCTTGACGACCTCGCCATCTTCAGGGAGGCATTCAAGGTCAATAACGTGACCGTTTCGAAGGAGATCGCCTACACGGCGAAGGATGTCGACTTCGCGCCGTTCGTCACCCAAGCGAAGGGCGAGAATCCAGATGCCGTCGTCGCGTCATCTCTGGCGGGACCGGCGGGGAAGATCCTCGACGAGGTGGCCAAGCAGATACCCGGCAAGCGCGTGATCGGCGGGAACGGCCTCAACTCGGCCGCCCTTCTGTCGAGCGCGAACGCCGGCCTGATGGTGGTCGGCACCGCCTGGTCCAAGGCGAGCACCGACAAGGTGAACACCGATTTCGTCGCCGCGTACAAGACAAAGTTCGGCGCGGACCCCGACCAGTTCGCGGCGCAGTCGTACACCGCGATGACCGTCCTCGCCGATGCACTCAAGCGTTCGGGCAACGCGACGGACCGCGCTGCAGTCAAGAAGGCACTCGAGGGCGTCTCGAACCTAGCAACGCCGCTGGGCGCGTTCTCGTTCACGACCGATCACGACGTGAAGCAGCCGACGTTCGTGATGACCGTGAAGGACGGTCAGTTCACCCCGTTCCAGTGAGCGGCGGGGCCTAGACCCCGGTGGCCGAACAGCTCTACAACGCGGTCTTTATCGGCAGCATCTATGCGCTGTTCGCGCTCGGCTTCGCCCTCGTCTTCAGCGTGCTCGACATCCTGAACCTCGCGCATCCAACGGTCTTCATGCTCGGTGCGTTCGTCGCGCTCTTCGCGATCGGCACGCTTGGCCTGCCCTGGTTCGTGGCGCTTGCGGTCGCGCTCCTCGTTACCGGCCTCTTCGGCATCGTGCTGGATCGCGTCGCGTTCGCACCGCTTCGTCGCCGCGGGGCGCCGGCACTCTCGTCGATGATCTCGAGCCTCGCGGTCTCGCTCATCGTGGTGCGGCTGGTGGAGCTCCGCTACGGCGGAGACTTCATCACCTTTCCGGTCGGGGCGGTGCCGGCCTTCGTCTTCCGAGTGGGTGATGCGACGTTCGAGGGGATCCGTCTCGCGATCGTCGTCCTCTCCCTCGCCCTCATGGTCGGTCTGACCTATGTCCTGCGACGCACCCAGCTCGGGCGTGATCTGCGCGCACTCGCGGAGAATCCGCGAGCCGCGCGGCTTCTGGGTGTGGACGTCGACCGCGCCATCGCCGCGACGTTCTTCGTGTCATCGGCGCTCGGCGGCCTTGCCGGGGTCCTCCTCGCGTTCGCCTACAACACCCTCGATTCCAAGATGGGCGTGCCGCTGGAGCTGCGGGCCTTCACGGTCATGGTCGTTGGTGGCATGGGAAGCCTGCCTGGCGCGGTCATCGGTGCGTACATCCTGGGATTCGGCGAAGTCGCCAGCCTCGTGTACTTGCCGACCGAGCTGCGCGATGCGTTCGCGTTCGGCCTGCTCTTCCTGGTGCTGGTGGTGCGACCGACCGGCCTGCTCGGGCAGAAGTCGCCGGACCGCGTCTAGTGGACGCCATTCTGGATCTCCTGCGCACCTACTCGACGACCATCGCCGTCATTGGGGTGAGCGCGCTGCTCGCGCTGTCCGTCTGGCTCACGCTCTATGCCGGCCAGCTCACGCTCGGCAATGCCGCGTTCATGGGTGTCGGCGCGTACGTCTCGGCGCTCCTCGGCCGCCATCTCGAGACACCCTTCCCGCTCGCTCTTCTCATCGGCGCGTTCGCCGCGGCGGTGCTGGCGCTGCCGCTCGGGGCGATCGTTTTCCGCCTTCGCGGCGTGTACCTCGCGATCGCCACGCTCGCCTTTGGCGAGATCGTGCGCGTCATCCTGCTCGCGATGCCGATCACCGGAAAGGGCCAGGGTCTCAACGGAATCCCACCCAAGACCGAGCTCTGGCACATCTATCTCTCGCTGCTGATCGTCGCGTACGTCCTGTGGCGCGTTCAGGGATCGACCATCGGGCGCGCCTGGGCGGCGATCAGGGAAGATGAGATCGCGTCCGCGAGTCAGGGGATCGCGGTCGGTCAGCACAAGCTCGCGGCCTTCGTGATCGGCGCTCTCATCGCTGGTTGGGCGGGAGGGCTCTCGGCGCACGTGACGTTCTCCATCGATCCCTCGGACTTCGGGTTCGCCAAAGCGGTCCAGGTGCTCGTCTTTGCCGTCGTCGGCGGCGTCCCGAACGTGCTCGGCCCGATCCTCGGCGCGGGCCTGCTCACCGCGCTGCCGGAGCTACTACGTCCGCTGAAGGATTACCGCGACATCTTCCAGGGCGCGATCCTTCTCCTCGTCATCATCTATCTGCCGCGTGGCCTGGTGACATTTGTCGATGTCCGCCGCACGCGGCGCCTCTCCCGCATCGGAGCGGTCGATGTTGCTTGAGACCGCCGGCCTCACGAAACGTTTTGGCGGCGTGAGCGCGGTCGATCGAGTGGACCTGGGGATCGTCGAGGGTGAGGTGCTCGGTCTTATCGGCCCGAATGGAGCGGGGAAGACCACGCTCATCAACCTCATCTCGGGTGTCGTAGGCGCCGACGGCGGCACGATCCGACTTTCCGGCTCGGACGTGACGGGTCTGCCGGCGCATCGTCTGGCGGCGCTCGGCATTGCGCGCACATTCCAGGGCGTCCGGGTGTTCAAAGGTCTCACCGTCCACGACAACGTTCTCATCGGGCGGCATACCCGCATGCGCCCCGACGTACTCGCCCGGCTCGTGCCCCGTCCGCGGGAGGTGGCCGATCCGGATCGCGCGCGCGCTCTGTCGTTGATCGACCGCGTCGGGCTCGGCCGGCGACGGGCCGATGCCCTGGCGGGCGAGCTGCCGTACGGCGATCAGCGCCGGCTCGAGATCGCGCGCGCGCTCGCATCAGAGCCGCGCCTGCTGATCCTGGACGAGCCGGCGGCAGGCATGAACCCAACAGAGTCCACCGGACTGCGCGCGCTCATCGCGAGTCTCCGCGTCGAGGGACTGACCATCCTGCTCATCGAGCACGACGTGCGTCTTGTGATGGATACGTGCCAACGCGTTGCGGTCCTCAATTTCGGCCGCAAGATCGCCGACGGCTCACCCGCCGAGATCCAGCGCGATCCCGGGGTGCGCGAGGCCTATCTCGGTACGGAGGCGGTCGCCTGATGCTCGTGGTCGAAGGCCTGCGGATCGCATACGGTCCGGTCGAAGCGGTGCACGGCATCTCGTTCACGGTCGGGCGTGGTGAGGTCGTCACACTCATCGGCGCGAACGGCGCGGGCAAGACCAGCACGCTGGCGGCGATTTCCGGGCTCGTGCGTCCGAGCGGCGGACGTGTGGCGTTCGACGGGCACGACCTCGTCGGCGCGCCGGCGCACGCGATCGTCGCCGCCGGTCTGGTTCAGGTGCCGGAAGGCCGCGAGATCCTGGCGCGCATGACCGTCGAGGAGAACCTCCTCATGGGGTCGCGTGGCCGCGGCGGGGTTGCCGCGCTGGGCGTCGTGTGGGCACGGTTCCCGATCCTCCAGCAGCGTCGCGCGCTCCCGGCCGGCAATCTGTCCGGCGGCGAGCAGCAGATGCTCGCGATCGCTCGGGCTCTCCTCGCATCGCCCCGCATGCTCTTGCTCGACGAGCCCTCGCTGGGGCTCGCGCCGCTCATGGTCACGTCGATCTTCGAGGTCCTCGCCGACCTCAAACGTCAGGGAACGACGATGCTCCTGGTCGAGCAGAACGCTCTACGCGCGCTACGCTTGGCGGACCGCGCGTTCGTCATGGACCTCGGTCGCTTCACTGTCAGCGGTACAGGCGCGCAGCTCTTGCGAGACGAGGCGGTCGCCAAGGCCTATCTCGGGGGCTGACCCTCGAAAGGGTGCTCAGGTCTACATTGCCTCAGGGGGCCGCGCAGGTTGACGGTGGCCGCCAAATCTCGGTATGATTACGTTCCGCATCACGCCCGTAGGCCGATTCCACATGGGAGGTCGGGGCACGATCTTTAACAGTTGAAGAGTGGCAGGAACGCCAAGCGCGGTCTCGTTGATTTCTTGATCGAACTCGAAGCTTAAATGGACCGCCCGAAAGGGTGGTCTGATTTTTTGTCGGAGAGTTTGATCCTGGCTCAGGACAAACGCTGGCGGCGTGCATAAAACATGCAAGTCGGACGAGCCAATCCCCGCAAGGGGA
>WNGB01011707.1_pt1 | contig 11995 bp, 9 predicted proteins | sample 5400681 | NCBI WGS metagenome assembly WNGB01 (sample SAMN13153367, study PRJNA577476) | soil metagenome | isolation source: 115 cm soil or saprolite under grassland replicate 2 | place: USA:California | collected 2016-06-15 | reverse complement strand
CAGCCTGAGCGGCGGATGGAGTTGTCGTGTCTTTCTTTCACGCGTAACAATGAGTCCGTGTCACAAAGGCTTCTAGCCCGCCCTGAACGAGTCGCAGCGCGCGCGCCCGGAGAAAGAGCTCCGGTCCTGGCGGAATCCTGCTCGGGACCACCGTAAGTCCGAATCGAGAAGACAGAGTAAGCTCCTCTGTAAGGAAGGATGAGAGCATGGCGAAGCCGAAGAGTCGTCGCAAGCCTCCGGAAATCGTCGCGTGGGATTGCCCAAAATGCGGCAAGCGTCAATCGTCACCGGCACCGAAAGAAGGCTGGATTCCGTCCTGCCGCAATCCGAATTGCGGTGGCCGGTTCCCGGTTCTCCCCCCATCAAAATAGGGGCTCTTCATGCCGCAGTGGTGCGGCAAGTAAGAACTGGTGGCCCCAACGGGACTCGAACCCGTGCCGCGGCCTTGAAAGAGCCGTGTCCTAACCACTAGACGATGGGGCCAAAGACCGAGAGAAAAACGATAGCACGCGTTTTCATTTTCCGCCGAACTGTCAGGGGCTCGAGCCCATACCGCGGCCTCCGGGGGGTTTGGGGGGCACCACGTGCCCCCCGCTCAGATCAGTCAGCCGTGTCGGCTCCGCAGGAGCCGTGTCCTAACCACTAGACGATGGGGCCAAAAGATCGAGAGAAAAAAGATAGCACGAGGTCTCATTTTTCGCCGAGCCGCCAGGGACTCGAAGCCGTGCCGCGGCCCCGGGGGGGTTCCGGGGGGCATCACATGCCCCCCGCTCAAATCAGCCAGCCGTGTCGGCTCCGCAGGAGCCGTGTCCTAACCACTAGACGATGGGGCCCCGGACGAGAGAAAACGATAACACGCAGATTGATTTCGTGCCGAACTGCGAGGGACTCAAACGCGTGCTGCGGCCCCGGGGATCCTGACGACCAGAGCAGATCCTTCGCTGTGTGCTCAGGATGACAGGGAGAGGAAGGGAAGAAATGACAGAGGGAAGAGTGATCCCCCCAAAAAACGAGTGCCGGCGACGGGCGCCGGCACTGCGAAGACCAGATCGAAAAGGAGTCTTACTTCGAGGGGCCCTTGGTGGGCTCGGGCTTGGTGGGCTCGGTTTCGGACTTCATCTTGGTGCTCGACTCGGTGGTGGTCTTGCCCTTCTTGGTCGTCTTCTTCTTGGCCTTCTTCTTGGTGGTCGCCTTCTTGCCCGGTTCCTTGGTCTCGGTCGTGGTCGAGGTGCTGGTGGACTGCGAGCCGGTCACCGGGTTCGTCGACTTCTTCGTCTCCGACGAGGACTTCGTTTCCGTGGTCTGCGCGAAAACGCCGGTCGGGAAGGCCAGCGCCACCGCCAGAGCCACTAACTTCAGCAGGGACTTCTTCATCTTTTTTCTCCTTTCGGCGCGGGGCACTACGCACCGCGTCACTCACACGCCGAGACTCTAGAGGTCCGCGGGTGAACGCAACATGAACGCGAAGGCAACCTCCGAAGAAGAGCCGATCTCATTGAGACCCTTGGTTTTACCAACGAAGCTTTCACCGGGCTAGAAGAGGAGTTGAACGCCGGTATAACTCTGGAAACGCGTGCGTGGCTCCTGCGACGTACCGACGATTCCCGCGCCGGCAGACACCAGAAGCACCAGATGCCGCGCGAGCTTCCAGCGGCCGCCCAGATTCCAGTCCAGGCCGATGTCGGCGAATCGCGCCGAGGCGCCGCCGAAAATCTCGCCGATGACTTCCACGCGCTCAGAAAAATCGTGTCCGAGCGCGAGGCCGTAGATCCACCGGCCCTTCGTGCCGCGCCGAAACGCGTGTCCTATCTCCAGGTTCGCCGAGAGCGGGCCGAGTTGCTTCTGGAAAGAAAGAGGGAGGAGCAGTCCCGGTTCCTTCTCGACGAGACCCCTGTCCGCCGACGAGCGGCTCGCGTTGATCTCGATCTGCGGATATGTCGAGACGGACACCCCGCCACTCTCTCCGTCGAGGAAACGCCACTTCACGCCGAAAAGGGCGTTGCCGGGACCGTTCTCGTCGGGTCCGTCCTCTTGCCGCCGGAGGATCCAGGGGACTTCGACCTTCAACTGGATACGATCTCCGACACCATAGTTGGCGTCGAGCAAGGGTGCGTGGAAGACGCGCTCCGATCCGCGCCTCTCGAAGGTGAAGGCGACGTTCACTTCCCAATGACGGTCTCCCGGCGTGCCCGGATCGTCGGTAACGAGCGGCGGGCCTCCCTGCGCGACGCCGGCGCGTGCCACAAGAAAGAGCAGGAGCGCAAGGGACGGTGTCAGTCTCGTTGACCGACTCGTTCCCTTCATCTTGTCTGGTCCATAACGAAACCCGGACCGGGTCTTCACGGAGGCAACTTCAGCAGCGTGTGTGCGAGACCGAGCGCGCCGCCGGAGAGAACGACCCATACGGCATCGAGCTCGAAGAAGTAGAGAGCGATGAACGCGCCCGCCGTCAGGATGAGAGCGAACCCGTCGGGCGCGTGGCGCAAGCCGCCCGGCAGCAGGACGGCCAGGCCAAAGAGAACCGCGAGATTGAGGATGACGCCGACCGCGGCGGCCGTGATCCCGGAGAGCGCCGAGGTCAGGCTTCTATTTCCCCGCAGGCTCTCGACGTACGGAGCGCCCAGGAAGATGTAGAAGAAGCAGGGGAGGAAGGTCACGTAGGTCGTGACGGCGGCCCCGAGAGAAGCGCTCGCGAGACGGCCCATCCCCTCGGGCCGGTTCCAACCTGTCATGAAGCCCACGAACTGGAGCACCATGATGAGGGGGCCGGGCGTCGTTTCGGCCAGGCCCAGACCGTCGATCGCCTGATGCTGCGTGATCCAGTGATACGACTGGACGGCCGCCTGCAGGACGTAGGCGAGGACCGCGTACGCGCCCCCGAAAGTCACGAAGGCCGCCTGGGTGAAGAAGCGGTACTGGAGAACATGGAGGCTCGACCAGCTCCGCCACAGGCCCAGAGCGAGGAAGGGAACGCTCCAGAGAAAGAGACCCGCCACAACGATTTTGAGCGCGCGCGTCCCCGAGCGGCGGGCCTCCTCCGTTCGAGCCCGGCTCTGTTCCGAGGCGGGGTCTGCCTCGTCCAATCCTGGAAGCGGGTGAGCGGCGGAGAATTCCCGGGGCCAGATCCGGCCGGCGAGGAAACCGATCAGCCCGGCCCCGATCACGATCCACGGGAATGGCACGTGCAAAATGAAGATCCCCACGAAGGCGGCGGCGGCAATCGCGACGAGCCCGCGCGGGCGTAGGGCGCGAGCGCTGATCTTGACGAGCGCCGCGACGACGAGCGCGACGACGGCAGGCTTCAGGCCAGCGAAGATGCCCGCCACGGCGGGAAGAGTCCCGTACGCTGCGTAGATCGCGGAGAGCCCCCAGAGGATGAAGACCGATGGGAGGACGAAAAACACGCCGGCCATGACCCCTCCCCACGTTCCGTGCAGGAGCCAGCCGATGTAGATCGCGAGCTGCTGCGCTTCCGGCCCGGGCAGGAGCATGCAGGCAGTAGGAGAGGGCGTGAAGAAAGCGGTCCGCGGAGATCCAGCGCCGCCGGTCCACGAGGTCCCGCTGCATGATGGCGATCTGGCCGGCGGGTCCGCCGAAGCTGACGAAGCCGAGCCGGAGCCAGTAGCGAAAGGCTTCCCAGAACCCGACGGCCCGCGAGCTCTTGTCACGGCGTCGGCCCTCCGTTGGCCCGCGCTTGGTCATGGCTCCCGTTTGCCGGCGAATCGAGAGTCAGTGCCCTTCGATCGTGAAGTCGTCAAACTGGACGACCGAGTCGGCCTTCGTCCAGAGCCCGACCTGTCCCGTGTCCTGGAACGTGTCGTCGGTCGCATCGAGAACCATTGTCCCGTCGAACCAGACGACGAAGTGGTTTCCGGCGGCCTCGAGCTTCAGCGTGTGCCAAGTGTTCTTTGCCACCTTGACCGGCTTGTTCTGGAAGGCTCGCCTGCGGCCCTTGACGGTGTGGTAGATGGTGCAGTTGTCCTCGTCGGCGTTGCAGCGGGTGATGTAGTAGTTGTCGGCGTCCTTGTAGCGCCAGACCATGCCGAAGCCCTGGTCCACGTGTCCGGAGACGGGCCGGGCGCGCGCGGACAGTGTGACGTCCTTGTACGAGCCCTCTTTGACGATGGCGAGCGGGAAGCGGTAGTCGGTCGGATCGGAGCTCTCCTGAACGAGCACGTGGTTGCCCGGCTTGTCCTTGTCCGTGCGCACGACCCACTTCCCCTGGCCGCCTTGACCCGTCCGGGCAAACTCGAACGCCGTCGGCGGCGAGCCGACAGCATCGTTGTCGAATGTGAATGTCTTCGATCCGGAGGTGGGCTGCCGGGCCGACGCGATCGTGTGGAGCAGCAGGAGCGCCGCGATCCAGAGTGTCCAGCGCCATGGGTTCTGCATGGGAACCTCCCTTCTCATTCTCATTTCGAAGGCGCGCGTTTCAGATGCGCATAGAGCGAGTCGTAGAGGAAGGACGCTCGTGCGAGGATGTCGGCGTCATCCTTCCCGACGACGGTGAATCCCTGACTGATGGCCCAGAGACCGGCCGACTCCCGGGTGACGTCCATCTCGGCGGGAAAGTCGGCCCCGTGAACGATCCGGCCCAGGCTTCGGAGCGCCTCGTCATCCGGCACTCTTTCCTCGACCAGCGTCTCGAAGGAGCAGCGGCCGCGCTCATCGCGATGCGCGTAGGTCGCGCCCGGCGCGTCGAAGCCGATCGCTCCTTCTCGTTCCTGCATGCCGGCCACCTGCTCCGGCTCGACGAAGAGGATCTCGGCCTCGGGATCCAGAAAGCGCCGGATGAGCCAGCCGGTCGCCGTCCGGTTGACATGGATGAGTTTGCGCGTGACCCATTTCATCGGAGGGCTCCGCCGGAGTTCATATCAACTGCTAGATTGTTATGTCAATTGGTAGGAGGGTCAAGAGCAGGGAGGGCACCGGACCCTCACAGGTCGAACGTCCTGCGGAACTTGAGCGTGACTCGCGTGCCCGGGCGCTCGAAGCCGCGGCCGATCTGTCGGTTGTAGACGGCGAAGAGGTCCGTCGCCGGATCGATCAGCCAGCGCACGATCGCCTGGACGTTGGTCAAGTGGTCCACGTTGTCGCTCTGGACGATGACCGAGGACAGCAGTCGCACGCTCGGGTTCCAGTCCACTCGCCCCGAGAAGAGCGAGAGATTGAAGTCTCCCTGCGGCAGCCGGACCACGTTGTAGTCCTCGATCAAGGAAACCGAGACGTGCTCGGCCGGCTTGACGAAGAGTCGTCCGGTGTAGGCGTCCCGCTTCCCGGCGTAGTACTGCCCGAAGTTGACGCGAGTCTGGAACGCTAAGACGCGGGAGGGATCGGTGCCGAAGGAGACCTGGTGGCGCGCGAAGTGGTAGGAGCCGGGCGGGATCGTGACCGCGTCGGTCAGTTCGAGCGGCTCCGTGAGATTCTCGTCGAAGACGTCCACGATGTCCTCGTCGGTGTAGGCGCCGCTTAACCAGTTCGCACGGAAGGTGTACTGATACTCGCGCTCGTTCAACGTCCCGTTCTCGTTGTACTTCACGAGGTAGAACGTCTCGAAGGAGAGATTCTTCAACCCCAACGCGTGTGGCCGGGGAGTCAGCTCCAGGTCCACGAAGTTCTGGTGGATGCCGTTCTGAGAGACGAAGCCCATCTGGGGATCGTAGGCGCTTCCGATGTTGGAGCGGTGGAGCTGCGCGTTGGCGTACTCGCCGTGGTAGTTCAACTCCGCTTTCCACGCCTTCGTCTGGCCGGAGACGCCCGGATTGTCCGTGCCGACGTAGAAGCCGTTCGCGCTCCACTCGGGCGTAAAGTTCAAGAGAGTGTCGGCTCCGTACGTGCGGGAGAACTTGCGCGAGGGATCGTCTGTGCTTCGCTCGATGTCGGTGAAGAGACCTCCGAGGTACGAGGCGTGGCCCAGATCGACCTTCGTCCGTCCGACGAAGAAGTTCGTCCGGGGCTCGCCCTCGGCGGGGCGAGTCTGGACCGCGAGCGCGCCGAAGTCGGTCGGGCCGAGACGCCCTGTGAGCTTGATCCCCGCGTTCAAGGGGATCGGGATGCTCGTGTCGTCCAGGTTCTTCAAGCCGATCGCTCGGGAAAAGAAGGGGAACGTCGTGAACTCCGACCCGAAGTCGAAGGTCTGAGACCGCTGCAGGAAGAAGAGCCTCTTTTCCGGAAAGAAGAGCGAGGTCCGCCCGAAGTTGAACTGCTGCGCGTCGGCCTCCGTCTCCGCGAAGTCCGTGTTGACGGTCAGGTCCGCTTCGGTCGAGGAGCTGACGCCGTAGCGGAAGTCGAATCCGGCTCGGCCCAGAAGGTTCGTGTCCGACGGGCTCTCCAGCTTCTCGACCGCTCCCAGCGCATAGGGCGTGAGGCTGCGGAGCCGCCGTGCCGGGAGCGCCGGCAGGCCCGTCAGGTCGCCCGCGAGCGAGATCTTCGAGAGCGCGAACGGTCGCTTCCAGCCGGTCCAGCGCACGGTCTCGGTGCGCCGCCGCATGATGCGCGAGAAGTTGAATCCCCAGGTCTCGCCGACGCCGCCCGGGAAGTTCAGAGCCGTGTAGGGGATGCGAAAGAGGGCATCCCACCCCTCGGGCGTGCGGCGCACTCGGACGTCCCAGACCGTATCCCAGTCGAGAGAGGGATCTCCCTCCTCCGTGACCAGGCCGTCTTCGCGGGCGCCGTTGGGGTTCGTCGCGAAGAAGTAGGCGTTGCGCCGGTCGTGGTAGGTGTCGAGAACGAAGGCGATCCGGTCGTCGTCGGAGAGATCCGCGTCCCGGCGCAATTGGTGCGCGACGAACTCCGACGCCGGTTCGGACATGACGAACCGGAGCAGGAGCGCCTTCGGCGTCGCGATGACACGGCACTCGGTGGCGAGGGTCGCCGGCGCTCCCTCGTTTGGCTCCTGCTGAAAGAGCTCGCGAACCGCCGGCGCATTCTCCCAGAGAGGGTCGTCGAAATCCGCGGCGGAGAGATCTCTGTCGGTGGCGAGCACCACAAGGGACGGACGCTGCGCCTCGGGCAGCGCGAAAAGGGAGGTAGCGAGGAGCAATTCACCCGCGGCGGTCATGAGAGCCCCGCCGGCGGGGGCGAATCGAGGGAGAGAGCGATCCGCGAACACCCTCACGGACGGGGATCAGCGGCCTTCGACGTCGATCGTTTCCTGTCTCGATTTCACTTGGTAGCAATCTTCGAAAGAGCGGCCTTGAGTCCTGCGCCTATCTTCTCCGGGGTGCCGACGCCCCAGAAGTGCATGAAGAAGAGGCGCGGGGTTTCCCGCAACATGTGCGAATGGAGCGCGGTGACCTGGATGCCGTGTGCATGAAGCTCCCGGAGAACGGGGTTGACTTCGTCGGCGATGAGGACGAAATCCCCGGTCGTCGCCACCCGAGTGCCGACGGTCTGGAAGTTCATAGGGTTGTTCATGCCCATGCTGGGCGGAACTTCCATGCCGCCGTCCTGTATCGGTTCGGCACGGGATACGCCGACTTGAAGTACCGTCCCGGACATCGCCCCTTTCTGTCCCAGCGCCTGCTGCAGCTTCTCGAAGGTCTTCTCCTGCTCGGCCGTGGGTTTGGCCGGGGCCGTTCCAGGAGGCGGACTCTTGGTCCTGGCGAGCGTGGCCTTCAGTGTCTTTGCGAGCGCCGCGGGGTCTCCGTGGCCGTGGAAGTGGACGTAGACGACGTGGGGTGACTCGTCCAGCAAGTGATTGTGAATGGCGAGAATCTCGAATCCGCCGGCTTCGAGCTCGCCGAGCACGGGCTCGACTTCGGACTCAATCAGCACGAGATCACCCATCGTGACGGCTTCATCGCCGGTCCCTGTCCTCTTGAACGCCGCCCACGCGCCCAGCGCGAGTCCCGGCGCAACCGTGACCCCTCCGACGGTTACGTGGAGGTCCGAGCGGGGCCAGCCGTACCGGTGGACCTCTCCCGGAAGGTCCTTTCCGATCTGCCCGAACACTTTGTCCGTGGCATCCCAGCCGCCCTCCCCGGGGGGAGCAGCGGACATTGCAGCGGAGCAGACGAGAACGAAAAGCAGCTCGGGAGCTGCGGTGAACACTGTCCGTTTCATCTCGAAACCTCCTTTGTGAGAACCGGACCCCTCTTCCGGAAGGATTGATAGAGCTCGTCGAAGAGAACGAGGCCGCGGGTGATTCGGTCTTCATCACTCGGGTTTGCGAGGAGGAGGCCGGTCAAGAGCCGTTCGAGACCGGCCGCCTCCGGGCGGCCGAACTTTCCGTCTTTCAAGTCGATGTCGTGAACGATTTCGGCGATCTCGCCGAGAGCGTGCTCCCGGAGGCCTGTCCGTGCGAGCAGCGTCTCGAAGGTGCACCGGTCCCCCTCGTGCGTGAAGTCGCCTCCGACCATGTCGAAGCGCAGCTCCCGCGGACCGCGGGGTTCCTTCGGATCGACGAAGCACAGGCGCGCCCTGGGATCGATGAAGCGGCGGATGAGCCAGGCCGAGGCAATCCGATCGATGTGGACGCCGCGGCGTGTCGTCCAGGTACGCCCGGTCAGTCCCGCGCGCGCGGGGCCCCTCGGCAGGGGGGCGCGCCGGGACAGCGCCTCCAGGCGCGCCCCGACGCGTCGCCGTCCGGGGGCGGCGAAGAAGTCGATGCGAGATATCTCCTCGAAGCGTTTGCGCGCGCGAGAGAGAAGCGCTGTCGGATCTTCCTCCTTCCGGGAGCCGGCGCCGAGCGATTTTTCGAGCATGCGGTACTCCGCTTCCCGTTCGGCGCGGAAGTGCTCAACCAGATCCTCGTCGATCCTTCTTTCGAGAAAGGCCGCTTCACAGACGTAAGCCTCTCCGCCCCCCGCGACCGCTTCCTGAGCGATCCATTGGAGGTCCTCCAGACAGTCCTCCCGGCGGGGAAGCACGTAAACGGCGTTTTTCAGGGCGACGGCCCCGACCCTCGAGAGACGCTGCCGGATCTTGGCGCGGAGATACAGGGGTTGCGGCGGCAGCTGGTGGATGAGCAGATACCAGCGAAGCGCGCCCTCGGGGCCGCGCCCGGGGGCGTGCTTCCGGCTCAGGGTTGGACGCACGCCCCTCATATAGCACTTGATTGATGGGTATAGCAATTGCTTTAGAATCAGAGTCCGAGGGGGCACGATGAGGCTCTCGACGGCGTCTTTCCTGTTCTTCGGAGCGCTGGCTTCGGCCGCTCCGGCGGCGATTGAGATCCCGGGAGGATCGGGAGGCATCGGTTTCGACGACCTGCGCTTCTCCGTGTCGCTCGGGAAGGTCCTCGTGCCGGCCGGCCGCGCGGGAAGCCTCGTGCTTCTGGATCCGGCGACGCGAAACGTGACGGCGATCGAAGGCTTCAGCTCCAAGAAGGAATATGGCGGAGGGCACGACGACGGCGTTACGTCCGCGGACAGCGGGAGCGGCTGGGTTTTCGCGACGGACCGAACCTCCGGCCTGCTCGCCGTCATTGATCCTGGAAGCCGGCGGATCGTGTCGAGATCGAAGCTCGGCGGCGCGCCGGACTACGTGCGGTACGTGGAGCCAACGGGCGAGGTCTGGGTCACCGAGCCGGCCTCCGAGAGGATCGAGATCTTCCATCTTCTGGCGGGAATCCCGCCAGCGGCCGTGCATGAGTCGTTCCTTTCCATTCCCGGCGGGCCGGAGTCGCTCGTCGTGGATATCCGGCGCGGCCGCGCGTACACCCACCTCTGGAACGGGAAGACCGTGGCGATCGACGTCAAGGCCCGGTCGGTCGCCGCGACCTGGGACAACGGCTGCAAGGGGTCCCGTGGGATCGCGCTCGACGAGGCCCGCGGGTTCCTCTTCGCGGGGTGTTCGGAAGGAAAGGCCGTCGCGCTGGACGTGGGGACCGGCAAGCAGCTCTCGTCCGTAAGTTCCGGAAGCGGCGTGGATGTCATCGACTACGACCCGAAGCTCTCGCATCTGTATCTTCCGGGCGCGAAGAGCGCGACGATGGCCGTGCTCGGTGTGTCGGCCCAGGGCAGGCTCTCGCTTCTCGGCACGAGACCCACGGCTCCGGGCGCGCACTGCGTCGCGGCCGACGGGAACGGAAACGTCTTCGTCTGCGATCCGAAGAAGGGACGCCTCCTGGTCTTTCGCGACACTTTCAAATGAAGAGGCGTGCTGCCGTCGTGTCATGCCTTCGCTCTCTCCCTGTCATCCTGAGCGCAGCGAAGGATCTGCTCTCTCCGGTCAAGTAAGTTCTTCCAGCTCAGGGCAGGCTTGAGCGAAGCGAAAGATCTGCTCTCTTACCCCGGAGGGCAGATTCTTCGTCGCTTCGCTCGCGCCGTCGCCATAGCGGCTCTGGCGCGTCGGCGACCTCAGAATGACAGGACCGACAAAGCCACCCGTTAGAATGAGGCCATGGCCGCCGGCACGCCGACACAGATCCTCCCTTCGGTTTGCCCGCTCGATTGTCCGGATGCGTGCAGTCTCGAGGTTCACGTCGAAGAGGGGCGGGTCGTCGAAGTCGGGGGGAGTCGCGTCAATCCGATCACCGCGGGTTTCATCTGCGCCAAGGTCCGTCGCTTTCCCGAGCACGTCTACGGCTCGCGCCGCATTCGCTATCCGGGAATCAGGGAGGGCCGGAAAGGGGAGGGGCGGTTCCGGCGCGTTTCCTGGGACGAGGCCCTGAATCTCGTCGTGTCCCGCATGAAAGACCTGGCGCTGCGAGGAGAGGGGGAGCGCATCCTGCCCTTCTGCTACGGAGGTTCCAACGGCTATCTGTCGCAGGACGCGGCGGACGCCCGCCTCTTTCAACGGCTCGGCGCTTCCCGGCTGGCGCGCACCGTCTGCGCGGCCCCGTCGGGACGCGCCGCGACCGGCCTCTACGGCAGGATGCCGGGAGTCGCCCTGCAGGACTATCGGCAGTCGAAGCTCGTTGTTCTCTGGGGTGTGAACCCTTCCGTCTCCGGCATCCATCTGGTGCCCTACCTCCTGGAAGCGCAGAGCCGGGGGGCGCTTCTCACCGTCATTGACCCGCGCCGGACGCGCCTGGCCGAGCGGGCGGACCTGCACATCGCACCGCATCCGGGAACGGACCTTCCGCTCGCCCTCGCGGTCATCCGATGGCTCTTCGAGAACGGGCGCGCCGACGAAGACTTCCTCTCGACTCACGCGACCGGAGCCGAGGAGTTGCGCCGGCGGGCCTCTGCCTGGACGCTCGACACCGCGGCGCGGACGACTCGCGTTCCCGCGGCGCAGATCGAGCGGCTCGCGCGGATCTACGCGGAATCGAGCCCCGCGGCGATCCGGTGCGGGTGGGGGCTCGAACGCAACCGCAACGGCGGCTCGGCCGTTGCCGCCGTGCTGGCGCTGCCCGCGGTGGCCGGGAAATTCGGCGTGCGAGGCGGCGGATACACCATGAGCAATTCGAAGGCCTGGGACCTCGACGCGCTGGCCGCGGCGGGCGAGTTGCCCGCGCCCTCCACGCGCGAGGTCAATATGAATCTCCTGGGCGAGACGCTGCTCGCCGGCAAGGGATCTCCCGTGGATTTGCTCTTCGTCTACAACGGCAACCCGCTCGCGACAATCCCGAATCAGGAGAAGGTGCGCGCGGGACTCTCACGCGAGGACCTCTTCACCGTCGTTTTCGATCCCGTGATGACGGACACGGCGCTCTATGCCGACGTGGTGCTTCCCGCGACGACGTTCCTCGAAAGAGACGAGATGTCCCGCGGGTACGGCGCGATGGTGCTGCAGGAGGCAAGGGCCGTCATCCCGCCGGTCGGCGAGTCGAGGCCCAACCACGAGGTGTTTGCCGAGCTGACACGCCGCGCGGGTCTCTCCCGGTCGGACGACCCTGGATCGGCGAGAGAGATGAAGGAGGCGATCTTCCGGTCCAGCCGTTCCGGCGAAGCCATCCGGCAGGCGCTCGACTCGCGCGGAGTCGCGTTTCCGGGCGGCAATCCCACGCCGGTCCAGTTCGTGGACACGTTTCCGCTCACGACGGACCACAGGATTCATCTCGTGCCCGAGGCCCTGGACCGCGAGGCGCCCGCCGGTCTCTATGCCT
>WNGB01015509.1_pt1 | contig 11996 bp, 9 predicted proteins | sample 5400681 | NCBI WGS metagenome assembly WNGB01 (sample SAMN13153367, study PRJNA577476) | soil metagenome | isolation source: 115 cm soil or saprolite under grassland replicate 2 | place: USA:California | collected 2016-06-15 | reverse complement strand
GCGGACCAGGCGCCACGCCGCATCGGTCAGGCCGTTGGCATGGTTGAAGGTGAAATCCGGTCCCAGCAGGTTCTCTTTCGCGAACGCCTCGACCAGCTCGGAGGAAATGCCGTCCGCATGGATTTTCAGTCCCAGGCTGCGAGCGAACGCCCAGTTCTCCCGATTCGGATTCGCGAACGCACGCAGTGTCACCAGCTGGTCGTCCGACGAGAAGTACTTCTTCTGCAGGCGCGCCAGGTCCGCGGGCCACTGGTTGTCCCACGTCCCGAACTGAGGCGGGCCTGACGCGTGCACGGCGCGGATGCCCGAATCGAATAGCGCCTCGACGGCGGCATCGGAATGCGCGGCGCTGCGCGAGTTGTGGGAGTTGTCGATGACGCACGTGATGCCGGCGTCGATGCAGCCGAGCGCCGTCACGAGATTGCCCACGTACATGTCGTGCGGGCGGTAGAACGGCGCAAAGCCCTGGTGCGTCGTCGACATGTAGTTGGCGATCAGACCGTCGGGAATGATCCGCCGGAACTGCGCGGACCACGAATGCCGGTGACAGTCGACGAACCCCGGGATGAGGATCGTTCCCGCCGCGTCGATGACCTCCGCGGAGGCTGGCGCTCTGAGATTCCGGCCCACCTCGACGATGTGCTTGCCTTGGATGTGCACATCTCCCCTCGCGAAATCGCCGAGGGCCCGATCCATCGTGATGATGGTACCGCCCCGCAACAGGATGTGGCGCGCCGGGTTGACGGGCGCTCGCGAGGCCGGCTCCAACGCGCCGCCGTCCTGCCTCGTCGTGGAGCGCTGTGCAGCGCCCGCAATTCGAACGGCTGCGGGAGCAGTCGCGAGTGCCGCGCCCATTTTCAAGAGTCCACGACGGGAAATCGACTTCTATTCGCGACAGCCCGTCGACCGCAATTCCGCTGGCCGCGACCGCGGAGCGGCCAGCCCAATTTGGGAAGGACACACCACCAAGCGCGACCGGCGTATCTTACGCGAGAGCGTCGCTGGCTGCGGCCGCGCAAAGGAGAGCGTGATGACCAATTTCAACAGATGCGGGGCGGCTGCGTTGGGTGTCCTGCTGCTCGCCGCGCCAATCACGGGCGCGCAAACGCCAGCGCGCGACACACCGCGGTTCGTTGGAACATGGCGCCTCGTCTCGGACACGACGACGAGAAGAGCGATCCTGGCGGCGTCCCTCTCGGCACAGCCGACGAACGCGGCTTCGGACCAGATGCGGACCGTAGTCGCCCGACTCGAGTTGGAACGATTCAAGGCGCACGTCAAAGGACTGACGCAGTTCGGCGATCGCATGGCGGGAACGCAACGCAACCGCGATGCGATCGACTGGCTCGACAGACAGCTGCGAAGTTTCGGCTACTCCAACGTTGAACGACACCGGTTCATGTCGGCCAGCGGCCCCCTTGAAAACGTGTATGCCACGAGAGTGGGGACGGTCACGCCGGGAGAGATGTACATCGTTTCGGCACATATGGACGGCCGCGGCGGTGGTGAGGCCGCCGACGATGACGCATCCGGCTGCGCAGTGGTGCTCGAATTGGCCCGGGTGTTGGGAATGCCGGACGTCCGCACGAATCGTTCGGTGAGGTTCATCTTCTGGAACAACGAGGAATTCGGAATGGACGGCAGTGGAACGTATGCGCTCGAACGCTCACGGCTGCAGGGCACGGCAGTGGAACCGACGTGGCTGGGCATCATCCAGCACGACATGATGATGTTTGACCACGGCATGCCTCCGGGCCCGAGACAAAGTCCCAATGCCGACATCAACATCGAGTATCAGGAGAGCTCCAGCATGGCGGCTGGCTCCGCCATCCTGGCGGCGGCGCTTCAAGCCGCGAACCGCTCGCACGCGGACTACCCTGCGACGATCGGCAGCAACATGGCTGGCACCGACTCGATCCAGTTTCAGGATCTGATACCGTCCGTCAGTGTGCGCGAAAACGAGAGGATTACTGGAATTATCCGAGGCTCGAACCCGAACCATCATGAAGCCACTGACGCATACAACAGTTATGGGGAGGAGGATTTTCGTTTCGGCTTCAGTGCCGTCCGGACAACGCTTGGGGCGCTTGGACAACTCGCCGGCGTCAGTCTTGCGATGCCCCGTTCACCATGACGCCTTCACTCTCGAGGAGGCGAGGGAACGATCGGTGGCTTCTGCAGGACGTCGGTGACTCTCTGAATCTCGAGCTCCTCGAACATCAGATTGGGCACGATCACCGACACCGCGACGACCGCGCCACCACGATAGCTGTAGAGCGTGCGCTCCTGGGACGCCTCGGCGAGATCCCTGAATGCGGCCGGCGTGACGGCGCCGAATCGCAGCCCTCGCACCAATTGTTCCTTCCCGTCGAGGGTCACCTTGACCGCGTCGAGGATGAAGGGCCCTCCTTGTCCGCCTCCGACGGCGATTTCGTTGGGGTTGGCGATACCGCGAACGATGTACCCGAAGGTTTTGTCCTGGGCTCTCAGCAGGTCCAGAAATTTGCTTTTCAGCTCAGACGCCGGAACGGCCTGCGCGCTTTGCATCTGGAACACGCCCGCCTGCACGCCCGCGCGGTTGTGACCGTTGGACTGGAGCAGATTCTTCTGTGGCGTGCGACTCGTCAGCAGCGTCAGCAGCCGTCCCTTGTCGACGAGGTTGACGTCCCGCGGCTGCACACCCTCGTCGTCCACCTGATACGCGCCGGACACCGGCCGGCCGCCGTACTCGCTGAGGGAGGGCGTGTCGCTGATCGAGAACGCGTCGGAGAGCACCCGCAGTCCGATGCGCCTGAGAAATGACGTCCCCTGTCCTTGCGCCTGCGCAAACCGCGGGTTGTCGCTGTCGGCGGGCCGGCGCGGGAGCATCAGCGGCACCAGCGTCTCGGCGATGAACTCGGCGCTGGCTTGCCCCTCGAGCAGCACCGGCCCGGTGAACTCGTCGCCGACCGGCGCCGAGCGCTGCGCCGTCACGCGATCGGCCACCTCGCGCGCACGCGCGACCAACGCCGGCATCGGCGGTAGGTCTTCGAGACGCTTTTCAACCAGACTGAACCCGTCACGCACCACCATGCTGTCGTCGGCTTGCGCTTCGGCGGTGACCCGAAGATTCGCGAGTTGCACCGGGGCAATCGTGGCGAACCCCTCACTGTTCACGTAGTACCGCATGCCCCGTGTCTCGGTCGCCCAGACGTCGGAGGTTTCGATCACCGGGCTCGAGGCAAACACGGCCGAGAGCTGCTGCGCCCGTTCGACCCACGTGCCGCGTGACGCTCCCGTCCCCGTGGGCCCTCGCACGGTGTCGACGGGTGTTTCGCGCGACAGATCCGGAATTTGCTCGACGCCGGCGCGATTCTGAAACGCGGCTCTCTTCCGTGCAAACACGCTCACGGCACGTTTGTACGCCGTGTCGGTCGCCAGCCAGATCTGCCGCCGCAGCGCGTCGTAGTCGTCGTCCAGCGGCGCGATCACGCTGCCGTTGCCGTCCGGTCGATTCTGGATGACGAACCGGGAGCTGTCGAAGGCGTAGTCACCGACGCGCACGTCCACCTGAAGCGTGCGGCTGTGCGCAACGGTCTCGTCCAGCACGCTCCCGAGTCGTGCCACTACGCGCAGCGTCGACACGTCGGTGACTTCGTAGTCGATGTAGTACGGCGCGGGCTCGTCCTTCAGACGAAGCTCGGTCATCGATCGCTTCAACTCGTCGCGCATCGCGGCGAGGATCGGCGAGTCCTGCGCCCGCGGCGCGGGCAGCCACGACGACACCACCAGCAGGCTTGCGACGAAGGCGCCGAGTCGAGCCAGTCGCCTCATCAGAATTTCCTGATTCGTGCGGGTGCGGCCAGAATCGGCAGCGCTTCCTGCGATTGCGCCTTCTTCTGTACTTCGACTTCGCCCACCAACAGGGCCGGCGACGAGGCCGATACGGGAACGCCGCCGCTTTCGGCGCCGCAGATGCCATTGAACACGTCGGGTTTGTCGCCGGTGGCGAGAATCTTTCCAAACGCCGCCAGCGGCGTGCCGATCAAATCGACCCCGCGCACCAGCTCGGGCGGACGCGTGTCGGTGTAGACGCGATACACGACGTTGGGCAACACATTGAATGCGTTGGCCGCGCCACGGTTCGTGGTCGTGAAGCCACCCTCGATGTTGTCGAAGAACAGCCCAAAGGGCTTGCCGCGCTTCCGTGCTTCCTCTTTCAGCATGTTCATCAGCGCCTCGTCGGACATCGTCCGGCTCGACTCGACGATCAGGTTCGACTGACGCGACACCGGCGCGTATCCTGGCTCGGCGCGGCCGTGACCATTCGATTTGACAAACGTCCGGACGGGCGCCCGATCGAGCAGAAATGTCTTCAGGATGCCTTTGTCGACCGCCGTGACACGCTGCCCCTTGACGCCTTCATCGTCGTACTCGTAGTGGCCCATCAGCTCGGTGGTTCCGAGTGTCTTCTGCCCGGGATCGAACACGACGCTCAGAAAGGTCGGCAGTACCGCTTCGTTCACGCTCTTCGCGAACGTCTGCGCGTCGTTCACGTTGCGCTGCCGGTGTCCCTCGACACGGTGACCGAAGATCTCGTGAAAGAACACGCCAGCCGCCCGGCCGGAGAGGATCGCCGGGCCCGAAAACGGGTCGACGATCGGCGCGCGGCGAAGCCGGCCGAGCAGCGCCACCATATCGCGCGCGTCGGCCACGAGTTGCTTTTCGTCGGGAAGTCCCTCCGGCGTGCGGGAAAAGTAGCTACTGTACAGCGGCAGTTCCATCCCGTCATCGGCCCTGGTCGCTGCCTGGATGAAAAGCCGCCACGACACCGCGCCGGTAGCGACCTGCGCCCCTTCGCTGTCCACGTAGGCACGGTTGTCGGATGCGATCGACAACGACACGTTGCTCTCCAGCACGAGGGGATCGTTGGCGAATGCCGCGGAGATCCGGCGCAGCCGGCCTTCCCACACCGCGGTGTCGACCGTGTAGCTCACGGGCGGACCGATGTAGGTTTGCGGATCCTCTCTGGAAAAGTCCGCTGCCGGGTCCTCTTCCTGAATCTTCGATGCGACGTTCGTCTTCACACGCGTGAACGCCTCGGTGGCCTGCTTGAACGTGCGATCGGTCGCGCGCCAGAGCGCGAGACGGATCGGCCTCTCTTCATCGGTGAGGGGAAGCGTGACGCGGGCAATGCGTGGGCCTGCACCGCCGGTATCGCCACGGATTGGATGGGTATTGTCCAGAAGGTAGTCGCCGACGCGGACCTCGACGGTCGCGAAGCGGCCCCGCTGTTCGTCGCTTCGCTCGAGGGCGCCATTCGACGCCGCGATGTACGTCGATCGCTGGTCGTGCACGGTGTAACCGATGAAATAGGCCGGCACCGGTTCTTTCTTCAACACCTGGAAGTTACGCTGCAGCTCCGATTGCAGCATCGCGAGGACCGCGCCGGTGGACGCGCCTTGAATCGGTGGCGACGCTTCCACCGCAACAAGACACAGGAGTCCCGTCAAGATGAAGGGCTTGAGACTTCTCATGACGGCCGGATTATACCGACTACTGCATGATTGCTGGACTTTCTCCACGCGCGCTCCGCCTTCAAATCGAACCGACCCCATGTGATAAGAGCCGTGCTCGACGCAGGCGAAAATGAACGCAAATGGGCCTCCGCCATGCGGCAATACAATCTCGTTCACGTGAACGGAGCGCCTGAGGTGCGGCGAGGCCGGTCCGAATTCAGCGCTTGGCCGGGAGATGGCGATCTGCGGCCGGCGCAAAGGAGAGCGTAATGACCAATTTCAAAAGACGCGGGGCGGCTGCATTGGCTCTCGTGCTGCTGGCCGCGCCACTAGCGGGCGCGCAAACGGTGCCCGCACGGGACGCACCGCGGTTCGTTGGAACATGGCGCCTCGTCTCGGACACGACGACGGGAATCATGATCTACGACGGCCTCGGAAACATGGCGGCGCAGGTCATGCCGAACCGCGTGCGCCGGAAGTACGCCGCGGCCGAGCCCACGCCTGAAGAGGCCAAAGACGCCATCACCGGGTACCTCGCATACTTCGGCACGTACACGGTCGACGAACGAGCCCGCACCATCACGCACCATCGCAAGGGCAGCATCAACCCCGGTCAGGTTGGTGACGAGGTCGTTCGAGCCTACGTGTTCGAGTCGAACGATCGGCTCGTCCTCACTCCCGCAGGCAGTACGAACAAGATTGTGTGGGAGCGCGCGCGCGAAGCCCTTATTTCGCTGCCTTGATTCGCTCGACGTCCTTCTCGTTGTCGCAGATGTTCTCGATGAAGTCTGTGTCGGGAAGAAGCTTGAACCAGAGCGGCTTGCTGGTCCATGTCCTGGTGAACGTCTTCGGATCCTCGACCGTCACTCGCAGCTCCAGCGAGCCGAAGTTCGGCCGCCGGAATCGTTCCGTGAGGTGAAGGGTCTCGGTCGCGAGGACTCCGGCACCTGCGCCGAGCAGGACGCGGTCGTTCAGACCCTTCGTCTCGATGACGAGCTCATCGCGCTCCCACCTTCCAATCGAATAGCCCATCCACGCCGGTTGCATGTCTTCGGGGAATTCCCTTCCATCCGTGAACACCTGTTGGAACCGGGCGAATTCCTCGAAGAGGACGAGCGTGAGGCCGGGCGAATGCACGATCTTGAACGGCGACGGCACCAGCAGCCCGTCAACCACGCTGTGCGGGAGGCAGTATGTCGACGGCGGCAGGTATCCGCGCTGACGCCGTTCATCGACTGCGGCAGCCGCTGCGGGAAGCAGGGGGAGAGGCGATCCGTCTGCGGGGACCATGACCAGCGGCCGATCTTCACCAATCGTTTGCCCTTCGGGCGATATCGCGGGGTCGGTGCGAGCGGGATCTTCATACCAGATGCCCGAGAAGTCCGTCTTGCCGTCGCGCAGGCGTGGTGCCGGCGCGTTCAGGTTGGGTGCGCCGTCTTTCGTGCGCGGGGTGTTCGGAAGCTTGATGGCGACCCATTGCGCCTGTGCGAGCGCGGCCGCGGAGAGCACCGCCAGTCCAACAAGGAGAATTTGTCGCTGCATGACTTCTGGCCTACTTCACCGACTGGTTCAGCGCGAACAGGCGCTTCGCGAAGCGGAGGATCTGTGACGAGGTTTCCTCGACCTCGCTGTCGTTCATCCTGGTCCAGACGCTCATATGCGTCCGGCCTCTGACCTTGTAGACCGTCACATCCTTGTGGCCGGCCGCCCGAAGCGCTTCGGCGAAGTCGGCCTTCTGCTGCTGCCGCCACGCTTCATCGCCATCGGTGTCGAGGAGCAGCACCGGCGGCATGTCGGGTCGGAGGTATTTCGCCGGTGACGCCTCGACCCAGACTTGTCGATCCGTTCCCCAGACGTACGTGGGGCGATCGGGCGCGACGCCTTCCCGGTCGACCCAGTAGAAGCCGCTGACCGGCGCGACCCCCGCGATAGCCCGCGGCGACAGGTTGTGCGCGGCGAGCCAACGCGGATCGGCGGCGAGCAGCATCGCAAGATAGGCGCCCGCGGAGTGGCCGATCACGAGGATGCGAACGGGATCGCCGCCATGCCGCGCGATGTTGCGCGTGACCCACGCGAAGGCGGCCGCGGCGTCCTGGATGTGCGCCGGATGCGAGACGTCCGGCGACAGACGGTAGCTGATGACCACGGTGACATAGCCGGCACCGGCGAACCGCTGGCCGACGAAGCGCTCCTCGCGCCGATCGCCGGCCTCGAGCGCGCCGCCGTGGATCGAGAAGATGACCGGCGCGTTGCGAGCGCCGTCTGGAACATAGATGTCGAGGCGATCCTTGCCGTCGCGATAGTCGGCGTTCGTGACGTAGTCGACATCGCGGACGACCGTCACCGTGTGCGACTGTGCTGCGGCCGGAAGGGCAGCAAGCACCAGCACGATTGCCGCGAAAACTGGACGAGGCACGACGGAGAGATTATGCAACAACGTTGAGGCTGGGCGGCGCTTCGAAGAGCTACGCGCGCCCGTAGGATGTGGACAAATCGTGACGAGCGCTCGGTCAGCGTGTTCGGGCACGCTGATAACGAGCGCGGCACCGACCGAATGGGATCGCTCTCACTTCAGTCTCGTCAACTTAATCCGTGGTTCAGTCGCTGACTCCTGTGCCGTCGGGATCAGCCAGATTGTGTTGGGGCCTTCCAGGGTGAACTCCTGAATGTGTGGCGCTCCTCCGGTCATTATGTTGACGTTCTTTGCCACGACCGCGTGCCTGATGAGCGTCGAGCCCCTGATTTCATAGGTACCCGAATTTGCAGCGAACGGCCTCCACTGTTCATATAGCGCAATCTTCTCGGCGTCGGTCAAGTTCTGAGGGTCTTTGGGTCGCGCAATCGGAGCTCGCGGCTGTCCTCTCAGCACGAACATCTCGCTGTAGTAGCCTCTTGTGAAGGTGATCAGGCTCGACTGAGGGTTGATTATCGTGGCGCCCTTCTGAGCGGCGTTCGTATCAGGCCATACCTCTTCGGCTCTCCTCCAGACGCCCTCAAACGGGTCTTTGGTCTGAGCGAACGCGCCGCTTACCGCGAGCATACAAAAGCCGATCGCCAACGCAGATCGTTTCATAACGGCATTTCCTCCAGCATCGGTGTGCTGACATCCTTAACGCCGCGTGCGATCTATCGGTTTTCACCGCGCAGCCATTTCGCCTGGACGCGCAGTGACACGCTGTTCGAGGTTCCTCCGTCAGGCGGCCGGTTGAACACCGTGATCTTCACGGTGCGGTCGCCGTAGACGCCATTGAGCTGGTACGGTCCGGGCTCGTTGAACCGGTTCGGCAGCGCCCGCGCAACCACGCTCGCTGGAATGGTCGCCTTCAAGGTGCGGATGTTCACGAACGTTGTCGGCACCGACAGGCCGTCGACGCGCACGACCGACTCGCCAATGAACCCGACCCCCTCCACGGTCATCTCGAACTCCAGGCTGCCTTCGGCGACGGCATTTGGCGTGATGCCGCTGATCTCCGGTTCGGGGGTGGAAGGGATCGCCCTGATCGGCGCCTGCGGCCTTGCGTACTCGGGACTGTAGCCCAGGCGAATGAATCTGCCGCCCTTCATCACGCGTTCGATCCGCCGCGTATTGTCGATGTTGTCGAGCGGGTTGGCGCCCAGCACGACGAGGTCGGCAAACGCACCCGCGCCGATGAAGCCGATGGGAGGCGTGGTCGGCGTCCGGCGCTTCGCGGTCATCACCTCCGCGCCCCAGATCGTCATCGCCTTGAGCGCCTGCATCGGCGTGAGCCCGACTTCGACGAGCATCGCCATTTCCATGTGTTGATTGAAGCCCGTGGCACCAGGGAACGGATCATCGGTGCCGCCCATGATCTTGCCGCCTGCCTGCACCCAGCGCCTGATGAACTCGCCCGACAGGCGGTACGCCTCGTTGAACGTCTTGACCTCGTCGCCCGACAGCTTCGATAGCGGCACCAGGTTCTCGTGTCGCACGGAGAAATTGCGGATCGACCGGAACTTGAGCAGCGATCCGTACGCCAGATTCTCGGGAAAGTACGCCATCAGCACGCTGTTTCTGAACAGCTCGTACATCAGATCTTCGTGCTTGCGCGCCAGCGAGCTCTGCGAGCCCAGCTCGTACCCCATCGTCGGATTGAGATAAACGCCGCGCTGCACGGCGTCGCGAATCATTTGATCGATCCGCGCGGTGTCCTTGAGAAACAGTCCCCAGTGCAGGTACTCGCCGCGCTGGTAGTTTTCGAGCTCCTGCGGCGTCATCAGCGCCTGCGCGAATCCCCAGATGTGTTCGACGCCGTCGTGTCCAGCCTTGATCGACTCCGGCGCGAGATCCGTGTGCCCGAAAACGAACAGGCCCGCGTCGTGAACCGCATCCGCCGTCCACGTCCACATCTGTCTGTTGTCGGAGCCGAACTGCGGCAGGTTCGCCAGATCGGGTTCGCCTTTCAGCCATTCCTGCACGCCGGCGCGGATCTGCTCGCGCGTCATCGACGGGGTGATGAACGTGTTCAGGTTCGTGCGGCCGGTCCCGAAGAGCCGCGGCGCACGGAAATCCGGCGACTGCGAGTTCTTCCAGTACGCCTCTCCCACGACGGGGCGCACGCCGAGCGCCATGACGCTCGTCACGCCGAAGTTGAGAAACAGCTCGCCGAGGAACGGCTGATAGTGCGTGTGGGAATCGAAGAGGCCGGGAATAATGAATTTGCCCGGGAGGTCCACGATCGTCGCGCCGGCGGGAATCGGCGTCGTCGGTCCGCCGAACGCGGCGATCCGGTCGCCTTCGATCGCGATCACCGCGTTGGGCACCGTCGTGTTCGCGACGACGTCGATGACCGTGGCGCCCCTGAGCACAGTGCGTGCGGCGGGAGCGGGCTGCTGTGAACCAACGGCACTGCTGAACATCGCCGCCGCCGCGAGCGTCGACGCGATCAGACGCGCGCAATGCTTCATACGCTACTCCACGGAAAACGCGAGCAGCACGTTGCCGGGAAGGATGCCGCCGTGGTGTGAGTAGCCCGAATTGACGAACAGCATGCCGCCCACCACTGCTGCGCCGCCGTTGCTCATGGACCCGCCGTTGGCCTGCACGTGGTTGACCGTGGTGAACTCGCGCGCGGTGTCGTACTCCCAGAGCACCGTGCCGTCGCGCGTCGAGTAGGCGCGCAGCCGGCCGTCCATCGTCCCTGAGAACACGACGCCGGGAATCAGCGTCACCGCGGCGTTCTGGGACGGCTTGCACGGGTTCCTGTTCGCGCACCCCGCGCCCGGCACACTCCAGACGACACGGCCCGTGCGCAGGTCCACCGCATTCATCCCGCCGCTGCAATGAAATCGGCGTTCGCGGCGTAGATGTTCACGCCGTCAGTCGCCGATCCCCAGAACACGCCGCCGGACGATGACCCCTGCGCGACCCGCCGCTCCCAGACGATCTTGCCGCGGGCATCCGGATCGAAGCCAAAGATGACGCCCGACTTGTTGCCGACCACGATCAGCTGGCGGCCTCCGCCGACGTCGACCAGGAACGACGAGCCGGTGAAGTCGAAGTCAGGCGCGTCCTTGTCCGGGCATACCGCAGCTTCGCGATTGGGCGCGCGACAGCTCCCGTTCCAGATGTCGTTCCCGGTGACCTGCCGCGACCAGCGGATGCGGCCGCTGTCGAGATCGAGCGCGAGCAGCGAATCCGACAATGCCGTCGCGGGCGGCGCGAAGTTGTTGCCGGTGCCCACATAGAGCACGTTCCGCTTCGTGTCGATCGTCGGCGTGTTCCAGATCGCGCCGCCGGCCGGCCCGTACAGCTGCGTGCCGACGCTGTTCTTCGTGGTCGGCACGGCCTTCTCCGCAACGGTATACGTCTTCCAGAGGCGCTTGCCCGTTTTCGCCTCGAGCGAGACGAGGCTGCCGCGGAACGTGCAGCACGGGTACCGCGGATCGCCAACCTGCGACTCTTCGCGGGAAGAGACCGGCACATAGAGCCGGCCGTTATAGAGCTGCGGCGCGGCCGTGATCGCCGCGTGCGGATGATCGTCCACGTCGACTTTCCAGAGGACCTTGCCGACCTTCGCATCCACAGCGTACACATTGGCGGTCTGATCGCCGAAGTAGGCGACGAGCGTTCCGTCCGGCCGCTCGTCCAGCGTGATCGCGCTGCGGACCGCCGCCTCGACCTCGAGCGTCCAGTACACGCAGCCGGTCTTCGCATCGATCACGAACAGTTCGCCTTCCGCGGTCGCGACATACACGCGCCCGCCGGCGACCACCGGCTGCGTGCCCGCGGAGCTTGCTCCGGGGAACCCGAAGGCCCATTTCAGCGTGAGCCGCGGCACAGCGTCGGCCGAGATTCCGGCGGCATGCGCCGGTTGGAATCGTGTATTCCCGATCCCCAGTCCCCAGCCGTTCCAGGCCGGCCCGGCAAGTGCCTTGGCCGGCGGCGCCACCGCGACGCTGCAGAATGCGGATTTCGGTATTGCAGCGTCGGAATCCGCCAGTGGTTTGCCCGACACGTACGCCGCCAGCGCGCGGCGC
>WNGB01011704.1_pt1 | contig 11996 bp, 12 predicted proteins | sample 5400681 | NCBI WGS metagenome assembly WNGB01 (sample SAMN13153367, study PRJNA577476) | soil metagenome | isolation source: 115 cm soil or saprolite under grassland replicate 2 | place: USA:California | collected 2016-06-15 | reverse complement strand
GAATGACGTTCCAGCCGGTGGCGAGCCGGCTCATCGGGCAAGGCTCCTCAGCACCTGCGTGAGCCCCATGTACCGGTTGTAGGCGGAGACGATGGTCCCCAGGAGCACGAGCAGCACGATCGAGAGCACCGCGCCGAACGGCCAGTCGAACTGGCCGATGATGGCGTCGTAGATCAGGCTCGCGAACATGAAGTTGCCCGGCCCGCCCAGCAACAGCGGCGTGATGTACGTCCCGCTGCAGAGGACGAAGCAGAGCAGGCAGCCGGCGCCGAGCCCGGGCAGCGACAGCGGCAGCGTGACGTCGAGAAAGGCGCGCCACGGCGACGCGCCCAGGGTCTGGGCCGCCGCGACGGTGTTGCGGTCGATGCCGTCCAGGCTCACGAAGATGTTGAGCACCATGAACGGCAGCAGCGCGTGGATCAGCCCCATGTGGATCGAGAAATCCGTGTACAGCAGCTTCAGAGGCGACCCGATCGCCCCGAGCTGGACCAGGACGCTGTTCACCACGCCCGTGGTCCCGAGCACGTGGATCCACGACAGCGTGCGGATCACGAAGCTGATCCAGAACGGCATCATGATCAGCAGCATCAGCAACGTGCGCCGCTTGATGTCGGTGTTGGCGACGAAGTATCCGACGGGGTAGCCGATGAGCGCACAGACGGCCGTGGTCACCAGGGACAGCCGAAGGGTACGGCCGAGGATCCGCCAGTAGTACGGATCGCCGAACAGCTCGCGCCAGTTCGCGAGCGTCAGCTCCGGGCGGACGGCGCCGGTCGCGGTCCGTACCCAGAAGGAGTACACGGCCACGAACCCGATCGGGATGACCACCAGGAACAGGAGCAGCGCCAGCGACGGCGCCAGCAGCAGACCGGCGCTCGTGGTGTTCCGTCGTGACTCGCTCGCGGCCATGGGCGGATGTCCCTCGAGATCCAGGCGGTGACGTCGAGCGTCAGCGGACGATAGGCGACGCGGGGAACGCCTGTCAACGATCCGCGCGGCGGCGCGCGAGCAATCAGAAGCTCGTGTCGTCCTCGACGGTCAACCCCAGCCGCTGGCGGCCGATGAGCGCGTAGTGGGCCCGGCGCCCCTGCAAGTGCTGGGTGATCACGTGGATGTCCTGGAACTGGCGCTGGAGCGGATGGCTCTCGTAGATGGCCGTCGCTCCCGCGGCGTGGTACAGGGCATCGACGACCTGGGCGGCGAGCCAGATGGGGTGGGTGATGGCGATGCGCAGGGCCACGCGCTGATCGGGCGAGATCGTCCCCCTCGCGCTGACATCGTTCCACACCTCGCGCACGGTCTCCGTCAGGAGCGCCCGGCCGGCGCGGAGCTGGGATTCGGCCTGGCCGACGTCGGCCTGGACGAGGACCTGTTCGCGCAGGACGCCCTTCTGGGCCCGCGCGCTCTTCGTGCCGGCGAGCTCGGAGAAGATCTCGAGCGCGCCCCGGGCGACGCCGAGCGCGACCGACGCATCGCCGGCGCCGAACAGCAGGGTGGGCGGGATCTGGTAGAGCGGCCCCTTCTCCACGAGCCCGGTCGTCCCGAGCGCGCTGCGCACGCCGCGCTCGGCGGGCACGAAGACGTCGTTCACCGAGAAGTGATGCGTGCCCGTGCCGCGCATGCCTCGCACCTGCCAGGTGTCGAGCAGTGTGGCCTCGGCGGCCGGCACGAATAGCCAGCGGGTCTCCACCTCGCCGTCATCCCGCCGCCGCGGCTGCCCGTCCTCCACCACCTGCGCGTGGGCGGCGAGCCAGGCGGCGTGCCGGCACCCGGTGCTGAAGCCCTGGCGGCCCGTGACGCGAAAACCCCCGCGCTCCACGACTGCGGTGGCGGTCGGCAGGGGAGAGTTCGCGACGATGCTGCGCGGGGTGTCGATCCAGACGGCCCGGGCGACGTCGCGTGGCATGCGGGACGCGAACGTCGCGAACACCCCGCACTGGTTCACGATCCAGGCGGTGCTGGCGTCGGCGCGCCCAAGCTCCTCGATCACCGCGACGTAGGTGGGCAGATCCAGCTCGGGACAGCCCAGCGTGCGCGGCAGGAGCAGGTGAAACAGCCCGGCATCCGCCAGCGCCTCGAACAGGTCCTTCGGCAGCTCGCGCTCGGCCTCTATGATCTCGGCGGACGCGCGGATCCTGGGCGCGAGCTCACGCGCGGCGGCGAGCGGGGAGCGGTTCATGGCGCCTTGAATCTTACTGCACCCCTCGCCGCGCGCGGACCGGGCCGGCGAGGACAGTCGAGGCCCAGGCCGTGCGGACGGACATCGTCATGGGTACCTCCGTGCAGCGTCGCCATCAGAACACAGGGACTACCGTGGCGAGGATGCTGCTAGACTCCTGCCCTGTGACGCCAGCGCAACGACGCGCGGCGCACCCCCAGGAGGGCTGCATGGCCACCAGACGCGAGTTCCTCCGCACCGCTGCTGCCGGCACCACCGTCGCCGTCCTCGGCGTTCCCGCCCTCGTCGCGGCCCAGGGAGCGCCGACGCGCGCGCCGATGAAGCTCAGCTTCTGGACGTGGGAGAACCCGCAGCAGCGTCCGTGGCTCAAGAAGCGGATCGACCAGTACACGCAGCAGTACCCGAACATCTCGGTGGAGTTCCAGTACTTCGCCTTCAGCGACCTGGGCAAGAAAGTGAGCGTGGGCTACGCCACCGGCACGGCGCCCGATGGGTACACCACGGGCGACTGGTTGATGCCCACCTGGCTGACGCGCAAGCTCATCGTGCCCCTCGACGTCCAGCAGCTGGGATATCCCTCCCTCGACGCGTTCCGGGACGACCACGCGCCCGCCTTCGTGGCCGGCGCCATCCACGAGGGCAGAGCGTACGGCTATCCCCTGTGGTTCTACGGCATCTGCAACCACGTCAACACCAAGCAGTTCAAGGAGGTCGGGCTCGACCCCGTGCGCGACGAGCCCCGGACGTGGGAGCAGCTGGGCGAGGTCGCCAGGCGCCTCACCATCAAGGAAGGCAACAAGTTCACGCGGCAGGGCTTCAAGTGGGCGATGCACGCCTCGCAGTGGACGGCGTTCCAGTTCAACCCGATCCTGTTGCAGGCCGGCGGGCAGTGGTTCGACAGGGACGGCAAGTGCACCGTCAACAACGAGGCCGGGGTGCGGGCGATGACGATCCGCGCGTCGATGGCCAAGAAATTCGGCGCCGAGGACCCGGCCGACTCGCTGGCCACCGCCCCGGTGCCGTGGATGGACTGGCTCAAGGAGCGTGCCGCGATGTTCAGCGCGCCGCCCATCGGCCCGCAGGCGATCAAACCCATCAACCCGGTGATGGACGCCGAGGGCTACTACAAGGCCTACGTGATGCCCGGCGTCACCGAGGACAAGCGGTACTCGACCTGCTACGGCTTCAACTGCGTGATCAACGTGCACGCGTCCAAGGAGAAGCAGGACGTCCTGCACCACATGTACCGCTTCATCATGAGCGACCTGCTGGACTGCTGGAAGGCCACCGCGCCGCTGACGCTGGCCCGCCGGAGCGGCTGGACGGACTACCCCGAGGTCAGGAACACCCCGAACATCCAGGCCATCCTGCGGGCCAAGGACACCGGGGTCTTCCTGCCGCGCACACCCGTGTGGAGCGAGCTGGCCGACGCGATGCACCGCGCCGTGCAGAAGATCATGCTGGCCAACGGCGACGTCAAGACCGCCCTGAACGAGGCGGCGGCCGAGGTGGACCGGGCCACCGCCGAGCTGAGAAAGGGTTAGCCGCCGCGTCCACTCGCTCGCTCGCGCTCGACCGGCCGGGGGCCGGATGGCGGGTCAGCTACCGCGTGCGCATCCGGCTCTGGGGCGTGGCGTTCGTCCTCCCCGCCCTGCTGTTCTTCGCCTTCTTCAAGTACGGCCCCATGGGCTGGGCGTTCTGGCTGAGCTTCACCAGCTACGACATGCTGTCGCGGCCGCGCTTCGTCGGGCTGGACAACTTTACCAGTCTCGCCGGCGACGCGATGTTCCTCCAGGCGCTGAAGGCGACGCTCGTCTACGTGGCCGGGTCCACGTCGCTCATCACGCTGGTGGCGCTCCTGCTCGCGCTGGCCATCACCACGCGCGTCCCCGGGGCGCGCGTGTGCATGAGCGGCCTGTTCCTCACCAACGTCATGCCGATCATCGCGGTGTGCCTCGTGTGGCGGTTCCTGCTGCATCCCCACGGGCTGGTCAACCAGCTCCTGGAGCCGTTCGGGGCCGGCCGCATCGACTGGCTCACGAGTGACGCCACCGCGATGCCCGCCATCGTCATGGTGACGGTCTGGCGGTTCGCCCCGTACTTCATGGTGATCTTCGTGGCCGCGCTGGCCGCGATCCCCGCCGAGTACTACGAGGCGGGCGCCATCGATGGGGCGCGGGGTCTGCGCCGCTTCTGGTACATCACGCTGCCCCTGCTGATGCCCCAGCTCTTCTTCGTGATCGTGGTGGCCGCGCTCCTCTCGGCCCGGATCTTCCTGATGCCGTACATCATCACCGGTGGCGGTCCGGGCGGGACAACGCGCGTGCTGTCGATGCTGATCTACGAGACGGGGTTTTCCTATCTGAAGATGGGGCGCGCCGCCGCCATCTCTGTCGTGCTGTTCGCGATCGTGCTGGCGCTGACCTTGATCCAGATGCGGCTGTTCATGCGCGGTGAGGAGGATTGAGGGGCTTGAAGATCCGCCGGCTGGTCGCCTGGCTCGGCCTGCTGCCGCTCGCCGCGGTGACCGTGCTCATGCTGCTGCCCGTGCTGTGGATGCTGAGCACGTCGTTCCAGGCGAGCGAGAAGATGTTCCAGCTCGCCATGGAGTGGATCCCGGCCGTCTGGCATCCGGAGAACTACCCGAATGCGCTCCAGCGCGCCCCCTTTCCGACCTTCTTCTTCAACAGTTTCGTCGTCTCGGTCGCGGTCATGGCCGGCAACGTCGTCTTCTGCACGCTGGCCGGGTACGGCCTCGCCAAGTTCCGGTTCCCCGGCGACCGTTTCGCGCTGCTCGCGATCCTCAGCACGCTCATGCTGCCCCTCGAGGTGACGCTGGTACCGACCTTCCTCATCATCCACTCGCTCGGCTGGCTGAACACGTACCAGGGCATCTTCGCCCCGCTCCTCGTCGACGCCTTCGGCATCTTCCTGATGCGCCAGTTCGTCCTCGGCGTGCCCACGGACTACATCGAGGCCGCGCGCATCGACGGCGCCGGAGAGCTGCGGATCCTCGGGCAGATCGTGCTCCCGCAGTGCAAGTCCGCGCTGGCCGTGCTGGCCATATTCGCCTTCCGCGATAGCTGGGACCAGTTCCTGTGGCCGCTGGCGGTGGTCTCGCGCGACGAGTACCGCACCTTCCCGCTGGGGCTCGTCCGCTTCGCGGAGGACTACGGCAACCCGCAGACGGAGCAGATGGCCATCGCCGTCATGGCGACCATCCCCGTCTTCGTCCTCTTCCTCCTGCTGCAAGGGAACCTGAAGCGCGGGTTCGGGCTGACCGGGCTGAAGGGATGAAGGTGATGGAGGGGGTGTCCACGTGAGCGAACACCTCGAACAACTGCGGACGATCGACGGCCGCCGGCTCGGCGCGTTCCTCGCCGGCCAGGAGGAGTTCCGGCGCGCGTTCCCGCGTTTCTTCCGCGCCGTCGGCGACGAGGTGAGTGCACGGCTCGCGTCCCGGTTCTCCGGCGTCGCGGCGCACGTGGGTGAGGACTACCGCCGCGAGGCGATCGATCGGCTGAACAACCCGCTGCCTCCACTCGACTGGGTCGCGTTCTCGTTCCCGGGCTACTCGTGGTGGGATCTGCATGTCGGCGTGGTCGCGCGCCTGGACCTGTGGCCGGCGGTATGCCAGGTGGGCATGCACTGGACGGCCGCCGCTGCACGCGAGATCGCACCGCTCGTTCGCGCCGTCGACTGGAGCACCGCCGTCGGCACCCCGGGAGAGCTCGCGGAATCCCCGGCGTTCGCGGAGATCCAGCAGCGCGATCTCGCCGATCCCCTCGACGTGAACGATCTCGCGGGCGAGGCGATGCGGTACGCCGAGCGCGCGATCCGCTACTACACGGTCATGCGACCGGTCCTCGTGAAGAGGTAGACTGCCTCACTCTCCGGCGGTGCCTTGACCGCGGATGACCCCCGATGTATGTACATCACGTGGTGCGGACTCAGCTCTATCTCGACGAGCGGATTCACCGCCGTCTGCAGGACCTCGCCCGCAAGCAGAGACGGACGGTTTCGGATCTCGTTCGCGAGGCCCTGGTGAGGGCCTATGGGCATCCTGCCGCTGATGAGCGTGCAGCGACCCTGCGGGGGGTCGAGGGACTATGGCGCGATCGAACCGACATCGGCGAGATCAGCGAGTACGTGAGGCGGCTCCGCCGCGATACGGGGCGGCCCCGGCGGGCGCAGGGGTAAGGCGGAGTCCTCCTCGACTCCGACGTCATCATCGACGTCCTGCGCGGTCGCGCGGAGGCCGTCAGTGGTCTCCGCGCGATCGAAAGTCAGGGCTACCCACGTTTTGTTCCCCGGTCTCGTGGGCGGAAATCTTTGCCGGCCTTCGGCCGGGCGAGGACGCCGTGACCGAGGCGTTCTTCCACGCGCGTGGCGACATCGTCATCGATGCCATCGCTGGACGACAGGCCGGTACGTATCTCGCCAGATACGCCAAATCTCACGGCGTCGGGGTCGCTGACGCGTTGATTGCCGCCGCGGCGGTGACGACTGGATTGCAACTCTGGACAGAGAACCGGAAGCACTACCCCATGCCGGACGTCAAGTTCTACGCCGGATCGCCATCAGTGCAGTGATGTGTTCCGCGCAGCTTAGGTATCATGGCCGCGAGCACGCGTCGGTGATCGGGCCGACCGTCGAGCCCGCGTAGAGGAGAACACGCAATGGCCACCAAGCGCTATCCGAACGCCATCGACCCCGTCCTCGGCTATGCGCCGGGCACGATCCTCGCCGACGACCTCGCCGACTTCCGCAGCGTCCGCGCCGCGGAGGAGGTGCTGCTCCAGCGGTACCGGAAGGAAGGCTTCGACGGCGTCAAGAACGTGATGATGCTCTCGGACAACTGCGAGGTGCCGGAGTGGTTCCGCGGGCCCGAGTACCGCGAGCGCTACCTCGCGAACAAGCTCGCGGAAGAGCGCCTCGACCCGCTCGCCAAGGCCCACATGGGTGGAGACGAGCGCTTCGGCGTGATGGCCTTCAACCGCACGACGGCGGCGAACCTGACGATCGTCCTCGCCCTCGCGACGCCGGGCTCGATCGTGCCCTACCTCGTGCCGAGGTATCCCAGGCCCGGCTTCAAGGGCCACGGGCATCCGTCGATCCCCCGCGCGATCGAGATGGCGCGCGCACGGACGGAGGTCGTGGTCGATGACGACGAGCTGCGGGCGGTCGTCGCGGGCGGGAACGTCTCGCTGATCACCGTGTGCCCGTCGTACCGCGGCGTCATCCCCGAGGCGTTCACCCGCGGCGCCTGCGAGCTCGGTCGCGCGCGCGGCATCCCGAGCTTCGTCGACGACGCGTCCGGCGCGCGGATCCGGATCATCGGCGAGCGCCAGGGCCGGGCGATCGACCTCGGCGCGGACGTCACCGTGACGAGCTGCGAGAAGTACGGCCTCATGGGCCCGCGCGCCGCCGTCGTCGTCGCGCGGCGCGATCTGCTCGACCGGATCGGCGCGAAGGCGTCCGTCCTCGGCACCGAGGCGCGTCCGTCGGTCACCGCGGCGATCGTCCGCTGCTTCGAGGAGTACACCCCGGAACGCGGCGAGGCGATGTACGCGGACTGGGAGCGCCGGCACCGCCCGCTCTACGAGGCGATGCGGAAGGTGTTCGGCGACCGCGTGCAGTGGAAGCCGTACGGCGGCGTGTGGCTCATGCCGGAAGACACGCTCGAGATCGCGATGGAGCGTGCGGGCATCGAGACGACTCCGTTCGCCCCGGTCGACGCCGCCACCGTGCTCGCGATGGTCCTGCTGCGGCGCCACGGCTACATGACGCTGCCGGCGCTGCACTATCCCGGCGCGTCGAAGTCGCTCACGATTCACATGGCGCAGCCGGCGGCGCAGACGCTCACCGTCGAGGAGATCGTGCACGCCATCGACGACGGGTTCACCGCGCTGGCCAGGATGCTCACGAGCCGGGACCGGATGGAGGCCATGCTCTTCGGCGGCCCTCAGGAGGTGGTGTAGCGATGCACATCGTCGATTCGCAGGTGCACATCTGGGGTGCCGACACGCCTGATCGCCCGTGGCCCGCGGGCCGCGCGGGCGAGGCGCAGAAGCCCTATCCGATCAGCAAGGAGACGCTCCTCTTCCAGATGGACCTGGCCAAGGTGAGTCGCATGGTGCTGGTGCCGCCGTCGTGGGAGGGGGACCGCAACGACCTCGCCCTGGAGGCGGCGCGCTCCTATCCCGATCGGTTCGCCGTCATGGGGCGTCTGCCGCTCCAGAACCCCGAGAGCCGCGCGCTGGTGGCGGACTGGAAGAAGCAGCCGGGCATGGTCGGGATGCGCTTCACCTTCCACAACGAGCACAATCGTCACTTCCTCACCGACGGGACGGCCGACTGGCTGTGGCCGGCCGCAGAGAAGGCCGGGATCACGCTGATGGTCCTGGTACCAGGCTCGCTCGACGTGCTCGGTCGCATCGCGGGAAAGCATCCCGGCCTCCAGCTGGTCATCGATCACGTGGGGCTCAACGTCCGCGGCAAGGGACCGAAGGCGTTCGAGGACCTGCCGGCCGTCTGCGCGCTGGCCAAGCACCCCAACGTCTCGGTGAAGGCGTCGGGGATGCCCTCGCTGTCGACCGAGGGCTATCCGTTCCGCGACCTGCATCCGCACATCCGGACGCTGGTCGACGCCTTCGGGCCGCGCCGCACGTTCTGGGGCACGGACCTCACACGCATGCCGTGCACGTACTACGAGTGCATCACGCTCTTCACCGAGCACCAGCCGTGGCTGAAGGGCGAGGACCTCGAGTGGGTGATGGGCCGCGGCGTGTGCGAGTGGCTCTGCTGGCCGCTGCCGCGCGGCTGAGGGAGATCACACCATGGACCTTGGGCTCCAAGGCAAGAAAGCGATCGTGACGGGTGGGAGCCTCGGCATCGGCAAAGCCATCGCGCGAGAGCTGGCCCGCGAAGGGGTGGATGTGGCGATCGCGGCTCGCTCGAAGGACCAGCTGGAGGCGACGGCGAAAGAGCTCGCCGCCGAGACGGGGCGGCGGGTCATCCCGCTGGCGGCCGATGTCACCAGCAAGGCGCAGGTGGACGAGATGGTCGCCCAGGCGGCCGCGCAGCTGGGCGGGCTGCACATCCTGGTGAACAGCGGCTCGCCGCCCGGGGGCTCGGCCACCGCGACCGGCCCCATCGAGACCGTCGTCGACGAGGACCTGCTGCACGACTTCAACGTGAAGTACGTGGGGGCGCTGCGCTGCGCCCGCGCGGTCATCCCGCATCTGAAGCAGCAGCGCTGGGGCCGCATCATCAACATCAGCGGGACCAATGCGCGCAACGCCGGAAATCTCAGCGGCGGGGCGCGCAACACGTCGCTCGTACACCTCACCAAGACGCTGGCCGTGCAGCTGGGCCGCCACGGGATCACGGTCAACTGCATTCACCCCGGCACCACGCGGACCGAGCGCACTCCGCGCCTGCTGGCCGCGCGGGCCAAGGAGCTGAGCGTCACGCCCGAGGAAGCCGAGCGACGCGACTTCGCTCCCGACTCCCCGCGCGGGAACGCCATCTGCCGCATGGTGGACGCGGCGGAGATCGCCTATCTCACGGTGTTCCTGGCGTCGGACAAGGCCTGGGCCGTCAGCGGGGAGCTGGTCGTGGCGACGGGTGGGGCGGGCCGGTCCGTTTACTACTAGGCCGTCGAGGCCCCCTCACAGTTTCCGGCGGCCCGCCGCCAGGATGCTCTCCACCAGCTCATAGGCTCGCGTCCGGTCTGCGGCCGTGTGGGCCGCGATCCGGTTCCGGCCCGCCGAGGTGAGATAGAAGCGCTCGTAGAGGAGGTTACGGCCCGCGAGGCCGGAGCCTGCGAAGTCCCAGGCGAGGCGGAAGAGCGCCGCGCGGCGCTCCGCGTCGACGCCGTTGGCGCCGTGGAGAAACTCGTCGAGCAGCGGTCGGAGCTCGACGTCGTCGAGCTGGCGCCGGCTCGGGGTGGCGAGCAGGTTGTGGCTGCCGATGAGCGTGATGATCTCGGCCACCCGCGGAAACCACGTCGCCAGGAGTGACCGCATCGGCATGAGCGCTCTCGGATCGGGAAACCAGAAACCATTGCCGACGTGGCGCCCGTGCACGGCCGACATCAGCACGGCGCTGCGGGTCACCTCGACGTAGCTCAGGAGCTCTCCGAGCATCTCGGCCGTGGCCGGGCTCTGGTCGTTGATGGCCTCCGCGATCCTCGTGGCCAGGCCGTAGGCGAATTCGAGCTTGGTGAGGGCTCGGATCGTCGTCTGGTTCGTCAGGTTCTCGGCGATGCCCGCCAGCCTGATGGAGTTGTAGATCTCGACCGGGCCGTCGAGGAAGACCCGGTCGCGCGGCACCTCGACGTCGTCGAAGATCACGAACGCGTCCTGCTCGTCGAAGCGGGACGACAGCGGTCGGTCGAACGGATGGGCCCCCGGTGCTGCGACGCTGTCCCGGCACAGGAAGATCAGCCCCGGGGTGTCGACGGGGATCGCGAAGGACAGCGCGTAGGCCTCGGTGCCGGCTGGCATCGGCAGCGCCGGGTAGACGGCGATCTCGTCGGCGAAGGGCGCGAGGGTGGCCAGGATCCGGGCGCCACGCACGACGATGCCATGCTCCGTCTCGCCGACCTTGTGCAGCGTGACCCGGTTGCCCACGATCTGCGGGTCGGTCATCTTGTCGACGGTGGGCTGGACGATGGTGTGGGTCAGCGAGAGATCCTCGCGGGCCAGCCGCTTCTGGAAGCGGACGAGATTCTCGGCGCCTCGCGCGTTCACGCCATCGGAGCCTGCCCAGACGGCGCGCTGGGCCGCGAAGCAGGCGAACTTGACGTTCATGTAGTCCGGCGTTCGGCCCATCAGCCCGACGGTCGCCTCGGAGATGCGGGACAGGCAGCGGTTCCGCCGCTCCAGATCCTCGACCGACCTGGGGATCACGTGGCTCACGTTCGTCGGCTCGCCCGTCTCGGAGTCGGAGAGCAGGCACTCGTCGGCGTACCGATGCTGGCGGTCGAAGACGTCGGCCAGCGTGCGGGCCGCCTGCTCGAGCGCCGGATGCGCCGTGACGTCCTCGACCCGCTCGTCGCCGAGCCAGACCGTGCGGCTCGTCTTGCGAAGTCCGTTCAGGAACTGCTCACCCGTCCGCGCGCCCATGCGGGAATCGTGCGCCCGCCGACGCGGCACCGTCAAGGACGGGGGGCTTCGCGTGGTAACCTCCCAGAGCGCAGAGGCCGTTCACGTCCAGCGTGCCGGGAGGAACCCATGAGCGCGATCGCCACCTACAAGGACATCGGCGTCACCATCGCGGGTCACGTCGGTCAGATCGAGATCCAGCGGCCGCCGCACAACTACTTCGACAACGCGCTCATCAACGCGATCGCCGATGCCCTGGAGGACTTTGACCGCGACCCCGCGTGCCGTGCGGTGGTGCTGTGCGCCCAGGGCAAGTCGTTCTGCGCCGGCGCCGACTTCGCCAACCGGCCGGCCACGGGGGCGAACACCGAGGGCGGCAGCAGCAAGCACCTCTACAAGGAGGCGACGCGCATCTTCCGCACGAGGAAGCCCATCGTGGCGGCGGTGCAGGGCGCGGCGATCGGCGGCGGCCTCGGCCTGGCGCTGGCGGCGGACTTCCGGGTCACCTGCAGCGAGGCGCGGTTCAGCGCCAACTTCAACCGCCTCGGGTTCCATCCGGGCTTCAGCCTGACCTACACCCTGCCGCGTCTCGTCGGACAGCAGAAGGCCAACCTGCTCTTCTACACGGGCCGGCGCATCACCGGTGACGAGGCAGTGGCGATGGGGATGGCCGATGTGCTGGTGCCGCTGGCCGAGGTGCGCGACGC
>WNGB01041269.1_pt1 | contig 11998 bp, 11 predicted proteins | sample 5400681 | NCBI WGS metagenome assembly WNGB01 (sample SAMN13153367, study PRJNA577476) | soil metagenome | isolation source: 115 cm soil or saprolite under grassland replicate 2 | place: USA:California | collected 2016-06-15 | reverse complement strand
CCTGCTCCCGTGGCTCATGGCCACCGCCTTCCTGCACTCGGTGATGATTCAGGAGCGCCGGGGGATGCTGAAGGTCTGGAACCTCTCGCTGATCGTGGGGGCGTTTGCCCTAACCACGTTCGGCACGTTCCTCACGCGGGGGAGCATCCTGTCCTCGGTCCACGCGTTCGCCCAATCACTGGTCGGGCCGATGTATCTGGGCTTCCTCGTGGTGATCCTTATCGGCGGCTTTGGGGGCATCGCGGTTCAGGCGTGGCGCCTTCGGTCCCAGGGACGGTTCGACTCTCCCCTGTCCCGAGAGTCCGCCTTCCTCGGCAACAACATCGTGCTCCTTGCGATCACGTTCGTGGTCCTGCTGGGGACGATCTTCCCGCTAGTGGTCGAGGCGCTCACCGACCGGCAGTCGACCGTGGGCGGCCCGTACTTCAAGCAGACCACGGTGCCGCTGTTCCTGCTTCTGCTGTTCCTCATGGGCATCGGGCCGATACTGCCGTGGCGCGCGGCTACTCCCGAGCAGGCCCGGCGGCGTATAGCCGCCCCCGTGGCCGCCGGGGCGGCCACCATGGTCCTCCTGGCGCTGCTGGGGATGCGGAACGTGGCGGCGGTGGCGGGCTTCGGCATGGCCGCCTTTGTCCTGGTGGCCAACGCGGGAGAGGTCGTGCGGTCCATACGGGCGCTGGCCAGAGCCAGAAGCCGGGGCGTTCTGGGGGCCGTCCCCGAGGCTGTCGTACGCAATCCCCGGATGTATGGCGGTTACCTGGTGCACTTCGGCGTGGCAATCGCGATCATCGCCGTCATCTCCTCCACCTCGTTCGGTCGGCAGACCGAGGTGACGCTGGCCCTTGGGCGGCAGATCTCCTTCGCGGGTTATGCCCTTCGGTACGAAGGGCAGCGGGTCCTTCGGCAACCGCAGCGTCAGGTGCTGGTCGCAGACGTGAGCGTGTCCCGGGAAGGACGGTCTCTGGGACGGGTGACGCCCTCGTTGAACCTGTACCCGGGAGCGTCCGAGCCCATCGGCACGCCGTCCATCCAGTATGGGGTCCTCAAGGACCTGTACGCCTCGGTCATCGGGTTCGAGGGCGACGCCGGCGATCGGGCCACGTTTCGGTTCTTCCTGAACCCGGGCGTGATGTGGCTCTGGGTGGGTGGAGGGGTCATGGCTCTGGGCGGGCTCCTGGCATCTTGGCCCCGCCGCCGACGGGCCTTGTTCCCCGAGCCCCCGCTCTCCGCACGGCAGTTGGCGGGGGTCCAGGGGGTGGAGGTAGGGAGATGAACGGGACATCGGCGGACTCGGTGGCGCGTCATCCTTCGGCCCTCGATCCGGAGCCGGGCAGGCGCAGGCGACGCAACCGATGGGTCGCACTGGGAGCCGTCCTCGGCGGGGTGGCCCTGCTCACGCTGGTGCTGTCCTTCGGCCTTTCGCGAGACCCCACCATCATCCGGTCGGCTCTTGTGGGACGGCCCGCCCCGGACTTCGCCCTCCGCACGCTGGACGGGTCCGAAACCGTGCGCCTGTCGGATCTCCGCGGTCAGGTGGTCGTGCTCAACTTCTGGGCCTCGTGGTGCGCTGATTGCCGGATCGAGCATCCGAACCTGGCCGCTGCGTGGCAGAGATATCGTGACCGCGGCGTGGTCCTCCTGGGGGTGGCGTTCCAGGACCGGCCGTCGGCGTCGCGCGCCTACGTCGCCGACTTCAGCGGGGACTGGCCTCAGCTTTCGGACCCCCGTTCCCGCACCGCCCTTGCCTATGGCGTCTACGGGGTCCCTGAGACGTTCGTGATCGGGCCCGATGGGCGGGTCGCCTTCAAGCAGATCGGCCCTATCGGATACGGCCGGCTCTCCGAGGAGGTCACCTCGCTCCTGCCGGAGTCGACATCGTGAGTGAGATCGCCCGGAGAGACGGCTGGAACTCGGACCCGAAGCGGCCGAAGCTGCAGTTCGGGGTCGGATCTCTCGTCCTCGCCGTCGCCCTGCTCGCTGCGGGTGGGTCGCTGTCGTTCGTCGCCCTGCGGGGGCCGGCGCCTCCGGCGACCATGGACGATCGGGTGCGGGCCGTCGCCGTCACCCTACGGTGCCCGGTGTGCCAGAACCTGACGGTTGCCGACTCACCATCGCGGTTGGCCCAGGAGATGCGGCGCACCATCGCCAGCGATCTGCAGGCCGGGCGGACGCCGGAGGAGATCCGAGGAGAGTTTGCCCGCGCATACGGCCAGTGGATCCTGGAGTTGCCGGCCAAGCGCGGGGTCGACCTGATCGCCTGGATCGCGCCCGTTCTCCTGCTTCTGAGTGGCCTGGCCACGGCCGCATGGGCCGTTTCCCACTGGAGCCGACAGGGTCTCGCCGTGCTGACCGCGGCCGGAGAGGTGGAAGAGTCCGACCGCGTCCTCACATCCGCCGATCGGTCACTGCTGGAGCGGGCGTTGGCAAGCGACCTGGAGGAGCGGGAGTGAGCTGGGTCGTGTTGTTGGCCGCGGCAGTCCTGGCCGGTGTGGCAGCCGGCGGGGTCCTCCGACCGTTCGGTTCTCCCCGCAAGGCCGTCCTCGAGCGGCTCGCCGATCCCTTGGATGACGAGCGGGCCGGCCTGCTCCGCTCGCTCCGAGGGCTCGAGGAGGAGCATGCCCGCGGTGAGTTGTCGGACGCGACCTATCGATCGCTCCGAGCGGAGACGGAGCGCCGAGCGGTGATGGTCCTCCGTGCGCTGGAGGCCCGCGAAGGCGGGGGGCTGGCCTCGGGCCTCCGCGCCCTGCGCGTCGCGCCACCCGGCGACGGAACCGGGGGAAGAGTCACGGCGCCCAGGCGTTCGCTTCTGCCTGCCGTACTGATCGGCGTCGCGGTCCTGGGCCTATCCATTCCGCTCCTGGCCCCCGCGGTATCCAACCGGACCTCTGGCGAGCCGATCACCGGATTCGCCCAGGGGTCCTCCGGAGGCGCCGCCGATTCGCTGGCCCTGTTCGAGCGACGCGTGGCGGAGCATCCCCGGGATCTGGCTGCCCGGCTGGACCTGGCCGATCGATACATGGCGGCCGGCAACGCCGCGGGCGCCGCCGCGCAGTACCTGGAGGCCCTGCAGATCGATCCGCGCAACGCGGAAGCTCAGGCGAAGCTGGGATTCCTCCTGTATCAGGGAGGGAAGGCCCAGGAGGGTCTGCAGGCGGTCGGCCGGGCATTGGCCGTCGATCCCTCGTACCCGGAGGCCCTCTACTACAAGGGAGTCATCCTTCTTCGAGCGCTGGGCCGACCGAGTGAGGCGGCCGAGGCGTTCCGGTCGTACCTGGACGCCGCCCCCTTCGGGGCGCGCCGGAGCGAGGTTCAGGAGCTATTGGCCGAAGCCGAGCGCTCGGGCTGATCCCTGCGGCCCCTGGGAAGACCCGGACTTCAGGCGGGGGCGGAAGGCTGTTTCGTGGCGTGAAACGTGGCTTCGAAGCCTTGCCCCGGACGAAAGGTCTGCCAGGATCCGCCCTCCATCAAGGCAGCCCCACCGTTGCCCATGACCTGCCACTCGGCTCCGTCACCCACGACCGCCGTTCGCTCGTCGATCGCCAGTAACCTGTGACCAGGTGGCACCGCGGCGATGAACAATTCCTGCAGACCCGGCACGTACGCGTTCAGCGCGTCCCAGTGCGGCCCCAGAAAGAGCTTGGGGAAGAGCCCGAGGCCTGGCTTCCACAGCTCGGGGGAGGTGAAGTCAAGGACCGTGCTGTCGGGAACGACGTCTCCGAGGCACGCCACGCCCGCGCTGCAACCCACGTAGGCCATGCCGCGATCCATCGCTTGCAACAGCGACGCCCAGAATCTGGATCCGGAAAGCGCTCCGGCCAGATACGCCGGATTGCCTCCAGAGAAATAGGCCACGGACGCCGTATCGAGTCTGGCCGCCACGTCGCTTCGATCGGTGTCCGTCTTCGTCTTCAACGGGAGCACCTCGGCGGCGATCCCCAGGCTCTCGTAATGCGTGAGCCCCATGGTCGCCCAGCGGTCGAACACGTCGTCGCCCTCGGGGGCGCTGGCAAGAGGCAAGATCAGCACGCTGCCGACGCCCGAGGCTCGGTCCAACAGCCAGCGATCGACCTCTTCTGTCCAGGGCTCGAACTCGCCCGAGCCGAGCAGCCCCATCAACGCCGTCATCTCGGCCGCTCGGCAGCCAGGACGAAGACCTCGGACTTGTACCCCTCGCGGAAGAAGTCGTTTCCGAACGTATTCATCATCCCCTCCAGCTGGCTCACGTGGGCTTCGAAGGCTTTCACCTTGAGTTCGAGGAGTTCGGTGGGAAGCTGGAAGTCGATGGCCAGCTGGTCCCGCGGAGTGACCGGAGGGGTCCCAGGCTCCATGAACACGTTGAACTGGCTCATCCGGGGAGCGAACTCCTCGACCCACTCCGGCGTCGTGGTCGCGTGGTAGAGACGCGCTCCGGAGGGCGCCGCCCTCGCGAACGCCTCAGTCGTCCAGGCGGACACGGCCTTGTGATCGGGATGTCCGGTCATCCCATCCGGACCGAACGTGAATACCGACCGGGGCTCGACCTCCTCGATCAACGCCTGGATCCGTCCGATCCCCTCGTCCAGGTCGATCGAGGCGCACGTCCCGTCGTGGTAGTCCAGCCACCGGTGATCGGTGACCCCGAGGATCTCCAGCGAGCGCTTCAGCTCGGCCTCGCGAACCCGACCCAAGGTCGCGGTGGGCCAGGGCTCCTCGTCCATCGATCCTTCTTCCCCGCGCGTGGCCGTCACGCACACGACCCGGTGGCCGCGTCGGACGGCGTGCGCCATCAGGCCCGATGTGAGATAGGTCTCATCGTCCGGATGGGCCCACACACCGAGAAGATCGCCGAGTTCGGGCAGGGGCCCGGCACCATCGATGGTTTCATCTGACGTCGCGGCCATCGGGAGGATCAAGATGGTAACAACCGAGGATCCTTACCCGGCGGCAACGTGCAGCCTACCCCACCCCTCGAGCGACACCGTCTGACGGAGGCGCCACTCGGGGCTGCTTTCGGGGAAGTCCGGCCTCCAGCTCGGGGCCAGCCCGGATCACACCGAGCGAGTTGTCCGCCACCGCCCTGATCTCCTCGAGGGGCAGACCCGTCCCGGGCACCACATCCTCAACTCGCTCCGTCGAGGCTTCGAGTCCCACGACCCCATCTTCGGCCAGGGCGGCTCGGCGACCGAACACCAGCGCCTCCAGGAGCGAGTTCGAGGCCAGGCGGTTCGCGCCGTGCACACCCGTGCAGGCGATCTCTCCGCACGCAGACAGGCCGGCAACGGTGGTTCGTCCCCACGTGTCGGTGAGCACCCCGCCGGTGAAGTAGTGAGCGGCCGGAGCCACCGGGATGCGGTCCCGCGCCAGGTCAAGGCCTGCCTCCGCGCACGCGCGTGCCGCCGTCGGAAAGTGTTCAAGGACCCCGTCGATCGCGGTCGCATCCAGATAGACCGGTCCGCCGGTCTCCTCCCGTACTCTGGTCACGGCTCTGGCAACGATGTCCCTCGCCGCGAGCTCGGCCCTTTCGTCGAAGTGGGACATGAAGCGGTTGCCGCCGGCGTCGACCAGAACGGCGCCCTCGCCTCGAAGCGCCTCTGTGAGCAGGCGGGCCGGATGGCCGGGTAGGTTCAGAGCCGTCGGATGGAATTGGACGAACTCCAGGTCGGCCAGGGCCGCTCCCGCGTCCCAGGCCAACGCCATCCCTTCTCCGGTAGCGCGGTCGGGGCCCGTGCGACGGCCGAAGATCCCGCAGGCCCCTCCGGTCGCCAGCACCACGCGATCCGCTGCGATCTCGTGGTCCGGAAACATCCGGAGCCCGATCACCTTGCCTCCATCGATCAGCAACTCAGCCGCTCGGGCATGCACCCACTCGATGCGTCGGTCGGCCCGCACGGCCCGGAGAAGCGCTTGCAGGATGGCCCACCCGGTGGCGTCCCCTCCAGCGTGGAGGACTCGCCTGGCGGTATGTCCTCCCTCCAGGGTCGGAGCGCCGCCGGCGTCGAAGGTCATCCCTCGTGCTCGCAGCTCGGCTATGGCCGCGGGGGCCTCCCGTGTCAGCACCCCGACCGCCTCGGCGTCGTTCAAGCCCATACCCGCCGCCATCGTGTCCGCCGCATGAGCCTCGGGGTCGTCGCCCTCGGCGACCGCCGCGGCGATGCCGCCCTGCGCAAGGGCGGTGGCACTACCCGCTTCGGGATCCGGAGCGACCAACGTCACCGGCCCCCGGTCGGCAGCATGAAGCGCTGCCCACAACCCGGCGGCGCCGCCGCCGACCACGACTGTCTTCATGGGCGAAGGGTTACTCGGAGAGCGTCGGCGAAGCGCCCGCCCCGGCTGGGACGGCCACGCCCGCGGTCGGCCCGATCTCGATCATCCGCTGCACGGCCCGCAACGCCCGCCTCCGAACGACTTCGGGCACAGTGACTTCGAACACGCCTTCCCGGAGGGACCGCAGGAGCTTGGCCGGCGTGATCCTCTTCATGTACTGGCACACCGCATACTCGTCGATCGGCTCGAACACGGCGTCCGGATTGCCTCTCCGAAGCTGATGGAGGATGCCGGTCTCCGTGGCCACGAGGAACTTGCCCGCCGACGATTGCTTCGACTCGGAGACCATCCCACCTGTCGACAGGATCTTCGTTCGATCAACCGGCAGGACCCCCTCGGACAGCAGATACATCGCCGCGGTCGAGCAGCCACACTCGGGGTGGATGAGAAGCTCGGCGTCCGGGTTCGCCTCGGCCTTCTCCCGCATCTCCACGGCCCCGATCCCGGCATGGACGTGGCACTCGCCCATCCACAGGTGCATCTTCCGGCCGGTCTGCCGCTCGACGTGTGCGCCGAGGAACATGTCGGGGAGGAACAGGATCTCCCTGTCCTCGGGGATCGAGCGGACCACGTCGGCGGCATTGGACGAGGTGCAGCAGATGTCGCTCTCCGCTTTCACCTCGGCCGTGGTGTTCACGTAGGCCACGACGGCCGCTCCTGGATGCTCGTCCTTCCACCGCCGCAGGTCCTCGGCGGTGATGGCCGAGGCCAACGAGCACCCCGCGTCGAGGTCGGGGATGAGCACGGTCTTCTGTGGAGAGAGGATCTTCGCCGTCTCCGCCATGAAATGGACGCCGCAGAACACGATGGTCTCGGCGTCCGTCTCTGCCGCCTGACGGGAGAGAGCGAGGGAGGACCTCCCTCGCCCATTCGTCAAACGTCTGCATTCGTCACCTCGAGGGAGAGGTCCAGCGAGGGAGCGGAGTGGGTGATACGGCCCACGGAGATGACCCGCGCCCCGGCTGCTACCAGAGATTGTACCGATTCCAGCGTGACTCCCCCCGAGATCTCGAGGCGCTCAGGGTCGCCCACTCTCGCGATCGCCTCCCGGACGAGGTCCGGCGAGGGATTGTCCAGCAGGATCCGGTCGGCTCCCGCTTGGAGGGCTTCGTCGAGTTCCTCCATCGTCTCGACCTCGACCTCCACGGGCACCCCGCCCTCCTCGGCCTTCGCGACGGTCGGCCCGACCCCGCCCGCGATCCGCAGGTGGTTGTCCTTGATCAGAACGGCGTCCGACAGAGAAGCTCGGTGGAGGGTGCCCCCTCCGGCCGCGACTGCCTCTCGCTCGAGCGCGCGAAGTCCAGGAGTGGTCTTGCGGGTGCACAGGATCTTCGCCGGCTTTGCCGCCTCCACGAACGCTCGGGTCAATGTGGCCACGCCCGAGAGATGGGCCAGGAAGTTGATGGCCACTCGTTCGGCTCGGAGGATCGACCTGGCGGGCCCGCTGATCACGGCCAGCACATCACCGGGACCGATCACATCCCCGTCACCGAACTTCCACTCGACCTCGACCGGCCCCAGTTCATCCTGCTCGGAGACGACGTCGAACGTCGCTTGCACGCAAGGCTTCCCAGCGAGAACGCCGGGAGCCTTGGACCGCAGCTCGGCCCGGCACATGGCATTTTCGGCGATGGTGAGCCGAGCCGTCAGGTCCCCGGAGGGAGCGTCCTCCGCGAGAGCGCGCCCGACGAGCTCCTCGACCTCTCGCGACCGGATCTCCATTTCATCAAGTGTCCCAGGGCTTAAGGCTCGTTCAGGACGAAGCCGAAGTCCGGCCCCCCCGATGGGGGCCGGGCCTATTGGCGCCGTGTGGACTCATCGTCGCCTGACCTGGTCAATGAGCAGCGCATCTCCCGATGGGAGCCACTGGCGACCGTCTGAATCCGTCGCCACCTGCGCGCCACCGACGTCGTGAATCTGGCCCGTCTGCACGTCCACGAAGCTCAAGGTGAGGACGGGCAAGTCGCGCGTATTCTCGTCCCTGTTCAGCTCCGCCCGCCAGCTGCTGTCGTACGTGGTGAACGCGATCTTCGTGCCATCCGGCGACCATCGCGGCGAGAAGCTGGCGTCCAGGTGGGAAACGTCCCGAGCATTGGACCCGCTGGCATCCATCACCCAGATGTGTCCATCCCGGAACAACGCAATCTTGCTACCGTCGGGCGAGTAGGTGGGCTCCGATGCCCCGACGCGTTCTGTAGGGAACCTGACCACCTCACCCTCCGCTCGCATGGTCCATGGATGCACGAGGGGTCTATAACGCTGACGCCGATGCTGACAGTCTTACGAGATCCGGTAGGTGTTCTCCAGGTATTCGCGCATCATCCGGGTGGCGCAGAACCTCGGGCCGATCGTTCGGAGCGATGCCTTGACCCGCCGGACCCAGCCGGCCGGCACGCCCGAACGATCGCGTTCGTAGAACAAGGGAGCCACCTCGTTCTCGAGGATGTCGTACAGCGCGTGTCCGTCGCGGGCGTCCTGCTCGTCAGGATCGAGGGAGCCGTCTCCTTCGATGGCCCACCCGTTGGTGCCGTCGTATGCCTCGCTCCACCAGCCATCGAGGACCGACAGGTTCAACGCGCCGTTCAGGCTGGCCTTCATCCCGCTGGTCCCGCTGGCCTCGAGCGGCGGCCTGGGGACGTTGATCCAGACGTCGCATCCTGACACGAGCTGCGCCGCCATCCCCATGTCGTAGTCTTCGAGGAACGCCACCCGCTCCGGTCCGTTCAGCCCCCACTTCTCGCTGAACACCCGTTTCAGGAGGTGCTTGGCCTCCTCGTCTGAGGGGTGGGCCTTGCCGGCCAGCACCACCTGGATGGACATGGGGCCGTGAAGTAGCTGCCGAGCCCGGTCGGACTCGTGGATGAGCAGGCCCAGTCGCTTGTACGCGGCCACTCGCCGGGCGAACCCGATGCTCAATGCATCGGGATCGAAGGCCCGTCCCCCTGTCTCCGCATATTCGGTGGACTCCCCCCTTGCCAGGCGATCTCCGACCGCCCGGTCCCTCACGTAGTCGACCAGATCGGCCCGGAGCTGGCCCCGGACCGACCACAACTCTTCGTCGGGGATGTCCTCCACTGCTTCCCACGTCGCGGGTTCGGTCGCGCGGCGGTGCCAACCCTCGCCCAGATACAGGTCGAGGAGCCAGCGCATGGCCGGGGCCATCCACGTGGGGAGATGGACGCCGTTGGTTACGTGCCGGATGGGGACGTCGTCGATGGATCGTCCGGGGAACAGGTGGTGCCACATCAGGCGGCTCACCTGCCCGTGCACCCGGCTGACCGCATTGGTGGCACGAGACGTGCGGATGCCTAGAACGGTCAGTCCGAGGGGCTCCTCGGGATCTTCGGGGCGAGAGCGTCCCAAGCCGAGCACCGTGCCTTCGTCCGTCTCCAGGGCGGACGAGAGGTCGCCCAGGATCTCCCGGATCTGCTCGGCCGAATGGGTCTCGTTCCCGGCGGGGACCGGAGTGTGGGTGGTGAACACCGTCCGATCCCTGGCGTCGGCCAGCGCCTCCTTGAAGGGACGTCCGGCGACGACCTCCTCTCGGGCGAGCTCCAAGGGTGCCAGCGCCGCGTGTCCCTCGTTCAGGTGGACCACCGCGGGGTCGATGCCCAGCGCGCGGAGTGCCCGGATCCCTCCCATCCCCAAAAGGGCGTACTGGGCCAGCCTGATCGTTCTGTCTCCCACGTATAGCCGCGACGTGATCCACCGGTCGACCCGGGAGTTCTCCGGCCGCGCCGCGTCCAACAGGTACAGGGGCACCCGGCCGACGTCCACCCGCCAGATCTGAAGCACGACGTCCCTGCCCCGAAGAGGCACCTCGATGATGAGGGGCAGGCCGTCGAATCCCGTCACCAGTGCTGCCGGCAGACGGTCGGGGTCGGTCTCGATCCAGTACTCGTGCTGCCACCCGGCGAGGTCGATGCGCTGGTGGAAATTGCCCTGGCGGTACAGGATCCCCACCGCCACGAAGGGAAGGGCCATGTCGGAGGCCTCTTTCAAGATGTCGCCACCGAGGATCCCCAAGCCGCCCCCGTACGTCGGGAGCGAGCGGTGGATCCCGTACTCGGCGCACAAGAAGGCGATCGGTCGATCGGTCGAGCCCACCGAAACCGGCCCCGCCAGCTCGTCCTGGATGGCCCGCTGGACGCGGTCGGCGCGCTGCAGCAGATCGGCGTTGTTCGCCGCACGGGCCAGCGACTCGGCCGGAGCCTGTAGGAGGAGCCGAACCGGATTCTCCCGTTGCAATCCCCAGCGATACGGATCGACCTCCCGAAACAGGTCGGGTCCGCCGGGCGCCCACGACCACCGGTAGTTGAAGGCCATCTGAGCCAGCGGAGCGAGAACCGGGGGGAGCTTCGCCGCGAGCTCCTCGGCCTCGCGTGCCAGGTCTCGATCCCCTGCCCAGGTCATCGATGAGCCCTCCATGATGGGGGAAGGCCTCCGGCCACCTTTACGAGGAGCCGGAAAAGGATCCGAACCACAGGGGCGGGACGTTGACCACCCGACGTGGTATCGAACGAGGCAACCCTACTTGGGATCGGCAGGGAAGCACAATGCAAGCCTCCGCCGGAGAAGGTCATCCCTCCGAGGTCGCTCCGTGGAGCGGCCGGGTGAACCCGTAGCAGCGCCTCCGCACGACGAATCCCATTCGCTCGTACAGGCGCTGTGGCGCCCCGCCCTCCTCCGCCAGCAGGAAGACAGCGTCGGCGCCGGCCTCCAGGCTGACCGATACAGCCTGGGTCACTCCAGCCGTGGCGATCCCCCGGCCCCGGAACGGGGGCAACGTCACCACGTTGTCGATGTACGCCACGCCCTCCAGCGTGAGCACGCTCACCATACCGGCGATGGCGCCCTCGACGATCCCCACGAAGAAGCGCTCACCGGACGGGACGAACAGCTCCTGGACCCGAGCCAGCATCTCGTCGAGGACCTGGTCGGGGAGCGGTTCCCCGTACTCGTTCGGGACCAGCCGGTACTCCTCCCAGAATCCGTGGTCGGGTTCCGTGAGCTCGCGCACGCCGATCCCAGGAGGCGCTTGGATGATCAGGCCGTCGCCCTCGTAGACCATGAGCAGATCGGGGTCGTGCTCGCCAGGTGACGCCAGCAACTCCCGCAACGCTGGGCTGTCGTCGTCCGCATCCATGATCTCGATGTGCTCATGGGTGGCACCGGCTTCCTCCAGCGCGGGCAGCAGCTCGTTCCGTACGTCTTCCAGAGTGAGCTTGGGGGCGGGTCGAAGGATGCTTGCATGGTTCGCCTCGTAGACCCGGGGATACCGGGTATCGGTCACGATGGACCCCCAAGAAGTCTCGCGGACGCTCCCGTGCAGCCGAAGGGAGGCATTCCAGAACGAAAGGATCGGCTCGGGGAGGGTCACGGGCCAGGTCAGGTCTGACGGTGGAACTCGGTAGCGGTGGCCTGGTCCCGAGGGCGGACCACGATCTCGTCCACGTTCACGTGGGAAGGACGAGTAACTGCCCACACGATGCAGTCCGCGACGTCATCGGCTGAGAGCGGGGTGAGTCCCTCGTACACCTTGCGGGACCGCTCCGCGTCCCCGCCGAACCGCACCACGCTGAACTCGGTCCCACCCACCAGGCCCGGGCTGATCTCGGTGACCCGGATGGGCTTGCCGAGCAGCTCCAGCCGGAGCGTCTTGGTCAGCACTCGCTCGGCGTGCTTGGCGGCCGTG
>WNGB01029430.1_pt1 | contig 11998 bp, 11 predicted proteins | sample 5400681 | NCBI WGS metagenome assembly WNGB01 (sample SAMN13153367, study PRJNA577476) | soil metagenome | isolation source: 115 cm soil or saprolite under grassland replicate 2 | place: USA:California | collected 2016-06-15 | reverse complement strand
CGCGGCTGCCGGCGACGAGCGGGCGAGCGCACGCGTCAGGTCGTGCCCGAGTGAGAAGGGCAGGTTCATCTCCGGCTCGTACGCGGAGACCGCAATGCGATCGGCGTTCCTCGAGGCCTCTTCGATCAGCCTGCTCTTGCCGACGCCGGGCTCGCCGTCCACGATCACGGCGATCGGACGCTGCTCGCCGGGCGCCCGAGCGAGCGCGGCGCGAACCACCGCGAGCTCATGAGTGCGCCCGAAGAACCCGGCCATCACCGCCACCGTTCCTGTGCGTCTTCTCCTAGCTGGATCCGAGGGAGGTCCCTCATGATACGAGCCGTCGGCCTCCCTACCGTCGTATTCACCAACGCGGTCCCGGCAATGGGCTGGGGCGGAGGAAGGGAGACGGACATGCGAGGGTTTGATTGTGTGGATCCGGCGCACGGCAAGGTCCACTTCACCGGCAAGAACGATAACGACCTTGTTCAGACCATCAAGGCGCATGCGGCGACGGCACACCCGGATCTGACCGAGGGGCAGATCCGGGAGATGATCGCCGGCGCGGACTGGTGGAAGGAGATGGCCACCTCGGGCGCGAACGCAGGCTCGGCGCAATCCGCATACGACGAGTAAGCGCGGTTGCTGAGGGCCCGCCCAGGCGATTCGGCTGTCGGTCGACTCGACCGGGCGACCACGAACGCTGGTCGGAGGACGAGGAGACGCAGGGCGCGCGGCCCGGCGCTGCCGGGTCGCGCTCGTCCGTTCGCGAGCGGCGTCCTTACTCATCAACGCGGTCCCGGCAATGGGCCCGGGCGGAGGAATGGAGACGCACATGCACGCTCAGGTGGTCACGTTCGGGCTGAATGGCATCACGGAGGACCAGTTCCGGGACGCGGCCGCGGCGGACGCACCGATGATTGCCACCCTTCCCGGACTCCTCGGTAAGTTCTGGCTCCGGTACCCGGAGACAAACACCTACGGAGGTCTGTACCTCTGGGCTGATCAGGAGGCCTACGAGCGCTACATCAAGGGCGAGGTCTTCAACGCGATCAAGGCCGACCAGCACCTGAAGAACGTCGAGTCCCGCGACTTCGGTGTCTTCGAGGATCTGTCCTCACTCACCATGCCGAAGCTGCGCGTGGACGCGTGAGCCACGCGCGTTCGAGCCCAAAGAGCAACGACGAAGGAGAGAGCCATGGCTTTGCAGATTGGGAATACGGCACCTGACTTCGAGGCCGACACCTCCCAGGGCAAGATCTCGTTCCACGACTGGATCGGTGATTCCTGGGCGGTGCTGTTCTCGCACCCGAAGGACTTCACGCCGGTGTGCACCACGGAGCTGGGTTATATGGCCAAGCTCGGGCCGGAGTTCGACAAGCGGGGCGTGAAGGTCATCGGCCTCTCGGTCGACTCCACCACCGACCACGAAGCCTGGGCTGATGACATCGAAGAGACCCAGGGCGCCCGCCCGAACTACCCGATTATCGGCGACGCCGACTTCAACGTTTCGAAGCTGTACGGCATGCTGCCGGCGAGCACGTCGGGCGATCCCAAGTCGCGGACGCCGGCCGACAACCAGACCGTGCGCAACGTGTTCGTGATCGGGCCTGACAAGAGGGTGAAGCTGATCCTTGTCTACCCGATGACGACCGGCCGCAACTTCGACGAGGTGCTGCGCGTGGTCGACTCGCTCCAGCTCACCGCCAACCACAAGGTGGCCACGCCGGTGAACTGGAAGCAGGGCGAAGACGTCATCATCGCCGGCTCGGTCAATAACGAGCAGGCCAAGGAGATCTTCGGCAGCTGGAATGAACCGAAGCCGTACATCCGCATCGTGCCGCAGCCTTCCTGAGGCAGGCATTTGAGAACGCACACGGGCGCCGCTCGGCTCAGCCGGCCGGCGCCCGCTGACCCGTTCACGCGACCCACGCCCGTGCCATGCCGCGATGATCGTTCGGCCAGTGCTTTCCGCCGCTACCGTCCCGGTCGGCGCGGCCAGTGCTTTCTGCCGCCGATGTCGAAAGGCAGCGGATTCTGACGGACTCGGCGCCGGCAACGTTGACGAGACGCTCTGCTTGGACGCCCCTGGGGGATCGAGGCCGGCTCAGCCGAGCAGCGCGATCAGCTGTCCGGCGAGCCAGGTCTCGTAGTCGGCCGGCGACCAGCCCCGACGGCGTACCAACCGGTCGTAGCCGTCCGGGGAGTTCAGGGTCCATACCGCGTCGATCAACCGATGCAGGCCCTTCTCGTCCGCGTGCTGCTCCGGGAGACCGATCCGGTCGCGCAGTCCGGTGATCGCGTGGGTCGTGCCGACGTACCGTTCCTGCTCGATGGTGGCGGTGAACTCGACCAGGGTCGCGTCGGTCCCGTGCGCCAGCAACGCGCCGAGCAGCGGCCCGGCCCGGCCCGCGAGCAGCCGAACCCAGCCGGCGTACGCATGCGCGAACGCTGGCCGGTCGCCGGCCTCGAACAACGCGCGGAACTCGGGGCGGTCGCTCATCGCCACCTCCGCGTCGTCACCGGCCATCATTCGGTCGTAGACAGCCTTGACCACGGCCGCCTTGCCCCCGATGGAGTTGTAGACGGTTTGCGGGCTGACCCCTGCGGCCGCTGCCAGCGAGGCGACTGTCATCCCGGGATACCCGCCTTGGAGGAGCAGGTCCCGCGCGGTCTCCACGATCGACGCCCGGGTGCGCTTGGCACGCTCGCTACGAGTGGAGTTGTCGTAAGTCCTTGCCACGAAGGCCACCAATTAACTAGATTCAAATTCCAATGGATTTTCATTCCAATCTATTCAGGAGTCTAGCCATGACCCAGAACCCGGCACAGGCGGCCGCCCTGCGCGTCTTCGAGGCCATCAACTCGGGTGACCTGGACTGCCTCGACGAGGTGGTCACCGACGATTTCGTCGACCACGGCTCACCGTTCCCGCTGCCGCCGGGCCCGGACGGCTACCGGCAAATCCTCACCTTCGTCACCACTGTCCTCCGGATCCGGTACGACGTCGAGGACGTGTTCTCGAGCGAGAATCGGGTTGTGCTACGAGCGGTCGCGCACGGCGTCGGCGTGGACGCCGTGCACGGGCCGGGTGCCGAGGGTGGCAGCTATTCGATGACCACCGCGCACATCTACCGGACCGAGGGCGCTCGGCTCGCCGAGCACTGGGGTGTCCGCGACGAGTACGGCGCCCGCATCCAGCTCGGCACGATCGCCGCACCGGACCCGGTGGCGCTGAGCCGATGACACATGTCGGTGGTTTGCGGAGACGACGGTGCGAGGAGTGCTAGCGCAGTACCACGCCTGTCACGATCACGGCTGAACGCACTCACCTAACCGTTCTCGGGGTGCGTCATATCGCCGCTCAGGTTCGGTCAGCAACAGCGGCAGCGATGACCTCGGCAACCTGACGCGGCTCCTCGTCGGGCAACAGGAAGGCAGCCCCGGGGATGGTCACCAGCGTGACGTTCGGAGCTGCCTCGAGCGTGGCGCGCTCAGCGGCGGTGAGGCCACCGTCGCCGCCCTTCTCGACGTGGACCACCCACACCCGGTTGCTCACAGCGGCGACTCTGGCGGCGGGGTCTGTATCGGCGGCGATGTAGTTCAGATACTCGACACAGACCCGCACCGCATCCCTGGCGTTGTTCATCTTGAAGTCCTCGATGAGTTCCTGCTTGTGCAGCTCCGGGGTCTTCGCGGACTTGGCCATCATCGGCATCAGTCGGAACAACAGAGCCATCGGCCAGGCCCCGACCTTCTCGGAGGCACGTACGACGCTCCGGAACATCCTGGATTCATCCGGAGGCGTCAGGCTGATCCCGAGGAGTACGACGGGACCGTGGAAGGCTCCGGACAGTGCCATCTCCAGGGCCACCGTTGCGCCGTGCGAGAAGCCGACCACCACGCTGCAGTCATGCTGCTTCGCGAACTCGGCAGCCTGACGGGCGAGGCCCGGGATCGATACGTCGTCGGTCAGGGGCGCCCCGGCCATGCCAGGCAATGTCGTGGCCACCAGGCGCACGTCGGAGAGCGCTGGTTCGGCCATCACGAGATTGAACGACCGAGCCGCATTCGCCCCACCGGGCAACAGCAGCACCGACCGCGCTGCATCCGGCGGGCCCGCGGACAGGACCTCCCACGCTTCCGTCATGGCCACCTCCTGGCTTCCTGAGTGAAACGTACGACCCCAGCAGGCGGCCGGGAACCCCAGTCAGGTGACGGAACCATGACCGCGGTCACCCGTTCGGGCTTTGGCGTCGGCGACGAGACGTCGAGACAGTGACACGTGAACGTGGATCACTCGGGCGACGGCACGGCGCTCGGGTATCGGGCAAAGGGGCCGTCCAGGGCGAATATTCCACTTCTCCTGGTGCATGAATGAGAAGGTCAGGGGTTCGAATCCCCTCAGTGGCGGATCACCGTCGAACCACCGATGAAGGCCCCCGCCGGAGGTGTGAATCCGCCTCGGCTCACCGTCAGCCAGGCAAGTATCTGGCGAGGAAGGGCCAACCGAACGCAAAGACGCAGGTCATCGGCTCGGCGACCACCGACTCATAAGCCTTGGGTCGTGGGTTCGAGCCCCACCCGCCCACCAGCGTGAACATCCCCTCTCACCTGCGGAAACGCGGCGAGAGGCGGTGTCGCATCGTGCGACTGTGGGCGGGTCCGGCGGTGCTGTGCGAGGCGGGTTCGCGGCGTCTGACGTGGAGGCGCGATCGGCGTTAAAGTGTGGCATGGGCCGGCATCGACCTGACGACGCGGGATCTGGGCCCGACGTTGCCCATGGGCCGCGACCGCCTGAGGACGCCGACGACGCGCTAGTGCTGGCCGGACCGGCCAAGGGCGATGCGCGGTACACCAAGAAGGGAAAGCTCAAGGCCTCCGTCTATGAGGTGGAGATGGAGCGCCTCCAGGAGCAGCTGGTGTTGCTGCAGTACTGGGTGCAGTCCCATGGGCTCAAGGTCCTCGTGATCTTCGAAGGACGCGGTTCCGCGGGCAAGGGCGGGGTGATCAAGTGCATCACCGAGCGCACCAGCCCCCGCACGGTCCGCGTTGTGGCGTTGCCCAAGCCGACCGAGCGGGAGCGCACCCAGTGGTACTTCCAGCGATACGTGGAGCACCTTCCGGCGGCCGGTGAGATGGCACTGTTCGACCGCAGCTGGTACAACCGCGCGAACGTCGAGTGGGTGATGGGTTTCTGCACGCCTGCCGAGCACGAGGAGTTCCTCCGGAGCTGTCCGGAGTTCGAGCGGATGCTGGTTCGCTCGGGGATCGTGCTGCTCAAGTACTGGTTCTCAGTCAGCTACGAGGAGCAGGCCAGGCGCTTCGAGGCCCGTAACGCGGAGCCGCTGAAGCGGTGGAAGCTCTCCGACATGGACCTCGCCGAGCACGAGCTGTACATGAAGATGGCCAAAGACACCACCTTCCAGTACACCGACACCAAGCAGGCTCCCTGGTGGGTGGTGCCCTCCGACGACAAGAGGGCCGCCCGCCTGAACTGCATCAACCACCTGCTATCGCAGTTCGAGTACGAGAATGTGGCTCCGGAGCCCGTCAAGCTGCCGGACATGCGCGACATCCCCTACCTCCGGCCGCCGATGCATGAGCAGACCTTCGTTCCCCAACACTTCTGAGCCAGCTAGTACACGTCCGATGGACGGTCACCCTGACGGCTGCTCCGCGGTGGCGAGGACCCATCCGTCGTACACGGAGGTCTTGCACTGCCATCCAGCCTCGTGGAACTGACTCTGCAGTACGCCGGGGTCGACGTACACCTTGACGAGCCGATGATCGGAACCGTCGCGGAGGGTTCGGACGGCGGTGTCGCGTCGGAGCGGGTCATAGCGTTCCTTGGCCTGGTTGCCCGGATGCTCGTCGACGATCAGGATGCGGCCGTGCGGCAGCAGCCATGAGCCGATCCGCTCGAGGAACCCGGGCACCCGCGCACGGGGAACATGCGAGAGCCAGAACGCCATGAAGACCGCATCGAACCGGACGTCGGGTTGCCAGTCGAAGACGTCGGCGACCAGCAGCTGTACGTCGGTCGGAACTCGGTCCCGGGCGAGTGCGAGCGCCTCGGGTGCGGCGTCGATCCCGGTCAACGCATCAGCGCGCCGAGCCAGCTCCTGCGTCCACATGCCAGTGCCGCACGCGATCTCCAGAACCTTGCCTCTGGGCGCGAGCCATCGCACGGCGTCCACGATCCGGTCCCGGGCCGCGTCGAGGTCGTCACCGTAGGCGGTGGCGTCGTACTCGGCGGCCCGGCGGCGGTAGTAGGCGACTTGGCTCGCGAGCAGGGAGCGGTCGTCCTCGGCCGGGTCCACGCCGCGAACCTACCCCGTTACGACGTCTTGGGACCGCCGCGCGAGACGGCACGCAGCGGCAGGGTGACGAGCAGGACCCCGACGAGAAGGCCGACCGCGGCGAGCGTGAACAGGATTCCGACGACCCACGGCACGGCGGGAATCTCTGCGCCCGCCGTCAGCTTCACGTTCACGCCTCGGCTGGCGTCGTCGTTCATCACCACGACGACCCAGTTGCCGTTCTCCGGCGTCCAGGTGACCTCCTGGGTGCCGGTCCCCGAACTCGAAGCTGCCCAGAAGTCCGCCTCTCCCGGCGCGGTTGCGGGCTGTCCACCCGCGGTGAACCGGTAGGTGGGCTCGCCGTTGTTCAGGTCCACGAGCGTGACGTGCTCGACGTCGGTGAGGTAGGCGCGTACGTCGGCGGCCGGGCCGATGCCGACGAAGATCGCACTGCCGTCCGTCGCTGTGGCGGTCAGCTTGGTGTCGCCCAGCAGAGCACTGGGCGTGAGAGCAGGCGGCGCGTCGCCGTACAGCCGTACGTCGTCGGAGGAGATCGCGTACGTCGACGTCTCGAAGGTCTGCGCCGGGCTCATCAGGAAGCCGGCGTCGTCGCGGGCCGTCTGGTCGGCGGCCAGCAACGCGACAGCCGGTACGGCGAGCCCGAGCGCGCCCAGTCCAAGCACGCACCCGACGACCAGGGACACGATGCGACCCGCCGTCCAGCCCGACCTCTTCGACGGCTCCGGCGGTGCACCACCCGATGGCGGAGCGGGGGGCGGCTCGGGCCGGTCCTTGACAGCGAGCGTCCCCGGATCGCCACTCTCGTGGCCACCCTGGTCGAGCCGGAACGGCGGATAGGTGTCGGTCATCAGGCCGGCGTACCCGGCGACCCGGAGTACCCACCGGTTCAGTCCGAGGACCAGGTCGAAGAGAGGCTGGGGATACCGACCGGTGAAGAGCAGCAGGACCCCGGCAACCAGGACGAGCAGCGGGATCAGGCCGGCGCTGCCCGACCGGTGGTCGGCGCTGCTGAAGTAGTAGCCCGTGCCGCCCACCAGCAGCGCCACGACCAGGTAGTGCGGGATCGCCAGCAGCCACCACTTGACCAGGACGAGTCCGCGCGAGAGGTGCTCGGGGTAGTCGATCTCGAGGTGAGCCGGGTAGCTCTCGACCTCGTGCAACGAGAACGGCGGATAGCGGTCGGTCCCGAGGGCGGCGTACGCGTAGTAGGAGACCCGCCAGTGCCACCGCAACACGCCGACGTTGAAGTCGAAGATGCTCCTGGGATAGCGCCCGGTGAACAGGATGGCGAAGAAGGCCACCACGCTGAGTACCACGAAGGCCACCCACAAGAACGCCAGCAGGATGTAGTGCGGCAGCGCCAACAGCCACTTGACCAGCCACAGCCAGCGGCTGACGTGGGTATCAAGCTGAGCATCCACATGGACCGGGTACGTCACTGCACTCATCACTGACCAACTCCTTCGGGCGTCACCTCCATCGTTGCGACGCGGGCGGAGCCGGTCCCAGGGGCATTCGGTCCTGCCGCGGAGGACGTACGACGCGTCCGGACGTGTGGGAGATGCCGGGCCGGACCCATCAGTCTGCTGCTCGTCTCGCTGGACCTGCCCGACCATCCAGGCGGCCACCGACCCCGTGACCGCCCCGACGACCGCGATGCCGACCACCATGAGGGCCACGGCGATGAGTCGCCCCCCGGTGGTGACCGGAAAGCGGTCGCCGTAGCCGACGGTCGTCACGGTGGTGGTCGACCACCAGAGCGCATCGCCGAAGGTCGTTATGTTGGCGCCGTCCGCGTCCTGTTTCCGCATCGAGCACTGCGACCGCTCCGAGCCCGACGGTCATGATCGCGACGCCGAGGATGCAGGTGGTGACCTTCCCGACTAGTGAGCCGGACGCCGATCGGTTGAGCAGCCTCGCCAACGCGAGGAGGCGCAGCAACCGGAGCGGCCGGAGCATCGGCAGGACGATGAGCGCCACGTCGTACCAATGCCGCAGCGCGTACGCAAAGCCATCGTCGGCGAGCGCCAGCCGGACGGGTCACCTGCCGCAGGCTAGTGGGCCCTGGCAGGACAGTGGCGACTTTCCGGCTCCTGACGCCGGCGAACCACCAGTGTCACCCGACCCGCCGACCCGCGCGACCGCCGCGCGAAATCGGCGGCGTCATCGACGCATTTCGCTGCAGTTGGCGACCGATCCGGCGCCTTCCCCGCTTGAGCCCCACCGTCAGCGCCGCGAACTGCAGCGATTTGTGCCTGCCAACTGGCGCGCCTCGCGCTACCCGGCCGATTGAGGAGGACCCGGTTGGTTCAGGGCGACCGGAGTTTGCGCACCCCCGCGTCGCTGACGGGAGGGCGCGGGCGCGAGGGCCCATCAACCTGGAAATTTCATCCTGTTCCACGCACCGGCTGCCCATGAGAGACGATCGTGCACCTGCACGCGGGTGGCGACCCTCGGGGCGGTCGACACGTCGTACGCGTGCAGGTGCACGATGAGGGCCGGCCCGGACTCGGGATTCCGGGCCGAGATCTAGTGGTCATTCCCGGAAGTTCGTCGGGTGTCCCGCACCCCGGGCACGCACCTCGCTACGTTGTCGGAGACTCGACGGGCCTCCGGCCCGCCTTCGCTCCTCCGCCGCAGCGTTGCACGCACCCGGAGCACGGCCCACCCACGACGAACTTCCAGGGATGACCACTAGTGCGTCAGGACAGCCGCGACCGCGCCGGGAGGTACGGCGTCGCGCCCGGCTCGCCCACCTCCACATCGAGGATCACCTGATGACTCCGGTCCCCGAACGGCGCCTGGTTGGCCACCAGCACCCGGGTGCCGAGGAACGTCGCGTTGGAGGGGCCGTCGAAGGGCACGGGCGACCCGTTCGACCCGACCAACGGGACCGACGGAAACCGGGTCAGCTCGGCGCCCGTGGCGGAGAGGACGACCAGCTGGTTCGTCCCGAGGCAGGCGACGTAGACCCGCCCCGAGCGGGCCACGCCGAAGCCGTCCGGCATATCGCCCGGCCCCGACCGCCACAGGGTCGAAAGAAGTCCCGGCCGCCCGTCGTCGCGGACCGAAAGCCGGTAGAGCTTGCCCGCGACCGGCACGCTCAGCGGGTCCGCCGTCGACTGCTGGCCGATCAGCATCGCGTGCCGGCCGGGCTGGTAGACCAGCCCGGTGGTGCCGAACTCCGTCCCGTCCAGCGCCGGCGACCGGAACCACACCCGCGGCGTACCGCCGCCTGCCGGGATCCGCCAGATCACCGCCTGTCCGTAGTCGGACACGAACAGCGCACCGCCCGGTCCCCAGGTCGCGTAGTTGGGGATCGCCGGCGAGTCGAAGAGGTTGGGCGAGCACGGTCGCGCACCTGAGGAGCACAGCGGCAGGTCCGGCAGCGTGGCCTGCCGCTTGAAGCGACCGGTGGCGACGTTGAGGGTCAGCACCGACGACGTCGACTTCTCCAGGAGCACCAGCCGGCCCCGGGCGTCGGAGGTCGCCACCTGTACGCCGCGATCCGCGGTCAGGTCCTGCCCCGGCACCGTCCACGAGCGCAGCAGCGTCCCGCCGGCGGTCCACTCGAAGACCCGCGAGCGCAGCGAGTCGCCGGTCAGGTTGGTGTAGGTGCCGGCGTACACGCGGCCGTTGGGGTGCTTGTAGACGTACGCCGGGAAGCCCGGGCTGCCCACCGACGCGAACACCCGGGTGTCCCAGCGCGGCCGCTCGGCCGAGACCGCCGTACCGGGGGAGAGGCAGGCGATCACACCGAGCAGGAAGAGAAACACAAACCGGTTCACAGTCGCTCCAACACCTCGGTCGCCGCCCGCTGGCCGGCACGGACCGCGCCGTCCATGTAGCCGGTCCAGTACGTCGACGTCTCGGTGCCGGCCCAGTGCACCCGGTTGAACGGCCGCCGGATCGCCGGCCCGAACGAGGTCAGCGTGCCCGGCCCCATGATCGCCACCGGCCCACCCGTGGTCCACCGCTCGTGGGTCCAGTCGTGCTCGGTGTACTCCACTGGATGCAGCGCCTGGTCGCCGAACATCGCCGCGAAGCCCTTCAGCACCGCCCGCCGGCGCTGGTCGCGGGTCTGCAGCCCGTACTTGCGCCAGGTCGCGCCGCCCACGAACGCCAGCAACACACCCGGCGAGCCGTCGCCGGGGGAGTTGTCGAAGGCCGCCCGGACCGCGCCCGAGTCGGCGATCCCGAACCCGTTGAGCCCCTTGGGCCGCCAGAACGGCGTCTTGTAGACCGCGTCGCATTTCATCAGCTGCCCCATGTCCATGTGCTGCAGCAGCTCGAAGCGGCGCTGGGGCAGGTGCGGGTACCAGTCGATGTCGAGCACCAGCTGCGGCGGCGCCGCGACGATCACCCGCCTGGCCCGCACCGCGCCACGATCCGTGTGTACGACGGCGTGGTCGGCGTACTGGACGATCTTGCGGGCCGGCGCGGCCAGCGCGACGACGTCACCGAGCTGCCGAGCCAGCCGGAGCGGAACCAGCTGCGAGCCGCCCACGAAGCGGCTCTCCTGCGCGCCGTTGGTGATGTCGGAGTTCCGCTCGAAGGTGCCCACGTGGCGCTCGTCGCCCGAGCAGGCGATGTACCACAGCGTGTAGAGCAGCGAGAGGTTGTCGGGGTCGGCGCCGAAGCCGGGCTCGGTCCACGACTTGATCAGGTTGCCGATGCCCGCCGAGTTGATGGTGTTGCGCCGGATGAACTCGCCCAGCGTCATCGCGTCCCACTCGGCCGCCTTCGGGTGCGACCAGGGCGCGTCGACCGCGATCTCGGCGGCCATCGAGTTCATCCGCTGGAGCAGGATGGCGGCGTCGGGCAGGATCGTCGGGTCCGGCGGGACGGTCCCGGAGTACTCCTGGCGGCCGGTGGTCGAGGAGATGTAGACGCTGTTGCCGGCGACGTACTCCTTGAAGGTCGGGACCTTCAGCTCCTTGGCCAGCGCGGCGATGTGCGTCTGGGTCGGGCCGATGAAGGCGCCGCCGGCCTCGATCGTCGTCCCCTCACGCAGCCGGTGGTTGAGGAGCCGGCCGCCCACCCGGTCCCGGGCCTCCACGAGGAGCACGCGCCGACCGGCGCGGGCCACGCGACGGGCCGCGACCAGCCCGGACAGCCCGCCGCCGACGACCACGACGTCGACCTTGCGCGGGAGTGACCCCTGGAGGGTCGCGGCGGTGGCCTCGTCGTCGAGACCGCCCATCGTCAACGTGCCCAGGCCACCGAGGGCGAGCCCGCCCAGCAGCGTCCTGCGGTTCAGTTCGAGAGTCATCACCAGGCTCCAAACATGAAGGTGTGTCAGATTTAGGTTTGGATGCTACATTGTCGATATGGCACCTGTCAGCCCTCCGGACCAGACTTCGGTACGACGGCGTACCCCGGCGCAGGCCCGGTCCCGCAAGAAGGTCGAGCGGATCCTCGACGCGGCCGCGCGGCTGGTGGTCGAAGACGGTGTCGAGGCGCTCACCACCCGAGCGATCGCCCAGGCGGCGGAGATCCCGGTGGCGTCGCTCTATCAGTACTTCGCCGACCGCGACGCCGTCCTGCTCGCCCTGGTCGGGCGCGACATGGACGAGATGGATGCCCAGGTCCTGGCCGACCTCGCCGGCCTCCGGAGGATCTCGGTGCAGTCGCTGGTCGAGACCACCATGCGCGCCTACCTTAAGGTCTACGCCCGGCGCCCGGCCTTCCTGCAG
>WNGB01011697.1_pt1 | contig 11998 bp, 14 predicted proteins | sample 5400681 | NCBI WGS metagenome assembly WNGB01 (sample SAMN13153367, study PRJNA577476) | soil metagenome | isolation source: 115 cm soil or saprolite under grassland replicate 2 | place: USA:California | collected 2016-06-15 | reverse complement strand
CCCGTGTTCCTGACCTACCTGCACATCGCGACGGTGGAGCTCGCCGTCGCGGGCTACCTAGCGCTCATGGCCTTCCTCAAGCGCTCGCGCTGGGGCCAGGCGATCCGTGCTGTGTCCAGCAGCCCCGAGATGGCGCGCACCGTGGGGGTCGATCTCCGGCGCGTCCATCTCCTGACGTACGCCATCGGCTCGGCGCTGGCGGCGCCGGCCGGCATCCTCGTCGCCATGGACGTGGGCGCCGAGCCATTCCGCGGCACGCGCTTCGTGCTGCTGGCCTCGGTCGGCGTCATCATGGGCGGCATCGGCTCCATCCCGGGCGCCATGCTGGGCGGGCTCTTCCTGGGACTGCTCGAGAACCTCGGGATCTGGAAGCTGCCATCCGAGTGGCAGTCGGCCATCAGCTTCGGCGTGTTCCTGGTCTTCATCGTCCTGCGGCCGCGCGGCTTCTTCGGCCGCAGGATCCACTCGTCGGAGATCTGAGGTGGCGGCCTACATCGCCCACTACCTCGTGATGGTCGGCATCTACACCATCCTGGCCGTCTCGCTCAACCTCCTGGTCGGCTACTCGGGTATCTTCTCGCTGGCGCACGCGGCCGTGTACGGCATCGGCGCCTATGCCTCGGCGCTCGTCGCGCTCAAGCTGGGGCTCGGGTTCTGGGGAGGGCTGGTGGTCGCCGCCGTCTCAGGCGCCTGCGCCGCGGCGCTCGTGGGCATCCCGTCGCTTCGCGTCGCCGGCGACTACTACATCGTGGCCTCGTTCGGCCTTCAGGTCGTCATCCTGACGGTGTTCATGAACTGGACCGACTTGACGAACGGGCACGCGGGGCTGGCGGGCGTCCCGCGGCCGCGCCTCTTCGGGATCGTGATCGACAACCCGTTCAAGTACGTGATCCTCTCGCTGGCGCTGGCGGCGCTGACCTACGCCGTCTGCCACCGGCTGACCGGCTCGGCGTTCGGGCGGATGCTGCGCGCCGTCCGTGAGGACGAGATCGCGGCGCAGGCTACCGGCAAGAACGTGGTGCTCGTCAAGATCGTCGTCACGACCATCTCGTCGGCGCTGGGCGCGCTCGGCGGGAGCCTGTACGCCCACTACATCACGTACATCAACCCGAGCTCGTTTACCCTCGACGAGTCCATCTTCATCACCTCGCTCGTCATCCTCGGCGGCACCGAGCGGCTGGCCGGGCCTGTCGTGGGGGCCTTCATCCTGCTGGCCGTGCCGGAGGCGCTCAAGTTCCTCGCCATTCCCGACACGGTCGCGGCGCCCGTGCGCCAGATCCTCTACGGCGGGCTCCTCATCCTCTTCATGTTCGTGCGCCCCGAGGGCATCCTGGGCCGCGCGCGGGCCAAGAGCGCCTGAGGCCGCCCGTGGCCGCGCCCATCATGACGATCGAGAACGTGTCCAAGGCCTTCGGGGGCATCCAGGCCGTGGAGGCGTGTAGCTTCGAGGTGCCGCCCGGCCTCATCACCGGCCTGATCGGCCCGAACGGGGCAGGGAAGACCACGATCTTCAATCTCATCACCGGCTTCCTCCGCGCCGACGGCGGCTCGATCCGCTACAAGGGCGAGGAGCTGCTGGGGCTGCACCCGCACCAGATCGAGGCCCGCGGCGTGGTACGTACGTTCCAGCACCTGAGACTCTGGAGCAAGATGACCGTGCTCGAGAACGTGCTGCTGGGCTGCCGCACGCCGCTCGGCGAGAACGTGCTGACGCTCTTCCTCAGGCCCGGGCGCGTGCGTGCCGAGGAGGCCGCGGCGCGCGAGCGAGCCATGGAGGTGCTGCGCTTCTTCGCGCTGGCCGACCGCGCCCAGGAGCTGGCCGAGGACCTGGCGTACCCGGAGCAGAAGCTTCTCTCGATGGCGCGGATCTTCGCCACGGAGGCGGAGATCCTGCTGCTCGACGAGCCCACCTCCGGGCTCGACACCGACTCGCTCCACAAGATCGTGCCCATGGTCCGCCGGCTCGTCGAGCACGGCAAGACCGTCCTCCTGATCGAGCACAACATGGAGCTGATCGCGCAGCTGTCGGACGAGGTCGTCTTCCTCCACCAGGGGCGCGTCATGGCGCGGGGCCGGGCCGACCGGATCACGCGCGACCCGGCCTTGACCGAGATCTACTTCGGGGCATGACCGTGGTCCAGACCCTGCTCGACGTTCGCGGCCTCGAGGCCGGCTACGGCAAGAAGACGGTGCTGCAGGGCGTGTCCTTTCGCGTGGACGAGGGCGAGATCGTGGCCCTCCTGGGCCATAACGGCGCCGGCAAGTCCACCACGCTCAAGACGGTGCTGGGCCTTCTGCCCGCCCGGGCGGGCAGCGTGCGCTTCGCCGGGCAGGAGTGGGCCAACGGTGATCCCGCCACCAACGTCACGCGGGGGCTCGCGCTCGTGCCCCAGGGCCGCGGGGTCTTTCCCGACCTGACCGTGGTCGAGAACCTGATGCTGGGCGCCTACACCCAGAGCGACCGGGCCGCCGCGCTCCGGCGCATGGAAGAGATCCTCGAGCTCTTCCCGATCCTGGCGGAGCGGCGCGCCCAGGGCGTGGGCACCATGTCCGGCGGCCAGCAGCAGATGGTCGCGGTGGGCACCGCGCTCATGCAGCGGCCCCGCCTCATGATGATGGACGAGCCGTCCATCGGGCTGGCCCCGGTGCTCGTCCAGCGCGTGCTGGAGACGGCGGTCAAGATCAACCAGCGCTTTGGCACGGCCATCGTCCTCGTGGAGCAGAACATCAAGACGGCGCTGAGCATGGCCAGCCGGGCCTACGTGATGAAGTCCGGGCGCATCGTCCTGGAAAAGCCCGCGGCCGAGCTCCTGGCCGCGCAGGACTCCTGGTGGGAGCTCTACTGATGGACGGGCCGCTGCTGATCTCGCGCGGACTGCTCGAGTGGGCGGCTGCGCGATACGGCCGGTCCGAGGCCGTCTCAAGATCGGCGGCTTTCTGGTGGCGCCGCTCGAGGTCGAGGCGGTGCTGATGGGCAAGGTCCTATGGACTTCGAGCTGAGCGACGAGCAGCGTGAGCTCAGGCACACCGTGCGGCGCCTGGCCGAGCGCGAGTTCCGGCCTCGTGCCGCCCACTGGGACGCGGTCGAGGCCTTCCCCTGGGACAATGTCCCCGTCCTGCGCGAGGCCGGCCTGCTCGGCCTGGCCTTGCCGGAGGCTTACGGCGGTTCGGGCGGCACCGTCCTCGACCTGGCGCTCGTCATGGAGGAGCTGGCGCGTTGCTGCGTCGCCACGGCCTTCATCGTGGGCCAGCAGAACGGCTTCGGTGCCAAGGTCATCGCGGCCTTCGGGACCGAGGAGCAGCGACGCCGCTACCTGCCCGGCATCATCCGCGGCGAGCGGCTCATCGCCTGGGCCATGAGCGAGCCCGGCGCGGGCTCGGACCTGCGCAACCTCGCCTGCCGCGCGCGTCGCGCCGGCGATGGCTATGTCCTCGACGGCCGGAAAACCTTCTGCTCGCTCGGCGGCGTCTCGCATCTCAACGTCGTCATCTGCCGCTTCGACGAGGTCCAGGGCTTCCCGGGTCTGGGGGCCGTCATCGTCGAGGACAGCTTCCCGGGATTCTCCCGCGGGCGCGACATCCCGGAGATGGGTCTGCGCGGCACGGCCATGGCCGACCTGGCCTTCGAGGGCTGCCGGGTGCCGGCGGGGAACCTGCTCATCGCGCCCGGCGAGTTCAAGAAGATTTTGCAGATCATGGACGGCGAGCGGGCGGCGGGGAATCCCCCGATGTCCCTCGGCATCGCGCAGGCGGCGCTCGAGGCGGCGCTCACGTTCGCGCAGGAGCGCGAGGCGTTCGGCCAGCGCGTGGCCGACTTCCAGGGCATACGCTGGATGCTGGCCGACATGGCGATCAAGGTCGAGGCGGCACGGCTGCTGGTGTACCGCGCGGCGTGGCGGGCGGCGCAGGGCGAGCCCGACGCCTTCGAGGCTTCGGTGGCCAAGGCCTTCACCAACGAGATGGCCGTCGCCGTCTGCAATGATGCGCTCCAGATCCACGGCGGCTACGGCTACACCCGGGAGTTCCCCGTCGAGCGCATGCTGCGCGACGCCCGCGGCCTCTGCATCGGCGACGGCACGACCCAGATCCAGAAGAACATCATCGCCAAGCACCTCGACCGGGGCCGGTGATGCGCCCCGTCTGCATCGTCGGCATGGGCGAGACGGCCATGGCCGCCTCGAGGGCAGCACCTCGCTGGGGCTCCAGGCCGAGGCCTCGCGCCTGGCGCCTGTCCTTCTGGGGCAAGGCCTTCGACGACAGCCTGCCGTACGTGGTCGCCATGGTGGAGCTCGAGGAGGGCGTGCGCATGCTGAGCACGGTCGTGGGCTACGCGCCCGAGGAGGTGCGGAACGGCATGCCCGTGGCGGTGACCTTCGATCCGGTCACGCCCGAGGTGACGCTGCCGCGCTTCCGGCCCGTGTGGTAGGCTCGTCGCAGGAGGAATGGCCATGTTCAAGGACGTCGTCGGATCTCAGCAGGAGCTCCGCGCGATCTTCGGGGAGCCGAGCGGGCGGGCCGTGCTGAAGTGCCGCTCGTCGCTCGACGAGCACGCGCGCGCCTTCATCGCCGCCTCGCCCTTCCTCGTGCTGGCGACCTCGAGCGCCGCGGGGCAGTGTGACGTCTCGCCCAAGGGCGATGCCCCCGGCTTCGTGCTGGTGCTGGACGACACGCATCTCGTCGTGCCCGACCGACCCGGCAACAACCGCATCGACGGGATGAGCAATATCCTCGAGAACCCGCACATGGGGTTGATCTTCTTCGTGCCAGGGCGTGGTGACACGCTTCGCGTCAACGGTCGCGCGTCGATCGTCCGCGATGAGGAGATCCTGGGGCGCCTCGAAGTGCAGGGCAAGCGGCCCAAGGTCTCGCTCGGCGTCGAGGTCGAGGAGGCCTACCTCCACTGTCCCAAGGCCTTCATGCGCTCGAGCCTGTGGGATCCCTCGACATGGCCCGAGCCCCAGAAGCTTCCCTCCTTCGCCCAGATGCTCTGGGACCAGGTGCCCACGGCCCGCGGCGGCGCGCCCTCGGTGAGCGACTACGCCAGCGACCTGGCGAAGCGGGTCCGCGACGCGCTGTACTAGACGCTAGGGCTCGAGGCGGCCCGGCGGCCTAGCCATGGTCGGGACGCTCGACGAAGTGAATCAGGATCCCGCCGGTGCTCCCCGGGTGGAGGAAGGCGATCCTGGATCCCCGCGCCCCGGGCCGCGGCTGGTCGTCGATCACGGTGAGGCCTGCGGCCTTGGCGTCACGGATGGCCTCCTCGACGTCGGCCACGCGCAGCGCGATGTGGTGCAGGCCCTGGCCGCGCCGGGCGACGAACTTCGCGATGTCCCGCTGGTCGATCACCTTCTGGTCGCCGTCGGGCACGCGGTCCTCGAGGATCTCGAGGTCCGTGTCGCCCACGCGCGCGAAGGCCGAGCGCAGGCCACCGTAGGGGTCCTTCTCCTCGATGTCGTGGACCTCGAGGCCCAGCTTCTCGCCGAAGATCTCGAGGTGCTTCCCCATGTCTCCGGACGCGATGCCGATATGGTCGATGCCCAGGATGCGCATGCTCGTCCCTCCGGGTGCCGACGATTCTCCTCCACGATGTTCCGAGCCGGCGCGCGGGATCATAGCACGCGCGTCGGACGGAGGGCCTCCGTCTCGAGACCGCTGGCAGTTGAGTGCGAGCCGCGCGGCCTCTACCGGGGCTGCATCCGGATGGCGCCGTCGAGGCGGATGGTCTCGCCGTTGAGCATGGCGTTCTCGACGATGTGGGCCGCCAGCGTGCCGTACTCGGACGGCCGTCCGAGGCGCGGCGGGAAGGGCACCTGCTTGCCGAGCGAGAGCCGCGCGGGCTCGGGCAGGCCGGCCAGGAGCGGCGTGTCGAAGAGACCAGGGGCTATCGTCATCACGCGGATGCCGAGCTCGGCCAGATCGCGCGCGATGGGCAGCGTCATGCCGACGATGCCGCCCTTGGAGGCCGAGTAGGCGGCCTGCCCGATCTGGCCGTCGAACGCGGCGACCGAGGCCGTGTTGATCACGACGCCGCGCTCGCCCTCCCCGTTGGGCTGGTTCTTGGCCATGCGCGCGGCTGCCAGGCGGATGCAGTTGAAGGTCCCGATCAGGTTGACCTGGATCGTGCGCGCGAAGACGGAGAGGTCCGCCGGACCACGCTTGCCATAGCTCTTCTCGGCGCTGCCGATCCCGGCGCAGTTGACCAACACGTGAACGGCGCCGAACCTGGCAACCACGGCGTCGAGCGCGGCCGTCACCTCGTCCGGACTCGTCACGTCGCAGGCGGCGAAGAGGGCGCCGGCGCCCATGGTCCCGGCGACCTCGAGGCCGGGCGACCTGGACAGATCGAGCAGCGCGACCTTGGCGCCGCTCGACAGGAGCCGCTCGGCCGTCGCCCGGCCCAGGCCTGAGGCGCCGCCCGTAATCACCGCCACGCTTCCCGCGATCTTCATCGGTTGAATCCTCCTCGGCAGGGGTCTGGACCGCCGCGGTAGTATACCCGAGACCCATGACCCCTCCGCGCTGGATCCGGACCTCAGAGGACTTGGCTGCCCTCGAGGTGTCCTTGCGCGGGGCCAAAGCCCTCTCCTTCGATACGGAGGCCGACGGCCTGCACCATCACCCGGCCAAGCTCTGCCTGGTGCAGGTGGCCGACGATCGGGGCCACGGCCACCTGATCGACCCGCTGGCGCTGCCGACCCTGCAGCCGCTCGGCCCCTTCTTCGCCGATGGCAGCGTCCTGAAGGTGCTGCACGCCGCCGACAATGACCTCGGCTACCTCAAGCGGCTCTACGGCTTCTCTGCCGCCAGCATCTTCGACACGGCCATCGCGGCGCGCTTCCTCGGCGTGACGTCGCTGTCGCTGGAAGGACTCCTCCGTGATTTCCTCGGCGTGGACCCGGGCCCCTCGCGCCAGAAGGACGACTGGTCCAAGCGACCGCTGAGCCCCGCGCAGGAAACGTACGCGCTCAACGACGTGCTGCACCTCATCCCGCTGCGCGACCGCCTCGTCGAGGAGCTGCGCGCCAAGGGACGGCTCTCGTGGGTGGAGGAGGAGTGCGCGGCCGTGGCCGCCATGCCCGCGCCGGACAGGGCGGCCGACCCCGATGCCTACATGGGGCTCAAGGGCGCCAAGGATCTCGACGGCCGCGGCCTCGCGGTGCTGCGCGAGCTCCACCAGGCCCGCGAGGCGCTGGCGGTCAAGCTCGACCGGCCGCCCTTCATGATCCTGGGCAACGAGGCGCTGGTCGCGCTGGCTGTGCTCAAGCCGCGCGATACCACCGCCATCCTCACCGTGAGAGGTTGCACCGCGAACGTGGTGCGCCGGGTGGGAGACGCGATCCTGGCGGCTGTCGAGCGGGGGATGGCCGTGCCGGAATCGGAGCTGCCCGTGAGGAAGAGGACTCCGCGTCCCGTGATACCGGGCGCCGTCCAGCGCCGCCGCGAGGCCCTCCGCCTCTGGCGCGTGGAGGCGTCCAAGCAGGTCGGGCTCGATCCCGGCGTCATCTTTCCGCAGCGGTTGATCGATCGCCTGTCGGCCGCTCCGCCCAAGGATCTGGATGCCCTGGCCCGCGTCGAGGGCGTGGGCCGCTGGCGCGCCGAGCTCCTGGGCGCCGACCTCATGAGGAGACTCACATGAGCGCCACCGTGAACCGCCACGTCGTGCTCGCCGCGCGTCCCCAGGGCATGCCCAGGGCCAGCGACTTCAAGCTCGAGACCACCCCCATCCCCGAGCCCGGCGCGGGGGAGCTACTCGTGCGCAACCTGTGGATGTCCGTCGACCCGTACATGCGGGGTCGCATGAGCGATCGCAAGTCCTATGCCCCGTCCTTCGAAGTCGGAAAGCCGATGGAGGGCCGCGCCATCGGCCGGGTGATCATGTCGAAGCATCCCTCGCTCAAGGAGGGGACCGTCGTCAGCAACATGCTGGGCTGGCGCGAGTATTTCGTCTCCAAGGGCGAGGGACTCAGCGCCGTGGACCCTTCGCACCCGCTGCCCGCCTATCTCGGCGTGCTGGGGATGCCGGGCTTCACCGGCTGGTACGGGCTCAAGATGATCGGCAAGCCCAAGGCGGGCGAGACGCTCGTCGTGTCGGGAGCCGCCGGCGCCGTCGGCTCGATGGTCGTGCAGATCGGTAAGATCCTCGGCTGCCGCGTGGTGGGGACGGCGGGGACGGACGACAAGTGCGCCTATCTCACGCGCGCGCTCGGGGCCGATGCCGCCATCAACTACAAGAAGGCGGGTGATCTGCTCGACGCGCTCCGCCAGGCCTGCCCCGCGGGTATCGATATCTACTTCGAGAACGTGGGCGGCCCCCTCCTGGACGCGGTGCTGCGGCTCATCAATCCCTTCGCGCGCATCCCGCTCTGCGGCATGATCTCCCAGTACAACCTGGACCCGCCCGAGCCCGGCCCGCGCTATCTCTTCTCCATGATCGGCAATCGCGCGCTCATGCAGGGCTTCATCATCTCGGACCACTCCACGCTCTACCCCGAATTCCTGGTCGAGGCCGGCCGCTGGCTCAAGGCAGGGCGCATCAAGCAGGAGGAGACCGTCGTCGAGGGCATCGAGAACGCCACGAAGGCGTTCCTTGGTCTCTTTTCCGGCGACAATCTCGGCAAGATGGTCGTGCGGCTGGCTGCCGAGGCCCCGTAGCGCAGCGCCGCCATGGCGGGTTGTCCACGCCCCTGCGCGGTGGTAGACATCCGCCAGAGGGGTTTCACCACCCGCGGCCCGACTCAACGGAGAGGAGGCTCCATGGACCCGAGATCCCGGTATCTCCGCGACGGCATCATTGCCGGTCTCATCGGGGCGGCCATCGTGGCCGTCTGGTTCCTGATCTACGACGCCGCGCGCGGCTATCCGTTCCGCACACCGGCCTTGCTCGGGGCGGCCGCCCTTCAGGGCGTGTACGATCCGAGCGCGGTCACGGTCTCCCCGGGCCTGGTCGCCCAGTACACCGTGCTCCACGGCGCGGTCTTCGCGATGGTCGGCGTCCTCATCGCCTTCCTCATCGTCTCGGCGCAGAGCCAGCCGAGCCGCATGCTGATCGTGTTCATCGCGCTCCTGTGCTTCGAAGTCGCCTTTCTCGCCGTGCTGACCTGGTGGGCGCACCCGGTGGTGACGGCGGTCCGCTGGTGGGCCATTCTTGTGGCCAATGCGCTGGCGGCCGGCGGCATGCTCGTGTATTTCTTCGTCGGCTACCGCTCCCTCGGCCGCACCCTGCTGGGGCCGTGGACGCCCATCGCCCGAGAGGGCCTCATCGCCGGGCTCCTGGGGGCGGCCGCCGTCGCGATCTGGTTTCTCCTCTACGACACGGCGGCCGGCGTGCCGCTCCGCACGCCGGCGCTCCTCGGCGCCGCGCTCTTCCACGGGCTCCGCGACCCCGCGGCGCTCGTCATCACCACGCCGCTGGTCCTCAAGTACACGCTGGTCCACGGTGTCGCCTTCGTCCTCTTCGGCTGGATCGCGGCGGCCATGCTCGCGCTGGCGGACCGCGAGCCGCGTCTCTTCTTCGCGTTCATCATGCTCTTCTGCTGCTTCGAGGTCTTCGTCTTCGCCATGATCGCCGCCCTGGCGTACTGGCTGCTCGAGGCCGTCGCCTGGTGGACGATCCTGGTCGGTAACCTTCTGGCGGCCGCCGTCATGCTCGGCTATTTCCTGCGCTGGCACCGGCTGGCGTGGCACGAGTTCATCCACGCGCCCCAGTGAGGCGCGGCGTGGTAGGCTCGCGCCGAAGAGGGCAGCGATGCCATGCGCGGGGAGACGAGCGTGAGCACGGAGACCTACGACTGGAACACGATCCTCGATGGGCTCACCCAGTACCTGCGGCTCCGGAGCATCCCCATCGGGATGAAGCTCTTCGAGACCGTCGAGGCGATGGAGGCCATCCCGAAGATCAGGCGGCCCACGTCCCGGCACACCACGGACCAGATCGTCGCGCAGGCCCGTCAGCTCGGCTGGACCGTCGGCATCACCATGGACGATCTGATCGGCGCCCAGTGCGGCGCCGTGATCGGGCTTCATCCCCAGGACGAGGAGTGGCTCTCCGGCCAGCGCATGGCGGGGGTGTGGTTCAAGACGCAGGAGGACGCGAGCCTCCATCAGCACGCCATGGATTGCGTCCCGTACGGGCGCTACCGCGCGATGGCCGTGGCACCGCTGGCCTCACGCCGGCTTGACCCGCCAGACATCTGCCTGCTCTACGGCACGCCGGGGCAGATGATCTTCATGATCAACGGGCTGCAGTGGTCCGGATACAGGAAGATGTCCTTCACGTCGGTCGGAGAGTCGGCCTGCGCGGATTCGTGGGGTAAGGCGCTCAAGACCGGTGAGCCGGCGCTGACGATCCCGTGCTATGCCGAGCGGCGCTACGGCGGCGTCGCCGATGACGAGATGCTCATGGCGATGCCGCCGCGCTATCTGCCCATCATGGTCGCGGGACTCGCGGCGCTGTCGAAGAACGGGCTCCGCTACCCCGTGCCGCCCTACGGCATCCAGAGCGACGCGGGAGCGGGCCTGGCCGTCTCCTACTCCGACAAAGACAAGCCGAAGACCTGACGGGCCTTTTTCAGCCGCCTGCTAGAACTGGAGCTTGTCCCCTGGACTTAGAGGAAAGACCTGCGTCGTGGTCTGGCCGAGAGCGGCCTGGTACTCCTGCGGCGTTCCCTTGAGCACGGGGAACGTGCCGTAGTGGATGGGGATGGCGAACTTGGGCTTCAGCATCTCGTTCGTCGCGTAGGCCGCGTCCTTGGGGTCCATCACGAAGTGCCCGCCGATGGGGATCATGATGAGGTCGGGCTTGTAGTAGTCGCCGATCAGGCGCATGTCGCCGAAGAGCCCCGTGTCGCCCATGTGGTAGAGCTTGAAGCCGTTCTCCATCTCGATGATGAAGCCCGTTGGTTCGCCGGCCGGATACGTCGTGCTCTTCTTGGTCGCTGGGTCCACTGAAGTGATCTCGGATGTATGCTCGGCCCGGGTTTGGGTAATCGTGATCTGCGGCCCCGCCGGCTGCACCTTGCCGCCCTTGCCGAAGCGGACGGCCTTCTCGGGCGCCACCCAGCCCAGATCCACCATGGTCTGAATAAGTCCCCCGGACCCGAGGACTGTGGTACCGGTGCGCTTGGCGAGCTCGGCGACGTCGCCCGTGTGGTCTCCGTGGCCGTGCGTCACCAGGATCACGTCCACCTTGCCGAGCGCGTCGAGGTTCTTGAAGCCCACGGGAGTCTTGGGGTTGTTGGTCAGGAACGGGTCGATGACGATCACCTTGCCGGTGAGGCTGGTGATCTTGGTCGTCGCCTGGCCGAGCCAGTGGACCTCGGTCTTGCTCGTTTGCGCCCAGGCCGGCTCCGCAGCGAGGCTGAAGGTCAGGGCGCCGGCAGTGAGCCTGAGGAAATCGCGCCGTTCGATGTCCATGTGTTCCCCCTTAGGCCGGCCTGATGGCGTCGCCGACGCGGATGAGGCCGTCATTGAGGATCTGCGCGCGCAGCCCGGCGCGGTGTATCAGCGCGCCCATGACGCCAGGCTGGGTCAGCCCGTCGAGATAGCGGCACGGCTCGCAGAGGCGGGTGCCCCGCATGCGTACCGGGCCCACCCAGAACTCGCGGCCGACCAGGTGGTTGAGCGGCACGCCGGAGGTGGCGATGTTGCGGCGGCTCTCGGCCGCCGAGATCTTGATCGGGCCCTCGCCGGAGAGAGCCTCGAGCGTCTCCGTCTCGATGAGCGTCACCTCGCGGCCGCCGGCGCTCGGCTTGTCCGAGTAGTAGCCGGTGCCGAGGCAGTAGCGGTCGCCGTCGAGGCCTCCGCCCGCCACGGCGTGCGCCTCGGGCAGGGTCTCCATCGGCTGCCCCGCCGACTTCGCCAAGTGGATCGAGGCCACCGTCCCCTGCCACATGAGCGCCATCCTAGTGTGCTGTCCCTAACGCTTGTTTACAACGATGGATCTTGGCCAGGATCATGTCGGCATCCTTGGTCCACACAAAACGGGTGGGGACCTGATTGT
>WNGB01011695.1_pt1 | contig 11998 bp, 12 predicted proteins | sample 5400681 | NCBI WGS metagenome assembly WNGB01 (sample SAMN13153367, study PRJNA577476) | soil metagenome | isolation source: 115 cm soil or saprolite under grassland replicate 2 | place: USA:California | collected 2016-06-15 | reverse complement strand
CCACCGCGCCGCCGACCCACAGCCCCGCGGTCGCCTGCGGCGCGAGCTCGATGGCGAGCCACGCCACCGCGACGAAGCTCATCCCGTCCCCGAGGTACGAGACCGCGAAGCCGAGGATCAGTCGCCGGAACACCCGGTTGGCGAGCACCGGCCGGTAGGCGGAGGGGACGAGGCGTCGGAGCACCAAGGGCACGTCGTGAAGAAGCACCTGAGAGCGATCTCGTCTCAGCTGTCAGTCAGCGCGCGATCGCCGGACGGCTCAGCGCAGCTCCTGGATGCGGACCATGTTGCCCGCGGGGTCGCGGAAGGCGCAGTCGCGAACGCCGTACGGCTGCTCGGTCGGCTCCTGGACGACCTCGGCGTCGCTGGCCTGCACCCGCTCGAAGGTGCCGTCGAGGTCCTTGGTGGCCAGCAGGATCCAGCCGTAGGTGCCCTTGGCCATCATCTCGGCGATGGTGCGGCGCTCGTCGTCGGTGATGCCGGGGTCGGCGGCCGGCGGCGCCAGGAGGATGGAGGTGCCGGGCTGGTCGGCGGGGCCGACAGTGATCCAGCGCATCTTGCCGTTTCCGACGTCGGTGCGGACCTCGAAGCCGAGGATGTCGCGATAGAAGGCCAGGGAGGCGTCCGGGTCGTCGTGCGGGAGGACGCTCGTGTGAATGGTGATGTCCATGGCGATCACGCTAGTTGCGGCTCGGGGGCCGGCGCTTCTCGATTCCTGATCGGTCTGGTCACCTGTTTCGCCACGCACGGCGGCATCCCCGCCGCGCGCGCCACCTGGCGCCGATAGACGCTGGGCGGCACACCGACCAGCTCGGAGAAGCGAGTGCTGAAGGTGCCCAGCGACGCGCAGCCGACCGCGAAACAGACCTCGGTGACGCTGAGGTCGCCACGACGCAGCAGCGCCATCGCACGCTCGATGCGCCGCGTCATCAGGTAGCCGTACGGCGACTCGCCGTAGGCGAGCCGGAACTGGCGGCTGAGGTGCCCGGCCGACATGTGCGCGTCCCGGGCGAGCGCCTCGACGTCCAGCGGCTGCGCGTACTCCCGGTCGATCCGGTCGCGGACGCGGCGCAGCCGTGCGAGGTCGTGCAGGTGCTGCGCTGCGGCTGGTCTGCTGGCCTCCTGCGAGATCGTGCCACATACGACTGTATGTGGAGCAGGATGAATGCCTACTCGACCCTGTCGAACCCGCCCCTTTACCGGTCGCACACTGCGATGATACCGGCTGCATCCGGTCGAGAAGACACGCCGTACCCCCGCCTCGTTGCGCGGTCAGTTCCCACACTGCTTCCCACACCTGCGGGCGATGAGTAGGACCTGGCGGACTACGTCGACACCAAAACCAGGTGGCTCGTCAGGGTACCTTCGCTCTTGGGCTGGTTCCGGCTGCCTGGAGTGCTTACGTCACTGTGACGTAATTGGGTGCTTCAGCCGGTTGCGCGAAGGCGACGAGCGTGGCTTGTCGTACCCGTGGAATTGGCGCAACGGCGAATGGTGCGCAATCCCGCGCGAAATGCGCGACCAGCTTCGGCGGCCGCGTCGTCGGATGCATCCAGGGGCACGAGTGCCGCCGCCCTCGCGACCAGCGCCAGCTCCCGCTGCTCCGCCCTGACGACCGCCGGGTGATCCGCATGGTTGTCCAACAGACGCCGGACCGCGGGAAGCCCCATGGCGGCATTGCGGTACGCCATCGCCACGGCGTGCGCCGGTTCGTCGACCGTGTCCAACGCGGCGTCGACGTGGGTGCTGAGGTGGTTGTGCCAGCGCTGGTGCGCGAAGCCGAGCAGCTCGGCCTGGTCGGCCGACGCGCGCTGGTCCAGCGATTCAAGATCACCCAGTACGTCGTCCAAGGCCTGTCGCCGTTGGCGGTAGGTCTGCCACGACAATGTAGTCACCTACTCCCCGTCTCTCACATACCGCTGGTATGTACTGACAGTATGTCATAGGCTCTGGGCATGGCACACCCCGCCCGTAGCCGTCGCGAGGAGTACTCCGACCTCACCCGCCGCGCCCTGCTGGACAGCGCGGCATCACTCATCGCGGAACGCGGGTACGCCGGCACCTCGCTCGAAGAGGTCACGGCGCGAGCCAGGGTCACCAAGGGTGCGCTCTACCACCACTTCCGGGGCAAGCGGGCGCTGTTCGAGGCCGTCTTCGACGCCAAGGAACTGGAGACGATCGGTCGGGTGACCGCGGCGCTTCGCGAGCAGGAGGACCCGATCGACATGGTCCGGGCCGGTCTGGCGGTCTACCTGAAGGCCTGCCTGGACCCCGGCTACCAGCGGATCGTGCTGCAGGAAGGCCCGTCCGTGCTCGGGTACGAGCGGTGGCGCGAGCGCGAGGAGCAGTACACGTTGGGGATCGTACGAGGCGTGGTGGTGTCGCTGATCGAGACCGGCGAATACCCGAAGCTGCCGGTGGAGACGGTCACCAGGATGTTGTTCGGCGCACTCGCCGCCGGGGCCTCCGCCATCGCCGGCGCCACGGACAAGGAGCGGGTGGGCCAGGAGGTCGAAGACACGGTGATCATGATCCTCGAAGGGTTGCGTGGGGCCACCGTGCCGAGTCGGCCCCAGCTGCACGGACTGCCCGGTGGCGCCACCTAGCCGCGCCTCAGGCCTCCCGGGGCGTCACCCAGAGTCGATCGAGCTCCCCCGCGGCGTCGACCGTGGTACGCAGCACGGTGCGCAACTCCGACTCCGGCGCCCGGTCGGCGAGTGCCGCCGCGGCGTCCTCCAGCGCGCACCGGATCTGGAACAACCTGTCCTGCAGGTGCTCCAGCTCCGTACGGCTGACCACGACCGCGTCGTCGGGAAGGCCGGTGCGCTGGGCGAGATTGCGCTGCTCGTACGCCCGCTGCCGGCAGGCCTGTTGACAGTAGGTGCGCGGCCTGCCGAGCTTGACCTCCGGCAGCTTCGCCCCGCACCAGGCACAACGGGCAGGAGGTCGCTGACTCGGCACGTCCCAGACGCTACCGGCCGGCTCCCGAATTTCCGCGCAACTGACTACCATCCTGGCCTCAGATGACTACTTCCGACGTTCCCGCGTTACAGGAGCCGGCGCCGACGCCGGTTTCCGTACCGCCCGTGAGTCCGGCGTGGCACCCGCCGCTGATCTGGCGGTTTCTGCTGCGGCTGGCGCGGGTGGTGGTGCCGGCGTTCTGCCGGCTGCGGATCTCCGGCGAGATCCCCGCTGAGCTGCGGGGACGTCCGTACATTCTGGCGTGCAACCACATCGGCAACTTCGATCCGATCGCGTTGACGGGCGTCTTCGGGCGGCTGGGCGTCGCGCCCCGGATCCTCGCCACCGGCGGGCTGTTCCGGGCACCGTTCGTCGGGAAGGTGCTGGGCAGGTGCGGCCACCTGCAGGTGGATCGGGGTCGGGCGACCGTGGTCGACGCGCTCGACACCGCGGTCGACGCGATCGCCGACGGGGCGGTGGTCGCCGGATACCCCGAGGGGCGGATCACGCTGGATCCGGGGGTGTGGCCGGAGCGGGCCCGTACCGGGATGGCCCGGCTGGCGCTGATCACCCGGGCGCCGGTGATCCCGGTGTCGATGTGGGGTGCGCACGAGGTGACCCCGTGGCACGGGTTCGGCGCGATGGCGTGGCGGCCGCTGGTGTCGCTGGTGCGGCGGCCGGTGGTGCACGTACGGTTCGGTGCGCCGGTGGAGCTGTCCGATCTCAGCGTCGACGGGCCCCGTCACGCGCTGCAGGCGTCGAACCGGATCATGGCGGCGATTACCGACGGGCTTCGGCCACTCCGGACGACCGAGCCGGGTCTCCCCCGCTATGTCGATCCGACCCGGCCGGTCAGCACCGCCCGCACGTTCCCGAGGGGTTAGCTGGCCGCGTCGTTGCGGGCGTGCCGCAGGTAGGCCAGTACCGCCTCCCGGGTGGTACGCACCCCGAGTGCCTCCCGGGCCTGGGCGATCCGCCGGTTGGCCGTACGCAACGACAGGAACTCCGAGGTGGCGGCCGCCGCGATGGTCTCCCCCGCTGCCAGCCGGTCCAGCAGCGCCCGCTGCTCCTCGGTCAACGGCAGGTCGTCCTCGGCGTCGCCGGGTTCCTCGGCCGCGTCGCGGCCGACCGGGCCGATCCGGGCCAGGTCGGCCAGCAGCGAGCGCCCCGGGTCGGTGTCGGCGTCGGCGATCGCCACCACACCGGCACCCCGGGCCGCGGCCAGTACGGCGAGCGCCGCGGTCTCCATGTCGGCCACCCGGCCGTACAGCAGCAGCTTCCGGTCGCTGACGTCCCAGGTGGCATCCGGCAGTGCGAATCCTTCGCGGGTCTGCCAACCGGCGCGGGCGAGTCGGCGCAGCACCGTGGTGGCGTCGTTGGCGGTGTCGACCAGGTAACGCGGAGCGTTCATCCGAGCACCTCGCTCATCCCAGCACCTCCAGAGCCAGCGCGGCCGCCTCGGTACGGGTACGGGCGCCCAGTTTCCGCATCCCGGACCGGATGTGGGTCTCCACCGTCTCCCGGGAGATGCCGAGCAGTCCCGCGATCCGCCGGGTGGGCTCGCCCTGGGCGACCAGCCGCAGCACGTCCCGCTCCCGGTCGGTGAGGTCGTCGCCGGCGCGCGGGCCCCGGGTCTCACGGCGTACGGAGTGGCGGCGCAGGGCGCGGCGGACGCGGCCCAGCAGCACGACCAGGCCGGACTCTTCGGCGAGCCGTTCGGCCTCCAGCAGCGGCGGCACCGCGTCGTCGGTGGTTGCGGCATGCAGGCCGAGCGCCAGCAGGCAGCGGATCTCCTCCCGGCGCACCATGCTGTGCCAGGAGTCGGCGGCCGGCTTGAACTCGGTGGCCCGCTCGGGGTCGGCCAGCACGGCGTGCCAGGCGGCGAGCGTGGCCCGTACCGGGGCGAGCGGGTTCTCGGGGTCGTGCGGGGCGGCGGCCGGTGCGCCGTCGTACGTGGCCCACTGGGCGGTGATGTTCCGCATGCCCTGCACCAGGCGGATCCGGCCGGCCGGGTCGTCGGGCGGCTTCACCCGGTCGGGCTGGCCGTCCAGCCATGCCGCCTCGCCGGCCACCCAGTCGAGCAGCGCGACGATCGTGGGCGGTCCGCCGCCGTACTTGGTCAGCCGGGACCGGGAGGCGGCGAGCAGGCCGCCGTCGGCTTCGGCGAGCGAGGCGGCGGCGACGGCGTACCCGCGGGCCACGGCGGGCAGCGTACGGTCGATCAGGTCGATGGCGCGGCGTACCACCGAGTCGAGGGAGTCGCCCCGCAGCGCGGAACACCACAGCTCGGCGGCGAGGAACCGGGTCTGCCAGCTGTACGCGAGGTCCGCGGCACACGCCTCGGCGGCGCGTTGCGCGGCGGTGACCGCCTCGCCGAGCCGGCCGTCCGCCGCGAGCGTCTCCACCAGCAGCCACGCGCTCCACCGCGCGGCCAGGCTGTCCCCAGCGGCACCTGCCGCGGCCGCGGCGGTTGCCAGGCCGGCTTCCCACCCGGGAGTACGCCCGGCCGCGGCCACCCCGGCGAGCGCCGCCCGCAGCCCCGTCCCGGGCGGAACGGCGCCGTGCCGGGCGACCACGACCTCGGCGAGTTGCCGGGCGTCGCCGGGATCGTGGGTCAGCTTGGCGAGCAGCCGGATCCGGTCGCGGGCGGCGACCAGGTCCTCGGAAGCCGCGTCGGCGACCGTGGCGAGCTCCTCTTCGGCGTCGGCGGTCCTGCCCGCCTGTAACAGCGCCTCCGCGCGCAGCACCGCCGCGTCGGGGCCGGCCGCGTCGGCGAGGATCCGCAGGCACGAGCGGGGTCGGCCGGCGGCCAGCGCGGCCTCCGCGCTGCGGGTCAGGATCTCGGCGCCGGGCCGTACCCCTTCCAGGTCGCAGGCGAGCACCAGCAGGTCGGCGCGCTCCCCCACCGTCTTCGCGGCATCGGCGGCGGCGACCGCCCGCTGGTACGCGTGCTCGCCGTCGCCGGCGGCGGCCAGGTGCCGTGCGGCTTCCGCGGCGGGGACCAGCTCGGCGAGCCGCCGGTGCAGCGGCGGCCGTTCCTCGGCGTCCAGCAGACCGGCGGCCACCTCGGCCACGTACGGCGAACGGGCAACGATGTCATCGCCCTGCTCGACCACGAGCTGGGCGCCCAGCAGCTCGTCGACGCCGGCGCCCAGCAGCCGCCGGGTGGCCGGCCTGCCGAGCAGCCCGAGCGCCGCCATCGCCGTACGGGCGGGGCGGGTCAGGTCGGCGAGGGCTTCGGCGACGGCGTACGCGACCTGCAAATCGGTGTCGCGTTTCGGGGTCGGGTCGCCCTGGCCGGCCTGGTCGCGGTGTGCCGCCGCATGGCGGGCCAGCGACTCGAGGGCGAGCGGGATGCCGCCGGCACGGCGTACCACCGTGGCGACGGTGGCCGGCCCGAGACTGGGCGCGGTACGGCGTACCAGGGCGGCGGCCGCGGCGTCGTCGAGCGGGGGTATCGACAGCCATGCGACGGCGACCGCCCGCAGCCGGCGTACCGCCTCGGCGGGCAATGAGTGGGGAGTACGCAGCGCGACCACGACGCGGCAGTGCTCGGCGATCGCCGGAAGTGCACCGACAGTGAGCGGATCGGCCCACTGCAGGTCGTCGACGACCAGCAGGCCACCGCGTACCCGGGACCGTACGGCCTCGGCGACCAGGGCCTGGTCCTGCACCGGCAGCCGGGCGTTCACCGCCCGGGTCAACGCGAGTCCCGCGGTGGTGCGTAGGATCGCCAGGCCGCCGCCGGTGAACACCGGGCCGCGGAACGCGGACGCGATGCGGCGCAACGCGGCGGTCAGGCCGGCGCCCGGCACTCCGGTGAGCACCACCAGACCCGGGTCCCCCAGTGTGGCGGCGACATCGGCCAGAATACGATCGGCGCTGGGCGGGTGCTCTGTGTCACCAGATGTGACGGTTTGGTCAGCGCTGTCCGCCGCGGCAGCAGTTGGCTCGCTATCTGGGCCTTTGCGCACGTCGGACCTCCCCCGCGAGGTGGCACAAATCTGGGATCCTGCGCTGGAAGGATATTCGTAGTGTGGTTGCCGTTGGCGCCGGACATGGCACCCGGCCCGGATAGAACCAGGAGGACAAGCGTCCGATGAGCGATTTGGGCGACACCACGACCGACGAGCCTACCGACACGGGGGGCTATGACGACGCCGACATCGACGGTGACGGCGTCAACGACGACGTGACCAACGTGGAATACACCGACGGCACCCACGCCGCGGTCGTGGACACCGACCACGACGGCGACGCCGACATGGTCGGCAGCGACACCGACCACGACGGTGTGATGGACACGTTGGACACCGACGAGAACAACGACGGGAAGCTCGAGACGTCGTACGTCGACTCCGATGAGGACGGCAAGATCGACACCATGTCCTCCGACACGGACGGTGACGGCGCTGTGGACACCGTGGGTGTCGACTCCGACCACGACGGCGTCATCGACGCGGTCGGCACCGACACCGACCACGACGGCCGGATCGACACGGTCGCGGTCGACACCGACCACGACGGCGTCGCGGACGCGGTCGGCACCGACACCGACCACGACGGTCGGATGGACACCGTGGTGGCCGACACCGACCACGACGGGCGAGCCGACTCCACCCTGGTGGACCGGGACGAGGACGGTCGGGCCGACGTGATCCTCACCGACTCCGACGGTGACGGCGTGCAGGAGACCGTCAGCTACGGCGACGGTGGCAGCAACCCGTACACCACTGGCTGATCGCGATGGGACCTGGTCCTCTCAGTGCTCGTGTGGCCGGCCTCTGCATGGAGGCCGGCCACCGGCTCGGTGGAGCCACCCAGGCCGCGGTAACCGACGTACGGAAGCGGCTGGGTGAGCCGCTGCGGGTGGCGATCGCCGGGCGGTTGAAGTCGGGGAAGTCGACTCTGGTCAACTCGTTGATCGGCAAGCGGGTGGCGCAGACGGAAGTCGGCGAGTGCACCCGGCTGGTCACGCAGTTCCGGTACGGCACCTCCGACCGGGTCGACGTGGTGAAGAAGGACGGCACGCGGGTCAGCCATCCACTCGACGAGTCCGGCATGATCCCGCAGAAGCTCAACGTCCCCCGGGGCGAGATCAGCTACATCGACTGCACCCTCACCAGCGACCGGCTGCGCGACCTGACCGTGGTGGACACCCCCGGCCTGTCGTCCACCAACGCCCCGATCAGCGAGGAGTCGAAGAAGTTCCTCTTCGACGACGACCTCGACGACGACTCCCAGGGCGCACTGTCCGGCGCCGAAGCCATCGTCTACGTCTTCACCCAGTCGGTACGGGCGGACGACGTGGAGGCGTTGGAAGCGTTCCGGAACGTCTCGGCGAAGCTGTCGAGCAACCCGATCAACTCGCTCGCGCTGTTCAACAAGATCGACAAGTTGGCCGGCGGCGGTGACCCCTGGCCGGTCGCGGGCCCGCTGGCGAAGCAGCAGGCGGACGTACTGCGGCGGGCGGTCTCCGACGTCGTACCGGTGATCGGGCTGTTGGCGGAGACCACCGAGGCGGGACGGCTCACCGCGGCCGACTGCGAGGCACTCCGCACGATCGCCAAGCTCTCCGAGGGCGAGCGCGCGATCCTGCTGGCCTCCGTCGACCTGTTCACCGCCCGGGAGTGCTCCGTCTCGGTCGAGGAGCGGCAACGGCTGCTGCGCCTGCTCGACCTGTACGGCATCAGCTTCGCGGTGGCCACCCTGGTCGCCGAACCCGCGCTCGCCACAGGTGACCTGGTGCGCAAGTTGTTCCTCGCCTCGGGGTTCACCCGGTTGCGGGACACGCTCGACCAGGCGTTCCGGTGGCGTACCGACGCGATCAAGGCCGGGTGGGCACTGTCCGCACTGGAGAAGATCGCCGGGCAGGCCGAACGCCCCGCGGACCGGGAGTTGTTGCGCGACGCCATCGAGCGGGTGGTGCAGCAGCCGGAGTACCACCGGCTCAAGCTGCTCGAGGTGGCGCAGTTGGTCAGCGCCGGAAGCGTCGACCTGCCGGAGCAGATGGAAATCGAGCTGACCCGGCTCGCGCTGTCCCACGACCCGGCGTGGATCCTCAACATGGCCGGAGCGCCCAACCCGCAACTGGCCAAGGCGGCGTTGGAAGCGGCCACCCGCTGGCGGGCGTTCGCCGTCGCGGGAGCCAGCCCGGCGCAGGCCCGGGTCGCCCACGTCGTGCACCGCGGCTTCCACCTGCTGTCCCAGCGGGTGCGCGCCGAGGCCGCAAGAACCTGAACCATCCCCGTACGCACATACCCATCCGTGACATAAACAGGAGCGCCGATGACGACCAGCAGCCTCCGCATCATCGCCGCAGGCATCGCTCTGATCTTTGCGGTGCTCACCGGCCTGTTCACCGGCATGGCCGCCGCGAGCACCCAGCAGTGCGTCACGTCCGACGAGTCGCCCGGTCAGGGTCCTGGCCAGAACCAGAACGAGGCGACACCGGGGACCGGACGCCGCGGCGGCACTCCCGGTGGCGACCAGAAGACCGCCCAGCCCGACCAGACCCCTGGCGGCGAGAACACCCAGCCCGGGCCCGGCGGCGGACTGCCCGGCGACAACAACACCGAAGGCGGGTTGAACACCGCCGACTCGAAGCTGCGGCCACTGGCGGTCGACGCCGCCACGGAGTGCTCGGGAAGCTTCTCGGTGCCCGCCGCGATAGTCGGGTTCTTCGGTGCGGTGCTCGCCGGCGGCGGCGTGGCGGCGCTGCTGTTCGTCAGGCGCCCGGAAACCGCTCCGGTCGCGCCCGTCGCCGTGACCGACAGCCCCAACGGGCACGCCGACGGAGAGCGCTCCACGCTGGTGCAGAACTGCATCTACGTACGGGACCGGGTCACCAGCAAGGCGCTCGCCGACCGGCTGGGATGGGCGCTGCGGGAGGTGGGCGTCACGACCGTCGCACCGACCGGGCAGCACTTCGACCCGGCACACCACGAGGCGGGCGGCTCGGCGGCCACCAAGGACCCGTCGAAGGTGGGCACCATCGCGGCCGTGGAAGTGCCCGGATACCTCGACCGCGGCGTCGTACTGCGGGCACCGGTGGTGACCGTGTACCGCCAGGACGGCAAGTAGTCGACGACCGTACGGGAGGAGGTCCACGTGACGGCACCAGCGAAGCCGCAGGGCATGACGATCAGCCAGCTCGAGAAGATCATGCGGGGCAGCGTCGACAACGCGACGGCGCAGCTGCGCCGCATCGACCCCGACGCCGCCTCGGACATGGACAACCTGCGACGGCGGGAGCAGACCAAGCCGACGATCGTGGTGGTCGGCGAGACGAAGCGGGGCAAGAGCTCGCTGACCAACGCGCTGGTCGGCGTACCGAATCTCTCGCCGGTGGACGCGGCGGTGGCGACCAGCTCGTACCTGGAGTTCGTGCACGCCACCGAGCACGGGGCGCGGGCGTACGTGCCGGGGCGGGAGGATCCGATTCCGCTGCGTACCGAGGACATCCGGGACTGGGGTACGGTCCTCGGCCGGATGCCCGACGGCATGCGTCCCCCGCGACGCATCGAGGTACGCCACTCCGCTCCCCTGCTGCAGTACGTCAACCTGGTCGACACCCCCGGCGTCGGCGGGCTCGACTCGCTGCACGCCGAGGTGGCGATGGACGCGGTGGAGCGGGCCACGGCGTTGCTGTTCGTGGTGGATGCGTCCTCGCCGTTCTCCAAGCCGGAGATGAACTTCCTGGTGGAGGCGAGCAAGAAGGTCAACCTGGTGCTGTTCGCGCTCACCAAGACCGACGCGTACCCGGGTTGGCGCACCATCCTGGAGGACAACGTCGCGTTGCTGCAGGCGCATGCGCCCAGGTTCGGCTCGGCGCCGTTCTACCCGGTCTCCTCGCGGCTGGCCGAGATGGCGATGACCATGCCGAAGGAGGCCGCCGCCGAGCTGGTGAAGGAGTCCCGGGTCGCCGACCTGCAGCACGCCCTGATCAAGCTCGCCTCGCGCGGTCACCTGCTCAAGCTGTCCAACGTGCTCCGGTCGGTCCGCAGCGAGTTCGTACGGCTGGATCTGGACGCGATCCAGGGCATGAAGGCGGCCGACCCGGACCCGGAGATGGCCGCCCGGCTCAAGGAGGAACGCAACCGGGTCAACTCCCGGAAGCGGTCGGAGTCGAAGCACTGGTCGTTGGCGCTCAACACCGAGACCAATCGGGCCAAGGTGGAGGCGACGGGGCGGCTGCGTACCTACTTCTCGAAGCTGCAAGAGCAGTTCATGAACCAGATCGAGAAGGCCGGCAAGAGCGACATCAGCCGGCTGCCGTACGACGTGGACCGGTCGCTGCACGCCTTGTCCGTACGGATGTCCGCCGAGCTGGAGTACCGGTTCCGGGTGATCGCCCAGCGGATCCTCTCCCAGGTGTTCACGCCGCAGGAGATGCAGCACGTGCTGCGCAAGCTCAACGCCCAGCTGCGTACGGTCGCGCAGTCGAAGCCGCGGCGGGAGAGCAGCGACAACTCGATGGTGGTGATGTCCAGCATCGGTTCGCTGTCGATGGGCCGTGGCCTGGTCACCATGGGTGCCGGCGCGGTGGGTCTCGGCGCGGCCGGTCTCGCCGTGACCACCGCCGGCCTCGGTCTGGGTCTCGGGGTGGCCGCGTTCATGATGTACAAGCGGAAGGTGCAGCAGAACCGGCAGCAGGCCAAGGTCTGGGTACGCGAGGTCATGGGCGAGTCCCGGGCGGCGCTGCAGGACGAGGTGATGCATCGTTTCACCGACTTGCAGTACTCGCTTACGCTCGCGCTCGACGACGCGATCGAACGCCGGCTCAAGCAGCTGGACGGGCAGATCTCGCAGATCGACCAGGCGATGGTGGAGGACAAGACCACCCGCCAGAAGCGCAAGGCCGAGCTCACCAAGGAGCGGGAAGCCTTGAAGACCCGGATCACCAAGATCGACGAGGTCCTGGTCAAGGCGCGGGGTCTGGTACCAGCGCCGCCGACCGGCGACGAAGAGAAGCAGGCATAGGCCATGGAGAACGACGAGTCACCCGACTGGCCCGCAGAGGGCTACTCCGAGGGGG
>WNGB01011693.1_pt1 | contig 11998 bp, 4 predicted proteins | sample 5400681 | NCBI WGS metagenome assembly WNGB01 (sample SAMN13153367, study PRJNA577476) | soil metagenome | isolation source: 115 cm soil or saprolite under grassland replicate 2 | place: USA:California | collected 2016-06-15 | reverse complement strand
CAGCGGCCGAGACGAACGTCTCGTAGAGTCCGAAGTTGATCCGCTCCTGCTCCAGATCTTCCAGGTGGCCGAGGATGGTCCAGTCGAGCGGCTCCCGGAGGGACTCCACCGAAACGGGGGGAGTCCTTCCGGCACCGTCCGCAGGGACCGGCCCTTGCCCAACTTGGCCATCGGAGCCGGGGGAACTGGTGTCCTTCTCCATGGGAAACCTCACAAGAACCAACGCTTACGGTGCCCGACTCCAGCAACTCACCTACACATAGTCCGCTGGCCGCCGCAGCAGCAGGAAGGGGTTGAGCAGTCCGGGCGAGCACCCCTCCACGAGGCGGGCGACACGTTCCCTCGCAACTACGACGAGGTCATGATCCTCCTGCCACAGAGGATGGATCTCCACCCAGGCACGCTTGCGGTCGCCGCGGTGGAAGAAGACACGCGGCTCACCGGGCGGGTCTGCCAGGTCGTATCCCAGTTTGTCCATGATGGCGGGGATGCGGGAGCGGATCGACTTCCAGGGGTTGGTTCGGCTCCCCCACTCGGTGGTCAGATCGACTGTGGCGTCCGGGTTCTGAGCCAGTCGTGCCATGTCCAGCGCGAGTCGCCAATCCAGCAGGCCGTGGTAGGGCTGGTTACTGAACTCGCGGAGGCACTTGTTGCATGAGGCGGTGCATTCGTTGAGGTGATCTTCCCTGGTCCACCGCTCCGCGAGTTTGTCGATGATCTCGACCGAAGCCTGCGTGAGCAAGGTACGGAAGTTCTCCGGATCGCTCAGCCAGGTGCAGTAGCCCGCGCCGTTCTCGAGCCTGTCGGTCAGGAACGCTTGGACATCGAGAACCCTGCCTCCCGGAGTATCGACGTAGGTGGTCCGCACCCCGGCATCAAGTTCGTTGATATCGACGTCGAGCAGCGTCGCCGCCGCGGTGCGCAGGAAGAATGCGAAGGAGTACCACGCCGCCCGTCCCACCACCAGTTCCGCTTTCTCGTGCGCCGAGACGGCGATGGGACGCACGCCCTTCGGCCAGCCCCTCAACTCGACCAGCAGGACATCCGTGACGCGCCGCGCGAGCAATGCCACACGATACTTCTGCCCGATCGGTTTGATGCGGTTGTCGCCCTTGTCGTCGTCATCGACGACGGCGACGGCTCCCCCATCATCCTTGTCGATCTTCACCGCGCGGAAGTCGAACCCGCCTTCGCCAGCGTTGTCGTTGATCGCGGCCACTTCACCTTGGAAGGACCGCACCCGGCAATTTTGGACGTCTTCCGGCTTCGATTCCTTCCCCAGCGAAGGGTCCAGACTGAGCCTGGGCCGGGTCGCCCGCGGCGTATACTCGAACGCGCCGTCGAAATCACGGGCGAAGAGGTCCGTGAAGAACGCGCGCGGCTCGCGAGCGTCGATCGGCACCAGCGTTTTCTGCCTGCACACCGGACACTCGATCGCATCGGGCTTGCCGCCGTCGGGCTTCGGTTTGGCCAGTGTCTTGTCGAACTGGAGTGCGTGGCATGTCTCGCAGATGCAGTAGCGGCCGTTCTCGTCGTCAAGCTTCTCGGGATAGAACCCCGGCTTTGCCAGGACAAACTTCTTCCCTGGAATGAACTCGGCCACGCCACAGGCGGTGTGGACGCGCTTGTCCTTGACCGTCTCCGAGCCAGGGGCGAACTGGCTGATGGCAATGTCCAATTCCCGTTCGACGGTATCATGGACGGGCGGCCAGGGGCGGCGCGGCGGCCAGAGATGCGTATGCAGGAGCCGGACGCCGGTGGGGAAGCCGAACATCGGCAGCAATCCAGCGTTTGCCAGCCGCTCGCTCAACGCGTTTTTGTGGTAACGATCGTTAGCCTCGGCAACTCGGCTGATCTCGTCCAGCATCGCCCCGCGCACCCAAGCCAGTCGGTCCGGGATGAAACTCGCGTCGCTGGCCCACTTCGTTTGCCGCGCCAGCACCGCCAGCGCGGAGTGCAACCCCGCCTCGTTCGCGGTATCCTTCAGCCAGGCTTCGACGGAAGGTCGGAGCGTTTTCCAACCGGCCGCCGAGCCGAATTCCCCGTGGACGCTGTCGGCCCTGAGCGGCACCGCTTCATCGTCATCCTCGTCGATCTCCCACGTCTCTGGGGGTAGACCGGCGAACGCCTGGCGCAACGCCTCCTTGGCGATGACCCGATTGATGATCTCTGGCCGTGTCATCTCGACATACGGCGGCGGCGGGATCTCGCCGGTCATCGCCTCCACTCGCTCGTAGTAGAAGTCGTCGTGGCTGCGCCCCCTGCAGAAAGTGATAGCCAAGGAAACACCGGCACCGCGACGGCCCGCCCGCCCGACCCGCTGCTGGTAGTTGAACCGCCGCGGCGGCATATTCGCCATCATCACCGCAAGGAGTTTACCGATATCGACGCCCGCTTCCATCGTTGTCGTCACGCTGAGCAGGTCAATGCCCTCGACGAGGCACCGGGACCGTTCCGGACCGAGGAAGATTTCCTGGAACCGCCTCTGCCTGCTCGGGCGGTCGTCCTTATCCGTCTGTCCGGTCAGTTCCTCGCAGTTGAAGCGGAACACCGTTCCGGACAGTTCCGACAAGTAGTAGTAATAGTCGAAACTGCGGGGCAACCGCGTGAGCTGCAGCTCGACGTTCGCCCCCTCCCCCTCGCCGGCCCCCGTACCGATGCATTCGGGGCACCAGCCGTTGGCCTTGTGCAGGTAGAAGCCGCCGCAGCGCTTGCACCGCCAGCCTTCGAGGGAGTCGCGGTCCGTCGCGGGCCGCTCCATGTAGAGGCGAGTGGGGTTGATCAGGTAGCTGCATTCGACATCGTTCGTCTTGCCCTCGATGATGCCTCGCTCGCGCAGCCACTCGCCGATCTGAGTTTCTGCGTCCCCGGTCGCCGTGCCCGCGTACTGGATCACGTACCTGGGCAGTTTCTCCAGCGGGAAGAAGCGACGCCACCGCTTCACCCCTCGGTAGGTGTGCAGGCGGCGGAAAGCGAGCATCCGGATGATGGCATCGAGAAGTTGCCGCTGGCTCTCGGTCACGGATTCGGGTGCAGCAAACGTCACCAGCCCCTGCCCGAGCCCCTCGAAGGTGCGGGCTTTGTGCGGGAAGAGCGCGTACATCAACTCGGCGAGTAGCCCCTCCTCCATCTTGCCGATGTGCGAGCGCATCTCGTTGGTCATCGGGTCCATCAGGCCCGGCGTGCCCGGTTCCCAGTTGTAGCAATTCCACCAGGAAATCCACCCGCCCGGCTCCCCCGCCTTTCGCTTGAAGTTGAGGGACAGAAACTCGGTGCCGCCGGGGCAGATGCCGTTATGCAACAGCTCGCGGAAGACCGACCTGCTGATCTGGGACAGGCTGAACCGCCGGGGATAGCCCTCGATGAGGGCGATCAATTCGCGAAGCCCCGGATCGCTGCCGGTCAGGCGCTTGCGCGCCCAGCTGGTCGCGCGGTTGGCGAGTTCCTCGTCGTTCGCCTCGAACCACCTTGCGAGTTCCGCGTCGTCGTCCTCCGAGGCTCCTCCCGCTCTCGCGGCGAGCGCGGCGCTTCTGGTCGCGAGTTCCGGGGCGAACTTCGGAAAGTCCTCCACGAGCTGGCGGAAGAAGGCGGTCAGGCTGCGCTGGAACATCTCCGGCGCGCGCACCATGGCCACCCGCACCATGTCGCGGTAGTGGTCGCGTTCGATGCCGGCCGCGAGCTTCGCGGCATCCTGCCGGCTGTCGGAGAAGATCACCAGTTTGCGCGTCTGCTGTCCCACTTCGGGCTCGGGCATCTCGCGGACGAGCGCGCCCGCGAGCACCTGGCATGCCTTCTGGAAGCCCGTCCGGTGCCAACGCAGGGGGGTGTTGATCCGCCGCTCCTTGCTGCTGTAGTCCGCGCCGCAGGCCGGACACAGAGGGGGCATCGCGTCGGCCTGGTTGACGTCGCGCCAGTTCTTGCCCTTCTTCTTGGTAAGGGGTTCGAGAACATAGGTTTTCCCAGCCAGTTCCCCCGCTGCGACATCCTCCTCATCGACCAACAGTTCGCCGCTGCTGACACGGATGCGCGACTTCTTCCAGTGGTGGGACATATAGTCGCTGCGGTACGGATCGTCGTGTGCGGCGCGATCCGTCGAGGGCCAGAAGATCGTGTACTTGCCGTGCGTCCGGTCCCCGAACGTGCCGCCGTCGGGCAGCGACGCCAGGTCCGGCATGTCGGGGGTGAGGATGACCAGCGAAGTCGCCCCCATCTCACGAACGGCGCGATACCCGCCGAAGAACACCTCCCCGCACACCTCGCAGACGATGAGGTCGAGGATACGACCGCCGCAGGTTCGACCGCCGCAACTGAGCCCCGTTTCTCGGTGAAAGGCACCGCAACGAATCCGACTCGCGTCCTCGGACTCGGCGCGCTTGTCGCGAAGAACGTTCGGGTGATCGCACGCGGGGTTGACGCACACCCACAGCCCCTGCTGGTTATGCAGGAACAGGTGCCCGCGCACCGGTTGGACGGCCCGCTCGGGGTCGTCTGGCTTTCGTGCCAGCGAGAGCGCCGCGAGGAGTCCCCGGAGCGCGGGCGAACTTCCCGGCTCGGCAATGGTATCCGTCGGATACGGGACAGGGGTTTCTCCGGGAAAGAGTCTCTCTTCCAAGCGGTCTGTCTGGGTCGGCCTGATGCCGTCGGGCTCGTGTGCCAGACGGCAGGCCTCGCGAACCGCGTCGGAGGCCATCATGTCGTTCAAGGCGTGGCCCAGAGCCGCTTCGGGCGTCTCTCCCGAGCGAGGCGCTCGTCCCAAGCGAGTCGTCAGTTTGGCTACCGCAAGCCGGGTCTGCTCGCTGGCGTCGTTGAACGGCCGCATGTCGGCGAGGGGGTCGGCCTGGATCTCCTGGGCGAAGTCCGCAAATTCGCGCGCCTTGGTACGAACGGTGGTCAGTCCGGTCTTGTCTGGCGGCAACTCGTCCGAGGAGATGACCTTGAACCGTTCCCACTCCCGCCCGAAGAAGCGTGCCACGAACTGCTTGCTCTTGTCGTTTTTCTCATCGACGCTGGCCGAGGTGGCCAGGATGGACAGTTGATCGGGCCGCTCGTCCAACCCGAGTCGGTGGAGCAGCAGCCGGACGAGGTAGGCGACCTCGGTGCCGGGCGTCCCGCGGTAGGCGTGCAACTCATCGACGATGAGGAAGAACCGCCGCCGCTTGTCACCGGCGATCCACGCCCTGGTCTGCTCGAAGATGTCGTTCTCGACATGGCGCATCAGCATGATGTTGAGCATGCTGTAGTTCGTGATCAGAATATCCGGCGGGGTGACCTGCGAGTCCCACCTTGACCACATCTCGCCGCCGTCCGGGTTGGGGAAGAAGTAGCGCAGCGAGGAGTCACCCGTCGCCTCGATCTCCTTCCACTGTGATTCCAGTTCTTTCAACCCGTCGCGCAGTTCCCCCACCTTGTTCTTCGTCCGCTTCCCGGGCACCGGAGTCAGGCCCGTGTAGCGGCCGAACAGGATGCGGTTGCGGTCCCGGTTCAGGTCGAGCCAGTCGTGGACATCCTGGCCATCGGCGCATTCCCGCAGGCGGCGCAACTGGTCCTCGACGAGGGCGTTGAGCGGATACAGCACGAGCGCCCGCAGGGCGTGCTGCTTCTTGGCCGAACGGCCGGTGTGCTGCCATTGCGGACGCCAGCCGAAGTCCTCGTCGTCCTCCTCCGCCTCGAACCGCCACCAGTAACTGTCCGCCGGCCGCTTCCTGGACGGCTCCCAGTTCCCATTCGCGGACTCCCGCGCCAGTTCGGCCAGCAGCGGCAGCAGGAAGCACTCGGTCTTGCCCGAACCGGTGCCAGTGGTCACCACGATGTCCTTCCGAGTTCCCTTCTCACCGGCAATGACGGCGCGGAGGCTCTCCCACTGGTGCCGATAGAGCATCGGCTCCGGCTTGTCCTTTCGCAAGGGGAACAGGGGGCGAGCGAGATGGACGAGATCGGCGTATTCCGCCACCCCGGTCAGGGACGCGAGCTGATCAGCAGCCTTCTTGAGGGTGAGCTTGGAACTCGGGTAGTCGGCGACGGTTTCGACGACGGGCAACTGGGAGAGCGTACCGCAGCGGGCGAGGAGCCGCTTGCGTTCCTCGTTCAGCACCGAGTACCGGAAGGGAAAGGCGCTTTCGATATACATCCGGTACACGCGGTTGATCCGGTCGTAGGCACCGATCATGTCACGCATCGTCGGTCTCCTTGAGGTCGAACGGCAACTTGCAGCGCAGCGAGTGGAGGAGCTCTCGGCTCACGCCGGTGTACCGCAGCCATTGATCGGCACCGAGCCGGTCCGGCAGCCGCCCGCTGGCCAGGACGAGGCACCGCTCGTGGAGCAACGGCCAGCAATGTGCGACCGGGACGGCCACCCGGCCCGCCTGGGGCCCCTGAACGCTCGTGCGGCCTTCAGCCGCCACTGTACCCGCGTAGCGCAGCCCGTGGAAATCGCCGGTCCGCCAGGTGCCCGAGGCATCGAGGTACCGAAAGACGGCAGGGCCCTCTGGCGGCGTGAACTCGTAGAGTCCCGCCTGGCCTATGACCCGTTCGCCCTCGGTGTGCGGGCAGGCAGACGGGACGAACCCCACCCCGTCGAAGCGGCGGCAGTCGGGGAAGGCAGCCATGCGCAAGGAGCCGTCGGTGGTCATCGAGGCCAGCCAGCCATCATAGGCGGGGAGCACACTGGCCAGCCGGCGCGCGATCAATCCGGCGTGTGAGGAGGGCAGGTTCCCGATCTGCGTCACGGTACTGATCTTCTCCGCGTCGGCGCGGAAGACCATGCACGCTGGGCCATCGTGCAACGGCTGCTGGATCAATTCGGCCGCCCCGAATTGCCGCTCCAGTTCGGCGACCAGACCGGCCGTCCGCGGGCCGCAGAGGAAGACCGTGTCCGGCTCGGTGTCGCGCGCCACCAGCCGCAGGGGGCAGACGCTCCATCTCTCCTGGGTCGCCGACGTCTGCACATGCCCGAGCAGCACGAGCCGACGGATGAGGCTGCGCAACCGTAGCGGCTGGTCGGGTCTCGCCAAACCAAGGGCGATCGCGGCGCGGACGAACCGCTCCCACGGACCCTCCCCGCATGACGAGAGGTAGGCAAGCAGGCGCTCGTGTTGCTGCGCCAAAGCGGGGTTGGCGGCGTCGAGGTACTCCTCCGCCGAGGCGGAGAGGTCCAGCGCGAGGATACGGACCTCCATCTCGACCAGATCACGGAAGAGCGTGTCCAGGCTACCGATGGAATCCGTCGCGAGGGTGCCACGGGTGATGGCCCGGATTTCCTCGAGCGTGTGCCCGCCCCTCCGGCCCGGGCGGATCAGCCCCCCGACGTGGGGCAGACCCTGGAACACCTCCTGCACGGGGACCGGCACGTCCCCCGGGAGATCATCGGGGTCTTCGACGTGGGCGAGGAACACGTAGGCCGTCGTCCGCTCGAACACTCCCGAGCGGATGGCAGGCAGTTGCTGCGTCCAGCGATGGTCCTGGATGGTCTGGCGAATCCGTTCGAGATGCCTCTCCAGCGTGTGCGTCCCCGACTTCTTCAGGCCCGTCAGGGTGATCCCGTAGTATCGCCACTCCATCTTCCACCTCCCTCATGGCTCGACGGCTTCGAGAGCCGCGCCGCACAGGCGGTAGCCCGGAAGGGGAACACTCTCCGGCTCGCCGGGCGGGCGCGCTGCCAAGTCCCCCCACGGGCGGAGTTCCAGCACGCGCTCGGCGAGCAACCGGCTCCCGGCCCGCGCCGAGAGCAGATACGGTCCGGCGGGGAGTTCGGTCGGCAGCCCGAGCGGTGAGTGGGGCGCGTTCGCGTCGAGGTCGTTCCAGACAGTCTCGCAGTCCAGATCTACGAGGGAGGACAGGCAGAGATCAAGCCGATCCTGGAACGCGCAGGTCCAGACCGCAGGGGGAGCCCCCTCCATCCAGCCGACCCCGTCAGGGGCGGGCAGCCCCCCGACGAGGTGGATGCTCGCCCGGCCCGAAGGGCGCAGCGAGGCGAAGAGTTCCGAGGATTCCGGGCTTTCGTTGATCTCGTTCCAGTTGCTCGCCACGATCCGGCAGCCAAGGTACTCCCGCCACGTCACGCCGAAGACCGTCACGTCGCGAACCTCATCCCAGGCCAGCAGCTTGCCATCGCGGAGGGTCCGAAGGTGGTCGTCGTGGCAGGGGCGGCAGAGCAGCAAGAAGCGATCGCCCAGCTCGGGTCGCCGCCAGGTGGCCCACGGGCCGGATTCTCCCGACTGCCGGACGAACACCCAGAACGTACTCGTCGGGAGGATCAGCTCCTTCAGCCGGGGGTGGTCGAGGATCTCGACGGGTGGCGGCTCGTGCAACGAAATCGGTCCCAACCAGCGAAACCAGCGGGGGGGATGCGGCTGCAGGAGCCGGCGCTCCCCTTCCCAGCGCACGAACACCTGCTCTCCTTGGTAGCGGAGAGGCTGACGGGGGAAGAGCCGGCACTCCAGGACGCGATGCACCACGTCTTCAAACCGATACAGGCCGGCCGTCAGGCGGGTCGCCCTCTGGAAGGCCGATGGTGCCTTGGAGGACGACCCGATCGGAGCGGTCCCCTGCCCCAGGGCGAGCTCGAGAACCTCCTGGACCATCTCCTCGAAGCGGTCGAGGTCCATGCGGTTCTCGCGGCGGATAAGGGGCTGCAGGTGCTTGGGCATCCGGGCGACAGACCGCCGCAAGAAGGCGGCGATCCGCTCGAGGTCAGGGGAGACCGGCAACCGGCCGCTCGCTCGCTCCTCCTCAAGCATGGCCGCGATCTTCTGCCGGTCGCCATCCCGCAGGAGCGTCTGGCTGATAGGGTAGTCCGACCAGTGGCGGCGCTCCGTTTGCCGCAAGGTCGCGGTCGGAATCCAGCCCTGTTCCGACAGCCAGTTGTTCCAGCGTTGCCAGAGCGGCACTTCGGGGGCGTGGTAGGTGATCTGCTGGATCTTCATCCCATCGGGGCGGTTGTCGCGGTTGTCCGGTGCCGAGTTCAAGCCGAGGACGCCGCGCAGGCGGCCGAAGTAGTTATGCCCCGCCCCGTCGTCGTCATCGATCATGCGGAAGGCGGCATCGACCATCGCGGCCAGGAACGCGATCCACGTCGGCTCACCGTCTTCCGTGAACGCGATGCGGGGCAGTTTGACGGTTTGCCCAACGACGCACGCGGAGCGGACAGCAGAGAGGAAGTCCGTGCTGGCGTCTTCAGCGGTGGCCTCGGGGCGGTTGAACTGGGTGGCGAAAATCTCGAAGAGCGCCTCGTCGTTGACGCCCAGGCGGACGGGAGAATGGCGCGGCACGTTCCGCGTGAAGTGCTCGACCAGCGCGTGGTTCCATTCGAGGTATGTGGGCATCGTCGCTTCCTCGTGCGACAGTGACAGTGATCTACTCAGGGCCGCCGGAACCGATCCAGCGGACATAGTCGCGATGACGCGAGGCGACATCGTGCAAGGCCTCCCAGAGGGGGCCGGCGGCCTCTGAAAGTTCGATGACAATCGTGTCCATGCCGCGGGTCAGCGGGATCATGACCCATCGTGCGGCGTACCGGCCGGCCGCGGCGGGGTCGTGCGCCAGAGCCCCTTCCACACTGGGCGGAGGGTGCCATTCCCTGCGCTTGTTCTCGAAGAACGCATCGAGTCCGAAGAGGAACGCCATCCACCCTTCCAGGCCGCGGCAGGATTCGTACTGGACGATCCGGAACTGATCAAGGCTCGCGGGGAAGGTGTCCCGCTGGTCTTCATCGACTCCGTCCCAGACCGTCTGCCCCTGTTCGCGCCAATGCCGCGCGGGGTCGGACACCGAACGTTGCGTCTCCAGATCCTTGCTGACGCGCGTGTAGGGCACGCAGGCGAGCAGATCAATGATCGAGTTCCCCGCCGCGTGGTTCCTCTCCATCAGTTCCGCGTGCAGATCGGGCCGCGCCAGGTAGTCGCCGACCACCACGATGATCTGCCCGCCTTCCGCCTCGCTGTGGACTTCCAGCGACCACTCCGCGAGCCCCAGTCTGGTGGCGAGCGCGTTGAGGAACCGCGTGAGATTCGCCTTCATCCGCAGACCGCGCTCTCTGGGTTGAATGCTGAGCTTCGCCTTCTGCAGCTTCTGCCCCCACTCACATGGCTTGCCTTGCCGGATGAGCTGGTCCCGCCCGTCCGCGAGGGCGAAGGGGCGGTCGGGGAAGAGCAGCAGCAAGAGATCACGCTCGTCCTCGGGCCAGTCCTGACCTTCGTCGATGAACACGTAGTCCCAACGGAACGCCTCCTCATCCTCCTCGCGCAGCCGCGCCACGTCGGCGGCACCTAGCGCGCCTCCCTCGAATAACTCCCTCGCCTGCTGCTTGTACCAGGCGTACCGTTCCACGTAGTCCTCTGCGTCGTTCGGCAGGACGCCGAGCGATCGGAGAACCCGGTAGAAGTAGCTCATCGTCGTCCGAACGCGCACCCCCGATTGTCCTTCATCGGGAAACCCCAGGAGGGTCCATAGGCGGCGCAGGTCGGCTGCCAAGGCGCGGTTGAACGTCAGGATCAGGACGCGGGCGTCGGCCCGATAGTAGGCTTGCCAGGCGAGCTGCAGCAAGGACACCGTCTTGCCTGTACCGCCTCGCCCCCGGAGGATGAGCATCTTCTGACCGAGCAGATCGAGCCACTCGGGCGGGACGGAAGCCTGGACGATCCGGTCCATTCGGGTACGGTCAAGAGCCGACACCTGCGTGGTGGCGGTCAGCATGCGCAGCAGGGGGCCGAACGCAACCGGCTGGGCAAGGCTGTCAGCGTTGAGGTTCCAGCGACCCCCGTACCACTTCGGCGTGTTCTTCTGCGCGACCGCGCTGAGCAGTCGTTCCCAGTTGAACTTGCTTCCGAGGAGATTGTGGGGCCGGGAGGGGAGTTTCGGCTCCGGGATGTTGCGCAGCCAGATCAGCCCCACGACGAACGGCGACGTGTACCGCCGCTTCCCGAGGAACTGGCGGAAACTGTGTATCTGCGTCTGGTTTTGCTCCGTAGCGTCCTTCCAGCCGGGGTCGCTCGCCGTCCCGTAGTTGACGAACAAGTGCCCCGCCTCGTACTTGATCCCTGCCTGGTCGTGCCCCTTCAGCTCGATCACAACGCAAATCGACCCCACGGCGACCAAGGCCGGCCGCTGCACCTCGTCATCCCTGTCGTAGAAGTCGAGGGTCGGGGTGAACGCACCGGCGGGGCCGACCTTGCCGATCACGAGGAGGTCGAGGTCCTCCCGCGCCTCGTTGTAGCACTTCATACCGGCGATCACGGCCAGGTCCGTCTCTGGGTCGGTATCGACCCAGGGCCATGCCGCGCGGATGAGGGCAGCCAGGTGGGCAGCCGCTTCACCCTCGTCGCCGTCGGGTTTGCCATAGACTCGCAACATCGACGTTCACCTTCGTGATCTCGCGCGACCTCCTCCGGGTGGACTTGTCCGGCGCAGAGAGCGCCGCGGTCAGGATGCTCCTCGTTTGGAGTCGTTCGAGGAGAGCCATTCGACCCTGACGCGCACCTTTCCCTCCGTGAGCAATCGTCCGACATCCCCCAGCGCGACGGCCCCCTCGGCCCCCTCGTACACGGCATCCCCGCGCTCGGCGGCGGCGACCGCGAAACCCTGCCGCATGAGCAAGAGGAGTTCGCCCACCCGAGTGACGGCCGAAAAGTCGGGAGCCGAACGGGCAGCCGTCAGGGCGCGGCTCATTTGCCCGTCAACGTCCGACCACGACTGACTCTTCTTCGTAGGGTGCCGCCACCCCGTTCCACCGACCCTCCTCGCCCGGAGCCGATGCGTCGCGGCGGAAAAACCTTCAAGTGCCCAGGTGTAGAGCGAGCTGAAATCCGGCCCCGTGTCGTCGCTCTTTGCGGGGACGTCCGATGCCGAGATTTGTGGAGCGGGGCCGCAGAGGAAGTCGTTGAAACGGACGCGGAGGGTGTCCAGTTCGCGGAAGTACGCCTGCACTCGGCTGAACAGCAGCCCCTGGGCTTGGGCCTCAAGGGCACCCAGCCTGGCGGCGACGTCGGCGTGGGCGTAGACCGGC
>WNGB01011692.1_pt1 | contig 11998 bp, 11 predicted proteins | sample 5400681 | NCBI WGS metagenome assembly WNGB01 (sample SAMN13153367, study PRJNA577476) | soil metagenome | isolation source: 115 cm soil or saprolite under grassland replicate 2 | place: USA:California | collected 2016-06-15 | reverse complement strand
CCGTCGATGCCGAAAAGGCGCACCTCGCCGGAGCCGAGCAGCAGAACGTGCGTCGCGGCCTCCGCCGCCTCGACGGCGGCGACCCCGGCGTCGCCGCGATCGACAGCGACCACGGGACGCAGCTCGCCTTCCACGATTCGGTCATCGTCCAGCAGGCGCGCCGCCACGTAGACGTCCATCAGCGGAAGCGGGCAGGCGCGGCGGCCGAGCTCGCGCACCGCAGCCACCGCGCCGCCGAGCGTCCCGACCTCGCCGAGCGCCGTCCACCCCTGCGCGGCGGCGACGTCCCATACCGCGGAGAGGGAGCCGTGCGGCGAGGGCCAGACGCGGTCGAGCACGCCGCCGACGGCGGCGCCGAGCTCGAGCACCTCGTGCTTGGTGAGCGCCGTCATTCCCAGACGACGACCGCGTCGAGCGCCTCGATCGTCGAGCCGTCCACGCGCAACGGATTGACCTCGAGGGAGGCGAGCGTCGGGCCGAGCCGCTCGGCGAGCTGCGCGAAGGAGACGATCGTCTGCACGAGCCGGTCGAGATCAGCGGCGCGGGAGCGGCGCGCGCCTTTCAGCAATGCGCCTCCGCGGAGCTCGTCGAGCATCTCGCGGACGTCGGCCTCGCCGATCGGCAGGACGCGGAGGCTCGTGTCGGCGGCGGCCTCCACCCACACGCCGCCGAGCCCGACGGCGAGCGTCAAGCCCCACTGCGGGTCTCGCACGACGCCGACGATCAGCTCCACGCCGCCCTCGCGCATCGGCGCAACGAGTGCGCCGTCGACGCGCGCATCGCCGGCGGCCGCGACGACTCGTGCAAACGCCTCGCGCACGCTCTCGTCATCGCCGAGCCCGAGCGCGACACCGCCGATGTCGGTCTTGTGCAGGATCTCGGCCGAGACGACCTTGACGACGACGGGATAGCCGAGCTCGCGCGCCGCCGCGACCGCCTCGTCGCCGGTTCCCGCGAGTCGCCACGGAACGACGGGGACTCCGTGTGCAGTGAGCAGCTCGAGGCCGCGGACCTCCGACCATTGTCCGTTACGGTCGGCGAGCTCGAGCTCGCCGCGTGCGGCCTCGGACCGCCGTGGACGGCGAAGCCAGCTCGACCAGCGGATTGCGTTTCCGATCGCATCGACCGCGTCGCGAACGCCGCTGATCGCATGCGCGATGCCGAGCTCTTCGAGCATGCCCGCGACGAATGGGTTGATGTCGCCCGCGGTCGGCGCGACGAGAATCCCGCGATCGCCTGCGGCGCGCAATCCGCGCGCGATGTGCTCGAGCCTCGGCGCGAAGCGCGCCGCGCGCCCTTCCGTCGGGAGGATGTACACGGCGGCGAGCGCTGCGACGGACGGATCGTCCGCGACCGCCTCGAGCGCGTCGCCGAAGAGCGCCGGATTCTCGGAGGCGGCGCCCGTGATGTCGAGCGGGTTACGAAGCGTGCCGAAGTCGGGGAGCACCTCTTCGAGCCGAGCCTGCGTCGACAGTGCGAGCGCCGGCAGCGGCAGGCCGACGACCTCGGCGCTGTCGGCGACGATGTCGCACGCGCCGCCGGAGATCGAGACGACGCCCAACCCACCGGGCGGCAGCGGCCCCGTGTGCGCGAGCAGCCCTGCGGTCACCGCGAGCTCTTCGAGCGACTGCGCGCGGATCACACCCGCCTGCCGGAGCGCCGTGTCGATGACGCGGTCGTCGCCGACGAGCGCGCCCGTGTGCGTCAGCGCGATCTCGGCGGCGAGCGAGCTCGTCCCGACCTTCATCATCACGATTGGTTTCTCCAAAGCAGCCGCACGCTCGGCGAGGCGCCGGAACCGCTCGCCGTCGCGAATCGACTCGACGAACATCGCGACCGCGCGCACGCGCTCGTCCTCTAGGACCGCCGACGCCATGGCGATCGTGTCGACCATCGCCTCGTTCCCGGTCGAGACGATGTGGCTCAGACCGATGTTCTGCGCGGAGGCGAACGTCGCGATCTCGCTCGCCGTCGCCCCGCTCTGCGAGACGATCGCGACCTGCCCCGCAACGAGCGGCACCGGCATCATCCCCGACCACGCCGGCGCGCGATCGACGACGTTGACGAAGCCGAGGCAGTTCGGTCCGAGACACACGATGTCGAGCTCGCGACACCGCTCGACGAGCTCGCTCTGCACGCTCGCACCGTGACCGCCGACCTCGCCGAAGCCCGACGCGAGCACGACCGCGCAATCGATCCCGGCCGCCGCCGCGTCGGCGAGTGCGTCGGGAAGCCCCTTTGCGCCTACGAGCATGAGCGCGAGATCGACGGGCTCGCCGATCTCGCGGCAGCTCGTCACCGCCTCCCGGCCGTGCACGACGCCGCCGTTTCGGTTCACGAGGTGGAGCGCGCCGTCGAAGCCGAGCTTCTCGAAGTTGACGAACGCGCCTGCGGACCAGCCGGAACGATCGGACGCGCCGACGATCGCGACGCTCCTCGGCGACAGGAACGATCGCAACCGCTCGTGCACGGGCTCGGCTAGCGCCCGGTCCACTCCGGCTTCCGTTTCTCGGCGAACGCCTTCGGCCCCTCGACGTAGTCCTGCGACGCGAGGAGCCGGTCGCGCCGGTCGGCGTCGCGCTCGAGCGCCTCGTCGACGCTGACCTGCAGCCCGTCGAACACCGCCTCCTTCGTCAGGCGCACACTGAGCGGCGAGCACTCGAGAATCTCGTCGGCCCAGCGGCGCGCGGCCGGCATCAGCTCGGCGAGCGGCACGACCTCGTTGACGAGCCCGATGCGAAGTGCCTCGCCGGCCGAGATCAGGCGGCCGGTGAGCAGCAGCCCCATCGCGTGCTTGAACGGCACCTGTCGCGCGATCCGGTGGATGCCGCCGGCGCCTGCGAACAGGCCGACACGCGGCTCGGGCAGGCCGAGGCGCGCGTGGTCGGCGGCGATCACGATGTCGCAGGCAAGCGCCATCTCGAGCCCGCCGCCGACGGCGACGCCGTTCACGGCGGCGATCATCGGCTTGGGACAGTCGAAGTCGCGCGTGATCCGGCCGAACGGCGGCCGCTTCGCGCCCTGCAGGTCGGTTCCGGCCGCCGTTCGCTCGGCCGTCGCCTTGAGATCGTTGCCGGCGGAGAAGGCGCGGTCTCCGGCGCCGGTCAGGATCGCAACCCAGACCTCGTGGTCGTCGCGGAAGTCTTCCCAGATCTCCTTCAGCTCGAGGTGCGCCTCGAGGTGCAGCGCATTCATCACCTCGGGGCGGTTCAGCGTGATCGTCGCCACCCGCCCCTGCTTCTCGTACGTCGCGAAGCGGTAGTCCGCCATGGTGGAAGTCATACCTGATGCCGTGTGTTGAATCAACTTCAGTTCATGTGTAAGCTCTTGGCTGTGGGCGCTGCAGAGTGGCATACTACCGACCTGAACTCGGTTGTGAAACAGGACGTCGACCTGCTCGTCCTGGGAGGCGGGATGGCAGGCCTCTCTGCCGCGGCCTGGTCGGCTCGTCAGGGCCGGTCGGTCGTCCTCGTCGAGAAGGCCGAGCTCGGAGGGAACGCGCGCCACGCCGGGTTCATCTGGACCGCGCCGACGCTCGACGCGCTGCGCGAGGCGGTACCCGACGGCGACCCACGGCTGCAGGAGCGCCTGATCGAGGGCTTCGCGCCCGCGGTCGACTGGGTGCGCTCGCTCGGGGTCGAGGTCCAGCCGGCCATCTCGGTGCTGCGCTTCGGCCGCGGCCACCAGACCTCGATCCTCAACTACCTCCGCGCCTGCGAGCTTGCGATCCGGGAGAGCCCCGGCTGCGAGATCCTCATGCCGGCCGAGGCGGAGCGGCTGCTGATCGAGGACGGCGAGGTGCGCGGCGCCGTCGTCGGCGGACGCGAGATCCTCGCCGGCGCGACCTTGCTCGCGACCGGCGGCTTCCACGCCGCGCAGGAGCTGCGGATGACGCTGATCCACCCGAACGCACGCGACATCCCGGTTCGCGGCGTGCCGCACAACCGCGGCGACGGGCTCCGGCTCGGGCGCGCCGCGGGCGGTCGCTTCGGTCCCGAGGACGCCGGCTTCTACGGCCACCTGCTGCCGTCCGGGATCGACTTCAACGAGAACGAGGACTTTCCGGCACTGACGCTCTTCCAGAGCGAGCACGGCATCCTCGTCAATGTCGAGGGCCGGCGCTTCGTGGACGAGACCCTCGGCGACCACCTGACGACGCTCGCGCTGCTGCAGCAGCCGGAGGCGCGGGGCCTCATCGTCTCGGACGCCCGCATCCACGGGGAGTGGATCCTGCGCCCGTACGTCGAAGGGTTGCAGGCGGTCGACCGATTCAACGCCTGCTACCGCCGCGGCGCGCGTGCGGCGATCGCTGCAGACATCGACGAGCTCGAACACATCCCGCCCGAGTGGGGGTACGACGGCGCCGCAGTGAAGCGGGCGCTGCTCGAGTACAACGAGGGCAGCTTCGACCCGCCGCGGCGGTTCGACGCCGCGCCGATCGATCGCCCACCCTTCTACGTGATCGAGGCGCTGCCGGCGATCACGTTCACGTTCGCCGGCCTCCTCATCGACGACGAGGCGCGCGTCCTCGATCACGACGGCCGCCCGATTCCTGGCCTGCTTGCCGCGGGAGCAGACGCCGGCGGCTTCTACGTGCGCGCGTATGCGGGCGGTCTCGCCGCTGCCCTCGTCTTCGGACTGCGGGCCGCGGAGACCGCGCTCGAGCGCGCGGGGGTGCACGCATGAGGCTCGAAGGCCGCGTCGCCGTCGTCACCGCCGGCGGGTCGGGCATGGGCCGCGCTGCCGCGCTGAGGCTCGCGCACGAGGGCGCCACCGTTGTGATCGCGGACATCGACGAGGCGGCGGGGCAGTCGACGGTCGACGCAATCACAGAGGCCGGCGGCACCGGCGAGAGCGTGAAGGTCGACGTCTCCAGTCTCGACCAGCTGCGAGCGCTCTTCGACCGGGTGGCCGAGCGCTTTGGCGTGCTGCACATCCTCTTCAACAACGCGGGGATTCCAGGCGCAGCCGGCGTCGACGTCAGCGAAGCCGAGTGGCAGAAGGCGGTCGACATCAACCTGAAGAGCGCGTACTTCGCGACGACGTATGCGCTACCGCTGCTGCTGCGGGCCGACGGACGAGCGTCCGTCGTCTTCAACGCGTCGACCGGCGGCATCGTCGGCTCGCCGGGCGCGCCGCTATATGGACTTACAAAGGGCGGCGTCGTCCTGCTGATGCGCTCGCTCGCGTTGACGCTCGCGACGCAGGGCGTGCGGGTGAACGCCGTCTGCCCCGGCTTGATGGACACACCGATGCTCGCGCGCTTCTTCACACGGGAGCCTGATCCCGAGATCGAGGCGAAGATTCCGAGCTACATTCGGCGAGAAGTGCCGATGCAGCGTCTCGGGAGGCCCGACGAGGTCGCGAGCGCAGTCGCGTTCCTCGCAAGCGACGATGCGAGTTTCGTGACCGGCGTTGCGCTGCCGGTCGACGGCGGGTACTTGGCGCGATGAGCGAGGCGGCCGTCGTGTTCACAGCGCACCCCGCTCCGACCTGGGCGCTCGAGCTCTCGATCGGCGGCGAGCCCGTGGCGGGCCGCGCCGAGCCGGTCGCCGTCTACGACCCTGCGACCGAGGACGTGCTCGCGAGTGTGCCGCAGGCCGACACCGAGCAGGTGGACGGCGCGATCGGCGCCGCGCGGCGCGCCTTCGACGACGGGCCATGGGCGAGGGCGTCACACGCAGAGCGCTCGCGCCAGCTCCACGAGTTCGCCGACGTGCTCGAAGCCCGGCAGAGCGAGCTCGTGTCGGGCGTCGTCCACGAGGTCGGGACGCCGGTGACGCAGTCGCAGATCGGCCAGGTCGCGCTGCCGATCGCCGTGCTGCGCGCATACGCCGAGCTTGCGGGTAAGGACCGGACGGAGTATCTCGGGCCGAACTTCGACGGCGTCGCGAGCGACAGCCTCGTCGCCTACCAGCCGGTGGGCGTCGTCGCCGTGATCACCGCTTACAACTACCCGCTGCTGCTCGCACTGCGCACGATGGGAGGCGCGCTCGCCGCAGGCTGCACCGTCGTCGTCGCACCGAGCCCGAAGGCGCCGCTGACGACGTTGCTTCTCGCACGCGCAGCGGAGGAGGCGGGCTTTCCGCCGGGCGTCGTCAACGTCGTTGTCGGCGGTCCAGAGGTCGGCCGGATGCTCAGCACGCATCCGGCCGTCGACAAGGTCGCGTTCACGGGTTCGCGCGAGGTCGGCCGAATGATCATGCAGCAGGCCGCCGGCACGATCAAAGGCATCACCCTCGAGCTCGGCGGCAAGTCGCCGTCGCTGATTCTGCCCGGCGTCGACGCGACTCGTATCGCGCGGCGACTGCACACGAGCTATCTCCTGAACGCGGGCCAGGCCTGCGCGGCGCCCGCACGCGTCCTCGTGCCGCAGGAGTCGTATGACGAGCTCGCCGAAGCGAGCCGCGACGCGTTCGCGAAGATCAAGGTCGGGGACCCGTGGGACCCGAAGACGATCGTCGGACCGCTCATCCGTCCGGAGCACCGCGACCGCGTCGAAGGCTTCGTCGAGCAGGCCGTCGGCGAAGGCGCGGCGATCATTGCGGGCGGCGGCCGACCCGAGCTGGAACGCGGCTGGTACACGAATCCTGTCCTCGTCGGCGACGTCGACGTGGCGTCGACGATCGCCCAAGAGGAGATCTTCGGTCCGGTCGGCATCCTGATCCCCTACGAAGGCCTCGACGACGCCGTCGCGAAAGCGAACGACAGCGCGTACGGGCTCGCGGCGAACGTCTACTCCCCGGACGCCGCGTCGGGCATCCGGGTCGCGCGGCGCCTGCGTGTCGGCACGGTCTTCGTCAATGGCGGCGGCGCCTTCCGGGCCGGCGCGCCGTTCGGCGGTTTCAAGGCGAGCGGCATCGGCCGCGAGTACGGCGAATGGGGCGTGCGCGAGTTCCTCGAGCCTCAGCACGTGCAGTGGGCGCTGACATGACCAGACCGGAGCGGTCGAAGCCGGGCGTCAAGCGCGAGCGGATCCTCGAGGTCGCAATCGAACAGTTCGGGCGCCACGGCTACGAGGAGACGAAGTGGGCGAACATCGCCGCGGCCGTCGGCATCGGCTCGACGGCGCTCTACCACTACTTCGAGTCGAAGCAGCACTGCCTGTTCGAGATCATGGAGCAGGCGATCGCGGATTTCCGTGCGCGCTTCGACCGGATCATCGCCGAGCACGACGACTGGACAGAAGCCCTGCTCGCGGCGCTGCACGACCAGTTCCGCCTCAGCGATCAGGAGGTGCTGCGCCTGCGCGTGCTCGTCGCCGAGATCGACCGGCTCGGGATCGCGCACCCCCTACCGCGGGAGGAAGCGGCGCGCGACGGCGCGCGGTCGGAGATCCGTGACCTCGAGTTCGCCTGGGGCGCATTCCTCGCGCGCGGCATGGAGCAGGGACTGCTGCCGGAAAGCGACCCGCGGCTACTCACGCGCGCGCTGCTCGGTCTCGCCAACAGCGTTTGGCACTGGTATCGGCCGGGAGGCCCGCTCGAGCTCGCCGAGGTCGGCCGTTACTTCGTCGGCCGCGAGCTCGCGCTCCTCGGCTGCCCACCCGAGCTTCTTGCGGCGTGAACGCGAAGCCGCCGCCCGGCCAGCCCCTGTGGCTCAAGCTGATCCTTCGCTTCGAGCGCGCGATCGGGGTCCCCGTCGAGTCGGCGGTGCGGAGCGACACGTACTTCGATCTCGTCGCGCACGCGAATCGGACGCGGGCACGGCTGACGGAGCTGGCGGAAGGCGTGACGAAGCCGTGGCTGGACCTCCTCAACCTGCCGGCGGGCAGCGACGTGCGCCACCTCCGCGAGCAGCTCGCGCGCGTCGAGCGTCAGCTCGCCGAGCTCGTGAAGGACCGCGAACGAAGCCCGGACGAGTGACCGCCTCGTGCCCGCGCTGAACACCGATCTCGCCGCACGTCTCAACCGCGAGCTCGAACGGTCCGTCCTCCGCGCGAAGAACGGCATCCGCGTCGTCGCCGGTTCGAGCAAGCCGCGGCTCGGCACGACGCCGAAGGACGTTATCTGGCGGCGCGACCGCGCGGAGCTCTGGCGCTACCGGGGCGGTCCCATCCGCTACGGCCCGCCGGTGCTCTTCGTCCACAGCCTCGTCAGCCGCAGCTACATCATGGATCTGCGTTCGGGCTCGAGCACGGTCGAGTTCCTGCTCGATGGCGGCTTCGACATCTCGATGCTCGACTGGGGTGTGCCAGACGAGCGCGACGCCGACAACACGATCGAGACCTACGTCGACGAGTACCTGCCGGCCGCGCTCGCGGCGCTGCAGCACGAGACGGGGTGCGACGAGGTGACGCTCGTGGGCTACTGCCTCGGCGGGACATTCGCGATTCTCTACGCCGCGGGCGAGGACGCCCGTGTCCGCAACCTCGTCCTGCTCGCGAGCCCGATGGACTATGCCGAGATGGGCGCGATGGTCGCGGCCGTGCTCGACGGCCGGCTCGACCCGGACGAGATCGTCGACGAGACCGGGAACGTGCCCGCAGACGTGCTGTACACCGCGTTCTTCATGCAGGCGCCGACGACCGGGATCGCCCGCTACGCGACGCTGCTCGAGAACCTCTGGAACGACGAGTTCGTCGAGGCGTGGCAGGCGATGGGGCAGTGGTCGCGCGAGCAGGTTCCGTTCCCCGGCGCGGCGATGGGGCAGGTCGTCGAGCAGCTCGTGCGGCGCAACGTGCTGATGACCGGCACGATGCCGCTGAAGGGACGGACGGTCGACTTCGCGAACGTGCGCGCGAACGTCCTCAACGCGGTGGCCGAGCGCGACAACGTCGTCCCGCTCGCTGCGGCCGAGCCGGCAAGCCGGCTCGTGGGAGATCCCGGCCGCCGCGACGAGCTGCGCCTTTCCGGGGGACACGTGACCTTCTTCGCCGGACGCTATGCGCGCGCGCACACGTTGCCGGCCCTGACGAGCTGGCTCGTCGACCGAAGCGACGAGCTCGATCCGGCAAAGGAGCGCTGATGGAGATCAGGAGGCTCGAAGCGGGAGACGAGCTCGCGCTGACGCGATTCGTCTCGCGCATCCCCGAAGGCGATCGCACGTTCTTCAAGGAGGACGTGCTCGACGCCGACGTCGTCACCGCATGGGTGCGCCGCGGCGAGGCGCGGTCGCTCGCGGTAGAGGACAGCGAGGTGATCGGCACCGTCACCGTCGTCCCAGTGCAGGGCTGGTCGAGCCACGTCGGCGAGGTGCGAGTGATCGTCGACCCGCACCACCGCAGGCGGGGGGTCGGCCGCGCGCTCGCGCGCTACGCCGTGTTCGAGGCGCTCAACCTCGGCCTGCGCAAGATGGTCGTCGAGGTGATCGCCGACCAGGAGGCGACGGTCGGCATGTTCCGGTCACTCGGCTTCGAGCCCGAAGCGTTGCTGCGCGACCACGTGTGCGACGACGACGGCAACCTCCATGACCTGATGCTGCTCGCACACTCGGTCGAGGCATCGCTCGCCTCGCTCGAGGCCGTGGGGCTCGGCGACGCGGCCGCATGAAACGGGGTAACGAGCTCCGGGTCGCCGACGTCGTGCGCGAGGCGGCGTCGGTGCGCGGCGGCCACGTCGCGATCCGGCATCGCGACCGCGAGCTCACCTACGCCGAGCTCGACGAGCGGTCGAACCGCCTCGCGCAGGCGCTGCGCGCCGCCGGCGTCGGCAAGGGCTCGCGCGTCGCCCACCTCGACCGCACCGCTCCGGAGATCGTCGAGCTGCTCTTCGCGACGAGCAAGCTCGGCGCGGTGACTGTCCCCCTCAACTGGCGGCTCGCGCCGGCGGAGCTGGCAGCGGTCGTCGCGGACGCGCAACCCGACGTGCTCCTCGCGGGCGACGCGTATGCGGACGTCGCTGCGCCGATTGTCGTCGTCGTCGGTGCCGAATACGAGCGCTGGCTCGCCGCGCACGAGCCGGTCGACCCGGGCGGCCGCGGCGAGTCGAACGACACCGTCCTCCAGCTCTACACGTCGGGCACGACCGGCGTGCCGAAGGGCGTCCTGACGACGAACCGGAACCTCGCCGCCGCCGCCGAGTCCTCGCCGCTCTGGGAGTTCGACGCGGCCACGATCAGCATGACCCCGCTGCCGATGTTCCACATCGGCGGGATCGGCTGGGCCTTCCTCGGCCTCTGGAACGCAGCGACGACGGTGCTCATCAGCGAGTTCGTCCCCGAGGACGTCCTCGACGTGCTCGAGCGGCAGCGCGTGACGAACACGATCTTCGTGCCGACGATGCTGCAGCTCCTGTGCGCGGTGCCCGGCGCCGAGGAGCGCGACTACTCCGCGCTGCGGTCGATCGCCTACGGCGCGTCGCCGATCACGACGCCGGTCCTGAAGGACGCCCTGCGGACGTTCCGCTGCTCGCTCTACGGCGTCTACGGCCTCACCGAGTCGACGGGCGGCGTAATGCAGCTCGACCCGTCCGACCACGCGCAGGAGCGACTCCTCCGCTCAGCCGGCCGTCCGTTCCCGTGGGTCGAGCTGAAGATCGTCGACGGCGAGGTGTGGCTCCGCGCGCCGAATGTGACACCGGGGTACTTCAACCGGCCGGAGGAGACCGCGGCCACGCTCACTCCCGACGGCTGGCTGAGGACCGGAGACGGCGGCTACCTGGACGACGACGGCTACCTGTTTCTCACCGACCGAATCAAGGACATGATCGTGAGCGGCGGCGAGAACGTGTATCCGATCGAGGTCGAGGAGGTGCTCTCGCAGCATCCGGACGTCGCCGAGGCCGCAGTGATCGGCGTGCCCGACGAACGCTGGGGCGAGACGGTGAAGGCGCTCGTCGTCGCGCGCGCCGGAAGCTCGCCCAGCGCCGACGAGCTGGTCGCGTTCGCGCGCCAGCTGCTCGCCGGCTACAAGTTGCCGCGCTCGATCGAGTTCGTGGATGAGCTGCCCCGCACGCCGAGCGGCAAGGTGCTGAAGCGCAAGCTGCGCGAGCGTACGGTCACGCTCTACTCGCATCCCGGCTGACCCGTCTGCGGCCTGACCAAGGAGTTCCTTGGTGCGCATGACGTGGAGTTCGAGTCGGTCGTGATCAGCGTCGAGCGCGAACGGTGGCTCGCCGCCGGCTCGCCCCCCGTGCCGACGCTCGTCATCGACGGGACCGCGCACGTCTTGCAGCACCCCAGCCAGGCCGGACTGTTGCTCGGCCTGGAGACGCCGCCCGCCTTGCGCGACGCAGTGCAGGTGTCCTGGGACATCGACGCCGTCGCGCACGCGTTCCTCGAGCTCGTCGAGACGACGCCCTGGAATGCCCTCCTCACGCCCATGCCGGTGCTGAACCGGACGCCGCTCGCGCTCGCAGTCGACGCCTCGGTGGGCATCACTGCCCTGCGTGAGCCGTTCCTCACGGGCTGGTTCCATTGGCCGGGAAATCCGGTCACGGGAGAGCTGGGCGACGCGGTCGTCGTCGCGTACGAGGCGTCAATCGTTTCGACGATCGGCGATCGCGACGATCTGCTCGCGTTCATCCGGCCCGTCGCCGAGTCGTGGCGGACGTTCGTGCTCGAGAACGAGGAGGCGTTGCGCGCTGATCCGGCGCGCGCGGTGCGGACGCCGCGGGGCGAGCTCACCTGGGTCGAGCTCCTCGAGGCACAGCGGCTGCACGCCGCGCAGCACTACCGGCAGGCGGCGGCGCAGGTCGCGTTGCTCGGGCACCCCGTGCCCGGGCTCGACCTGGCCTCGCTCTACGGTATGCGGCTTCCGTCATCCATTTACTGAGCCGCGAACTCTTTGCCGCGACCGACCTGCGCGGGCGCGGCCCACTCACCGCCCGACCCTTGAACGTGCGCCGTAGGCGCACACTCCGCGAGCAAGAAAGCGGAGCGGTGCGAGGGACTAATGCGCCGCGACCGACCTGCGCGGGCGCGGCCCACTCACGCCCGACCCTCGAACGTGCGCCGTAGGCGCACACTCCACGAGCAGGAAAGCGGAGCGGTGCGAGGGACTACTGAGCGCCGCGACCGACCTGCGCGGGCGCGGCCCACTCACGCCCGACCCTCGAAC